>ERZ761602.1984-NODE-1984-length-34316-cov-5.733575_pt1 | contig 34316 bp, 20 predicted proteins | sample MGYA00512165_ERZ761602 | MGnify/ENA primary metagenome ERZ761602 (study PRJEB28899, sample SAMN02445085) | bioreactor sludge metagenome | biome: EBPR sludge; isolation source: Thorneside wastewater treatment plant | place: Australia: Brisbane, Thorneside...
AGCGTATTTTTGCCCACGGAATACACGGAAGGCACGGATCAAAGGCAGGCATCCGTGTCTTCCGTGTGTTCCGTGGGCAACACCCGGTGCACGAGGCGATCGGTAGTGAATCTTCCGCGCCGTTTCACGGTGCCCGCGGCACGGTCCGCTCGATCAGCTCACGCCACTCCGTCGCCGATCCGCCGACCGCGCCGCGGAGTTCGTCGGCGGTGAGCCGGTAGATGCGGATCGAGTGGCCGACGACGCCGTCCGGTGTCCGCACACGCAGGTAATGGCAGAGCCGGGCGAACCGCAGCAGCTCGTAGCGTTTCCAGGTGGTGGTCCAGTTCCCGGCGGGCGCAGCCTGCAACAGCTCCGCGCGCCGCGCGGGGTCGCGCTGGTACGCGAGCAGCGTGGGCTCGATCGCCCGCAACTGCTGGAATTCCCGCTCGAGCTCGAGCGTCCAGTCCCCGCGGATGCTGCTGTACACGTGCTGGAGCATCGTCGCGCCGATGGCGTAGACTCCCGGTTGCAGCGCGTGCCAGCGCCGCGCCGGCCCCACCTCGGGCAGCGTGGGCAGCATCGTCGCGCGGATGCCCTCGTACGCGGGATCCCCGGTGCCGAAGTAGGAGAGGAACACCGGCTCGCCGCGCGCATGCGCCTCCAGCCAGCGCTTGAGCCCGGGCAGATCCTGGCCCCAGTCGAGCGAGCTGTCGACGAGGTGACGCCAGCCGTGCGCCGATCCGCCCACGACCTGGTTGAAATAGGCGAGGTAGTGCGGCCGCGCGCGCAGCGATTCCACCGCATGCCAGCCGGTGAGCAGCAGCACGGCCGCCAGCGCCAGCGGCCGACGCAGCTCGAGCCGCGGCCCCAGCCAGCCCGCGGCGATGAAGAGAACCGGGTACGTCGGCAGGATGTGCCGGTGGCCGATGTTGAGGTTGCTGGTGAGCGACGTGGCCCAGTACACCGCGAACAACGCCGCGAGGGGCAGCAGCGGCAGCAGACGGCGCCCGAGCCCGGCAAATCCCGCCGCGGCCCGTAGCCGGAGCCCGGATACGAGCGCCGCCGCGGCGCCGCCCCCGAGCAGCAGCAGGAAAGGCACGGTGGATTTCACCGCGAAGGCGAACGGGAAGAACGCCGCCCAGCCGGTCACGCTGTACTCGCCGCTCAGGAACGCGCCGCGCGCCCGCGAGAACTGCAGCACGAAGGACAGGCCGTAGAGCCACGCCTCCGGGAGGATCTGGCCCTCCTTCAGCAGCCAGATCACGCGCGCCGGCAGGCCGATGCCGTGCAGCATCCAGCCCCAGCCGTGGTTGAAAGTCGCCCCCGCCGCCAGCTCCGGCGCGAAGGCGCCATAGCGAAAACCGTAGAATGCCCAGATGACCGCCCAGGCCGCCACGGCATGCAGCGCCGTCGACCGCAGCAGCCGCCCCAGCGGCGCCTTCCATCCGCTCCGTGCGGCTCCGGCCGCCGCCCAGCCGAGCCCCGTGATAGCCAGGATCGGCACCAGCAGGACCGCGGAGAACTTGGCGACGAACGCCACGCCCAGCGTGAGTGCGCTCACCGTCGCCCAGAGCGGGCCGGGCGACTGCAGGTGCCGCCACCAGGCGCCGGTCGACGCGAGAAAGAAGAACGTCATCACGACGTCCGAGGTCGCGAGCGCCCCGTGCGCGAGGAACGCCGGGCAGAACACGTACAGCGCCAGCGAGAGGAAACCGCCGCGCCAGCCGAACAGCGCGCGCGACCACAGGAACACGAGCAGCGCCGTCGCGCCGCTCACCAGCGCGATCATGCCCCGCCCGAGGAACAGCCACTGGTCCGCCAGGATGCCCTGTCCGTAGATCGTGGCGTGGCCGTACTGCCACACGTCGGCCGTGCGCCAGGTCTCCAGCTCCGCGGGCGGCAGCGGCACGCCGGCGAGAGTCATCGGCCAGCCGGCCAGGCGCTGGGGCAGGTTGCCGTTCTCCGGCTGGAGCCGGTAGTCGCCCCGGGTGTTGTAGGCATGGCCGGCGACGAGGTGCGCGATCTCGTCGGAGGTCATGCTCTTCTCCGTCGTCGCCGTCAGCGCGAGGACGGCGTGAAGCAGCGCGCCGAGCGCGGCGAGGGTGAGCAGGAAGGCGGGCGAGGGCCGTTTCATCGCGGAGGCGGCGTCGCGATCGCACCGCGCAGCGTCCAGTTGCCGACGTTCAGCTCACCAGCCTCCGCCGGCAGCATGCGGCGCGCGATGCCCCAGTCGGACCAGTCGCGCCGGAACGCCATCAGGCGCATGCCCGCCGGCAGCTCGCTGGCGGCGTGCGCGGGCGAGGGCGTTTTCCCCGCCTTGAGCCGGACGTAGAGCCCGTCCTCGTCGTGGTAGTACCGCCGGTCGCTGTAGAGCGTCACGAGCGGGTGCACGGGAAACCACACCGCGCCGCGGTGCTGCTGGGCCAGCAGCGCAGCCAGGCGGTAGTCGGCGACCTGCGGTCGGAGCGCGAGGTGCGGTTCCTGCCCGAGCCGGCCGCCCGCGAGCAACGCGGCGCCGAGCGCGGCGGCCAGCGGCAGGAGCGCGCGCCGCCGGGTGGCCGGCGCCGTGGCGAGGAGCGTCGTCAGCACCGGCGGCAGCCAGAGCACGAAGCTGTGGATGGAGTTCGTCCAGCCGCCCAGCTTGAGCAGGCCGGCGAGACCGAGCGGCAGCGTGCACAGCCAGGTGACGGCGGGCAGCAGCAGCGCGGGGTCCGCGAAACGCCTTCGCCAGGCCAGCATCGCCACCATCGGCACACCGAGGTGCAGCGCGAGCGCCGGCGCCACCTGGGCGAGGCGCTGGCCCAGGTCCGGCGCCCAGCCGAAGCTGCCCGGGATCTGCACGAGGGTGAACCAGAGTCCGTTCCAGCCGAAGAGCGCCACGGCGCCGCCGCCGATCGCCGCGCCGGTCACGAGGCAGCGTCCGGCGTGCCGCCACGCCGCCGAGCGGCCCGCGACGAGCCCCAGCCACACCACCTGCGCCAGCGGGATGCCGAGCGCGATCTGCTTGCAGGCGACCGTGGCGGTGCCGAGCGCCGCCGCGGTCCAGAGCGCCGCGGCCGACCGCGAGCGCACGAGGAGCAGGTTGGCCACCAGCGCGGCGGCGAGGGCGAGGTTGTCGGAAAAGAGCACCGAGTAATGCAGCTCGGGCCAGAGCGCGAACGCCAGCAGCAGCGCCGCTGCGCGGCCGGGCCGGGCGTCGGGTCCCGCCGACGCCACCGGCCAGAGCGCGCACACGAGCGCGAGGGGCACGAGTGTCAGCGCCGCGTTGAGCCACGCCGCGATCTGCAGCGCACCGGCCGCGCTGTCCGCCCAGCTCGCCGGCCACAGGTACAGCACCGGCAGCGGGCCGTACATCCACGTGTTGATCGTGCCGGCTTCGGCCGTCGGGTAGACCGGCCAGCCCTGCGCGAGCGCGATCGTGGGCGCGAGCCGCATGTCGTTCCACGGGATCGAGGGGAAGCGGCAGATCCGCGTCCAGAGCCACAGGGCCAGCAGCGCCGCCGCGGCCAGCAGCAGCGCGCGCAGCCACGATCGGAGTTTCGCCGGGGCCGGGACGGCGGAAGCCGCGACCGACGGAGCCGGTGTCGTCGCCGGTTTCACCGCCGCCAACCCGCGGCCGGAGTGAGGAGGGCACACATGGGAGCTGGAGTGTTTTTCCGTGCCGGGGGCTGTCGAGTGCAAAGTCCGCCGAGGCCCCGGGTGGAAAACGGTTTACGGGGTTTTGAACTTGGAGACTTCCCGCGGGTGAAACAGCGTCGGCCCTTTCCCGCATGGACGCCGCCGAATATGCCAACATTGCCGCCCTCGAGGCCAGGCATTGGTACTATGCCGGCAAGCGCCAGTTCGCGCGGGAATGGATCCAGCGCGTGCGCCCGCCGCAGCGCGACGACCTGCTGCTCGACTGCGGCGCCGGCACCGGCCGGTTCGCGGAGGAGATGGCGCAACTGTGCCGCGTGCTCGTGCTCGACGATCACGAGGAGGCCCTGAAGCTGCTGCGCGCGCGCTTCCGGCCCGAGCAGATCCTCAGCCTCGCGGGTGATCGCGTGCCGCTGCCGGATGCCTCGCTGGAGTACGTCACCGCCCTCGACGTGCTCGAACACGTGCCCGACGACCGCGCCGTGACCGACGGCTTCCACCGCCTGCTCAAGCCCGGCGGCATCGCGGTCGTGACGGTGCCCGCGAGCATGGCGCTGTGGAGCGACTGGGACGTCGCCCTGCATCACTTCCGGCGATACGATCGAAAGCAGCTGCGGGCGCTGTTTCCGGCCGGGAAGTGGGACGTGCTTCACGTCAACTACACCAACGTGCTCGTCTATCCCGCGGTCTGGGCCGTGCGCAAGTGGCGCGCGTTCCGCCAGGACGACCGCCGGCCCGCCGGCGGCGCCGCGCGCTCCGAGGACCGGATTCCCCCGCCTGCGGTCAACGCGCTCCTGCGCGCGCAGTTCACGCGGCTGGCGCACTGGCGCGTGCCGTTCCCCTTCGGCGTCAGCCTGCTGCTCGTGGCCCGCCGCCGCGCCTGACCCGCCCGGCCGGCCGCCGCCGGCCTCGCCCTCCTCGGAAGGCTGCGCCCCGTCGCCGCCGCCGCGCCAGCGAAAGGTCAATGCCCGGCTTCCCGCCTCACTCCCGCAGCCGCGCGAGCCCGACCTCGCGGCCGTCCGCGGCGCGCAGCACCACGGTGGCGCCGCCGGCCGGGACCGGCTGCCCGGTGCGATCGTGGTAGATCGAGAGCATCGCGGGTCCCGTCACGGCGAGCGGCCAGGCCTGCGCGCGGGCCGGTGCGGTCGGTTCGCCGCGGGCGTTGACGGGCGTGACCTCGGCACGGGCGTTGCCCTCGCGCAGGACGAGCGGCCCCCGGGGCGTGCGCACCTCGATCGCCGCGACCGCGGTGCCGGGAGGAAGGAAGGTCGTGAGCCGCAGCAGCGAGTCCTCGCCCGGGCCGTCCGCGCCCGGCTGGCGCGTGAGCACGTCGCCGAGCAGGAAGGGTTGGATTTTCCGGCCGCGGCGCACGCAGAACTCCACGCGGTCGAGCGCGAACGCCGGCTCGAACGCACGCACGAGGTAGTCGTGCAGCGGGCCCTTCGGCGCGAGCTTCCGCTCGGCGAGGAAGTCGACGTGGCCCCGGTCCACGATCACCACGGCGCCGGGTTGCGCTTCGAGCGCGGCGATGATCGCCTGCTGGCGGCGCTCGTCGAGGAGCGAGAACCAGTGCGTGACGTTGGCCCGCGTGGGCGTCGGGCGATCGGTCCAGAGGTTGTAGCTGAACATGCCCGGCAGCGAGAACAGGACGTCCGCATGCAGCGCCGCGTTCAGCGAGAGCACCCGTGCGCGCGCCGCGGCATGATCGGGCAGCCGGATGAGTTCCGCGCCCGGCAGGCCGAGATTCTCGCCTTCCGCGTAGCGCGCCGCGACGCCCGCGAAGCGCCAGGCGGTCAGCGCGAAAAACGCCGCGACCACGCCCGTGGCCGCGCGCGCCGCCCCACGGCGCGCACTCCAGGCGGGCAGGCGGTGGCGGGCCAGCCAGGCGGACGCCTCCCACGCGCCGAGTGCGGCCAGCGGCAGCGCGAGCACCGAGCCCCAGGCGATCTGGCTGCCGGGGACGGGGAAGACGTGCAGGCACTGGCCCAGCAGCAGCAGGGTCACCCACGCGCGCCCGGCCGCGGCGCCGGAGGTCTCGTCCGAGAGCCGCCAGGCGAACAGCCACAGGCACGGCAGCGCCCAGCCGAACGCGAGGTAGTCGGGTCGCACGAGCGGGAAGCGCGCGAGGTTCACGGCCAGCGCGAGGGCAACGAGCAGCCGGAGCACTGCGACCGCGGCGTCGACCGCCATGCCATGGCGCCGGCGCAGGAGCAGCGCGGCTCCCACCGCGACCAGCGAGAGTGTCGCCACCATCCGGATACCCGGCGGCCAGAGGAAACGCAGGCTGAAGCTGACGGGATGGCGCAGCGGCTCGAGCAGCAGGCCGTTGAGCAGGTCGGCGGGCGACGTGCCGCGCAGCAGCACGCCGGCGAGCACGACCGCGGCCGTGGCCGCCGCGGCGAGCACCCCGCGGCCGAGCGTGCCCCAGCCCGCGCGACCGGTGGCGCCGGCGGCCGTGGCCGCCATCACCGCGACGGCCGACACCGCGAAGACCAGGGCATAGGTCTGCACCCAGGGCGTCCCGAGCAGGGGACGCATCAGCGCATACGGCAGCACGGCGCCCCAGACCGCCGTGAGCGGCAGCGCCCAGCGGCGGATGCCGGGTTGCTCGCAATGGAGCACCCACCAGGCGCAGGCCGAGAAGGCGGCGAACACCCCGATGTTGATTTTCGTGAGCAGCAGCGCGGCCACGCCCGCACCGACGGCCACGCCCCAGCGGCCGGTGGCGCCGCGGTCGAGCCAGCGGTAGCCGGCGGCGGCGAGCCACGCGACCAGGGCGACGATCAGGCCGCCGGGATGCGACGGCTCGTTGGCCATCACCCAGAGATAAGCGAAGACTCCCGCCAGCACCCAGAGCCGGGGCAGCAGCGCCTGGCGCGTGGCGTGCGCCACCAGCCCCGCGCCGGCGATCGCGCTGCCCGCCCAGAACGCCAGCGTCAGCAGCCGGCCGGCCGTGTGCGTGAGCGGGAAACCGAGCGCGTGCAGCGCCGCGTGCAACACGAAGGGGAACGGCCCGTACTGCGTGTACACGTCGCGGTAGAGGCCGCCGTGCTCGGCGAAATTGCGCAGCGAGAGCAGCACATAGCCCTCGTCGTCGTAGAACATGAACGCGCTGAACATCACCAGCGCGGCCGCGACCACGAACGCGGCCGTCGTCAGCCCCACCGCGAGCGTCCGCGGCCAGCCGGCTGGCGGGGCGGCCGGGGTGGCGGATTCATGCGGCGGGACGGCGGGTGGCGCGGGCCGGAGCGACGGGCGAACGGCCGCGCCGGCGAGGCGGCGTCAGGAACGGCGGTCCCGGGCGGCGGCCGGAGCGCGCCGGCGCGACTTGGATTTCACGACGTAGTTCGGCCGCTGCTTCACTTCGTCGTAGACCCGGCCGAGGTACTCGCCGAGCACGCCGATGCCGATGAGCTGCACGCCGCCGAGGAAGAGCACGACCGTCACGAGGGTGGTGTAGCCGGTGGGCGCATGTTCGACGCCGATGATGCGGCGCACCGCGTAAAACACGGCCGCGGCGAAGCCCACCAGCGCGATGCAGATGCCCGCGTACGTCAGCGCCCGCAGCGGCAGGTGGGAGAAGCTGAAGAGTCCGTCGAGCGCGTAGCGCACCAGCCGGCGGAACGTCTGCTGGGGCTGCCCCGCGGCGCGCTCCTGCCGGTCGTACGGCACGTCCGCCGTCGCGAACCCGATCCACGTGCGCAGCCCGGGAAAGAAGCGGTGCCGCTCGGGCAGGGCGTTGAAGGTCTCGAGCGCCTCGCGGCCGAGCAGCCCGAAGGTGCCGGTGTTGGGCTCGATCGGATAATCGGACAACCGGCCGAAGATCCGGTGGAAGGTGTCGAAACCGAACCGGCGCAGGCCGGTCTCCCGGCGCGAACGCCGCACGGCCCGCACGACGTCGGCGCCCTCGAGCCACGCGGTGACCAGCGCGGGAATCACCTCGGGCGGGTCCTGCAGGTCGGCGTCCATCGTCACGACGGCATCCGCGTCCGCCGCGTGCGCGAGCCCCGCGGTGAGCGCGCTCTGGAAGCCGAAGTTGCGCGAAAGCTCGACGAGTTCGAACCGCTCGTCCCGCTCGGTCTGCTGGCGGATCAGCTCAACCGTGCGGTCGCGGCTGCCGTCGTCCACCAGCACCGCCCGCCAGGCCACGTCGGGATTGGCGTCGAAGAGCGCGGCGAGCCGGGCAAAGAGTTCCGGCAGCACCGCCTGCTCGTTGAACACGGGCGTGACGACGGTGACCAGGGGCTGAGGCACGGTGGAAATTGAGAGCGGCGGCGTCATGGTCAGGCAACGACGTTCTCGGCGCTCAGCGCGGCGACGGCACGGCCGCCGCGGCCGGGCCGCGGTGATAAAGGGTCCAGTAGGCGTGGCGGGTGGACTGGTTCAACTCCTTCAACAACGGCATCGCGAACGGGAACTGCACTGCTTCCGGATAGACCGCGCCCGCCAGGGGTTGCGGCAGGTGGCGGCGGAACTCCGGCTCCCGGATGCCGTAGCCCGCGATCGACCGGGTCAGGACTCCGTCCTCGCTGTGCGAGAGCCGGCCGTCGGCGTAGAAGCCCAGCACCGGGTGTTGCGGAAACCACAGGGCCTGCGGGTGGGCCGCGATCAGCCGCCGGGCGGAGTCGAGGTGCGCGGTGAAGGGGCCGGAGGCGGGAGACCGCAGTTCGGGGAAACGCAGTCCCAGGGCGAGCGCCGCGACGGCCAGGACGCGGCCGCCGCCGGCCGCCGTGAGCAGCCTTTCCCGTGCGAACCAGGCGAGCAACAGCGCGGGCAGGAGGTAATCCACGGAGTGCAGCAGGTTCAGGTCGCCGCCGATCTTGAAGTAGCCCGCCAGACCGACCGGCAGCATCGCCGCCGCGACCAGCGTGGCGAGTTGCAGCAGCCGGCCGCTCTCGGTCGCGCGGGAAGGCCAGCGGCCGGTGCGCCACAGCGCGAACAGCACCGCGATGGGTCCGGCGACCTGCAGCCCGGCCGCCCAGGGGCGCATGGTGAAGCGGGGCCAGAACTCCGCCCAGGGCAGCCGGCCCGGGATCGCGACGAGGTTGAGCCACAGGTTGGCGAAGCCGAACTTCAGCGCGAACGCCCCGAGCGCCGCGAAGCCCCAGAGCGCGAGCCAGCCGATGTGGCGCAGGGCGGCGCCGCGGCCCGCGGCGAGGCCAAGGTAGAGGAGCTGCGCCGGCAGGATGAAGAGCGCGATCTGCTTCGACCAGACCGCGAGCGCTCCGGCGGCCGCGGCCAGCGCAAGCCGGCCGGTACCCGGCGCGGGCACCCGCGCGAGCAGCCAGCAGGAGAGCAGGCCGAAGGCGATCGCCGCGTGGTCGGCCACGTGCAGGATGAGGTGCGAGCGCGGCAGCACGAGCGCCACCACGCACCAGGCCAGCGCGGGCGGGACCAGGCCCCGCGCCCGCAGCTCCGGCGAGCCGAAGAGGATCACCGCGGGCGGGAGCAGGACGAGCAGCGCATTGATCGCCATCGCCGCGTGCAGCGCCGAAGCCGGGCCGCCGGCCAGCGTCGCCGGCAGGTGGAGGAAGAGGCTCACCGGGCCGTAGATCCAGGTGAAGAGCGGTCCGTCGCCGATCAACGGATACGGATTCACGCCGTACCGGAGCGCGAAGGCGGGCGCCAGCCGGATGTCGTTCCACGCGTAGAAAGGAAACTCGCACCAGGCGTTCCACAGGCAGACGAGGACACCCAGCGCCGCGGCCACCAGGGCCAGCCGGACTGCGCGCGATGCAGGCATGAGACCGCGGCGAGGATGGGCGGCGGGTCCGGGCGCGCGAGCCAAACGGTGTAAAGGAACCGTTTGGAAGGGGGTCTGCCGGGCGGCCTTCATGCGGACGGCGGGCGCCGGTGCGCCCGCACGAGCGCGAGCGCCAGCACGAGCGCCAGCAGCCCGAGGACCGCGTAGTCGTAGCCGGCGAAGGCGTCGCCGAAGAACGGACGCTGGAAGTGCAGCTTCGCCCGCCAGTTCACGAGCGCATGCGGCGAGTAGCTCGCGAACGTCTCCGCCGGCGGCCGGTGCGGCGCGAACCACTGATCGAGGAGGAAACTCTGCGCGCCGAACTGGAGCCCGATGCCGAGCAGCACGTCGAGCGTCGCCCCGGCCACCGCGAGCCGCCGCCATCCCGCCGTGAGCGTCGTCCAGCGCGCCGCGACCAGCCCCAGGCCCAGCAGGACGAGCGGCTGCAGGCAGATGTGCGCGAGACCCCAGCCGTCGCGGCCGCCGTGCACCATGACGCCGAGCACGGCGATCGTGGCGAGCCCCGCGCCCCACGCCGCGCGGATCCGCGGCGCCACTTCGCGGGCGGCGCGCGCCAGCAGCCCGAGGACGGCGAGCCAGCCGACGCTGCCGAAGATGAAGAGCAGGTTCAGCTGGTAGAGCTGGAAGCACCAGTCCCGCACCCAGCCCCACGGGCTCTGCTGCACGAAGAAGCCCCAGTTCACCTCGCGCAGGAAGTGCGGCACGACGGTGTCGCGCACATTGAGCAGCGCCGCCGCGAGCTGCGCCGCCGCGGTCGGGGCCTTGTCGGTCATGCTCGAGTTGGTCAGGAAGGTCCCGCGCGGCCCGTACACCGCCAGGGCCCAGCCGAACCAGGTCGCCAGCACCGCGAACCCCGCCGCGGCCGCCACCGCGGTCTCCTTCCACCAGATCGCCGTGCCCCAGCGGCCGGCGCCGCGGCCGAGCCAGACCGCCGCGAACACCAGCGCGTACGGCCCCGCCGAGTAGTGGGTCAGGATCGCCGCCGCCAGCGTCACCGAGAAAAGGATACCCGCGCGCGGGAAGCCGGCCCCGCCGGCCCGCAGCAGGCAGTGAAAGGCCGCGAGGGTGAAGAACGCGGCGTGCAGCTTCGTCCAGGCGAAGGTCGCGTTCTGGACGAACATCGGGCTCGCCAGGAAGAGCGCCGCGAGCACGCGGATTGCCGGCCGCAGGTCTCCCGGCGCGCCGTCGGGCGCGCGGGGCACGAACCGGCCCGCGAGCAGCGCCGCGGGCAGGAACGCCAGGCTGCCAAGGAAGGTGCACGCGAGCTGGTAGTGCGCGAAGTCGACCCGCGTGAGTCCCATGAAGACGCCGAACACGATGTTCGCGAGCGGGGGCCGCGAGGTCAGGGCGTCGAAGCCGTTGAAGCGGATGTCGCGCGGGCCGTGGTGCAGGAAGAAATCGACGCGCTGCATGTGCCCGAACCAGTCGCCGACCCACGCGCCGCCCGAGTAGGTTGCCACGAGCGCGAGCCAGCCGACGCACCAGGCCGTGACGAGCCCCTGCGCCAGCGTGAGCTCGCGCACGGTGGGATCGCGGGCAAGTTCGCGGAGCGCCCGCGAGTCGACGGCCAGGCCCAGCACGGCGACCGCCGGCAGCACCCAGAACGTGGCGCGCGGCAGCGCCGCGACGTACACGAGCCAGCCGAGGAGGAACGCCGCGAGCAGCGACACGGCCACGGCCACCAGCAGCCTTTCCGCGGGCTGGCAGCGCAGCCGCGCCGCGACCGGCCAGCCCGGTCCGGCGACGAGCAGGGTGAAAAGGAGCAGGCTGCCGAGCGTGGCGGCGATCATGGGGCGGGGGAGTGGACGCGCAGCAGCACGTGGTCGGCATCCGACCACGCCGGCACCAGCGTGCCGGCGGGATCGCGGAAGAAGGCGCTGCGCGCGAGGAAGCGGGCGTTGACCTCGCCCTGGGTGAGCAGCACGAAACCGACGCCGTCCGCGCGCAGCCGGCGGGCGATTTCCGCCGGCCCGAGCTTCGGGTCGAAGAGGTAGCGCACCTCCGGGCTCCACAGCGGCAGCGTGCGGGCTCCCTGCGCGGTGAGGAGGGCGTTGGGGCCGAGGACGAGCAGGCGTTCGCTCCCGGCGGTCCGGGCGAGCTCGCGGTACAGCGGGCGCGCGTGGTACTCATGCAGCGCCCCCCCGACCGTCAGCCAGGAAGCGGGCGGGAGCCGGTACGCGTTGACCGGCAGGGTGAGCGCCCGCAGCGCGGCATCGCCGGCCAGGATCGAGAGTGCCACCGTCGCCGCGGCCAGGCCGGGGCGTACTGGTATCCAGCGGGCCAGCACACCTCCGCCGAGGACCGCCGCGACGGCCAGCGCCGGGCTGAGCACGCGCAGCGCGTAGGTGAAGCCGGCCGCGGTGTAGCCGACCGAGGCGGCCCACAGGGCGATGAAGATCAGCGCGCCGGCCAGCAGTGCGGGCGACCGCCGCGGCAGGAGCCACGCGCCCGCGGCAAGCGCGAGCAGGGAAATGCCGGCGTTGGCGAGCAGAGTGGGCCAGGCGCCGTCGGGCAGCCGGCTCCAGCCGAGACCCTCCAGGTAGCTGGCATTGAGCCAGGCGTGGACCTCGTTGACGGGGAAGATGCCGGCGACCGAGAGGTTGAAGAGCGGGTTGCCGGTGTGCAGCGCGTTGCGCAGGTACCACGGTGCGGCTCCGGCCAGGGCCACCAGCGAGAAGACCACGGTGGCGCGGCCGGGCAGCCGGCGCACCAGGCAAAGGACCAGCCCGAAGAGGGGCAGCACGAGGCCATATTCCCGCGCCAGGGCCCCGAGGGCCGCGGCGACGCCGGCGAAGACCATCGCTCCGCCCGTGGCGGCGGCCGGAGCCGTGGGAAGGTAGAGCAGCAGGGCCGTCAGCGCCAGCGCGGTGAGGCCCGTTTCCTGTCCCATCGCCACGGCCCAAAGGAGGAGCGGGGAGGCGGCGGCCAGGGCGACCGCGAAGGCGGCGGCGCGGTCGGAGAACTGCCGGCGGGCCACCGCGTGCACCGCGATCGCCAGCAGGCAGAACTGCAGGACGACGAACGGCGCCGTCAGCGCGGGCCGCGTTTCGCCGGCGAGCGCGTACAGCCAGGCGTACGCGGCGGCGACGGTCGGCGCGATGCCGTCGGGCCAGCTGTAGACCGCGTAGTCCTCCGCCGTGACCGGCGGGTAGAACGCGAGGGTGCCGCGCGCGAGCATCTGCTCGGCGAGATAGTTCCAGCGGAAGACCGTATCCACGCCCGAGAGCGGCTGCGCGCACGCGCGGTAGATCACCACCGCCAGGGCGGGCAGCAGCGGCAGCAGCAGGGGCAGGTGCCCGCGCCAGGGTGACGCCGGGCGGGCCTCGACGGGCGAGGCGGCGGATCGCGTCCGCCACCAGAGCAAGCCCGCGCCGAGCGTCAGGAGCGACCAGGCGGCGCCGAGGCTCAGCCGACCGATGGGGACCGCGGCGGCGTCGAGGACGAGCACGATGGCGACGAGCGCCACGAGGCTGAAAAGAAGTCCGCCGAGCAGCGGCGCCGGCACACGGGCCGCCCGCGCCGTGAGCCAGCCCGGGGTCCCGAGCGCCACAACACCGGCGATTCCGGCCAGCGCCTCCAGGGAACTCATGGCGCGGATGCGGCGGAGGCGCCCCGCCGGTAGACCAGGAAGATCGCGTCGAAGTGGAGGTAACCGCGCCCGGGCAAAATCGGGATCGCGTCGACCTTGCCGCGCGTATCGAAAACCCGCGCGATGTCGTACTGCTGGCGCAACGACGGGATTTCGTTGAACACGAGCTGGCCCTCGGCCGGCCGCAGCACGACCCAGTCGGGCTGCAGCGCCGCGATCACCTGCGCGTAGCTGCGGTGTCCGGCGCGACGGGCGGCGACCACCTCGGGGGAGGAGAGCCCGGGAAAATCGAGCATCTTCAGGCCCGAGAAATAGCCGATGTAGCCGAGCGGTTCGAGGAAGACGCGGTCGCCCGGCCGCGCCTGGGCCTTCAGCCAGAGCCCGATCTCCCGCCGGTGGCCGGTCTCGATCAGCGCCTGCTGCGTGCGCATCTGCCAGGCGGCGCACCCGAGCAGCGTCGCCTGCAGCACGATGATCAAGGCCGCGCTCACGCGCGCAACCGACGCAGGGAGGCTGGCCGCCCAGCCCGCCGCGGGTCGCGTTTCCCAGAGCGCGTGCAACAGGTAAGCCCACGCGATCCATCCGAGGGTCTGCCACGCGGGGTAGTACCAGGGGAAGGGCGGAATGTAGGTGACGTAGAAGCCGCCGAGGAAGCAGGCGAACGACGCGATCCGGCCGCCGCGGGGCACGCGGGGCCAGAGCCAGGCGAGCGCCGCGCCGACCGCCAGCAGCCGGGCCGGCCAGGCCAGCGCCTCCGGCCACCCGCCGAGAAAGAAGTAGGCGGGGCTGTAGACATGATGGAGCGGCACGTCGCCGAAAAGCAGCCGCCAGGGATAGAGGGCGAGCCGCGTGACGGATTCGCCCAGCGCCAGGTGCTGCGACTTCGCCAGGATGGTGTGTGGAACCGGCGAGCCGTAGTAGGACCACGCGAAGATCAGCCAGGGCAGGTACAGCACGACGCCGAGGGCGATGGCCCCGGCCACGCGACCCAGCCGCTGGCGCAGGTCGAACCCGGCCGCCCGTGCGCCGAACAGCATCCACGCGAGCGCGATCGCGGCGAAAAAGACGCAGCCATCGGGCCGGGTCCATTGCAGCCCCGTGCATGCCACGGCGCAGGGCCACAGCCGTGCGCCCGTGACGAATACGTGCCAGGTGAAGGCGACGAAGAATACCATGAACGCCGTCTCCATCCCGTTCATCGAGAAATCGACGATCTTTGGATCGAGCACCCATGCCGCTCCGATCGCCGCCACCGCGCCGGCATACAATCCCTCGCGCAGCCAGGTGCGCAGCGTGAGCCAGAGCGCCAGGCCGAGCGCCAGCGCACTGGTGCAGCGCAGGAGCCACAGGGCCCGCAGCGCGACGTCCTCACCGCCGCCCAGGGCGAACAGCGCCGGCAGCAGCGTGCCGATGGGGGAGGTGAAGGAATGGACGCGTTCGCCCGGCTGGAACACCAGGCCGTGGCCCGTGGCGAGATTCAGGCTGGCGCGGAAGGTGATGTAGTAATCCTCCCAGACATGCGCCGTGAACGCCGCGAACGCGAGCGACACGACGAGCGCCGCCAGGCCGGTCCGGAAGGGCAGGCGGGGCGAGGACGACATCATGGCTTGGGCATCGGGTGGCGTGGCGCGGAGTAGCGCCGCGGCCCGTCGCAGGCCGGTTCCGGCACACCGGAGACGCGCCGCGGCAGGTCGCGGCGTGAGGCCGCTCCTCCTTCACGGAATTTCCGGCGCGAAGGAAGCGGGGAAATCGCGGTCGGACGTCGGGTTGACAGGTGATTTACGCGGGCGCGCCGCGACCGCGTCCTACCGGAGGATGTTGTACTTGAAAATCGCCCACAACGCGCGGAACCCGTCCCGCCAGCCGATCTTTTTCCCCTCGGCGTAGGTGCGGCCGTAGTAGCTGATCCCGACCTCGTAGATCGGCACGTCGAGCTTCGCGACCTTGGCCGTGATCTCGGGCTCGAAACCGAAACGGTTCTCCTCGATCGTGATCCTCTGGATCACCTCGCGACGGAAGACCTTGTAGCACGTCTCCATGTCGGTGAGGTTGATGTTGGTCGCCATGTTCGAGAGCAGCGTCAGGAACTTGTTGCCGACCATGTGCCAGAAATAGACCACCCGGTGCGGCTGCCCGCCCTGGAAGCGCGAGCCAAAGACGACGTCGGCGCGCCCCTCGATGATCGGCTGCAGCAGCCGCGGATACTCCACCGGGTCATACTCGAGGTCGGCATCCTGGACGATCACGGCCTCGCCGGTGGCCGCCGCGAAACCCGTGCGCAGCGCCGCGCCCTTGCCCTGGTTGACCTCGTGGTAAATGATCTGGTCGACCAACGGCGCGATCTCCGTCCGGAGCAGGTCGCGCGTGCCGTCCCGCGAACAGTCGTCGACGATGATGATCTCCTTGTCGGGCACCGGCGCCGCCCGCACCCGGTTGACGATGGTGCGGATGGTCTTGGCCTCGTTGTAACAGGGAATGACGACGGAGAGCTTCATGCGGGCAGGCGGGAACGCATAGTGGCTGAACCCGGGAGCATGAAGGAAATTCGCGTAAGGTGACACAACGGGGCATTGCCTTGGCGGAATAAATGCTCTCTGTAACCACCACCCCGCCGTGCCCCCGTCACGCCCAGCCCGCGTTGCCCGTCTCGCGCCTGCGTTCGCCGGGCTCCTGCTTGCGGTGACGGTCGGCGCGCAGGAAGCCCCGGATCCGAATCGCCCCGGCACCTTCGAAGGCAACTGGGAGATCACGTACAATGACACGCCGTCCAAGGGCCAGCAGCTGGTGTCGCGCGTCGCGATCGCGCATGCCTGGCCGGTCCCTTCGGATCCCGCCTTCGAAAAGGAGGTTCGCGTGGGCGGCAGCCGGCCGCCGCGCGTCTGGAAGCCGCAGCGCGACCCGCGCTCGCCGCTCATCTATGCCACCAACCCCGACCGCAACGAAGGGGGTTCGGTGGGTGCGATCAAGCCCGTCGCGGGCGCCCCGCTGAAGCTGAAGCACCCGTATTCGTTCCTTGGACACTGGGGCGGCACATCCGAGGTCCGGCTGACCGGGCCCCACACCGCCGCAGGGCAATGGAGCTATGGCGACAAGTCCGGCGCGGAACGCTGGCGCCGCGTCCGACCGCGGGTCGACGCGATCGAGTTCGACGGCACGGCGAAGCACCGGGTCGAGTTCGGCGCCGGCGTGGGGCGGCTCGAGACCAAGTACAGCGCGGACGACTGGGTCGCGGGCAATCGTCCCGGCTTTGTGATCCGCATTTACGGCGAAAACCTCTGGGGCTACCACGTCACCTGGATCGACGGGCCTGGCGTCGACGGATCGCGCTGGCGCACGCTCTACCGGCCTGGTGCGAAGGTGGCGCCCGAGAACGCCATCGGTATCGCGGTCACCGGGAAGACCTGGTCCGCCGCCACCCCGGGCCGCATGAACCTGTACCTCGACGGCATCCGGATCCCGTTCGACCTGGTCGTGCACGGCTACCCCGAGGAAAAGCTGCCGCCCGCGCCCGAACTGCGGTTCGTGCGCGCGACCGTGGGTCGGTTCGAACCCGCCGCGATGCTGCGGCATGGCGACGAATTCCACGTCGAGGCGCTCTACCCGCGCCGGCCTTCGCGGCCGCCGGCGGAGGTCGAGCTGACCTGGACCGACGGCCAGCCGCGGTCGGTCCCCGTCCTGCCCACGGACGATGTCCGCGTGTTCCGCAGCGGACCGTTGCGGCTGCTCCCCCCGTGACCGATGCGTGCCGGCCGGGCGAGACTTCTGCTGGGTCTGTGGAGCTTGCCGGCCCTGGTCGCCCAGCCGGGAGGATTGGGCGGGCTCCTTGACTTCGATGGTCCACCCGCGGCGCCCCCGGCGGCGCCGGCGCCCGGGAGCCCGAGGCCGGCTCCGGCGCCTCCACCCGCGCCCGCTCCGACGCCCACTTTGAACCCCGAGACCGCGGCCCGGATCGCGGCGTTGCGACGGGAGCTCGAGGAGCACCGCGACCTCACCCTGGCCACGATCGAGCCGCTGCCCACGCTCGCCGCGTGCCGCGAACTCGCGGCGCGGTACCGCCGGGCGGTGGACCGTACGTCGCGCCAGCCGTTTCTCAGCGGACTGCGCCCCGCGCCCGAGCTGGTCCGGCAGGTGGGCGCCCTGCAGGCGCGCTGGGGCGACCTGGCCCGGGCCATCCGGGCGGGCGACCTGCCGCCGACGATCGCCGGCGACCGTTTGCGTGCGCTGATTGGCGACGGGGCGGAAGGGAACGTGCCGGTCAGCGGCCGGCATTGGGCGGCGCTGTCGGACGCCTATTTCGGCGAAGTCCTGCAGGCCGAGCGGCTGGGCGCCGACTTTTCCCGCCAGGTGCGCAACTCGCCCGCGATGCGCGCGCTCGAGTCGGCGATGGCCCACGCCGAGCAGGCACTGCAGCGGGTCGAGGGCCTGGATGAGGGCGACTCCGTGCTGCCGCGCCGTGTGATCACCTGGGACCTGCATCGCGTCTGGCGCCTGGGCGTTGAACTGCAGATCAGGCGGCTGGAAAGCGAGGGCTCCGCCGAGGCCGCGCCCGCGTCGCTGCGATCCTTTCTGCAGGACATGGACGCTGCGCGTGGCCTGCGCCACCGGAGCCTGGCGCTGGCTCCTGCCGGGGGCGAACCGGCCGCGACGCTTCGCGTTCCCGTCTCCGGCCGCATCCAGGCGCGCCTCGGTGAAGCCGATGTCGCCGCCGACATCGGCGCGGCAACGGAGAGCGCGCTGCCGAGGCTGGCCGAGGAACTTTATCATACGCACTTCACCCTCCTGCAGGCGGAGGCGTTTGCCCGCCAGGATGCCGAGGAGGAACGACGAACCCTCGAAGCCCTGCCGCCGGGGCCGGCACGCGAGGCCCGGCGCGCCGCGCTCGAGTCGTCCGTGAAGCAGCAGGCCGAGGAGCGTCGTCGCACCTACGAAGGCCGGCGCCTGCAACTGCGCAGCGAGATCGAAACCGAGGCGGAGCGCGTGCGGGCGCGACGCTGAGGCGGGTCCCCGATGAATCCGCTGCGCCGCCTGGTCCTCGGCTTGGTTGCGGTCTTCGCGGGTCTGGCTCCGCTCCGGTTCGAGGGAGCCGAACTCCGCCCGCTGGCCTGGTTCGAGGGCGAGTGGGAGGTCGAGTACCAGGATGCCCGGCTCGGGCCGGTCCGCGGCCAGGCCAGCGTCCGGGTGGAAGTCGACGGCGTCATCCTCATCCGCTACGTGGTCAAGGATCCGCGCGACGGCGCCGTCCATGAGCTCACCGCGTTTCGCATCCGGGCCGGCGAGTCGGAAGTGACGCTGGAATTGCCCCCGGGCGGGCCGATGGCGGCCCCCGACCCGGCGGGCCAGCCGGAGGCCGTGGGCATCGCCGCGCCGGTGGGTGCCCGGTTGCGCGCGCGGCTGTCCGGACGCGAAGCCGAGGCGCCCGTGGTGTCGCTGGAGGCGCGGCTCGCCACGCGACTCCGGCTGAAGCGGGAGGGGGACGCGCTCACGGGCGAGTGGATCGTGCCCCGGGACGCGAACTTCGGTTTCGAGGGCGGGCGCAGTGGCACGCGCGGGACGGTGGTCACCTCGCTGCCCGGCGAGGTCGAGTTGAAGGAAGACGTCGTGCGCGGTCCGGAGACCTGGCGAAGCGCCCGGATGGCGCTCGAGGAGGTTCGGCGCGTGGGGTGGAAGGACGCTCCCGGCGGGGTTGCCGCCGGTGGCATTGCCTCCGTCTCCCTGCTCGGACGCAGTCTCCCCGAACCGAGTCGCCGGGAAGTGCGGTTCGCCGACCCCTACCTCGTGGCGGAGGCGGGCGCGCTGACCGGAAACGTCCCGGTCGCGATCGCGCCCGCCGCCCTGCCGGGGAGGAAGGCCGTGACAATCCGCGACCGTGCCACCGGGCAGGAGACGACCGGCCATTGGGGCTTCGACTGGCCGGCGCTGCCGGGGGGCAATCTTCGGTTTGTCCGACGCACGTTGTCGGACACCTACGATCCGACAGGCGCGCTGCACCCTGGGGAACTCTTCTACGTGGAGGCCGAGGCGGATCGGCCGGTGCCAGGCGACTACCGCCTGTACGTGTTGGAAAGCGGCGCCGGCAGTCCGCTGTTTGTGCATCTTCGGCGCGACGCCGGCGGCCGCCGCCTGTTTCGGGCCGGGCCCTTCCTGCTCCTCGGTCCCGATGACCCCGTGGGGGGCGGGGCGATCGAGCCGCCGCGACCGGCGGACAACCAGACCACGCCGCTTTCGCCCACCGTGGAGCAGCCTTTCCTGGTGCGGGGAAGCTCGGGAGACCGCCTGCGACTGAGTCCCGCGCTGCCCGTGCTGGGCGAGAGCCACGCGCTCGCGCTCGCGGAGGTCAGCGACGAGCAGGCCGACGATGGTCCGTACCAGCGGGCACTGCGCCAGGCGGAAAGCCTGCGCCGCCGTTTGCCCGAGCCGGATCGCTACGACGTCTCGAAGTTCACCCCGATGTCGGGCAGTCGCCGCACTCACCTCACCGTGCAGGACCACGCCGCACTCATCCTGCTGCAGCGCGAACTGCTGCGAAGCCTGGGCCAGTTGCGGCGGCACGTGTCGGACGCTCTCGCGCCAGCGGAGCGGCGTCGCTATGCCGCGGCCCTCGGCGAAGCCGCCGAGAAACGGGTGGAGCTGCCGCTTTTCGCCTTTCCGGTCGCCGCTCCGCGGGGCGGCGAGCGGATCGGGTTGAACCTCGCCGTCTATCCGCCGTCCCTGCGCGAAGCGTTCGGCGACGACCTCGCCGCCCGCGATGCGTACGTCGACAGCGCCATCGCCGAGGCCGAGGCGCAGCTCGGCGAGCAGGCGGGCCGGGGGGCCTTGCGCTTGAGCCAGCTGGACCTCGAGCGGCCGGTGACGCTGTTGCCCGTGATCAAGGCGGGCTACGCGGTCGCGGCGGAGAGTTTGCGGCCACAACTCGTGCGCCGGAGCCGCCCGGAGGTCGGGGAGCCAGAGATCCCCCGTTGGGTACCCGATCTGGTGGGACGAGCCGCGGTGGCCGGCGTGGCCGACCTGCTCGCTGCCATCGCGGCCGACGAGGAACTCGCGGACTTCCAGTGGATGGCCGTGCAAGTGCTCGCCCTGCCGGCGGTCGTCTATACCGGCGCACTCGGCGCGGCGGGGACCCTGACGCGGGGCGCCGTGGCGGTGGGCGCGGCGGGCGATCTGCTGGCCGGGGTCGGGACCGTGCAGAACCTCACGGGACTCAAGGACGCGTACGGACGGCGCGGGGCGGCGTGGGACGTCGCGCCGGTGGCGGGTTTCGACGCGTACCGGGCGGCGGATGAGGAGATCGAGGCGCGGTGGAAGGTCGCGGCGCTCGATGTGCCGCTGACGCTCCTCGGCGCCGCCACCCTGGCTGGCCAGCTTGCGAAGGCGGGCGTCAAGGCGTCGGCCAGTTCCGGCCGCGCGGCCGTCGCGGCGGCACTGGAGGGAGGCGTGGAAAGCCTTTCCGACGCGCGGCGGGCTCAACTCGCGTTGCTGGTCGACAGCGCCGCCCGCAAGATCGCCTCGGGTGCGCTCGACGAGTTGAGCGATCTCGAACGGGCGGCGCTGCGCGCCAACTTCCCGCGCGGCCTGCCGGCGTCCAGCGCGCGGCAACTGGGACTTTCCACCGACAATCCCGTGATCGCCGTCCTCCCCGACGACGGGGCGGTGGGTGTGACGACCCGGCTGCCGCCCGCCGAGGTGCCTCCCGCGCGGCCGCCGGCGGCAGTCGAGGCCACGCCGTCGTCGCTCGTGCAGCGATACTACGCGGAGGAGCTGAAGTCGGCCCGGCTCGGCGTGCCCGAGGCGCAGGGCCGGCTCGCACAACTGGAGCGCGCGGCCGCTGTCTGGGGAGATTTGCCGGCCCCGATGCAGGGACGGGCGGCGGAGGCGATGGAGACGTTCGAGCGCATGCGCCAGGCCGACCCGGCGCTGCGCGACCTTCCCTCGGCCCGGGCCCTGGAGTTTTTCAGCTTCCACGCCCACCGCCGCTATTACACCGGCGGCGTACGCGACGTGCAGCCTGAGGAGCTGGTCGCGGATTTCCTCCAATACCATCGCGGCCAGGTTTCCTCCGCGGCACTCGCCCGCGCCGCGAACATCTCCGAGCTGAATGCCGAGGCCGCGGTTTTCTCGGCGCGCCAGCGGATGCCGGTGCCCGCGGCGGCGCCGACGCCTCCCTCCGGCCGAGTGCGGGTGACGGATCCCGACGCCGTGACGGTCGGGCCCGCGCCCGCCCCGCCGCCTCCTCCTGCGATCGTGACCGGGCGCGAAGCCGAGATTGCGCGCCAGCTGGAACGCGTCGGCGTCACCGGCCTCGACGCCCGCCACGCTGCAGGCATCCACGCGGTGCGCGACGTCGATCCGCGCGTCGCGGCGGCCCACGCCGCGATGTACCGCGGGATCCCCGCCCGCCAGGTGCAGGACGCCCTGGCTTTCTCCCCGGCCGACCTGAGGTCCGCCCTCGACGACTACATGCGGCGGTTCGATGTCCTCAGCGGCGCCGAGCGGGGACGGGCGCTCGACCGCTATTTCGGCGTCGAAGCGACGGTGGTGCCGCCGCGTCCCGTCGCCGCGCCGCCCGTGACCGAGCGCAACGTACCCGCCGGCCTGGCGCCGCCCGCGCCGGCGACCGCTGCCACCGCCGACGTGGTCGCCGCGCTCGAACGCATGGGAGTCACGCGCGCGGAAACGCAGCTCCTCCGGCCCGAGGATATTTTCCCGCGGGGGACGGTTCCGGATCCGCGGGTCGCGGCGGCCCGGCTGGCCCGACACCTTGATGTTCCGGCGCCGCGGGCGGCGCAGGCGCTGGGCGTCAGCCCCACGGAGCACGCCGCCCTGCTGGACCGGGCCGCGGCGACCGCCAGCCCGGGCCGCTCGGGCACGGTGCGTACCGCGGACGTCGCGGCGGATCTGGCGGCGGACGGCGTCTCGCAGCCGGCGGCGCGCGTGCTGGCGGCCCGGCAGGCCGAGATCGATGCCGCCCTGCGGGATTTTGGGGTGCTGCGCGGGGATCCGGCATTGACGCGGTCGGGCCTCGAGCCCGAGGCGCTCGTCGTCGGCCAGGCCCTCGAAAGCGGCGTGCCCGCGACGGAGGTGGCGGCGCGCCGTGGGCTGCCGCGCGCGACCGTGGAGGACTACGCCGATGCCTTTCTCGCGGAAGGGCGGCAGGTGCGCGATGCGACCGAGCGCGCCCGCCAGCGCACCGTGCTCCTGCGGACGTCGCCGGTGGAGCCCGGCCCGTCGGCACCCACCGTCCGGCTCTCCCCCGCCGTCCTCGCCCACCAGGAGGAAGTGGCCGCCGCGCTCGCCCGGCTCGGCGTCGATCCCGTGATCGCCGGGGAGCGCGCGGCACACCTCGTGAACCTCGCCCGGCGCGATGCGCACGAAGCCATCATTGGCGGCGCGTGGCAGAGCCGGGTGCCGCCGGCGGCGCTACGCGAGCGATTCGGCTACTCGAACGACCAGATCGTGCGGCACCTCGATCATTTCCTCGCCGAGCACGTGGGGGTCCGCAATCCCACCGTCCGTGCCAACGTGATCGCGCGGCAGTATTTCGCTGCGCACGACGAGACGCTGCTCGCCTCTGCCGTTCCCGGCATCGTCGCTGCCACGCCACCGGCGCGACAGCCCTTGCGGGCGTTTGCGGCGAGTCCGCCGGGTCCGGTCGCCAGCCTGCCGCCGCCCCGGCCGCTGCCGGCGCCGCGCAGCCTCGACGACCGGTTCGGCCGGGCAGTGCCGCCGCTCGGCCCGCGGCCGGGGGAGCAGTTGCCGGGCGGGCAATGGCGTCGCAACACCGCCGTGCGGGAAGTGCGGCCCGGCACGCCCGTGGAGCTGCAGCCGGGGCTTCGCTACAACTGGCTCGTCACCGAAGATGGCCGGATGTTGTACGCGGCCGAGCAGTACATCATGGAAAACGGCCGGCCGCTGCTCGACGAGGACGGCGTCATGCTCCGCCTCGGCCACCCCGCCATGATCGACGGCGGGCGGGCGCGGATTGCGGGCGAACTCCGCCACACGTCCGATCGCGGCTGGGTCCTCGACAACTTCTCCGGCCGCTACTCCATGCTCAAGCCGGACAAACATCCGGCCCATCTCGATCAGGCCGCGGCCCTCTGGCGTGAGGCCGGCGTGCGGGTCGTGACCGTCTTCCAGTAGGCCGGCACGAACCGTCGGGCGCCTTGCGAATCAGGCGGAGGGGATCCTTCCCTCCACGCCCAGCAGTCCTTCCCAGGTCCCCTGCACGCAGGCGGCGAGCTTGGCGCGCTTCCGGTCCTCGAGCAGCACGATCTCGGTGATGACCTTCGCCGCGTACACGCACTCGAACGCGCACCAGTGCGGCAGCCGCCAGCCGACCCGGCCCAGCACGAGCACGCGGTTGCGAAACAGATAGCGCAGCCGCAGCGGCGACATGAACGCCGGCCACCAGGTGCGGCCCAGGCGCCGCACCGGCGCCTTGGCCCCGCGGCGGTGCGCGAGGCGCGCGCGGGCCGCGACGGCGATGACGTGGCCCGCGGTGCGCGCGCGCAGGCAGAATTCCGTGTCGACGAGGTCCACGAAGAGCGCTTCGTCGAAACCGCCCAGCTCCCGCCACACGGCGACGCGGAACAGCGTCCCCGAGGTGATGACGCACGTCACGTCGTGCAGGTCATGGCTGGCCGCGTGGCGGGCGAACAGCCCGGGGACGACGGCGTGCGGGCGCAGGTGGCGCGCGCGGACGCGGGGACGGGCTTCGTCATGCCAGTTCGAACCGACGATCGCGCATCCCGGGTCGGCCGCGAGCAGCGCGCCCAGCGCGGACGCGAGCCCCGGCTCCGGCGTGCTGTCCTGATCGAAGGCGAGGACCGCCTCGCAGCCGCGCGCGTCGAGCTGCCGGAACGCGCGGTTGAGCGCTCCCGCGAGCCCCAGGTTGTCCTCGTTCTCGATCAGCTCGCAGCCGGACTCGGCGCAGGCGCGGCGCAGCCGCTCGCGGGTGGCAGGCGTCGCCGTGTTGTCGATCACGACGAGCGGGTTCGCCTCGGTGCGCATCGCCTGGAGCCGCGCCTCGAAGCCCGCGTCGGGATGATAGGTCACGACCACCCCGGCGGGGAAAGGTGCCGCGCTCATGCCGGACGCGCCCAGCGCTGGAGAAACGCGAGCCGCTGCCGCTCCTTCACCCTGTTGTCCAGGTGGGCGACCGCCTCCCGCGGCACGCGGCGCGTGCGCCAGTGGTCGAGCCAGGGCGCGATCCGGTCGCGGTGGGGCGCGAGCGGCGCGGAGTCGTTGGGCACGCGGAGGAAATAGTCGGCACTGTCGGGCACGTCGGTGTCGCGATAGCCGCCGAGCACCGGCAGCCCGAGCGCCAGGTACTCGCGCACCTTGAGCGGGCACGCCTCGTCCATGTGCTTGCGGAACAACCCGAGCGTGCCGAGGGCGGCCGTGGCGCCGAGCAGGAGGGGTTCATACTTCACGCGCGGAAGCTCGCCGTGGAAGATCACGTTGGCCGGCGCGGGCACGCGCTCCGTGCCGATCACGTCGACCACCGCCTCGGGGAAGAGCGTTCCCAGCTCGGCCACCCGCTCGAGGCCGTGCCACGGCGTGTCCCGGCTGCCGATGAACACCAGCCGCAGCGGGCCGCGCGGGTCGGGCAGCGGCGCCTGCGGGAACGCCGCGAGGTTGATCCCGTTGGCGATCACCTCCGCGGTCTTGCCGAAACCGGAGAAACGCGTCGCGAGCTCGTGCGTCACCGGCACGAAGGCGCGCACCGGCGCCAGGACGCGTCCGCGCGTCAGCCGATGATAGAGCTGCTTCGCCCGGGAGAGCGTGAGCGGATACTCCTTCAGGTCGTCGGAGTTCAGTTCCGCCACGGTCGGCACGTCGCGGAACAGGGCCGGCAGCCCCGCGCTGTGATAGCCGTAGCGGAAATAGACCAGATCGGGCCGCCACGCGCGGATCCGCCGCGCGAGTTCGAAGCTGCGCAGCATCCGCTGGGTCGCACCGCCGCGGGCGACGAGATCGGCCTCCAGCGGCGCGAGCCCGGGCCAGACCTTCGTGGTCGGCGCCAGGGCGAAGTAGCGGACGGCGTGGCCGGCCTCCAGCCAGCTCCGGCCCTGCCCGGCGATCTTCTTGCAGATGCCGTTCTCGTGCGAGACGTCCGCCATCTGTCCGAGGTACGCGATTCTCATCGTGGCGGAAGAGTCGTGGGGACGACCGGGGTGGTTGACACGGAAAAAAGCGCGGGAGGTTCCGTTCAACGGATCCGCACGCCGAACCGCCGCAGCCAGACGCCGAAGCTGATCATGCGCCAGTGGGCGAAGTTGAACCGACCCCCGCCGCTCAGGAGCCGGTCGTAGCGGCTCACGGCCGCCGGCGTCAGCGCGCCGTCCGCGACCTTCACGGCCGCCGTCAGCAATTCCCGGAACTCCGCCGGCCGACGCTCCCGCATCCACACCTCCTCGGCCGTGGCAAACCCGAGCTTGTCCCGGCGCAGCCGCACCGGTTCCGGCAGCCGGTCCCGCATCGCCTCGCGCAGCACGCGCTTGGTCCAGCCGCCGGCCAGCTTGAACTCCTCCGGCAGGCCGAGGCCGAACTCGACCAGCCGGTGGTCGAGAAACGGGAGCCGGGCCTCGACGCCGTGGGCCATGGCGTTGCGGTCCTCGTAGTGGAGGAGCATGGGCAGGTTGAGCGCGGTCAGTTGCGCGAGGCCGAGCGAGCGGATCGGCGCGCGGAAATCGAGCGCCGGCGCGAGCGGCGCCGCCGGCCGGGCCCCCAGCCGGGCGAGGTCGAGGTGCGCGGGCGCGCGCACGGTGCGGCCGCCCGCGCGTCGCAGGAGGTCGGATACGGCCGCCGGCAGCAGCGCGTCGGTCACGAGCTGGGCCTGCAGGACGCGGGAGTGGCCATGGAGCGCGCGGGCCGCCGCCGCCTCGCGCCGGAACTCGCCCCAGCGGCCGCGGCGCAGCAGGCCGGCGAGGTGCGGGCCGAAATAGCCATGGTAACCGCCGAGCGCCTCGTCGGCGCCCTGCCCGTCGAGCATCACGAGCACGCCGCGATCCCGCGCGAGGCGGCACACGCACCACTGCGCGTAGATGCTGGTGGAGCCGAACGGCTCATCCTGGTGCCACGCGAGCCGTTCGAGCTCCTGCAGCAGACCTTCTGCCGAGGGCACCACGGAGTGGCTCGCGGTGCCGGTCGCCGCCACCACCTGCGCGATGAAGCCGCGCTCGTCATAGCGCGGGACGTCCGACCCGGCGGAGAACGTGTTCTGCCGCGCCGCCCCGCGGTCGCCGAGCTGCGCGCGCATGGTGCAGACCAGCGACGATGAATCGAGGCCGCCCGAGAGGCACGATCCCACGGGCACATCGGCGCGCAGCCGCAGCCGCACCGCGTCGTCGAGCAACGCCCGGAACTGCTCCGCCGACTCGGCGAAGCCGCCCGTGAACGACGCGGGTTGCAGCGTGTACCAGCGTCGCGGCGAGGCGGTCGCCGGCGCGTCCAGCGGGGCCGCCAGGCATTCGCCGCCGCGCAACTGCCGCACGCCGGCGAAGAGGGTGTCGGCGGTGTGGTCGCTCACGCCCCAGTTCAGAAACTCGTACGCCCGCTGGCCGTGGAGGCGCGCCTGCCATTGCGGATGGACGGCAAACTGCTTGATCTCCGAAGCCAGCGCGAGCCCGCCTCCCGGGGTCGCCCACAGGTAGAGCGGCTTCTCCCCGAACCGGTCGCGCGCGGCGAACAGGCGTCGCGTGCGCCGGTCGAGCAGCACGAAGGCAAACATGCCGTTGAAGCGCGCCAGGCAGTCCTCCCCCCACGCCCGCCAGGCGGCGAGGATGACCTCGGTGTCGGTGCCGGTGTGGAACGTGTGACCGGCGGCCGCCAGCTCCGTGCGCAGCTCGATGAAGTTGTAGATCTCGCCGTTGAACGTCAGCCAGACGTCACCCGCCGCGTCGCGCATCGGCTGGTGCCCGGCGGGGCTGAGGTCGAGGATCGCGAGCCGGCGGTGGCCGAGCCCCGCCGTGACGCCGGCCGGCGGCTCGCGCGGGCCGGTCACGCCGCGGGGCGAATCGTCGGATGCCACGGCGGTCACGCCGGACCCGTCGGGATGAAAGTACGCGAAGCCCTCGCCGTCCGGCCCGCGGTGCCGCACCGCCCGCGTCATCCGCGCCAGGACGGCGGGCAGCCACGCCGGCGCCGCCGGCTCGATGAGCGTCGCAATCCCGCACATGGGTCAGGCGGCGTCTGCCAGGCTCACCGCAATGCGTCGAGCCGGTGGCCCACGGAATACACGGAGGACACGGATGACGGAGTTCCATGCGAGAGCCCTATTGTGGGCGGGGTGCCCCGATTCCGCGGGAGGGTGACTGCGTCCCCGGAGATCGCGGAGTGAGGGCACCCCGCCTGCAACGCCGATGCTGGTCCGAGTCCGTGTCATCCGTGTGTTCCGTGGGCCAATCCGTTCCTCCGCCCGCGTGCGAAGCGCTCGTAAATCGAGCCGGCGAGTGGCTTTGCGTTTTGTGTTTTCATGGGGGAAGGGCTCCTGCTGGACTTCCTCCGCCCACGTTGTCCGGGCCGTTTCCCGCGTGCGGCTGGGTCCTCTCGGCGTCCGCATGAACGAACAATCCCCCCTCGCAGGCAAGAAAGTCGTCGTCACGGGCGGCGCCGGTTTCATCGGTTCACACCTTTGTGAAGAACTGGTCGCGCTCGGCGCCGACGTCGTGAGCGTCGACGACTATTCCGCGGGGCACGCGCGCAACCTCGAGTTTCTCGCCGGCCGCCCCAATTTCCGTGCCGTGCGCGCCGACATCTGCGACCGGGCGGCCCTCGCGGCCGTGCTGCCGGCCACCGACGTGATCTTTCACAACGCCGCGTCGAAAAAGAACGTCTGCCTGATCGACCCGCAGAAGGACCTGCGGGTGAACGGCGGGGGCACGCTCAACCTGCTCGAGCTGGCGCGCGAGCACGGGGTGAGGAAATTCGTCCACGCCTCCACCGGCTCGGTCTACGGCGAGCCCGTCGTGCTGCCCACCGACGAGACGCACCCGTTGCATCCGGTTTCCTACTACGGCGTGTCCAAGCTCGCCGGCGAGCGGTACGTTGACGTCTTCCACCGTCTGTACGGCCTGGATACGACGATCCTGCGGTACTTCCACGTCTACGGCCCGCGGCAAGAGTCCAACGCGTTCGGCGGCGTGGTCTCGATCTTCCTGCGCAATATCCTGGAGGGGAAGCCGCTCGTCGTCTTCGGCCATGGCCGGCAGGAGCGGTCGTTCACCTGGGTCAAGGACCTGGTCCGCGCCAACCTCGCCGCCGCCACGCGTCCCGAGGCCTCGGGCCGCGTCTACAACGCCGCCTCGGGCATCCAGGTCACGATCCTCGAACTGGCGCAGCGCATGCGGGCCATGATGGGCTCCAAAGTCCCGATCGACCACGGCGAGCCGCTGGTCGGCGACATCATGCATTTCGACGTCAGCAACGAACGGATCCGCCGCGAGCTCGGCATCGCGTTCGAACGCGACTTCTGGGGCACGCTCGAGCGCAGCCTCGAGGAGTTCGTCGGCCACCTGCGCGGCGCGGTTCTGCGCTGAACCTGCGGCCATGTGCGGAATCTCGGCCGTCTACTCCGCCCGCGGCCTCGCCGGCGGGAACATCGGCGCCATGAACGGGGTGCAGCGGCATCGCGGCCCCGACGCCTCCGGCACCTGGGTGGCGGCCGACGGCCGGGTGGCGCTCGGCCACCGGCGGCTCTCGATCCTCGACCTTTCGGCCGAGGCCAACCAGCCGATGCGCGGCCCGGACGGCTCCGTCCTCGCGTTCAACGGGGAGATCTACAATTTCCGCGACCTCCGGCGTGAGCTCGAGGCCCTGGGCCGCCGGTTCGCGACGCAGTCGGACACCGAGGTGATCCTCGCCGCCTACGCGGAGTGGGGCGAGGCGTGCGTCCGGCGCTTCAACGGCATGTGGGCCTTCGCGCTGTACGATCCCGCGCGCCGGCGGCTTTTCCTCTCCCGCGACCGGATGGGCATGAAGCCGCTCTACCTCGCGGCGACGGCCGACGGCCTGCTGGCGGCGTCCGAGGTGAAGGGTCTGCTCGCCGCGGGCCATCGCGCGGCCGTCGATGCCGACGCCCTGGCGGAGTACTTCACGTTCCAGAACGTGATTTCGCACCGGACGCTGTTCGCCGGCGTCTCCATGCTCCCGCCCGGCACGAACCTCGGCGTCGACCTCGACACCGGCGACCAGCGGCGGGAAACGTACTGGCGGCTGGAGTTCGCGCCCGTCGCGGCGGACGAGGCGGAACTGGCGTCGGAGTTCCTCGCGGTCTTCCGGCGCGCCATGACCCGCCATCTGGTCAGCGACGTCGAGGTCGGCGCCACCCTGAGCGGCGGCATGGACTCGTCGGCGATCGTCGCGCTTGCCACGGAGCAGCTCCGGGGCATGCACACGTTCACCGGGTTCTTCAACACCACCGGCGCCGATCCCGACGACCGCTGCGTGAGCGAACAGGCCGACGCGCGGCTGATCGCGAACCGGTTCGGCACGACGCACCACGAGCGCGAGATCGCGCCGCAGGACGTGATCGACACGCTGCCCGCGATCGTCTGGCACCTCGAGGATCCGAAGGTGGGCATGTGCTACACCTTCCACGTGATCTCGCAGCTCGTGAGCTCGTGGGTGACGGTCAACCTTTCCGGCACCGGCGGGGACGAGCTCTTTGCCGGTTATCCGTGGCGCTACGCGCTGATCGACGGCCTCGCCGATCCGCGGCGGTTCGACGACGTCTACTACGGCTGGTGGAGCCGGCTGATCAAGGACGCGGACAAACCCGCCTTCTTCACCCCCCGCGCGCGGCGGGAGATGACGCCGGGGCATCCCCGGGCCGCCTACAATGCGATCGTCGCCGGGGCGGGCGGGGCGGAGCCGCTCAATCGCGCGCTGTACTTCGACACCCAGACGTTCCTGCACGGCTTCCTGCTTGTGGAGGACAAGCTCGGCATGGCCTACGGCCTCGAGACGCGTTTCCCGTTCCTCGACGCGGAGCTCGTCGACTTCGGCAGCCGCGTGCCGGCGGCGGCGAAGATGCGGGGCGGCGTGGCAAAGCACCTCGTGAAGCGCGCCTTCGCGCCGCTGCTGCCGGCGGAGACGATCCACAAGCGCAAGCAGGGGTTCACGCCGCCGGACAAGACGTGGTTCCGGCGCGAGCTCGCGGATTACATCGAACGGCTGCTGTTCTCGCGGCGCAGTTGTCTCGGCGACTACATCGAGCCGCGGGCGATGCGCGAGATCCTCGCCCGCCACCGGCAGGGTGCGGATGAGCGGCTCACGATCTGGAGCCTCATGTTCTTCGAGGGCTGGTGCCGCGTGTTCCTGCAGGGCGAGGCCAACCCGGCTCCGCGGGCCTTCTGAACCGATGCGTGCGTCCCAGCAGCGTCCGGAGAAACCGCCCGTGTCGCCGCAACCGGTGGAGCAGCCTGTGCCCAGGCTGCTGCTCGGACGACACGATGACCTCGTCTCGCGGCCACCAACTTCAGGCCGCAGGAGGACAGGCTGCTTCGCCGGGATCCACGCCCCATGAGCGGTCAGGTGATCATCTACGGCCTGGGCAGCGCGGCCGTGGCGGCGCTGAACTTCGTGCTGTTCGCGATCTACGCGCGGCACCTGCGGCCGGAGGACTACGGTGCGATGTCGCTCATCGTGACCGCCTGCTCCGCGCTCTCGATGGTGGGCATGCTCGGAATGAACAACGCCGTGCAGCGTTTCTTCTTCGACGCGAAGGACGAGGCCGGAAAACGGCGGATCTGGGGCTCGGGCGTGGTGGGCGCGATGCTGCTGACCACCGTGCTCGCGCTCGCGGCGGCGGCGGCCTTTCGGCTGCTGGCGGGGTTTCAGCCGGCGCTGGCGGGACCGGCCGCGCTGCTGGCGTTCGCCGCCGTCGTGCCGCAGGCGCTGCTCACCTGGCTGCAGGATTTCGCGCGCCTGCAATTCCGGCCGTGGCGGTTCGCGCTGCTGGGCCTGGCCCAGGCGGTGATCGCCGGAGCGGCCGGGCTCGTGTTCGTGGTGCATTACGACGGCGGTCTCGCGGGCTTCTTCGGCGGCGCCCTCGTGGCGGCGGTGTGCACCTCGCTGGTCGCGGCGGCGCTGGCGCGCGGCGCCTGGCCGCTGACCTTTTCGCGGCAAGAGTTCGTGCGGCTGGTCCGCTTCGGCGCGCCCTTCGTGCCGGCCGGCATCTTCATCTGGGCCAGCGGCGCGGTGCTGCGGTGGCAGCTCGCCCATTACCGCGGATTGGAGGAGGCGGGCCTGTTCGAGGTCGCGTGGAAGCTCTCGGCCCCGGTCTGGATGCTCAACACCGCGATCGGCCAGGCGTTCAGCCCGCATGCCTTCCGGCTCCGCGCGGAGCAACCCGACTATCGCGCGCGGCTCGTCGAGCTCCTGCACCTGATCGGCGTCGTCACGCTCGTGGCCGCCGGCGGCGTCGCGGTCTTTGCGCGGGAACTTTGCGGCTGGGTGGTGCCGGTGGAGTATGTCGGCGCCACGCTGCCGTGCGCGATTCTCGCGCTGGCGTTCTACTTCTCCGCGCTGCACCAGGTCACCGCGCTCGGGATCGCGTTCGGCGAGCAGTCGCGGCTCATCGCCGTGGGGTGGGGCGGGGCGGCCGCCGGCGGCTTCCTGCTGGCGCTGCTGCTGGTGCCGGCGTTTGGAGCGGCCGGCGCCGCGTGGTGCCTCGTGGCCGTGTACGCCGGCCTCAATGGGTTCTACCTCTTCCATTCGCAGCGGCTCCACCCGCTGCCGCTGCGCGCCGGGCCGCTGCTGGTGCAGGTCGCGCTCGGCCTCGCCACGATCGCGCTGGCGGCGTTCTGGCGGGAACGACCGCTCACGCCGGCGCTGCTCGCGCAGAAGGCCGGCTGGTGCGCGTTCTCGGCAGTTGTGCTGTTGCGCTGGGGCGGCGCCGACGTCGGCCGCCTGCGCGGGCTGTGGCGGAACGTCACGGCGGGTTTCCGCCCGCGGCGCGGCGCGGCGGGCTGAGCGCCGGCGCTCCTCCGAGATGAGAGTTGTCATCCCTTCCTCCGGTTGGTTCTTACGCCCCATCCCATGAGTTTCTCTCCCAGTGCGTTCCTGCGGCGGCTCGCGCGTGGCGGCGTGGATCTCGGGGCGGCGCTCGTGCTGGCGCTCCCGCTGGCGGTGGCGGCGGTGATTTCACGCCTGGCGTCGCGTCGCGGGATCGGCCTGGGACCGGAGCCGCTGATCAACAACGTCCACCACGCGCGCGCGCTGCGCCAGCAGGGGTTCGCGGCGACGACGTTCGTGAGCCACGAGTACTACATCACGAACCGCTTTGACGTGCGGTGGCTGCGGTGGCGCCCGTTCAACCATTACGCGCTCTTCCTCCGGGTCCTGTTCTCGTTCGAGGCGATCTACATCTATTTCAATGGCGGGCCGCTCGGCTGGACACGGCTGAAGTGGCTGGAGCCCTTCTACTATGGGCTGGCGGGCGTGAAGGTCGTCGTCATGCCGTACGGCGGCGACGTGCAGGACTTCGGCGTGCACGACGACGTCGTGTACCGCGCCGCCTACCTCTCCGATTATCCCGACTTCGTGCGCCGCCAGATGGCCTCGCGGCGCGGCAACGTCCGGCGCTGGGTGCGCCACGCCGACTGGGTCATCGCCGGCTGCGACTGGGTGCACTACCTCCCGCACTGGCACACGCTGATGCTGGCGCATTTCTCGATCGATACCGACGAATGGAAACCCCTCGAGCCCGCGCCGGCCCCGCGGCGGATCACGGCGGAGCAGCCGCTGCGGGTGCTGCATGCGCCCAACCACCGCGCGATCAAGGGCACGACCATCGTCGAGGACGTCGTGCGCCGGCTGCGGGCGGAGGGCGTGCCGGTCGAACTCGTGGTGGTGCAGAAGATGCCGAACCACGAGCTGAAGCGACTGGTGCAGGAAATCGACGTCGTCGCCGAACAGCTCGTGATCGGCTGGTACGGGATCTTCGCCCTCGAGGCGATGGCGTGCGGCAAGCCGGTGCTGACCTATATCGCGCCGCAACTCGAGCGGCTGTACCGGCTTCAGGGCCTGCTCGACCGCGACGAACTGCCCGTGATCAAGGTGGATCACGAATCGCTCGAGGCCGCGCTCCGCCGTCTTGCGCGCGGCGAGGATGACCTCGCCGCGCTAGGCGCGCGGGCGCGCGCGTACGTGATGCGGCGGCACTCGCTTGCCGCCGTGGGCGCCGTATTTGCGGGCATCAACCGGCAGCTTGGCCTGCAGCCGCCCGGCGCGCCGCCCTCCGCATGAGAGTGCTGCACTGCCCGGCCACGGTCGGCGGCAACCCGCAGGGCCTGAGCCGCGCGGAGCGGAAGCTCGGCTGCGCGAGCGAATCGTGGACGCTCGTGCAGAATCATTTTCAGTTCCCCGCCGACCGCGTGATCTGCCCCTCGGGCGGGCGCCTCGCGCGCGCCGTCCTGCGCTGGCGTGCGATCGCGCAGATGCTCGGGAAGTTCGACGTCGTGCACTTCAATTTCGGCGGCTCGTTCGCACCGATCCGGATCGCGACCGCGCACCGCGGCGCCTGGGCGCGCGCGTACAACCGGCTCTGGGCAGGGCGCTGGGAGCTGGCCGATGTGGCGTGGGCGCGGCGCCGCGGCGCCGTCATCGCGGTCACCTACCAGGGTGACGACGCCCGCCAGGGCGATGTCTGCCGGGCGCACTATCCTGTCCATTTCGTGCACCACGTTCCGCCCGGCTACTACACGGACGAGACCGACCGGCACAAACGCGAGCGCATCGCATGCTTCGACCGCCAGGCCGACCTGATCTACGCGCTCAATCCGGACCTGCTCCGCGTGCTGCCGGCGCGGGCGCAGTTCCTGCCGTATGCGAGCGTCGACCCGTCCGAATGGACGCCCGCTTACCCGGAGGCGCTGCCGGCCCGCCCGCTCGTCGTCCACGCGCCGAGCCACCGCGCGGTCAAGGGCACGGCCTTCCTGCTCGCGGCGGTCGAGCGGCTCAAGGCGGAGGGCGTCGACTTTCGTTTCCAGCTCGTCGAAGGCCTGGCCCACGCCGAGGCGCGCCGGCTCTATGCCGCGGCGGACCTGGCCGTGGACCAGTTGCTCGCCGGTTTCTACGGGGCGTTTGCCGTCGAGCTCATGGCGCTGGGCAAGCCGGTCATCTGCCAGTTGCACGCACCCGACCTCGAGCGGCTTCCCGCCGGCATGCGCCGGGACCTGCCGTTGATTCACGCCGATCCCGATTCGATCCACCGTATCCTGCGCGAATGGCTCACCACCCGTCGCGGCGAGCTGCGCGCCGCCGGGGAGCGCAGCCGGGCGTTTGTCGCGCGCTGGCACGATCCGGCGCGCGTGGCGGAAGGAGTCGTGGCCGACTACCGGCGGG
>ERZ761602.1985-NODE-1985-length-34304-cov-5.919093_pt1 | contig 34304 bp, 25 predicted proteins | sample MGYA00512165_ERZ761602 | MGnify/ENA primary metagenome ERZ761602 (study PRJEB28899, sample SAMN02445085) | bioreactor sludge metagenome | biome: EBPR sludge; isolation source: Thorneside wastewater treatment plant | place: Australia: Brisbane, Thorneside...
GCAACTTCGGCATCATGGCGCACATCGACGCCGGCAAGACGACGACGACCGAGCGCATCCTCTACTACACCGGCAAGTCGCACCGCATGGGCGAGGTTCATGAGGGTTCGGCGACGATGGACTGGATGGAGCAGGAGCAGGAGCGGGGGATCACCATCACCTCGGCGGCCACGTCGTGCTTCTGGCGCGGGTCCAAGCAGGACAAACCCGAGCACAAGATCAACATCATCGACACTCCCGGCCACGTCGACTTCACGGTTGAAGTCGAGCGATCGCTCCGCGTCCTCGATGGGTGCGTCGCCGTCTTCTGTGCGGTCGGCGGGGTCCAGCCCCAGTCCGAAACGGTGTGGCGACAAGCCAACAAGTACGGCGTCCCGCGAGTCATCTACATCAACAAGATGGATCGCCTCGGGGCTGACTTCTTCAGCGTCGTCGACCGCATCAAGGCTCGACTCGGCGCGAACGGGGCGCCGATCCAGATTCCGATCGGGGCGGAGAGCCAGTACCGCGGCTACGTCGACCTCATCACGATGAAGGCAACGCTCTACACCTCGGATGACGGCAAGCAGTTCGAAGAAGTCGATGTCCCCGCCGACCTGATGCCCCTCGCAGCCGAATGGCGTGAGAAGATGATCGAGGCGATTGCCGACTTCGATGATTCGATCATGGAGCGGTTCCTCGAGGGCCAGGAGATCACCGAGGCTGAAATCCGGGACGCGTTGCGTCGAGGCACGATCGCGAACAAGATCGTGCCGATCATCTCTGGCTCCTCGTTCAAGAACAAGGGTGTGCAGGCCATGATCGATGCGGTCATCGACTACCTGCCGTCGCCGCTCGATGTCGGTGCCGTGAAGGGTGTGAATCCGCAGACGGAAGAAGAGCTTGAGCGCGGTCCCGACGACAAGGCACCGTTCAGCGCCTTGGCGTTCAAGATCATGAGCGACAAGTATGTGGGTCGTCTCACCTTCCTGCGACTCTACTCGGGCGTCCTCAAGAAGGGAAGTCCGGTGGCGGTCTGCTATCGCGACCCCCAAACCAACGCCTTCCGCATCCGGAACGAGCGCGTCGGGCGCATCCTCGAGATGCACGCCAACGACCGCAAGGATATCGACGAGGCGTTTGCCGGCGACATCGTCGGCGTCATCGGCTTGGGCGACGTCAACACCGGTCACACGGTCTGCGACGAATCCAACTCGATCGCGCTTGAGAGCATCAAGTTCCCCGAGCCGGTCATTCAGATTGCGGTCGAACCGAAGTCGAAGGCGGACCAAGAGAAGCTGGGTACGAGCCTGCAGCGACTGGCTCAAGAGGACCCGACGTTCCGCGTCCAAACCGACGCGGAGACCGGTCAGACGATCATCTCCGGGATGGGCGAACTTCACCTCGAGATCATCGTCGACCGACTCAATCGCGAGTTCGGCGTCCAGGCCAACCAGGGCAAGCCGCAGGTTGCTTACCGCGAAACGGTGCGAACCCGAGCTAAGGCCGAGGGCCGCTTCGTCCGACAGACGGGTGGTTCGGGCCAGTACGGCCACTGCTGGATCGAAGTCGAGCCACTGCCGGCCGGAACCGGTTTCATCTTCGAAAACAAGGTCGTTGGCGGCTCGGTGCCGAAGGAGTACATCCCTGCGATCGAAAAGGGCGTCCGTGAGGCCATGCTGAGTGGCATCATCGCCGGCTATCCGGTCGTGGATGTCAAGGTGATGGTCGTCGACGGGAGCTACCACGAAGTCGACTCGAACGAGAACGCCTTCAAGCAGGCCGGTCGCATCGCGTTCCAGGAAGGCATGAAGAAGGCGAATCCGGTCCTCAAGGAGCCGATCATGCACGTCGAGGTGACGACGCCCGAGAACCACGTCGGCGACGTCGTAGGCGACCTCAACGGTCGACGCGGTCGAATCGAGAGCATGGAGCCAGGCCTGGGCGGGACGACGATCGTCAACTCGCACGTGCCGCTCTCCGAAATGTTCGGCTACGTGACGACCCTGCGCTCGCTGACGCAGGGCCGCGCGACCCCCAACGTGACCCCGTCGCATTACGAAGAAGTACCGCAGAACATTGCGACGGAGATCATCGCCAAGGCCCAGAGCGGACGCTAGCGACGCCGCGAGAAGCCCAGGCCCGAAACGGGGCCTGGGCTTCTTTTCTTTGGGGTCCTTGAGGACCCGGTGAAGAGTCGCGGGTCCAGGGAGACGCCATTCGGCCCTGTCTTCGTTGATCCGCGGGAAGGAGTTTGCCATCAGGTCGTCCAAGCAGAAGGCATGTACGGGCTCCTTTGTTTCGCCCTTCTGAACGTCGCTCGGCCGGTCGATGATCTTGCCGCTCTCGCCCAGCCGCAATCGGGCCGGAGCCGCCGGGCGACGTCCACGTTTCGACAAGGCGCGGATGGCAGGTACGATCGCGGCGCGGACCCGAAAGGCGACCTTGAGGAGCGAAGCAACTTCGACAACTTCCGTGTTCAGCCCGGGAAGACCCATCTGCTTCTCGACGCGAAGGGGCCGGGCGTCATCACCCACATCTGGATGACGTTCCTCGGGCCTGAGCCGCAGGGATGGGCGAAGGAGGGATCGGCGACCCACCAAGACATGCTGCTGCGAATCACGTGGGATGGCGCGAGTCGACCCGGAGTTGAGGCTCCCGTCGGCGATTTCTTCGCCAACTGCTTCGGGCGGAGGAGTCCAGTGATCAGCGCTCCCGTCGTCGTCGAAGATGCGGACAGTTACAACTGCTTCTGGCATATGCCGTTTCGGAAATCGGCGAAGGTCGAGATCGTGAATCAGGGCACGAAACCGATCAACTTGCTCTACTACAACATCGACTGGATCGAGAAGGACTCGCTTCCTTCGGACACCCCGTACTTCTATGCCCAGTACCGCCAGGAGTATCCGGTCCGAGCGGGCCAGGATTACGTTGTGCTCGATACGAAAGGGAAGGGACACTATGTCGGCACCGTGCTTGGCGTGCGCACACGCAGCCCCTCGTGGTTCGGAGAGGGAGACGAGAAGATCTTCATCGACGGCGAAGCCAAGCCGTCGATCTGGGGCACGGGAACCGAGGACTACTTCCTTTCGGCGTGGGGATTGAAGAGGACGAGCACGCCCTACTTCGGCGTGCCCTACTTCGATCAATGGGGCATTGTCGGCGGCCACACCAGCGCGTATCGGTGGCACGTCCAAGATCCGATCGTGTTCGAGAAGGGGATCAAGGTGACGTTCGAGCACTTCGGTTGGATTTCCCCCGATGAGAACCCGGATGGGAAGTCGATGAGCTGGAACGAGCGGGAAGACGACTACTCGAGCGTCGCCTTCTGGTATCAGACCGGAGCACCGACCTTCACGGCGCGAGCACCATGGGGCTCGCAACGTCGCCTGCCGAGTTTGGAGCGCGCGAAATCGTATGCGGCGGACTTTCGCGGCGCTCCGTCCCATGGCGCAGGAGACGTGGTTGCCCAGGCGCTGGGTATTTTCGAGCGCCCCCAGGCCCTCTACATGCCGAAGACGGCCGAGAACGCGTGGTTCGAAGTGCCGATCGAAGTCCGCGCGCGCGAGCCGCTCCGACTGGTGCTGAAACTGGCCAAATCATACGACTTCGGAATCTATCAAGCGACGTTGATCGCTCCACCTCGCTCGGGTTCAGGGACGCCCATTCGATTGAAGCTGGGCGCACCGATCGATCTCTATAGTGCCACGATCGAGGATGTCGAGGCGCATCTGCTCGACTTCTGGCCCGAGCCAGGGCGATACGTCGTCCGGCTCGAATGTGTGGGCAAGCATCCCCTTTCCTCTGGGTACTTTCTAGGCTGGGAGTCGGTGCGGCTGCGCGAACGTCGGCCTCGCGTCCAGGCTTACGGATTCGATCGTGATCGGGACTGGCGTTCGAACCCGGTGCTTTACGAATGATGTTCGTCGCCGTCCCCGCTCGCGCGGCTATTCGTGGCGCATCGCGACGACGGGGTCCTTGCGAGCGGCGTTGACCGCGGGAAGGAGTCCGAACGTGCTGCCGACCCCGATGCTCACTCCGAGGCAAAGGAGCACCGTATCCGTGGTGACGAGAGGCTTGATCGGCGTCCAAAGATACAGAGCGACACAAGCGATCCAGCTTACAAGAAGTCCGAGTCCGACTCCGACAATGGCGAGGATCACGGCTTCACAGAGAAACTGCTGGAAGATGTCCCGGCGGCGTGCGCCGACCGTTTTTCGGATTCCGATTTCCTTTGAGCGCTCGTTCACCGACATCAGCATCACCGTCATGATGCCGACTCCTCCGACGAACAGGGCGATCGACGTCAGGCCGGTCAGGAGCCAGGTCAAGATCCCCATCAGCTTGTACACCAGCTTGAGGAGGTCATCGACGGTTTGGACCGAGTACGTTTCGCGCTCCAGGCGCTCGCCAAGAGCCGACTCCACCGCTTGGCGTAGGGCTTTCGGTTCTCGGTCGGGTTCGGTTTGGACCATGATGCGATGCAGCTGTGGCTCATCGGATTCGGCCCGGAAGTTCCCGTATGGGATGTAGGCGATGTTCTCGAAACTGCCCATCGAGAAGAGGCTCCCCTCGCTCTCCTTGTCCTCGGTGACTCCGATCACGCGGTACTGCTTGCCGTTGATCGTCACCGACCGTCCGACGGCCGACCCGTCGCCGAACAGGTTCTTCTTTGCGATCGAGCCGATCACCGCCACCCTTCCCGTTTCCTCCGGGGTATACGCTCGGCCTTCCTGCATGGTCACCGGTCGGATGCGGAACCACTCAGGACCTGCCGCGATGATGAACGTTTGGGGGCTCTGGTTCGACCCGGCCCGAATGCCGCCGCCGACGAAGACGAGGGGGGCGGCCCGGCGAACGCCCGCAATCTTCCGCACGCGCTCGAGGTCTTCGATCCGGAGGTAGCTCAAGCCGGCCGCGTTCGGCATGAACATCGAGCCCTCCTCGACTCGGAACGGGAGGACGACGAGGAGATTCACGCCGAGGTCGTTGACCTGCTGGGTGATGTCCTTCCGGACACCCTGAGCGATGCTGATGAGCAGAACGATCGCGATCGCGCCGACCATGATGCCGATCGCGCTGAGGACGGCCCGTGCCCGCTGCTCCGCGAGACTGTGGATCGCGGCGAGGAGATTCAATTTGTTCACGCTTCGGCGGCAGGGACTTCCGCGTCAGCCTCGACCGCCTTCGGCTTGCGGAACCGATAGACGAGGAAGCGGACCAAGAGGAATGCGAGCCCGGCCAGAACGATGTAGTCGAGCCAGTGCATGTAGTTGGACACTTCCGTCCAATTCTGTCCAAGTTTGAAGCCGATCCATGCCCAAAGATAGGCCCACGGCAGCGAACCGATGAGACTGTAGAGCATGAAGATGCCGAAGTGGGATTTGTAGATGCCTGCAGGCAGAGAGATGAACGTTCGGGCAATCGGAACGATACGGAAGTACAGCGTCGCCTTCAAGCCATACTTCGCGAACCACCGCTCGGCAAGATAGATCTCTTTGGGGCGCAAGAGGACGTACTTGCCGTACTTCAGGAAGAACTCCTTGCCGAACAGCGCTCCAAGCCAGTACGAGATCGCGCTGCCCACCACCGAGCCGAGGGTACCTGCGATGGCGACCCCGTGGAGATTGAGCTTGCCTTCCGAGGCAAGCATCCCGCCGAACGGCATGATGACCTCGCTCGGGATCGGGATGTTCGCCGAGTCCAGCATCATCATCAGGAAGACGCCCGGATAGCCGAGGCTTCCGATCGTATGCTCCGCCCACTGCTTGAGGGGCTCGATGAGTTCGCTGATCATGCGTTCGCGGGGGACTGCCTATTGTGACCGGCTCAGGCGAGGGCCGCGAGGACCTCGCTCACATGGCCGTCGGGCTTGACCTTCCGCCAGACTCGAACGACGGTTCCATTGTCGACGAGATAGGTCGTGCGCTCGATCCCCATGTACTTCTTGCCGTACATGGACTTTTCGACCCAGATTCCGCAGGCCGTCGCAAGCTTCTGCTCGACATCGGCCAGGAGCGGGAAGTTGAGCTGGTATTTGTCGGCAAACTTGCGGTGCGATTTTGCCGAGTCGGGACTCACCCCGAGCACCGGAACGCCCTTGAACTGACTCAGTTCGTCGCGGAAGCCGCACGCCTCCACCGTGCATCCGGACGTGTCGTCCTTCGGATAGAAGTAAACGACTACGGTCTTGCCCTGGAGCTCGGCTTCCGTGTGGGTGACGCCGTCCTGATCTTCGAGCGTGAATGCGGGAAAAGGGTGACCTTCTTCAATCATCGATTTGCTCCTGCTCCCCGCAGTTCCTACCCCGTCTGAGGGCACGGCGTTAGCAGCGGGCAACGACGGGCCTACACGGGTCGGCACCTGCGCGAATCAATCCCCGTACACGGCGATCATCTCGATTTCGACGTCGACGCCGCGGGGGAGCCCGGCGACGGCCACGGTCGAACGGGCTGGGGGATGATCGCCGACGTGCGAGCCGTAGATCTCGTTGACCGCCGCGAAATGGTCCATGGAGCTGAGGAAAATCGTCGTTTTCACCACGTTCGCAAAGGTCAGACCTGCGGATTCCAGGACGCCTCGCAGGTTCTTCATCACCTGTTCGGTTTGGGTCTTCACGTCCCCGCCGACCAATTCCCCCGTGGGAGTGAGCGGGATCTGGCCACTTAGGAAGAGGAGGTTCCCGGCGGCACGGATGGCTTGACTGTAGGGCCCGATCGCGCCGGGAGCGCGATCGGTCGAGTGGGTCTGCCTGATCATCGGCGAGAGATTACCGCGGTCACACGAGGTCTGCCAGCGCGGCGCGAAGGGTCGGGAACTCGAAGGGAAAGTCATGGGCCAGGGCGATCTGGGGCACGACCCGTTGGCTCGCGAGAGCGAGTGTCGGCTCGGTGCCCATCAGTTTCGCTCCGATCCGCACGGCCAAGGCGGGCGCGGGCGGCGACCATGGTCTGCGCATCGCGCGGCGGAGTTCGGCCATCAGGACCGCGTTCGGGACCGGGTTGGGGGCCGTTGCGTTCACCGGGCCGGCCACATTGTGGGTCTCGATCGCCCACTCCGTCAGCCGCAACAGGTCGCGGAGGTGGATCCAGCTCACGAACTGGGTGCCGCGCCCGGCCGATCCTCCGAGGAAGAGACGCGTCATCCGACCGAGCTTCTCGAGAATGCCACTGCCTCGTCCAAGCACGACGCCGATCCGCAGTCTCACCTTGCGGACGGGCGAGGGGAACTCATCGACGGCCGCCTCCCACTCGCGACAGGTTTCGGCCAAGAAGCCAGAGCCGGCCGGGGATGCTTCGCTCACTTCATGGGAACCGGTGTCGCCGTAGTAGCCGATCGCACTGGCGTTGATCCAGACCGGCGGCGGATCGACGCACGCGTTGAGGGCCCGACCGATGGCGCGCGTCGCGTCGACCCGCGAATCCCGAATCTCACGCCGGTTTTGCTCGTCCCAGACGCAGTCGACGGACCGTCCGGCGAGGTTGACGATCGCCGCCGCGCCCTCGAGCTCTTCGGCCCACGCGCCCACGCGCTTCCCATCCCACGCCACGAACCGCACCTCGCTCTCGCGCGAGCCGCTGCGCGAAAGGACGACGACTTCGTGCCCGGCGCCGAGGAACTCGGTCATCAGCCCTTTGCCGACGAACCCCGACCCGCCTGCGAGGACGATGCGGCCCGGATTCATTGCTTCCCGTTCGATGGCTTCTCCTCGTCGTCGAACTCCCAGTCTTCGTCGAGCCCGGCGCCGAAAAAGAAGTCGTTGTCGAAAACCGGCGAGAGGTCCACCATCACCCCCAGAGCCCCCAACCGACGCAGGGTTTCGGGCTGGAGGACGGGGTTGCTGGTGCCGTCGATGTTGCAGAGCCACTGGAGGTCGATCACGGCGTGACCTCCGCCCGTGACGACGGCCCGAAGGACATCTCCCTTCGGCTCGAGGACGTCGATCAGGTTGAGAAGGTGTTGTTCCGCATCGAGTTCGACCTGATCCGGCTCAAGGGCAAAGACCCATCCCGGCTGCTCGGCGGCGTCCTCGAGGTCCGAGTCGGCATCGCCTTCGGCCCAGGTGTGAATCGGCTCAAGGCCCAGGTCGAGGGTGAGCTTCGCAGTATCCAGGTCGGGGGCGCTGACGATCAGCACGGCCCTCGGCTGCATCGGATCGTCGTCGAGGTTGAGGTCTTGCTCCGGCATGCTTCAGTTTGGCATGGGCGCGCCCCGTGCCCTCACGCCGTCGGGTCGGAGGCGTAGGTCCTGCTATACTCAGCGAAGAGGGTCACCGGACCCGGGCGGAACCCATGATTGCTGTTGGAATTGCCTGTTCCCTCCTTCTCGCGCCCGCGCGCGGCATCGACATCACCTACCGCGACGGGGCGTTCTTCATGAGTGACCCTCAAGGTCGCCGCAAGGTCCTGATCGATCCGCCGGCCGCTCACAAAGAGGTGTTCGCGCTCAAGCACCGGAACACATGGATGGTTTGGGATACCCGGGGCCTCACCGTGCGCACCGGCGATAAGGTGAGCAGCAGTCGGTTCCCCTTCATTCCGACCTCGCCCAAGGTCCTCTCGAAAGAGCAGATTCTGGAGACGATCAACAAGCTGGACCAGGGCGTTCGCCAGCGAGAAGCCTCCGGTCTGTCCGGCGCCCAGCTCGTGGGCGACATGGTCTACTTTCTTGTTCGATGGGAGGAGGGCGACGGGCGCCCCTGGCTCGAGGTCCTGATTTCCGTGGACACGGCGGCGGCGGACCCCAAGCCGGTGTTCGCGGCGAAGATGCCGGGAACGACGCGAGCCAAAGGCGAAGTGTCCGACGACCTCGCGCTCGTCGGCAAGAAGCTCGCTTGCTTCCAAACCCTCACGGGCCGGTGGGGAATCAGTTCCTTCGACCCGGGTGACAGTGCCACCCTCTTCGCCCCCTACGGAACCAATCTCGTCGGCGCGACGATCAGCGAGGATGGCGCCAAAGTGCTCTTCGCCGAAAAGACCGGCTATGGGACCGTCATCGCGGGCTCGCTCGATGTTGCCGGCGGTTCCCGCACGCAGTTCGCCGAAACCCGAGGCAAAGTCTCGTTCGTCGCCGCCAATCCGGGCGTCGTGCGCATCGACGAGGGCAAGCAGTCGACTCTGATCAACGCCGATACCGGGGCGATGGTCGAAGTGCCGTCGGAGTCGAGTGCCCGGATGACGGGGCTCGGACTTCTGACCTGGTCGCCCAAGTCGGCACCGACGCGGGCCCGCCTCCTCGAGCCGAGCCGCTGGGTACCGGTGGCGACGTGGGCGGGGAAGGCCGAACCCAACCCGGAACCTCCGGTTCCGTCCGAGTCGAAAGCGGTCACCGCCGCGAAGCCCACTGCGGCAACCAAGCCGGCACCCTCGGGTAAGCCGACGGCCAAGGTCTCGGCAGCGGCGCTCGCGGCGGAAGCGGCGAAGGCCAAGCCGACGGCCACAGGTAAGTCGCCCACGAAGCCGACGCCGAAGTCGGAGCCAGGGCCCGCGACCACAGCCAAGAAGCCTCCCGCCACCGCCAAAGCCACCGAGAAACCGAAGAAGAAGACGAAGGCCAAACCCGAAGTGGAAGTCTCTGTACGACGCCGAGGCGGCTGATTGGGTCCCGACGCCGCGCCAGCCCGCGATGCCGTCGCGCGCGTCCTCCGCGAAGAAGCGGAAGCGATTCGTGTGGTCGCCGACCGTCTCGACCGGCCTTTCGATCACGCCATCGATTGGATTCTCGAGTGCCGCGGCCGGGTCGTCACGTGCGGGATCGGGAAGTCCGGTCACATCGCCCGCAAGACCGCCGGCACCTTGAGCAGTACAGGGACTCCGAGCTTCTTCCTCCATGCCGCCGAGGCAGTCCACGGGGACTTGGGGATGGTCACGGCCGACGATATCGTCCTCCTGTACACCTACAGCGGCGAGACCGACGAGCTCGTTCGACTCTTTCCCTCGTTTCAGCGAGCGGGTGCGAAGACGGTGTTGCTCACAGGACGGCCGTCAAGCTCGGCGGGAAGAGCCGCAGACCTGGTGCTCGACGTCTCCGTCGATCGCGAGGCGTGCCCCAACAACCTCGCCCCGACGACAAGCACCACGGTGATGCTCGCCGTCAGCGACGCCCTTGCCGTCGCAGTGATGGAACGTCGAGGATTTCAGAGCGAGGATTTCGCCATCTTCCATCCGAGTGGTTCGCTCGGAAAGCGGTTGCTGCTTCGGGTCGCCGACGTGATGCGGGCTGGGCCAGACCTCGCTCTCGCCGAGCCCGGGACCCCGATCCTGGACGTCATGCGAGCGATCACGACTGCGGGCGCGGGGGCAGCCTGCATTCTCGACCCCGACGGTCGCCTCGTCGGCTTCGTCTCGGATGGCGATCTCCGGCGGCACATGCTCAGCGCGACACCTCCTTACGCAGGCACAGCGCAGGAGATGATGACCCAAGGGGTGACCACGATCTCCGAGGAGCTCCTCGCGGCCGAGGCGCTCGAGATGTTTCAGAATCTGCCGAAGAAGATCGGAGAGATGCCGGTCGTCGATCGGGATGGACGCGTCGTCGGCCTCCTCATGCTCAAAGACTTGCTCCGAAGTGGCATCGTCTGATTCACAATCGAACACGATGAGCGTCGTCCCCATGCGCTGGGCCGAAGACGGACTTCTCCTTCTCGATCAGCGCTGCCTACCGCTGGAAACCACCTGGCTCACCCTGAACGATTGGCAGGGTGTTCGCGACGCCATTCGCGACATGGCCGTTCGCGGAGCGCCTGCGATCGGCATCGCGGCGGCCTATGGCATGGCGCTCGCTGCTCGGTCCAAGGTCGAGCGAAGCGAGGCCGCGACCGGCCTCGCCGCGTCGCGTCCGACCGCCGTGAATCTGTTCTGGGCGATCGACCGGATCATGGCGCTCGACACCTGGGATTACGGCACCGTTCTCCGCGAGGCTCAGGCGATCGAAGCAGAAGATCGGGCGTGCAACGAACGCATCGGCGCCCACGGAGCAGGCCTCGTCCCCGACCGAGCCCGTATCCTCACCATCTGCAACACGGGCAGCCTTGCGACAGGAGGCCACGGCACCGCGCTTGGCATCATCAGAACGGCGCACGCGCAAGGCAAGGTCGTCCAGGTCTACGCTTGCGAAACCCGGCCGCGCCAACAGGGTTTGCGACTCACGGCGTGGGAGCTCCTCCAGGATCAGATTCCGTTTGCGTGCATCGCTGATGGAGCCGCCGGCTCCCTGATGCGAGCGCGGGAGGTCGACCTTGTCGTCGCGGGTGCGGATCGGATCGCCGCGAACGGGGATACCGCGAACAAGCTCGGCACGTACACGCTCGCCGTCCTCGCACGGAGCCATGGGATTCCGTTCGTGATCGCGGCTCCCGAGTCGACGCTCGATCCCAAGACCGAAAACGGCGCACTGATCCCGATCGAAGAACGGGATCCGACCGAGCTTCTCGAGGTGGGGGGCGTGCGCGTGGGCCCGATCGGTTGCCCCGTGTTCAACCCCGCGTTCGACCTCACGCCCGGGAAGCTGATCGACGCGATCGTCACAGAACAGGGCGTCCATCGTGCTCCGTATCGATTCCGGTAGACCTGTCGAACGTTGCGCCGAGCTTCGGGTTCGTGCGACACTCGAAGGCGTGCGTCTTCCCATCCTCGCCCTCGTACTGTTGAGCTTGGTTTGGGGTGCTGCGTGCACGTCCTCGAAGCCGGAAGAGGCGAAACGGGCGGAGGCCAATAACCAACTCCCGACCCAAACCGCCACCGAATTCCTGAAGTGGAGCATGCAGCAACACCAGCGTCTGCGGGGCTATGAAGCGACGGGCACGGTCGGCTTATGGGTCAACGACGTCGCCATCACGGGAGCGAAGCGCACGGTCGAGTATCGTGCCCCGAATCGGTTCAAGATCGAATCCACTCAACTCAGTGACGGCATCAGTTCAACGGCGATTTGCGATGGCGATCGGCTCATCGAGACCTCGTCGACAGGACGCATCATTCGGTCCTATCCGGTGCCGTCGGAGATCTGTCTGGTATCGACGATCCTTCTCAGCGATCCGCTCCTTTCGGGGAGTCTTCTCTATCAGTTTTTCGGCGGGGCCGTGAACTTCGACCATCTTGTGAACCCGCGCATCTCCAACGTCGAGTACGGGCCTTTGGAGCCGCTCGGGGAGGGCAAGATCGGGGTCGTCGTGAGGTTTCAGGCGCCGGACCCCTATGGACCCTGTGAGGCTCTGATCGACAAGGAGTCCGGCCTTGTCCACCGACTTCGTTACTCGGGGAACTTCCCCGATCCCTCGGGCAAAGCCGCGAAGAAGGTCCGGATCGATGAGGTCTACACGAAGGTCCGGAAGGACCCCGTGCTGACGGATGCCCTGTTTGCGATCCGCATCCCGGAGGGCGCCCAGGTGATCGAGATGCCCTCCTCCGAGCGCCAGGCCGCCCCGGTCGCGTTTGGCACCCCGGCCCCCAACTTCGTCGTTTACGACGGAACGAATGCCGAGGTCGAATTGGCGTCCCTGAAAGGAAAGGTCGTTCTCCTCGAGTTCTGGGCGACATGGTGCGAACCTTGTCGACAGTCTTTGCCGATCGTTCAGGCCCTGCATGACCAGTACAAAGCTCGTGACCTCGCCGTCATGGCGATCAGTCGCGAGGAGCCCGAGGTGGTCGGGCCGTTTGTGAAGAGTCAGAAGGTGACGGTCCCGGTTTATCTCGACCGAACGCTGGACGCGTGGGACGCCTACCGTATCGCATCGCTCCCGACGTTCGTGGTCATCGACCGCGAAGGCCGCCTGATCGACTATTTGATCGGTCCCCAGCCTGAGAGCAAGCTCCTCGACTCGCTTCGCAAGGCGGGTCTCGCCCGGGAGTCGGCGCGCCAATGAACCGGGGTCCGCAGGCTGCCGGGGGCGGGGGACGGCTCGATCGGTTCGTCGCCTCCCTGATGCTCGGACTTCTCATCCTTGCCGCAGGTTTGATCGTGAGTGGACTCTTGCTCCATGGCCGCTACGTGCCGACGGTGGCGGGGGCACACAGCAGCGTCGCCGCCCTTCACGAAGGCGGTCTCATCGGGTGGATCGCCCGATTCCATGAGTGGGGCACGGCCCTGTTTCTCCTTGTCGGGGGCGGCTTGATCGGCCTGATCGTGTTCACGAGCGGCTACAAGTCCCCCAACGAGTGGCGTTGGTGGAGCCTGGTCGCGCTCGTCGCCGCCGTCTTCGGGCTCCAAGTCACCGGGCATCTTCTTCCATTCGATCGACACGGCGTCCAAACCGCGGCGATCGAGGCCGGCGTGGGGGGACGGATTCCCTTTCTCGGATCGACGATCCGGGAGGCCATGCTGCAGGGGGCGGAAGTTTCGGGTTCGACCCTCGAAGCCTGGTACCTCGTGCATCGGTGGTTGCTTCCCCTCGTCGTGGTCGCGGCGGTCATCTCTGGGATCGTCGCGCTCGCCCGTCGGCGCGAAACCAAACCGATGGTATGGATCGGCATCGCGCCCCTGGTCGTCGCCTCGATCGTGGCGGTCTTTCTCCCGCCCGCGTTCGGGTCCGCTGCGTCGCAGGCCGATTTCGCTGCCTACAACGCCCTCCCGAACTGGTACACATGGCCCCTCCATGGGGCTCTCAAGCTTACGGAGCGGATCGGGCCGGCTTGGAGTTGGATCGGGGTCGCGCTAGTGCCCGGTCTGCTGATCGGGTTTCTTGCGGCCCTGCCCTGGATCGCCCGTAAGCTCGCCCCGTTCTTCATCGGAACGATCTTCACGCTATTCATCGGGTTCTTCGCGACGGCAGGCGTCCTTTGCGCGGGAGCGATCGCGTCCCCGTTCGGTAACCAAGATCCGGTCGCCGTCCCGATCGAGGAGCCATCCGGCGCGTTGCAGCCGATTCGGGTCGAGTTGGCGTCCGAGGGAGAGCGCATCTTCACGCGTGAAGGTTGTAGCGGCTGCCACACCCTGGACCAGTTCACGGGGACGGGCGGTCCGAATCTGAACCGCGAGTTCGTGAAGCGCCCGAACCCGCAGTGGCTGATCCGTTTCATCAAAGACCCGAGCTCGGTACGGCCGTCGAGCACGATGCCGTCGTTCCCACACCTTTCGCGCACCGATCTCGAGGCGCTTGCCGAGTACATCCGAAAGCCGAGGCCTTAGGCGCTGCGCCGGCGGCGCGACGAGAGTAGCTTCGTGCGATCCCGGTACTTGTTGACGGTTCGTCGCGCCACGACCACGCCCCGCTCGGCAAGCATCTGGGCGATACGCTCATCGGAGAGCGGCGAGTTCGGATTCTCGTGAGCGAGAATCTCCTCGATCATCTTTTGGACCCGGAGCGCGGGCTTGAAAAAGACCTCGAATGGGACGACCTCTCCGTTCGCGATTTGCACGAACTTGCCCATCGTCGCCCGACTGATCGTGCTCTCGTGGAGATCGAGCGCGCGTGCGAGTTGTGTTCGTGTCATCGACGTGAGGAATCGGTACTCGCCGGTTTCGATGAACCCGCTCTGGCGCTCCAACAGATACTGCCCGACGCGCCCCATCGTGATTCGGCGCTGTTCAAGCGCCCCGATGAACCGCTGGGCACGTTCGACGTATTCGTTGACGTGGGCCTTTTCGTCGCGGGGGGCATTCGCCATCGCCGTGAGTCGCTGTTGGCGCTCCAGATAGGCCCGACTCACGAAGAGGGTGGTCGCATCGACACCGAGGATGGTGATCTCCCATCCGTTCTCGCTTCGTCGAAACGCGATGTCCGGCCGAGCCGCGGACCCCCGCGGGTCGCGAACCGAACCCGCGTGGGTCCGATAGCCCTCTGCGGGGAACGGAGTCAGGGCGAGAATCAGCCCGAACGCCTCCTCGACGACGTCGGGCAAGACTCGGTAGTGTCGCATGATCGGCCGCACGCTGCGGTCGCGGAAATCCTCGAAGTGGTTTCTGAGGATCGCGCGGGCGAGCTTTCCCTCGAGCGAGTCGTCGTGGCGAAGCTGGAGGATCAAGCACTCTTGGAGGCTCGTCGCCCCGACGCCGGCCGGCTCGCAGGCTTGAAGCAGGGCGAGGGCGGCTTGGGCCTCCTCAAGGCTGCAGCCACAGTCGAGCGCGGTTTCTTCGATCGTCGCCGTCAAGTATCCACGCTCGTCGAGGCTCCCGATGAGGTATTCGCCGATGCCTCGCTGTTCCGGCGGGAGTTGCGTGAGGAGCTGGGCGCGAAGGTGATCGGCGAGCGAGTCTTCGCCGGAGGCAAAGTCGGTCCAGTCGGTGTCGTTCGAGTCGTTCGGGAGGGACTTGAGGAACTCGCGATCGTCGCTGCTCGGCCCGAGCTCTCGGGGAGCGAGGGTACGGAGGATCGTCTCCCGCGTCAGTTCGTCACTCTCTTCGCCGAGGCGTTCGAGCGCGGGATTCTCCATGAGCTCGTTCTCGATTGCCGCTTCCAATTCGGGATGAGCGAGCTGAAGAAGCTGACTGCTGAGAATGACCCGCGGATCGATCCGGAGGGTCTGTTGTGTTTCCTGTCTGAGTCCGTTCTGATGGCGCACGATGGATTCCCTTCCCATGGGAATCGTCGGCGCATGGAGCAGACCCGATCACGGAAGAAGTGCTTGAGTTTCCGTGACCGCGTCCGCGACTTTGCGTGGGCAATGTGCCTCCATGCAGGCCCCGGTGCAGTGGCGTGGATGCCGTTCCGGACATGGACAAGGCTCCTGGAGCAGTCGATGCCCTTCACCCCAAGGCCCGGTGTGTTCGGGGTAGGCGGGGCCGTAGAGTGCGACGACGCGCGTGCCCATCGTCGCGGCCAGATGCATCGGACCGGTATCGCCGCAGACAAGGGTATCGAGGCCGCTGGTCAGACTCGCGAAAGACAGGACCGTCAATTGGGACCTGATCCGTGACGGCATTGTGCCGGCTCCGGCCTGGATCGCGTCGGCTAGCGCGCCGTCCCCCGGCCCCTCCAGGAGCAGGACGCGGAGCCCGCGATCGTGGAGGGCGTCGACGAGGGCGCACCACTTCTCGATCGGCCAGCGTCGCTTCGGCTCGCTCGCGCCGGGGTGGACGCCGATCCAGGGCCCCTCCCCGAGATCTCGGAGTGCGGCGTCGGCCGCGGCACGATCGGCTTCGGAAGGAAACAGCCGGGGGCGGTAGCCGCTGACATCACAACCCATCATCTCGAGCAGCTCGCGGATGTGGTCCCGAAGTTCGTGCTTTTTCCGGACGAAGGGCACGTAGGCACAGAACAGCTCCTCGTACTTCACGCCTCGCCAGATGCCAAGCCGGATCGGAACCCCGCCGAGCTTCGCGTGCAGCACGAGGTCGTTCGTGTCGTCGAACAGCAGGGCGAGATCGAAGTGGGCACGCTTGATCTCTCGGACGCGACGGAGTTTGCCCAACGCCCCTTGGTGAGTCGGTCGTGGCCAGACTTCGTCGATGCCCGGGAAGTTCTCGAGCACGGCTGCGGCGCGCTCCCCGATCTCCACGACGACCCGCGCATGCGGAAAGCTCTTGCGAACCACGGCGATGCCGGGCGTGGTGTTGACGACGTCCCCGATATGCTCGCGGCCCATAATGAGGATCCGGCGGGGTGGGGCGACCTGAAGCAACCGCTGGACGCGGCGAGCGGCTTCCGGACCGGTGCGTACAAAGGGAACGCTCACAAGACGGAATGGGGCGGATAATGGGACTTGAACCCACGATCTCCTCGGCCACAGCGAGGCGCTTTAACCACTAAGCTATACCCGCCAAGTTCAGGCTCATTATGGACGGCCCACACTCGGGGCGTCAACCGAGGGGACCTTTGGCCGTTCACAATAGGGCCGTGTTCAAGCGCCTGATGCAGACCTTCGACCGCCTCATGGGTCGCGGCGTCATCGACGACCAGCTTTATGAGGAGCTTGAGGAAGCGCTTCTCCAGGCAGACACCCACGTCCAAACCACCGGCGAGATCCTCGAAGAGCTCCGGAAAGCGGTTCGCAACGAGAAGATCACGCAGCCCGAGGCGATGCGCGAACGCCTGAAGCAGGCGATCGCGGCTCGTTTCACCCAGGAAGGGACGATGCGCCTCGCCCAGGGCCCGTCGTCCCCGACCGTCTATCTCTTCGTCGGCGTCAACGGAGTCGGCAAGACGACAACGATCGCCAAGCTGGCGCAGCGGCTCCAACACCAAGGTAAGCGTGTGCTTCTCGCCGCAGGCGACACCTTTCGAGCCGCAGCCATCGAGCAACTTGAGATTTGGGCGCAGCGCACGGGCGCCGATATCGTTCGCACCCAGCCCGGAGCGGATTCGGCCGCGGTGATCTTCGATGCGATCCAAGCCGGGAAGGCTCGCGGCGTCGACTACGTGCTCGCCGACACGGCCGGCCGCCAGCACAGCAAAGACAACTTGATGGCGGAGCTCGCCAAGGTCGCGGCGGTCAGCGAGAAAGCACTCGGCCGCAGGCCGGATGAGGTCCTCCTCGTGATTGACGCCAACACCGGCCAGAATGCGATTCGCCAAGCCGAGGAGTTCATCAAGGTCGCCGGGGTGACCGGACTCGTGCTGACCAAACTCGACGGTACCGCTCGTGGCGGCGCCCTGATCGGGGTCTATGAGCGGTTTCGGGTTCCTGTGAAGCTGATCGGGGTCGGAGAGAAGGCCGAGGACCTGCGCGATTTCGACTCATCCGAGTTCGCGAGTCAGCTGTTCGCTTAGGGCGATTTCGAAGAAGTCACCGCCCCTTCGGATTCGTCCTTGTCGTCGTCGGTTGCCGGGGCGTTGCCTTGCAGGGCATGCAGAGAGGCGTGCCCGGAGTGATGTGCCACACTTCCGGCGTGCGCGAGAGGTTCCAGGAGCACCTCGAGGCGAGCGGCCTCATCCCGCCCGGGATGCGTGTGCTCGTCGGCTACAGCGGGGGTGCCGACAGCACCGCCCTTCTCCATCTCCTGCACGCCTGCCGCGTCGATCTGGTCGCCGGGCATCTCAACCATGGACAGCGCGCGGAGGCGGACGAAGAGGAGGCGAAGTGCGAGGCGTTCGCGAACGAACTCGGAGTCCCGTTCGTGTCGGGTCGGGCGGATGTGCCTCTGATCGCCGAGCGCTTCAAGATCGGCTTCGAGGAAGCGGGGCGTCAAGCGCGGTACGAGTTCTTTCGTCAGGCAGCGGCCGGGCTCGAGTGCCCCCTCATCGCCACCGCCCACACGCGCGACGACCATGTCGAGACGGTGCTCATGCATCTGACCCGGGGGGCCGGCGTGGCCGGGCTCGCCGGCATTCCGGAGCGGAACGAGGCAGTGATCCGCCCGCTGCTCCCGTTCGCGCGGACGGAGACGAGGGAGTACTGCGAAGCGCTCGGGTTCTGGTTTCACGACGACCCTGCGAACGAGGACCTGTCCTTCGCAAGGACGCGCGTGCGGCTCCGCGTACTACCCGAGCTTCGGATCCTGAACCCCGAAGCGGACGCGGCGATCGCTCGGTTGGCGTCGATGGCGGACGAGGAGTCCCGATTGATCGATGGCTTCGCGGCCGCGGCGCTCGAACACGCGGAAATCAAGCTGAACGGGCCGTTGCGCTTCTTGACCTTGGACTGTGAGGCCGCCTTCCAGCGCGAGCTGCTTGCGCTCACGCCGTTCGCGTTGCTGCGTCGGGCCGTTCGGCTCGTCGCGCGGGTTCTGGGGGCGACGCTCGATCACGAGCAGACCACGGCCGTGGCGACCGGACTCGTGGCCGGAACCATCGGCTCGGTGACCGCCGAAGGCGGACGCGTCGTCCTCGAATGGGACCTCGAGAAGCTGCATGGGCGCGACCTCCAACCGGTCGAGCCGTTTCGCTACCCGTTGACGGTGCCGGGAGAGGTCGAGAGTCCCGAGTTCGGATGGCGCTTGTGTGCGGGGCCGACCGATCCCGCCGCATACGAGCGCCCGCCGCGGAGCCTCGACGTGGTCGTCGATGCGGCAAGCGTCAAGGGCCCCCCATTCTTCCGCAGCATGGCCGACGGGGACGCGATGACGCCGCTCGGCTTTGCCGGGACGCGCAAGGTCGCGGCGATCTTGGGCGAAGCGGGCTTGACCCCGGCAGCGAAGCGGCGACTTCCTGTCGTCTGCGATCTGGTCGGACCGTTCTGGCTTCCGGGCCTGTGCTTGGCCGAACGAGTGAAGGTGTCCCCGCAGACTTCCCAGGCTCTCAGGCTCGTGCTCGAACCCATTCGAACCGAAGTAAGGTAAGTACAATAGGGAAACGGGAGGGAGCATTCAAGCGTAACCCTGATTCGGGGACCGCCCGTTTGGAGTCGATTTGAACAAAGCTGCTCGTACGCTCATCGTCACCCTGCTCATCGTCGTCTGCGCGATCATCCTGATGAATGCGCTGAACAGCAATGGTATCGGTCGCAGCGGTTCGACGGTCGTGGAACTCAACTACGGGGAGTTCCGCGAAAAGGTCGATACCACGCAGGTGCTCAAGGCCAGCTGGCAAGGGACGGAGATCACGGGTGAACTGACCGGGAAGCAGGCGTTCAAGGCCACGGTTCCCGACCTCAATAGCGAAGCTGCGGGCAATCTCATCAAGTTGATGGATGAGAAGAAGGTCAATTGGCAGCCCGAACGAGCCCCGGTCGGAGCCACGCTCCTGAATCTGCTCGCGATGTTCGCGATGCCGATCCTGATCGTCATCCTGCTTTGGTTCTTCCTCATTCGACCGGCTCAGGCGGGGGGCAACCAGGCACTCAACTTCGGGAGGAGCCGGGCCAAGCGGGTCGGCGAGACCGGGCCGCGGATCACGTTCGAGGACGTGGCGGGCATCGACGAGGCCAAGCAGGAACTGTTCGAGATCGTCGACTTCCTGAAGAACACGAAGAAGTACGTTGCCCTCGGGGCGAAGATCCCGAAGGGCATCCTCCTCACAGGCCCCCCCGGCGTGGGCAAGACCCATCTGGCGCGCGCGATCGCGGGCGAGGCGGGGGTTCCGTTCTTTCACATCAGCGGCTCGGACTTCGTCGAGATGTTCGTCGGCGTGGGTGCCGCCCGTGTTCGCGACCTCTTCGAGACGGCGAAAGCCCATCGGCCGTGCCTGATCTTCGTCGACGAAATCGACGCAGTCGGCCGCCAGCGCGGCGCCGGCCTCGGCGGCGGACACGACGAGCGGGAGCAGACGCTCAACCAATTGCTCGTCGAGATGGATGGCTTCGACCCGAACAGCGGCGTGATCTTGATCGCCGCCACGAACCGTCCCGACGTTCTCGATCCCGCCCTCCTCCGTCCGGGACGCTTCGATCGCCAGTTGGTCGTCGATCCGCCCGACGTGAAGGGCCGCGAGGCGATCCTGAAGATCCACGCCAAGGGCAAGCCGTTCGAAACCGACGTGAACATGGAGATCATCGCCAAGCGAACTCCGGGGTTCACCGGCGCGGATCTGGCCAACGCCCTCAACGAATCGGCGATCCTTGCGGCACGGGGCAACAAGACGAAGGTGTCGATGTCGGACATCGAGGAAGCCCTAGATCGGGTCATGGCCGGACCGCAGCGGAAGAGCCGGGTGATCGACGAGCGCGAGCGCGAGGTCATCGCCTATCACGAAGCCGGCCATGCTCTCGTCGGCGAGTTGCTTGAGGAGTGCGATCCGGTTCATAAGGTCACGATTCTGCCGCGGGGCATGTCGCTCGGCTCGACCTGGTCGTTGCCAGAGCAGGACAAGTTCCTGGTCAGCGAGCAAGAGCTGCTCGACGACATCGCGATGACCCTCGGCGGACGCGTCGCCGAAGAGATCGTTTACGGACAAGTGTGGACGGGCGCGAGCAGTGACCTGGATCGCGTTTCGCGCATCGCTCGGGCGATGGTCTGCGAATACGGGATGAGCGATCGACTCGGGACCCGCGCCGTCGGTCGAAGGAGTCGCAACCCGTTCCTCGGACGGGACTACGCCCACGACGAGCGCGACTACAGCGAGGACGTGGCGAAACTCATCGACGAGGAGATCCACATGATCGTCGAAGGGCAGCACCAACGGGCGACACAAGTGCTGAACGACAATCGCGAGGCCCTCGACCGAGTGGTGCTGGCACTCCTCGAGCGGGAGACCCTGAATCGCGAGGAGTTCCTTGCCGTGCTCAAGGGCGAAGAATTGCCCGCGTACAGAACGCCGTCCGATACCGACCGCGGGACGCCGGAGTCGACGTCGGAGGCCGAGCCCGAGGAGAAGTCCTCCCAGCAGCGATTAGGACCGCCTCGCTTCGAGCCGGCATAGCGGTTCCGCTTGTCGCACACCTCGAGCTCGTCCTGGTCCTAGGTCGCTTCCGAGGCAGCCATCATACTCGAAGGCGATGCTCGTTTTCGTCTCAGACCTCGATGTCGTGGCGCCCGGTGTCGATCCATCCTGCGTCGCTCGGGTGCGTTCCGCCGCGAAGCTCGGCATCGAGCGTGTCGAAGCGTTCCTGGGGACACCGTTCGCAAAGCCGTTTCGGATCGTCATCGCGAGGGACCGCGCGACGTTCGACGCCGAGCTCGCCGCGCGCTGGAAGTTGCCTCCGACGGAGAAGTGGATGGTCGGGGCCGGAGGAGCCGATGCGCTGGTGGTTCTCAGTCCCGATCGGTGGAAAGCCGAAGCCGTCGAGCACGACGGGAACAGCAAACGGGAGCTCGAAGAAATCGTCGCGCATGAACTCAGCCACGTTTATCACGCTCAGCGCTGCCCGAAACCGGATTTCGACGGAATGGACGATATGGGGTGGTTCATCGAGGGCCTCGCCGTCGTGGTCTCAGGCCAACTGGAGAGTGCCCATCGGACGGCGGCCAAGCGTGCGAAGGAGGCGGACAAGCTGCCGACGAAGCTCGCCGACTGCTGGTCGGGGCCGTTCCGGTACGGAGTGTCTGGGTCGCTGGTCCGGTACGTCGAGGCTTGGAAGGGCAAGGCGACGATCGTACGCCTGCTGAGCGCGACCAGCAACGCCGAGGCCATGGCGATCCTGGGGATCACCGAAGATGCCCTTCTGCGCGATTGGGCCGGGTCCATTGGACCCTAGGTCAGCGGAAGAGCTCGATCACGCGAGGATTCTGGCCCGCGTCGGCCCCGATGAGGAGCCAGAGGGAGTCTTCCCACGACACCCCGACTCCGGGGAGCGACGCACTCGGGCGTCCGATATCCGCCACGGCGAGGCCGTACTCGAGCGACTTGGGGTCGAACCAGATGCCGGAGCGGATGCGGCCCGCGGAGAGTAGGGCCGCTCCCAGCCAGATCCGCTCCTGATCGGTGCCGGCGGCCTCGAAGAGGGTCGTGATCGGTCCACGCGCGGCACCGCCGCTCTCGAGAGCGAAGCCGTCGGCGGTCGCGAGGAACTTCAAGAGCTTCATGACCCGATACCGCAGGTTTTGGCTCGCACGGCCAGTGGCCCGGAGCGCGAGCGCACGGACGGCGGGATGGCCCGCAGCCGCTTTGAGCCGAGCCGCGACGCGGTCGGCGTCACGAGGTTCCAAGGGACGGGCGACGTCGCGATCGAAATCCCGCTTCTCCACCACATAGGCGACTTGGATCAGTCCTTCCGGCTGGAGGCTCCCATCGGGAGGAGCGGGCGCTTCGAACGACATCCGCTGAAACGCGGCATCGAGCAGCGCATCGGTGCCGGCGGCCTCTCGGGCCACGTCTTCGAGCGCCTTCTGGTCGATGTCGGCAAGGGGCACCGCATCGGATGGTAACTGGGCCGACGCAGCGGCGAGCGCGTCCGGTTCGGCTCCGGTCTTCTTTCTGTTCAGGAGCCGGCCGAAAGGCATGCCGACGAAGACGGCAAAGATCGGTAACCCGGCCGCAAGCACGGCGTACGTTTGCCGGTGCTGGGAGAGGGCGTAGACACCGGCGACCGCGATCGCCGCCACGAAGAGAAGATCGTAGGCGCGGAAGAACCCTTTCCGGCGTGCACTCTCGGGGACCGACGACCAGCGCGGGTCGTCGATCCGGGCCATCGCGCGGAAGCCGAACGCGACCGCGTAGGAGGCCGCCCAGAGGATCGCGCAGAGTGCGGCGAAGGCCATGTTCGTCGGCATCCCCAGCCACTTCGATGCTTGGGCGTGCAGGAGTTCGACAAGGGGCTCGGACCCGGTAGGAATCAGGAACAGGACCAGCAGGTAGATCAGGAGCGCGAGGCTATGCACTCGGGTCCTCCTTGGCTCCGATGGCCCGCATCGCGGCTTCCCGACCGGGGAACAAGTAGAGGCCGATCGCGAGGGCCGCGTCGGCTTCGGCCTCTTCGACCCGTGCGGGTTGGCCCATCGCCAGCCAGCTTTGGGTCGCTCGGGCGATCGAGTTCTCCGGGAGTCCGCCTTCACCCTGGAGGGTGACATTCTTGACGATCTCGATCCGTCGACGCCACTGGAGACCGGCGGGAACCGCAAACAGGAGTTGTCTTGGGTCTCGCCGCATCGGGTCCAGATCCAGTCGGAGGGCCAAAGGAACGGCGCGAAGCGCCATTCGATCGAGTCGGTGGGTGAACCAGCGGGCTCGGTCGCGGGGTTCGGTGACTCCGGCCAGGTCGAGAAGCTTTTCGCGGAACTGCCCGACGTCGATCACGCCCCGCTCGTAGGGAGGAAGTCGTCGGGCGCGCGCCTCCTGGGTGCAGCGGGCGACGACGGTGCCGAGCGACGGGGCTCGCCAACCGTCGAAGAGCTGCTCGCCGGACAAGAGGCTCTCGGCGAGGCCGCGAAGGGCAGGGTCCCGATCGGGGTAGCGCACAGCTTCGTAGAGGTGGGTGACGTCTTCGGCATCGAGAAGATCATGCTCGGGGACGTAGCCGTTCGGCCAACGCTCGCTCATCCGAAGTCGCTCGATCGTCGCGGTCCGGGCGTCGTCGAAGCCGTCGACATGGGGTAGTTCCCAGTGCTCGATGTAGCGCCAAACGGCCGGGATCAGGCCGAATCGGACCTCGCCCGTCTCCTCGTCGAGATCGGTGTGTCCGATGAGGCGCTGGACATGATCATAGAGACGCCGGCCGAATCGGGCTCCAACCCGGGCCAGCACATAGTCGCGAAGGGCCAACAGCCGACGGTAGGCCAGTAGCCACGGCACGAGGCACACGAGCCCGCCGACCAGCATGCCGATCAAACCGATGAGCCAAGTGCCCGTGAGGGCGGCGGTCGCCGCTCCGATCAGGGATCCGACCGCGACACTCCGCGAAACCGCGGCGAGGAAACCCGGGAGCGCCTGGCACCGCTGATCGAAGGCCTGGAACAACGCCTTCTCGTCGAGCGAGCCGTACGCCTCGATGCCTGGAGGCGGGATGGGGTCTCGAAAGGTCGGGGGTGCTCCGCTCGATTGATCCGGGGCCGCCTTCGCCGGGTTCTTCTTCTCAGCCGCCTGGAGTGCCGTTCGCTCCCCAGGGGCGAGGGTCGCGAGGCAGTCACGCTGGGCGGCCTCCAGCATCGTCCGGGCGAGATCGATGCCCCCGAGTCGTGTCTTCACCAGCCGATCGGAGAGCCGGACGATGTTGCCGACGATGTCATCGGCGAGGCCTTGAGGGGCATTGCCGACACTCTGCTCAGCTTTGAGATACTCAGCCTCCGAACGCCCGACGACGTCCTCAAGATAGGCCGGCCAATGCTGGAAGTCTCGGGGGAAGTCGCCGTGCTCACTCAGCGCCATCGTCACCGTGATCGAGGCTGGAGCCGGGTGCGTCGTTTGGGGGCTGCCCTCGATCGCCTCTTCTATCTCGCCGTAGAGCGATGAGTCCGGCTTGGGAACGGGACCGGGACGATCGATCTGAAAGCGCTTCGTGCTTCGCTCGATGATCGCCGCGAGCAGATCGGCCCGGCTCGGGACCGGATGGGGAACGTCGGGATCTTTGCCTCGGCGGCCGGTTTCCTCGAGGATGTCGGCGGCGATCCGCTCGGCAACGCTGCTTAGGAGGAGTTCGCGCGGGAAGACGGCGCTCGCGCCACCCAGCGCGCCATACTGCACGGGTTTCGCGTCGAGGGCGGAGAGGCAGGAGTGACACGCCCCGGGCGCCATGTGTGCTTCCAGGACGCGCGCGATCAGTTCCTCGAATTCGTCGGGAGCGTCGTGGTCGATCGCCTGAAACGGGGGCGCGACGTCATAGCGCTTGCGCTCGAGGCGGCTTCCGTCGGTGCGGTGGGGGTGGGCGAGGAAAACCCGGATCGAAGGGGCCGATCCCCACTCGGACCGCATCGCGTCGGCGACCCGATCGAGACGTTCATCGAGGCGTGACAGGAAGGCGGAAAGTCCGGTGGCGGCCCGGTCGGGATCGGATCGGTTTGCCGCGTCGAGGACGATCGCGACTTCGAGGCCGACTGGGTTGTGGGCGATGCCGCCGACCAATCCCATCGCGCGCTCCCACGCTTCGGGGGCCTCGGCGGCCTCCTCGACCGACGCGACGAGGACGATCCGGAGTCGCAAGGTTCGCGGATCGGGCTCACGCAGGTCGTGTGTGGCTTCGGCTCGGGTCACCCGCGACTGGTAGGTGAGCCGACGAAGTTGTTCGCGAAGTGTCGGTTCGTCGACGTCGACAGCGTTCGGCACGACGGAGAGCACATCGTCGGTAAGAGTCTTCGCGTTGCGGATTCGGTCGGCAAGCAAGGTCACGATTCGCGACCCGACCGGGCCGATCGCGATGAGGATGGTCGGCCAAACGTCGGGGCGTTCGTCGCGCTCGGGCCCGTTCGTCACGCTGCCGCCTTCGTGCTCAGACCCCCTCGCGCAGTCCGAGGCGTCCGGTCTTGCGAAGCGTCTCGATCACTTTCTGGAGGCAGGACACTTCAAGCTGAATCTGCGCCTGCATCTCCTCGTCGGCGGGGCGGGCGTTCTCAAGCGCACCCAAGTAGCCTTCAAGCTCTTGGAGGACGGCCGACTTGCCCCTGGCCTGGACGTAGGATTCGAGGAAGTAGCCGATGCCCTCCTCGATGTCTTGGCAGTCTTCGACCCGATCGCCGACAAACGCCTGCATCGCCACGGAACGACCAACCCCGAGGAGATCCCTCGGGTTGCGCGTAGTTTTTCGGAATTCGGGCTGGGTCGCGCCGGCGAAGGTGTAGGCGGGGGGAATCGTCGTGCTCCCGACCTTCTGCTCGGTCGGCCCGATGCAAAGGGCACCGAACCACGCGAGGGGATCGCCTCCCCCGCGGACGGTGGCGATCAGCTTCTCAAGGTCGACCTCGTAGGCGTCATGGGGTCTCTTTCCGACGGCGTCTTCGACCTGCGCTGAAACCAGGTTGACGTAGTATCGCGTCGCTTTGACCGCGATGAGGCCATAAGCGATACCCAGAGTGAACGCAACCTCGCGCGAGTGTCGGAATCCGGTACCCGGGCCGGCATAGCTTTGCCACTTCGCGTCGACCTCGATGAACGGCGCAAGCGGGAGTTGCGTCTTGTAGTAGTTCCGAAGCTCCTTGAGGACGGGCAGTGTTCGATCGTTGAGGGCGAACGCCTGTGCCCAGAGCCCGAGCAGGAGTCGGTTCGGTTTACCAGGAGTGAGTTCGGCGTTGGCCGACGCGTTGCCCAGGACCTGGTTGATCGTGCTCTTGAACGAGACGAGGAAGTCGCTTTGGGCCGGGTGAGGCGAGCCATCCGTATCGACCGGGCAGAGCGCGATCGCGTAATCGTAGAGCAGATTGTCGGGCGTCGTCCGCAGGAGCATCATCGGCGACAACTGCGGCACAACCTTCTTCAGTGCGGTTGAGAAGACGTTGGGCCAGTCGATGCTTTCGACTCGATAGTCGGCTTTCTTGTGGGCTTGAGCGAGAATGTCGTAGAGGTGGTGGTGGGTTTCCTCTTCAAGCTGCCCGCCGGCAAGACGGGTCAGTTCATCGGCGAGGGCTTTTCCAGGCACCGCAAGGCGGGCGAAGCGCGTGCATACGGCCTGGACTCGCGAGCCCTGGGTCGCGGCATCGAGCCGTTCCGAAGGCCCGGCGAGGTTGGCGAACGCCTCCCTCAGCACCCCGCCGAGGTGTTCGCTGTTGGGGCAGAGGGCCTCGAGTTCGCTGACCGGAACGGCATCGAAAATGAGCTTGGACAGCTCCATGACGTTCCGATTCGATCGGGTTTCGCGGCTGCGGTTGTCGAGGACCGTGCGCGCTTCTTCGAGGGCATGGACGCAGCGCTCCAGTGTGGTCTGGGCATCGGCGAGCTGGCGCGCGATGCCCTTCTCGCCGAGGAGCGCCTGATCGCGGAGTGCCTTGGCCGCTTCGCGCTGCAGTTCGCGGTTGACGTAGGCGTTGAACGCCTCGACCGCGCCCTCTTTCGTTTCCGTGACGCTCGACGGATTGAGGAGCGTCTGGAGTCCACCGGTGTTGAGGAGCGCGTCGATTTCGTCGTCGACCGCACTTCGGCCGGTGTCCCCGGCGGGCGTGTCGCCTTGGTTGATCGTGGCGACCAAGTCTTCCACCATCTCACGCATACGGCGCACGATCGCGAGCGCAGGACGGGCCCCGTGCTCCCACACCGCCTGGTCGATGGCGAGCCCGAGGCCCTGACGATAGCGCCTGCTCTCGGCGGTCTTGCCGACGGCCCGAGGACCGCCTTCCTGGCCGAGATGGAACGCGGCATCGGAAACCAACCGAGCCCGGAACTTCGCGCCGGAAAAGGCTTGCTTGAGATCACGGAGCTGCGCCCCGAGGCGCTTCGGCTTCCAGGGGGTGAGGTCCTCGGTGAAACGGACTTCGCTCGCCATATCCCCGATGAGGTCCTGGATCGCCTGACTGGCCAGGCCGTCCTTGAACGGCTGAAGCGCGTTTTGAGCTTGGCCGTTCGTCCACTCGGTCGGGACGGTCGGAGCCCCGAGGAGGCTGTCGACCAGGCGCGTACCGACCATCGCCGAAAAGCGGGCATGCATCGATTCGAGGTCGTAGTCGATCCCGCAAAGACCGAAGGTCGAGAAGTGCCGCTTGCCGCCGGCCGGGTCGGGCTGCCCGATCATCCCTGCATTGTTCTCCGTCGAGCGATGGCTGCGACCCATCGGGGTGCCGATCATGCCGTAGACGTTGGTGGCGATCATCCGGAACAGTTCGACGTTGTCCATGCTCCCGAACTTGCCGTGGCTGTCGATGAGGTAGACGTTGTCGAGAAACGGCCCTTCGACGCTGTACTCGCCTTCGGTGTGGTAGGAGAAGCGCCGAATCTCGGGATCGTTGGTGTTGAGGAGCAGTTCGAGGTCTTTGAGGCAGGCGTAGGCGGTGGCCCGGTTGATGGGCCGGTTTGTCACGTGGGCGACGTTCTCGAACGCCTGGGGCAGGACGAACACGCCGTGGATCGCGCGCCGGAATCCGGGGGCGGACTGATCGCAGAGCATGTGGCAGGTGGCGACCGCGTCGAGGAACGTCCCCGAGCCGGTTCCGCCGGCGAAGGAGCCGATCACGAAGATCTCGATCTGTGGCAGCCGTTCGAATTCGACCCCGGACCACTCTTCGAGCGGATTGTCGGTCAGGGCGACGAGCTCCTTGATTTCGTTCTTGAGGGCTTGAAACTGGAACGGGGCGAAGTAGTGGTAGGCGAATCGCCCGAGGAGACGCTTGCCTCCCGCGCCTTGTCCGGCGGCGAGATGGCTCGGGTCGATCGCGGGCTTGCCGGTCCGAGTCTTCGGCATCCAGGAGCGGAGGAGTGTCGCCGCGTCGCCTTCGTCATGGTCGGAGAGCTCGGCTTTGCCGGCAAGCTCGATGAACGCGTCGAGGGTCTCCATGCCGTCACCACCCTCCTTGGCGACCAAGTCGGTGTCGATCCCGACGAACCGCATCGCCACCTTGCGGCGGTCGTCCGGGTGGACCTGCTCATAGACGATCCGTTTGACCATCTTGGCGATGGAACATCCGGTGCCGCCAACCCCGACGATCAGCGTTGGAATGATCTGAATCTTTGCGGAAGCCATATGCGATCCCCTGGTTGCGCGAACCCTCGGAGTGTTACCCGAAAGGCCGCGCCGGGGTTGCGCCGGTTGGTCCGGCGGCCTCCCGTGACGGCTGGTAAACTGACTTGTCCCATGAAGCGTCACGACCTGCTGGACCTCAACGACGCCCTCCAGCACCCCGGTCGGAAGATTGGCGTCGATCTCTCGACCGAACTTCCGGAGGAGGAGGACCTTGACTTGGTGCGCCCCGTCGAGGGGTATCTCGAAGCCGTCAGCACCGGCAACCTGCTCTTGATCGAGGGTGAATTCAAGACGCGCTGCGTCGTCGAGTGTGCGCGCTGCGGCGCGCCGCTCGAACTCGACGTCGAGTTCCGGATGGACGAGCAGTTTCCCGTCGAAGGAACCGCGAGCGTCTACGCCAAGGATGAATATGCGCACGTCGAGGCCGAGGAGGACTTCCCGCTGTTCGAGGGCAACAACCTCATGGTCGAGAACCTGATTCGTCAGGGACTGATCGTGAATCTGCCGGTCCAACCCTTGTGCCGGCACGGCTGGGACGGCGAGTGCCCGGAGGCGCGAAAACGGGGCATCGAACTCACCCCGGAAGATGTCCACCCCGGGTTCGGCGATCTGGCGAAGCTGAAGGGCCTGATCGGTGACGGCGAAGGAGCCGGGGCTTGAATCTCGCCCTCGACGCCATGGGCGGGGATCACGCACCCGCCGAAATCGTCGCCGGAGCGATCCTCGCCGCACCCCTCATCCACCACACGATCACTTTGGTGGGAGACCCGAAGGCCATCTCCCAGCACCTGCCTACGCCTTGCCCGGCAAACATCCAAATCCACCCGGCCTCTCAGATCATCGGGATGGAGGACAAGCCGCTCGATGCGATCCGCAAGAAAAAGGATTCAAGTTTGGTGGTGGCAGCGAATCTCGTCAAAGACGGCGTGGCCGCAGCGATGATCTCGGCCGGGAACACCGGAGCCGCCACCGCGGCTTCACTCCTGAGTTGGCGCCAAATGTCGGGGGTGCATCGTCCGGCGATCGCAAGCATGATGCCGAACAAGTACGGGGGCTTCGTGCTTCTGGACGCAGGGGCGAGCCCGGACGTGGACCCGGAGCACCTCGTCGAGTTCGCGATGATGGGCAAGGCCTACGCGGGCAAGGTGCTGGGTCGCCCAAACCCGCGGGTTCACCTTCTCAACATCGGCGAGGAGGAGGGAAAAGGGAACGCCTTCGCCAAGCAGACGTACAGTTTGCTTGCCCGCCACGACTGGTTCAGCGGGAACATCGAGGGCAAGGACGTGTTCCGCCAGCGGTGCGACGTCGTAGTGTGCGATGCGTTCGTGGGGAACATCGTCCTCAAGACCAGCGAGGGCGTCGCCGAGTTCATCATGGCGACGATTCGGGAGCAGGTACCGACCAGTCCGCTAGCCAAGCTGATCTACGCACCGCTCCGGAAGCTCTTGGCTCCCCTGAAGAAGCAAATGGATTACGCCGAGTACGGAGGCTCGCCCCTCTTGGGCTTGAACGGGGTGTGCATCATCTGTCACGGAAGGAGCAACGCGAAGGCGATCAAGAACGCGCTTTTGCAGGCTCAAACCGCGGTCGACAACGACCTCGTCGGAACGATCGGCGAGAGCTTCGTGGGGGCCGCTTAGGAGATTCCATGTCGACACGCGCAGTCATCGAAGGTATCGGCCATTCCGTTCCGGATCGCGTTCTGACGAACGACGACCTCATGAAGATGGTCGACACGACCGACGAGTGGATCGTTCAGCGGACAGGCATCCGGGAACGGCGAATCTCCAGCCCGGAGGAGACCACGTCCGTGCTCTCCATTCGTGCCGCGAAGAAGGCGATGGCGATGGCCGACGCCGATCCCGGGGAGATCGAGTTGGTGATCTGTGGGACCGTCACGGGAGACATGCCGTTTCCGTCGACCTCGTGTCTGATCCAGGAGGGTATCGGAGCGAAAGGCGCTGGTGCGTTCGACGTCGGCGCGGCTTGCGCGGGCTTTATCTACGCGTTGAGCGTCGCGGGGGCGATGATCGAAGGGGGACAGGCAAAGACGATTCTCGTCGTCGGGGCGGATACGCTCACGAAGTTTGTGGACTGGACGGACCGTTCGACGTGCGTCTTGTTCGGGGACGGGGCCGCGGCGGTCGTCGTTCGGGCTCGTCAGAACACGGACCGTGGGCTCGTGAAAACGGTGCTTCTCGCGGATGGCGAGGGCGCGAAACACATCGACCTCCAAGTCGGCGGCTCGCTCCATCCGGTGTCCGATCCGGCCTCGGCCTCTTGCCGATCCACGATCTACATGGCCGGTGCCGAAGTGTATCGGTTCGCCGTGAACGCGATGGGGGATGCCTGCTGTCGGGCGCTCGAGCTTGCCGGGATGGATTCAACCGATGTCGACCTCTTCGTGCCCCACCAGGCAAACCTGCGAATCATCGAGTCCGCGAAAGCGCGGCTCGGTCTTCCCGATGAAAAGGTCTTCATCAATGTCGAGCGCTTCGGCAATACAAGCGGCGCGAGCATTCCGATCGGCCTCAGCGAAGCGGTCGCGCAGGGACGCTTGAAGCCCGGAATGCTGGTGATGACGGTGGGCTTTGGAGCCGGGCTCGTTTGGGGCGCGAACCTCATCCGCTGGTAGCGCGGGCACCGTGCGGTGCCGCCGAAGCGTACAATGAGTCAGTGCCGGGAACTCTTGCAGCCGAGGACGGCTTGAAGAGTCGGCACCCGCGAGCCCAGCATGAAAAAGCTCCTCACGTTCCTCCTGATTCTGATCATGGCCGCTTGCGCGTCGGCGCAAGACACACCCCCCAAGGTCGAGATCAAACTCGGCAAAGCGACGGCCAAGCCCGGAGCGACCCTCAAGGCAACCGTCAAGATCACGTTTTCGCCAGGCCTCCATGGCTATGCCAACCCTCCGAGCGAAGAGGGACTGATCCCGGTCAAGGTGACCTCGGGGACCAAAGAAACCACGCTGACGAAGGTCGAGTATCCGGCCGGGATCGAGATGCGCGTGGCCGGGGCCGAGAAGCCGGTCCGCGTCTATGAAGGCGTGACCGAGATCCCGGTGACCTTCAAACTGCCCGCCAAGGGTAAAGAGGCGGTCCTCAAGATCGTCGTCGAGTACCAGCAGTGTACGGACGAGAACTGCTTCCGACCGAACAGTGTCGCCGCCTCGGCGAAGGTGAAGTTGGACCCAAAAGCCGCGACGGACGGCCCCGAGGACGAGCCCAGCGATAGCGCGGCCGTCACCCAGACTCCGGAGGGACCCGATACTCCGGTGTCGTCGGACTCGGAGCCGTCCGTCACCCTGACCAAGAATGAGCCGACCCCCGCCGGCACTGAGCCGGCCAACGCCGAGTCGGCGAAGCCCGACAAGGGGTTCGTCGCCAATATCCTCGAGGACGGCTTCAAGAACGGCAACTACGTCTTGATCCTGCTCGCGTGCCTTCTGACTGGCCTGGCCTTGACCCTCACGCCATGCGTCTACCCGGTGATTCCGATCACGATCAGCTTCTTCTCCGGCCAGACTTCGGGGAGCCGGGCCGGGCGCGTCGGCCTTGGCCTTATGTACATGCTCGGCATCGCTATCATGTACGGAGCCGTGGGTGGCGTCGCCGCGGCGCTTGGCGGTGCCGTCGGCGATTTGTTCAAGAAACCCTGGTTCTTGTTTGCGTTAGCCGGGATGATGGTTGCGCTGGCGCTGTCGATGTTCGATGTCTACCAAATCGGCATTCCGGGCCCGATCGCCCGGCAGATCAAGGGTCGGGCCGGTGCGGTCGGCGCGTTGATCATGGGCCTCCTTGTCGGGGTCGCGGCGGCGCCGTGTGCGGGCGCGCTCGTGAGCAGTCTCGCGATCGAGGTCGCGCGCATAGGCGTCGTGCCGCTCGGCATCCTCGTCTTCACGATGGTCGGCGTCGGGATCGGACTTCCGTTTGTGGCGATCGGAGCGCTTTCGACGGGCGCGAAGGCGCTCCCCAAGTCAGGCGGCTGGCTGAAGGCCGTCAAAGCCGTACTCGGAATGGTCGTCCTGTACATTGCCGTGGACTATCTGTTCCAGGGCCTCGGCTGGAAGGCCGATGAGCCGCGAACCCAAATCGGTTGGGTCGTCTTCTACGCCGCTGCCGCCGCCTACCTGTTCCTGTTCGAAAAGACGGAGCCGAACCGGCTCATCGTCGGGATCAAGGGGGCCGCGATTCTCGGGCTCGGGCTCTTTGCGGGGCAATCTTGGTCCACCTACAAGCAGGTCGTTCAGGAGCGCGAGCTTCTCGCCCTGAGCCAGAAGAGCGGCGGCGAAGGGGTACCGACCGCGATCCCCACGAAGATCGCGTGGCAGAAGTTCACTCCGGAGGCGTTCGAAGCCGCGAAGCAAACCGGAAAGCCGATCTTGATCGACGGGACGGCAGACTGGTGCAAGGTCTGCAAGGAGATCGACGAGGCGGTGTTCAAGAAGCCGGCTGCCATCGTCGCGATGCGCGACGTGATCGCGCTCAAGATCGACCTGAGCACCGGTGTCGATCCCGCCTACGATGAAGCCGTGCGGAAGCAGTTCAACATCGTCGGACTGCCGCACATCATGTTGTTCGACGGGTCGGGCAAGGAAGTCGCGAAGTTCATGGATATCGACGAACTGCCGAATCCGGAGGTCTTGATCGACAACCTCAAGAAGGCGGGCGCCGCTCTTTGACGCCTTTCCGCGTCGGTGATTGCGAAGTCGGGTCGGGTCGCCCGGTCCTCATCGCCGGGCCGTGCCTGGCTGAGTCGCTCGATCTGTGCCTCGAAGTGGCCGAGACCGTCGCCCCGATCGCCGAGCGCCTCGGATTCGGATATGTTTTCAAGGCATCCTTCGACAAAGCCAACCGGACTTCGGGGGCCTCGACCCGTGGAGCGGGGCTCGATCCGGGCCTGTCGATTCTGGCCACGGTAAAGGCCCGCACCGGGCTGCCCGTGACGACCGACATTCACCTGCCCGATCAGGCCGACCCGGTCGCCGAGGTCGTCGATTTGCTCCAAATCCCGGCTTTCCTGTGCCGGCAGACCGACTTGCTCGAAGCGGCGGCGAACACCGGCCGAGCGGTCAACGTCAAGAAGGGCCAGTTCTTGGCTCCGTGGGATGCCAAGAACATCGTCGACAAGCTTCGCGCGTTCGATGCGGCCGGGATCATGCTGACGGAGCGGGGAACGACCTTCGGCTACAACAGCTTGATCGTCGACATGCCCGGGCTCGAGATCATGCGAAGCTTCGGGGTTCCGGTCTGCTTCGATGCGACCCACAGCGCTCAGCGACCCGGTGGGGCGGGGACGGCCACCGGCGGGGTACGCGAGTCGATCCCGGCGATGGTGCGAGCGGCTTGCGCCGTGGGGATCGATGCCCTGTTTCTCGAGGTTCATCCTCACCCGGAGGAGGCGCTTTCCGATGCGGCGACGCAGTGGCCGCTCGATCGAGCCGAAGCGCTGCTCGGCGAGGCCGCCGCGATCCTCCGAGCGCGCGACCTAAGACTCATTCCTTGAGGCAAACGTCTGGTCCCGCGCGAACGTCACCTACAATAGTGT
>ERZ761602.1987-NODE-1987-length-34287-cov-22.358758_pt1 | contig 34287 bp, 34 predicted proteins | sample MGYA00512165_ERZ761602 | MGnify/ENA primary metagenome ERZ761602 (study PRJEB28899, sample SAMN02445085) | bioreactor sludge metagenome | biome: EBPR sludge; isolation source: Thorneside wastewater treatment plant | place: Australia: Brisbane, Thorneside...
CGGACCCGAAGAGCATCCTGTCGAAGCGCAGCGTCTACTTCGACTACGACAACTATGAAGTGAAGGCCGAGTACAAGGACCTGGTGGCGGCGCACGGCAAATTCCTCGCCGAGAACCGTCAGTTCAAGATGCTGATCCAGGGTAACACCGACGAACGCGGCAGTCGCGAATACAACCTCGCCCTGGGCCAGAAGCGCGCCGACGCGGTCAAGAACATGCTGGCCTTGCTCGGCGCCCGCGAGGACCAGCTTGAGGCAGTCAGCCTCGGCGAGGAAAAACCGAAGAATGAAGGCCACCACGAGTCCGCATGGGGCGAGAACCGGCGCGCCGACATGCTGTACAACGGCGAGTTCTAGGGTGTCGGGGACGGTGACCGCTCGCTGGCCGGGGAGACCTCGCGTTCTCGGAATTGCCCTGCTGCTCGGCGCGCTCGGCGCACAGCAGGCGAATGCCGGGCTGTTCGACGACGAAGAGGCTCGGCGCCAGATCAACGATCTGACGATCAAGAGCAACGAACGCCTTGACACCACCGCCAAGGCACAGATGGAACTGGCCAACCAGATTCAGGCGCTGCGCGACGAAACCGCTCGCCTGCGCGGACAGGTCGAAACCCTGAGCTACGAGCTAGAGGCGGCCAAAAAGCGGCAACAGGACTTCTACGTCGACCTCGACGGCCGTCTGCGCAAGATCGAAACGCCTGCGCCGGCCAGGGTGGACGCCAAGCCGGTCGACGAAGGCAGTCCCGCGCCGGCCACCGAGGCACCCCGGAAAGTCGCCAGCGACCCCGCAGCCGAGACGCGTGAGTACGAGGCGGCGCTCAACCTGTTCAGGGCCAACAAGCTCAAGGAAGCTGCGACGGCTTTCGAAGCCTTCGCCAAGGCGCATCCGGACAGCACCCTGACGCCGAACGCGTACTATTGGCTGGGCAACGCCCATTACGCGCTGCGTGACTGCCGCAAGACGATTGACGCGCAGCGGGTGGTGGTCGGCAAATGGCCGACACACGCCAAGGCCCCCGATGCGCTGCTCAATGTCGCGACCTGCCAGCAGGAACTGGGCGACAGCAAGAGCGCACGGACGACGCTGGAAGCGCTGCTGGCCAAGTATCCGGAGAGCTCGGCGGCGACCGCGGCCAGGCAGCGACTGAAAAAATAGGCGGGTGGAGACCTCGGCCCGAGCGTTTTCGCTGAAGGTCAGCGAGATCTTCCTGTCGCTGCAAGGTGAGAGCTCGCGTGTCGGCCTGCCAACCGTCTTCGTTCGCCTGACGGGTTGCCCGCTGCGCTGCGGCTGGTGCGATACGGCCTACGCCTTCAGCGGTGGCCAGACGATGTTGCTGCCTGAAATCGTCGACGAGGTCGCCGCGCACGGCGTGCGCCACGTGTGTGTAACCGGCGGTGAGCCACTCGCCCAGCCAGCGTGCCTGCAACTGCTGAGCACACTCGCTGACGCGGGCCACGCGGTGTCGCTGGAGACCTCCGGCGCACTCGATATCGGCCGGGTTGACGCCCGCGTTGCGCGCGTGGTCGACCTCAAGGCGCCCGGTTCCGGCGAGAGCGGCAGGAATCACTGGCAGAACCTGGCCCTGCTGACGGCCAATGATGAACTGAAATTCGTCCTCAAGGACCGTGCCGATTACGACTGGGCATGCCGCCTGATCGACGACAGGCAGCTCGCCGCACTCTGCCCGCTGCTCTTCTCGCCCGTTGACGGCGAGTTGCCGGCGGCGATGCTGGCCGAATGGATCGTCGCCGATCGTCTGCCGGTGCGCTTTCAGTTGCAACTGCACAAGGTTCTTTGGGGTAAGCTGCGGGGCAAGTGAGTCCTGCGAGCAAACGGCCGTGAATGAACAACGTCGCCACTTTTCCAGAATAGGATTTGATTGTCCCGCGCGGCTTTCGCTAGCTGACCGCCAGTTCGCGGTGCAGGTGATGGACCTTTCGCTGCGCGGCGCGCTGCTCCGCCTGCCGCACGGCGCCGATGTTCAAGCCGGGGCAGCTGCCCGGTTGCACGTCGATCTCGACCAGGCGGCTGGCTCCGAGATCTTGATGCAGGGCACCGTCGCGCACGCCGAAGGCCGCTGCGCAGGCGTGGTCTGCCGCAGCATGGACCTCGACAGCGTCACCCATCTGCGCCGTCTGGTCGAACTCAACCTCGGCGGCGCCGACCTGCTGCGGCGCGAGCTGTCGGCCCTGCTGGGCGAATAGACGGGTGCCTGCCGACTGGCGAGTGACCGCGAAAAGGGGAAGGAAGATGCCGGGAAAATGCGACCAAGGTGGTCTCCGGGTGCGCTTCGGGGCGACCCTGCTGCTCGCTGCCGTGGCCCTTGGCGGCTCCGCCGCTGCAGCGCCGGCACTCGAAGACGTGGCCCGCGGAGTCACCATTGACAGCAGCCGGGTCTCGGTTTCGGGCATTTCATCGGGTGGGTTCATGGCTCACCAGTTTCATGTGGCCCATTCCGAGCACATCATGGGCGCAGGCATCGTCGCTGGCGGCCCCTACTACTGCGCTCACGGCAAAATCCTCGACGCCGTCACCCGATGCAGCCAGTTCGTGATGCTCGATTGCCTTGCCCTGAAGCTGGATCCCAAGCTTTGCGGCAGGACGGACCTGGCGCCAAAGAACCGGAAGGAGGTCGAGCGGGCGGCCCGCGCGTCCTTCGACGAAGCCCGGAAGCAGGAAACAGCCGGGAAGATCAGCCCTCTGGCCAAACTGCAGGATGCCAAGATCTACCTGTTCAGCGGCGCCTACGACGAAATAGTCCCGCACGGGGTAATGGATGCGCTGTTCCACTTCTATGCCGACCCTGACAAGGCCGCTGTCCGACAGGGCAACATCGACTACAACGGCACTTTCCCCGCCCGCCACACGATGGTCCGCGACAGTTTCGCCAAACCCGCCGGCAGCGTCGTCGGCAACTGCGCGCTGCCGCCCGCGCCACCACCGCCGTCAGACAGCAACGCCTACATCGACGACTGTCAAGCGGTGGCCACGATGCACGAGGCGCGGAATCACTGCCGCTGCCCGCCCGCGGCAACACCCGGGGCGGGCAGCGGCGCGACCTGCCCGCCGGCCGACAAGCTGGCGGTGTGCAAGGATCTGAAGGACGTCGATCTGGCTGGCGCGATCATCGAACGGATCTACGGCCCGCAGACGCTGCAAGGCGGACGCCAGCCGGTGGACGAGAGCGAGTTGCAGGCCTTTGACCAGCGGCAGGTATTCAGTCTGTTCTCGAATATCCCCTACAATGCCCTGCAGAATGCATCGATGGCCAGGGAAGGCTACGTCTTCATCCCCGCGAGCTGCAAGCAGGAAGGGCGCCAGTGCGCGCTGCATGTCGCTTTTCATGGCTGCCGCCAGGGGGGAATAACGGACTACCGCAGTGGCCACACCGGCAATCTGTTCGCCAAGTATGCCGGCTACAACGAATGGGCGAAGGCCAACGGGATCGTTGTCCTCTATCCGCAGATTCAGGCGCGCAGCGCATCGGTCCCGCTCAATCCGCGCGGCTGCTGGGACTGGTGGGGACAGAACTACACCCACACCGGCTACCACACCCGTGACGGCAAGCAGATCAAGGCGGTTGCGCAGATGATCAACATCCTGGCTGGCGGGCAAGAATTGCTGCGGATCCCGCCCGAGTGAGCGAACGAGCGCGCTCAGCAACTGAGGTAGCGGGCAGCGTGCCGAAAGGCAAGCCGATCGATGGTCGATGCCGAACGAGTGCGGATGGGCAGCTTACATGGCAAGTCAACCGGAGGAGTGAGAAATGGCAGACGTATCCCAACTGATGCAGGAGTGGAGCAAGGTGATTTCGAGCATCGATGCGACCAAAGGCAGCGAACAACTGTTGAACACCCTGGCCAGCCTCAAGGTGCCGGGCGTCAATATGGACGCGCTGGTGGCCAGCCAGCGCGACAACCTCGAAGCGCTGAGCGCTTCCAACCGCGCCGCGCTCGAAGGCATGAAAGCGGTCGGCGCGTGGCAGGTCAAGCTGATGCAGGAAACCATGCGCGAGCTGACCTCGGCGATTGGTGGGCTGGCCAGCGCCGGTTCCCCACAGCAACTGGTGTTGGCCGAAACCGAACTCGCCAGGAAGGCTTTCGCGACTGCGGTCAGCCAGATGCAGGAACTCACCGCGATCGTCGTCAATGCCAATCAGCAAGCGACGGCCGCGATCGCCAAGCGCCTCCCGGAGAGCGTCGGCGAAATCGGGGACGTGCTGAAACTGCCGCAGTCACCGACGAAGTCCTGAGCAGATCTGCCGGGGAGTCGGCGCGGTCCGGGCCGGAGATGACCGCCGGCGACGGGAGTTCCAGCGGCCGCGGTGCCGCTCCCGGCCAAGACCGGTGAGAACCGCGAAAGACGAGCCCAAGGCGCTCGAAAACGGTTAATCTTGGATCCGATGAAGACGCTACTTCGCTCTCGCGGCCAACGCGCCGTCGTCCTCCTCTCGGGTGGCCTGGATTCGGCAACGACCTTGGCCACCGCCCGCGCCGCCGGCTTCGCATGCCATTGTCTTTCGATCGACTATGGCCAGCGTCACCGCGCCGAATTGAAGGCGGCGGCGGCGCTGGCGCTAGCGCTCGGCGCCAGCGAGCACCGCATCTTGCGCCTGCCGCTGGCCGACTTCGGCGGCTCGGCGCTCACCGACAACGCCATCGACATCCCGGTCGCGGGCATCGAACCGGGAATTCCGGTCACTTACGTGCCGGCGCGCAATACCATCATGCTCTCGCTGGCCCTGGCCTGGGCCGAGGTGCTGGCCAGCAGCGACATCTTTGTCGGGGTCAATGCCGTCGACTACTCCGGCTATCCCGATTGTCGGCCCGAGTTCATCGAGGCATTCGAAAGAATGGCCAACGTCGCCACCAAAGCCGCGGTCGAAGGCGGCTGCCTGCGCATTCACGCGCCACTGATCAACCTTGGCAAGGCGCAGATCATCCGGCGTGGCGCCGAACTCGGGGTGGACTTCGGTCTCACTGTTTCGTGCTACCAGGCCGACAACCTTGGCCGCGCCTGCGGGGTCTGCGACTCGTGCCGCCTGCGGCGGGAGGGATTCGTCGCTGCCGGCGTCGCCGATCCAACGCGCTACATCGGCTGATCGCCGCCCGGCGGCGGGGTCAAGTCAGACCTTTCGCGCCGGCGACTTCAGGAAGCTCTTCCCGTGGCTACCTGTGGCGGTTTGATCGTTTGCGAAATCAAGACCTTATCGACTCGGTTGTGGTCCATGTCGACGACTTCGAAGCGTAACCCGGCGAGTTCGAAGTGATCGGATGGAACGGGGATACGACCGAGCAGGTACATCATCAGGCCGCCCAGCGTGTGGAACGTCTTCTCGTCCTCGCCGGGAAGAACGCCACTGAACCCGAGGACGGTCCGCAGGCGCTCGATGGAGACCGCACCATCGACCAGCCATGACCCGTCCTCGCGAACGACGATTTCCTGGACTTCGGGGGTATCGTAGACCGGCAGATCACCGACGATCGAAGTCAGCACGTCAGTGAGGGTGACCAGGCCTTGCAGCTCGCCGTATTCATCGACCATCAGCGCGCACTGCTGCCGCGCGCGGCGGAAGGTTTCCAGCAGCTGGGTGGTGGTCACGCTCGCCGGCACGTAGAGCGCTGGCCTGACGAAGGCCTCGATCGACAAGGCCTCGCCCAGCAACGCACCCTTCAGCAGATCTCCGGTTCGCAAGACACCAACTATCTGCTCAAGCCCATCGCGGCAGACGACGATACGTTTGAACGGGCTCGCCGCCAGGCAGTCGCGAATTGCCGCTTCGCTGTCGTTGAGATCCAGCAGGTAGATATCCTTGCGGTGGGTCATGATCTCGCGGATGTGCTGCTGATCGAGGCGCAGGACATTGGAAACGATGTCCTGCTCGCTGGCGTGGAAGGTGCCGGCCATGGCGCCCTGGCCCATCAGCAGCTTGATTTCCTCGTCGGTCACTGACGACCCCTGCGCGCGCGGCGCACCGAGCAGGCGCAGGAACAGGCTGGACGACGACGAAAGCAGCCAGACCAGTGGCCGTGCCAGGGCTGCGAGCAGGTCCAGCGGACGGGCGACCAGTGCGGCAACTCGTTCGGGCGCCAGCAGGCCCAGGCGCTTCGGTACCAGCTCACCGACTACGACAGCGAAATAGGTCAGCCCGACCACCACCAGGGTCAGCGCGAGACCCTGCGCATAGGGCGCCAGCGGTGAGAAGGAGGCCAACCAGCCGGCCAGCGGCACCGCCAGCGTCGCCTCGCCAATGGCGCCGCTCAGAATGCCGACGGTGGTAATCCCAACCTGGATCGTAGACAGGAAGTTCGCTGGCTCGCGGCTGATCCCCAGCGCCGAGCGGGCGCCCGCGTTGCCGTCGTCGGCCAGCTTCTGCAGACGCGACTGCCGTGACGAAACAACCGCGATTTCCGACATCGCCAGGGCGCCGTTGAGCAGAATGAGAAATACCAGTAGGGCGATGTCCATGCGGGTGAAAGTGTGATCAGGCAAGCAGCCGGCTGCCCGGCGGCTGGTAGCAGCATTATATAGACCATGGAGCGTGCCGCAGTGCGCCGTGGGCGCTGCACAGCGGCCGCGAAGCGCTGGCCAGGCGTCTCGCGCCGCCGCCCATTTCGCCCGCCAGAGCGCTTTTTCGGGGGGCGATGACGCACTATTTGTTGTACTGGCGCAACACTTTTCCCCGCAACTTATTGTTCCCGAACCAAGCCATCTGGATTCCCCTTGGATCCGGCCGTATCGCCCTTGGCGCAAGGCTTTCAGGGCCAAGGGCAGAGTTCGCAGGGGGGGTTGAAACACCAGGCCTCGCGAGCAGAAGTGCGGCGCGCCGCCGGGAGTCCGTTTCGCTGAAGCGGTTGACCAACGCCTTGATAGACCCTAGAGTCCGGCTCCTGTTGAAACGAAATCAACCTTATTTCAGCTGTCAAGCTTCATCCTCGCCCCTCTGTTCGCGGTATCTGAAAGCGCACGGAGTCCCGGCCTCAGGGTACCTGTTCCCCCCTATGTAGAGGCTTTGCACCCGCCTGTAACCGTCCATCGTCGGTCCCTCGCATTTTGGGCCGATGACCAAAGTGAAGGAGAGAGCATGTCTGCAACCATTTTGCTCAGGAATACAAGGGCGCGTCGTAGCGACGCGACTTCCAGTTTCATTCAATACGGCTTGATCATCGTTACCCTGATGCTCGTTCTGAGCATCGTCAAGCCAGCCTTCAGTGGCAACATCAGTGCCGGCAGGCTGACGGCTGCGCTGGTGGCATTCACCAAGGCCGAGGAATCGTCAGAAGCCCCCGAAGCGTTGGTGGTGGAACCCGCCAACGCTTCGCCAGTGGTCGAACCCGCTTCCGAAACACTCCGCCCATCGTTGAAGCGCGCCCTCGACTATGTGTCGCGTCGCTACCGCGTTGCCCCGGAGGCGCTGGTGCCGATCTTCGAGGCTGCGCAGAGCGTCGGCCGGGAAAGTCGTCTCGATCCCTTGCTGATCATTGCCATCATCGGCATCGAGTCGCGGTTCAATCCCTTCGCCGAAAGCCCGGTAGGGGCCAAGGGCCTGATGCAGGTGATGCCGGATATCCACCTCGACAAGGTTCCGGAAGGCGCTGGCGAGCAGCCCTTTCTGGACCCGGTGACCAACATCCGGGTCGGCGTCCATGTCCTCGAGGAGGCGATCCGTTGGCGTGGCAGCTTGACCGGTGGCCTGCAGCATTATGGTGGCTCGCCAACCGACCCCGAAGCCGGTTATGCGAACAAGGTGTTTGCCGAGAAGCAGCGCATCGAACAGGCCGCGCGGCGGGGCAACGGCCCGCGGGCCTGAGTCGGGCGTTATCTCAGGGTGCCGCCGCCAGCTGGACGGCCACGCTGCTGCCCGCCATGCGCCGGATCGCCTGCCTTGCCGCAGACGCCAGCACCAGTTCCGCGTCGGCCAGCGGCGCCATCAGGCGATCGTCGAAATGCAGCCGACCGGCTTCGTCCTCGCACAGGAATTCGGCTTCCATCAGCTTGGCAATGATTGCCGAAAAAGTCGCTTTTTCGGCGAATTCAGCGCTGTTGAAGTCGTACAGTAGCGCCAGCCGCTGGGCCAGCCGGTGGCAGTTGTCTTCCAGCGCCTGACGGGTCAGGCGGCCGCTCCCCTGCTGCTCGAGCAGCGCCAGGGTCAGGAAGTGCCGCTCCAGCAACGGGCGAATGCTCTCGCCGAGCAGGTTCAACTCGGCAAATTCCGGACTGACCGGCTCGGGCGCGGCGAGCCCGTCCGATGCGTCCGGACGACGCAGCAGACCGCGCGCGAGAAGCACGCGAACGACTGCTGCGCTGGCTGCCGGCAACTCCTCAACCGGCCAGCGCAGGAACAGTTCGGCCCGCATCAAGCCGTAGATGCCGCGCACCGCCTGTGTCACGCGGCCGTCGTCAAGGCGGCGGTTGTGGCTCAACAGGCAGGCAATCACCGCCGGCAGCGCAAACAGGTGCAAAACATTGTTGCGAAAGTAAGCGAGCAGGGGAGCCTGTCTGGCGGGCACCCGAATCAGATCACCCAGGGGATCGGCGAAGCGCTCGACGATCGCCAGCCGCTCGGCGTAGGCCACGATCGCCGGCGCATCGAGCGCGCAGGCGATGCTGGTCGGTGCATAGGAGGCATCGCGGAGGAGCGCCTGGTAGTGCTCGATCATCCGCTGCAGCGCTTGCTCGTCGGCGGTGTGCTTCGGCGTCGCCAGCAGGGCCAGGGCAATCAGGTTGACCGGATTGACCACCGCCGCCTCATTGATCCGTTTGGCCAATTCAACGGCGGCGCTGCGCGTTACGCTTCGCGACCCCGGCGAAGGGCAGTCGGCGTCGGCGTCGCGCCAGCTCGGGTACCGGACGTCAAGAAATGCGGCCAGAGCCAGCGGTTCGCCGATGTTGACGTGGACCTTGCCAAAGACCCGCTTGATGCTCCGGACACTCTTCAGGACGCCCCACAGGGATTCGCTCTGCTTGGGTTTGCCGGTCAGCTCGGCGAGGTAGCTTCGCCCCTCGAGCACCTTCTCGTAGCCGATATAGACCGGCACGAAGACCAGCGGCCGCCTGTGCTCCCGAATGAAGCTCTGCACCGTCATCCCGAGAATGCCGGCCTTGGGCGCCAACATCCTGCCGCTGCGGCTGCGCCCGCCTTCGATGAAGTACTCAAGCGGGAAGCCGCGGGCGAGAATCAGATGCAGGTATTCGTCGAACACCGCCGCATAGAGGGGTTCGCCCTTGAAGCTGCGGCGCAGGAAAAAAGCGCCACAGCGGCGCAGCAGGGCGCCGACCACCGGCAAGTTGAGGTTGGCGCCGGCGGCGATGTGCGGCGGCGTCAGCCCGTGGCGGTGGATGAGATACGACAGCAGCAGGTAGTCGATGTGGCTACGGTGGCACGGGACATACACCATCTCGTGCCCCGGGGCGATGCGCGTCAGGGCGTCGATGTTGTGCACTTCGATACCGTCGTAAAGCCGCAGCCACAACCAGGTCAGGAGCAGCTCCAGGGCACGCACCGCTCCGTATGAGTAATCGGAAGCAATCTCGAGTGCAAAACGGCCGGCGCTCTCCCGCGCTTCCTCGATCGAGATGCCGCGTGCCGCGGCCTCGCTGGCGATGGCCACGCGTACCCGCTCGCCAGCGAGCACCGCGCCGACCTGGGTGTTCCGGTGCGATAGATCAGGGCCGATGGCCATCTGGCGCTGGCGGCGAAAGTGAACGCGCAAGACGCGCGACAGCTTGCGCAGTGCCTGCTCCTCGCCGATGCCTTCGTGCAGCAGCTTGCGCAGCGAGATCGGAGCGCTGTAGCGCACCAGGACATTGCGACCGTGCAACACGATCGCCAGCAGTTGCCGCCAGGTACCTGGCGGGCGCCAGGTTTCGGCGAACAGCGCCCTGAGGATCGAGTCCTGCTTGCCCGGCGCGCGCCCCCAGAGGATCAGCACCGGGACCAACTGTACGTCGAACGGCAATTCAACGCGCTGGTCGGCAAGCGTTTCGCGGACCAGCGCCACCAGCGACGCCGACTGAGCGTTGCCGTCGCGCGCCCTGCCAGCAGGGCTGCGGTCGCGATTCAGAAAGAAGAACGAGCGCGGCAGGCGCTGCCCGCCGACCGCAAGTGGCGCCTCGGCAAGCGGCAACTCGGCTCGCCGCGACTCTTCGAAGAGCACCAGCAGGTTCGAGAGGTGTCGGTCCTGCAGAACGTAACAGACCGGTTTCGCCGGATCGAGGCCCAGTTCATCCACCGTCTCCGGGAAAACCGTGGTCCGTACCCAGAAGTACAGCAGCCGGCGAGCCAGCGGCAAGAACCAGTCGGAGACCTTGAGCGTACCGCTCACGGTTAGCGAGTTCCTTGCTCCTCGCTGGTCGCTGGCCACTACTCCTCTTCGACGACCTGGTGCTGCGCTACCAGTTGCTGCTGCGTCGCTGGCGGCACCTGCGCGTAGTGCGAGAAAGCAATGCTGTACGAGCCCTGTCCGCCGGTCAGCGACTTCAGGCGCGACTGATAGCCATCGAGTTCCGCCAGCGGGACCTCGCCACTGATCGCCATCACCCCGGGGCCCCGCGGCTGGGTGCCGGTGAGATGGCCGCGTTTGCTCGACAGGTCGCCGGTGAGATCACCGGTCATGGCGTCCGGCGCGAGGATCTCGATGTCGACCACCGGTTCGAGAATGATCGGCCTGGCGGCGCGAATGGCGTCGACGGTGGCTTTGCGGGCGGCGGTCATGAAAGCGATATCCTTGCCGTCGACCGGATGCGACTTGCCGTCATGAACAGTGACGCGCAAGTCCTGTACCGGGAAACCGGCGACGACGCCGTCGGCAAGCGCCTGCCGAACGCCTTTTTCAACCGAAGCCATGAACACGCCGGGAATGACGCCACCCTTGACGATATCGACAAACTCGAAGCCGGCTCCACGCTCGAGGGGCTCGACGCGCAGCGCGACCTCGCCGAACTGGCCGGCGCCGCCACTTTGCTTCTTGTGCCGGCAGTGACCCTCGGCCGAACCGGTAATCGCTTCGCGATAAGCAATCCGCGGCGGGGTGGTATCGAGTTCCAGCTTGTACTGCTGCGCCAGGCGCGCCAGCTTGGCGCGCAGATGCATTTCTCCGATCCCGCGAATCACCGTCTCGTTGGTTGTCGGGTGGCGTTCGATGATGAAGCAGGGGTCTTCCACCTCCAGCTTGCGGAGGATCTCGAACAGGCGCTGCTCGTCGGCCTTGCGCCGGGCATGGACCGCCAGACCCTGCATCGGCTGCGGGAATTCGAGCGGTTTCAGGTGGATATGGTCTTCATCGTGCGAATCGTGCAATACACAGTCGAACTCGATTTCCTCGACCTTGGCCATCGCTCCCAGGTCGCCAGGGACCAGCGTTTCCGCCTCGAGGTATTCCTTGCCCTGCAGCCGGTAGATATGGCCGACCTTGAACGGTCGCTTGGCGTCGCCGACGAAGAGTTGCGAGTCCTTCCTGATCGTCCCCTGATGGACGCGAAAAACACCGACCTTGCCGATGAACGGATCGCTGACGATCTTGAAGACGTGTGCCAGAACATGTTTCTGCGGGTCGGGGTCGGCCCGAAAGGCCTCGCCGGGTCCATCGGGCCCGCCGCGGTAGAACGGCGGCGGATTGCCCTCGGCCGGATTCGGCGCCAGCCTGGCGAGAACGTCCAGCAATTGCGGGATGCCGGCGCCGGTCTTCGCCGAGACGAACAGGATCGGAATCAGGTGGCCCGAGCGCAGTGCTTTCTCGAACGGCAGATGCAGTTCATCGGGACTCGGATCGATGCCTTCGTCAAGATAGCGCGCCAGCAGGTCTTCGTCTTCCTCGACGATCTGATCGATCAGCGCGCGGTGCGCCTCTGCCACCGACGCGAAGTCGCTGTCGCCGCTGTCGTGCCCGAGCAATTCGACGACTTCACTGCCGTGCTGAACCGGCAGGTCGAGCAACATGCATTCGGCACCGAAGCGCTCGCGGATTTCGCCGACCAGCGCCGGCAGGTTGACATTGTCGGCATCGATCTTGTTGATCACGATCATCCTGCAGACGCCGCGGGCAGCTGCCAGCCGCATCATCCGCTCGCTGACCAGCTCGATGCCGTTTTGCGCGTTGATCACCACCAGCGCGGTGTCGACTGCAGCCAGCGCGGCGATCGCCTGCCCCGAAAAATCGGGAAAGCCCGGCGTGTCGATCAGCTGGATCTGCGCGTCGTCCCACGAAAAGCCCGCCAGCGCCGAATTCAGCGAGTGTCCGAATTCCTTCTCCTGTGGATCGAAGTCGCAAACCGTATTGCCTTTCTCGACGGACCCGCGGCTGCTGATGGCCCCAGCGGCGGCAAGCAGGGTTTCGGCAAGCGTCGTCTTGCCGGCCGCGCCGTGCCCGACAAGAGCGACGGCACGAAGCTTACTGGTGGTGGTTTGACCCATTCCTCTTCTCCCATTCAAGGCAACCGCACGCTGCAGGCGAAGACAGCCACATGACATGACGGCTGGCGCGTGCTGGCATCATTTTACCCCGGCCACGGCCGAATCGCTCGCCGCTCGCGCGCTGGTCATTTCTCGCCACCCCGGGCCCGTCGCACTCCGCTTCGCCAGCAGGCATTGGCCGAAGACCGTTGGCGGGCGAATTCCCGGTGCCTCCTGGCACCCCATCGTCGGATATGAATGGAACATCTGTTTTGTGTAAACCGCGTGAGTCGGATAAAGTGACGCGCTTCATTTTGATGAACACTGCGTCAGGAGCCACAATGAAAAAGGATCTGCCCCAGACCGATCTTCGCGAGGCGGCTCTGGAGTACCACCGCTACCCGACGCCGGGCAAGGTGGCTGTCCAGCCGACGAAGGGACTGACCAACCAACTGGACCTGGCGCTGGCCTATTCCCCGGGCGTTGCTTTCGCGTGCCATGCGATCGTCGATGACCCTGGCTCAGCCAGCCTCTACACCTCACGCGCCAACCTCGTCGGCGTGATTACCAACGGCACCGCCGTGCTCGGCCTGGGCAACATCGGGCCACTGGCCGCGAAGCCGGTGATGGAGGGCAAGGGCTGCCTGTTCAAGAAATTCGCCGGGATCGATGTGTTTGACATTGAACTGGCTGAAAGCGACCCCGACAAGCTGATCGACATGATCGCCGCGATGGAGCCAACCCTGGGTGGCATCAATCTGGAAGACATCAAAGCGCCGGAGTGCTTCTACATCGAGGCCAAACTCAAGGAGCGCATGTCGATTCCGGTGTTTCACGACGATCAGCACGGCACGGCGATCATTTCTTCGGCGGCAATCCTGAATGCGCTCAAGGTCACCGGCAAGAAGATCGACGAAGTGCGGGTGGTCTGTTCCGGAGGGGGGGCGGCGGCCATTTCCTGCCTTAACCTGTGGTGCGTCCTGGGTGTGCTACGCGAGAACATCATCGTCTGTGACTCCAAGGGCGTGATCTACGCCGGCCGCGACGCCAACATGGAGCCGAACAAGGCGCGCTATGCGCGCGACACGCCGTGCCGAACGCTGGCCGACGCACTCGACGGCGCCGACGTTTTTCTCGGGCTTTCGGCGGCAGGAATTCTCCAGCCCGAAATGTTGCTCAAAATGGCCAAGCAACCGATTGTCTTCGCGCTGGCCAATCCGACGCCGGAAATCATGCCCGAGCTGGCCCGGGAAGTCCGCCCCGACGTGATCATGGCCACCGGCCGTTCCGATTACGCCAACCAGGTCAACAACGTTCTCTGTTTCCCGTTCATCTTCCGCGGCGCCCTCGACGTCGGTGCGACCGGCATCAACGAGGAGATGAAGATGGCCTGCGTCAAGGCGCTGGCGGCAATGGCGCAATGGGAGGTCAGCGACGAAGTGGCGATGGCTTACGCCGGCCAGGAGCTGAGGTTCGGCGCGGACTACCTGATCCCCAAACCCTTCGATCGGCGTTTGATCACCACCATCGCACCGGCGGTCGCCGAGGCAGCGATGCGCTCGGGCATCGCGACCAGGCCAATTGCCGATCTGAATGCCTACCGCCAGAAGCTGCGGGAGTTCGTCTATCAGACCGGCTTTGGCATGCGAGCCGTCTTCTCGGCGGCCAAGGGCGTCCGCGAGACGCGCATCGTCTATTGCGATGGCGAGGACGAGCGGATGCTGCGGGCGGCCCAAACGATTATCGACGAAGGCCTGACGCGCCCGATCCTGATCGGTCGTCCCGATGTGATTTCAGCGCGGCTCAAGAGAATCGGATCGAAGCTGGTGCCAGGTACCGATTTCGAGGTCGTCGACCCGGCCAGCGACAGTCGCTACAAGGAATGCTGGACAAGCTATCATCAGCTGAGAAAACGTCACGGGGTGACCATCGACATCGCCAAGACGCGCTTGCGCACCAACAATACGATCATCGGCGCCATCCTGCTCAAGCTCGGCTACGCGGACGGGATGATCTGTGGCCTTTCCGGCCGCTTCGCTCATCATCTGCGACAGATCGACGAGGTCATTGGCAAGGTGCCCGGGCGCAGCACGATGGCGGCGATGACGCACGTGTTGCTGCCCGGCCGGGCCCTCTTCCTCTGCGATACGCACGTCAATGAGGACCCCGACGCCGCGCAACTGGCAGAGATCACCCTGATGGCGGCGGAGGCGGTCAGTCGATTCACGATCAAGCCCAAGGTGGCGATGCTCTCGCATTCCAACTTTGGCTCTTCGCAGTCCGCGTCCACCCGCAAAGTGAGCGAGGCGCTGGCGATGGTCCGCGCCAAGGCGCCCGATCTCGAAATCGACGGCGAGATGCACGGCGAAAGCGCGCTCTCGGAAGCCATTCGCGATCGCTCGGACCCCGAGTCGCCGCTCAGTGGCGAGGCCAATCTCCTGGTCATGCCCAATCTCGACGCCGCCAACATCTCCTACAACCTGCTCAAGATGACCGGTGGTGACGGCATGTCGGTCGGCCCGATCCTGCTTGGTGCGGCGTTGCCGGTGCACGTCCTGGTCCCGACGTCAACCGTTCGCCGGGTGGTGGACATGACCGCGCTGGTGGTCGTCGAAGCGGCCGCCGAGTAGGCCTTGCTGCCCCCGCCGCGGGCCCCGGATCGTGGTCCAGCGGCGGCGGTCGGCGATCAGCCCGAGGCGTCGCGCAGACCATCGGCCAGTCACGCAGGTTGCCGGCGAAAGCTGGCACGCGGTTCGCTTCTTTACAAACATGCCGAGTCAATGCATCATCAGGAGGGCTCACTCGGTATAGCCCGGACCTGATGGTTAACAATGCGTTGCAAGGTCCTATTGCAAAAATGGCAGCCAATCCGCAAAACTCGCCGCTCAGTGGTCTCGCCCGTGCGCTGGTACAAGCTGGCCGCCTCAAGGAAGCCGAGGCGGAGTCCATGCTCGCGCAGGCCGCCGCCAACCGTACCTCGCTGATCGAGCAACTGGTCGGCGCCAAAAGGGCAACATTCCTTGAACTGGCGCGTTTTGCCGCGGACAAGTTCGGTTACCCCCTGCTCGATCTGGCCGCCTTCGACGACGTCCACATCCAAAAAAACGCGGTCGACCGCAAGCTGATCGCGACCCACCGCGTCATCCCCTTGCACAAGCGCGGCAACCGCCTGGCGATCGCCATCGCCGATCCGACCAATCTGCGTGCGCTTGATGAAATCCGCTTCCAGACCGGACTGGCGGTTGACCCGGTGGTCGTCGAAGAAAACAAGCTTTCGCCGCTGGTGGCGAAACTCTCCGAAACGGTCGAGGAGAGCCTCAAGAGCTTCACCAACGAGGACATCAACCTCGAGTTCACCGACGAGCAAAGCCAGGACAAGGCGGACGAGGCCTCCAGCCTCGAGGTCGATGACGCGCCAGTGGTCAGATTCATCCAGAAAATGATGCTCGACGCGATCAATGATGGGGCGTCCGACATCCATTTTGAGCCCTACGAAAAAAACTATCGCATCCGCTTTCGAACAGACGGAATCCTGCGCGAAGTGGCCGCGCCGCCGCTGGTGATCAAGGACAAGATCGCCTCGCGCATCAAGGTGATTTCGCGCCTCAATATTGCCGAGAAGCGCGTTCCGCAGGACGGCCGGATGCGTCTGGTGCTATCGAAAAGCCGCTCGATCGACTTCCGCGTCAGCACCTTGCCGACCATGTACGGAGAGAAGATCGTCCTGCGAATTCTCGATCCAGCCAGCGCGTCGATGGGGATCGATGCGCTGGGCTACGAGCCGGAGCAGAAGGCAGTGCTGCTGGATGCCATCCACCGGCCGTACGGAATGATCCTGGTTACCGGACCGACGGGCTCGGGAAAGACCGTTTCGCTCTATACCTGCCTCAACCTGCTGAACAGGCCCGGGGTCAACATCGCCACCGCCGAAGACCCGGCCGAGATTCCCTTGCCGGGGATCAATCAGGTCAACATCGATGACAAGGCCGGACTGACCTTCCCGGTCGCCCTCAAGGCCTTTCTCCGGCAGGACCCGGACATCATCATGGTTGGCGAGATTCGCGACATCGAGACAGCGGAAATCGCGATCAAGGCCGCGCAAACCGGTCACATGGTGTTGTCGACGCTGCATACCAATGACGCTCCGGGGACCCTGACCCGCCTGATGAACATGGGCATTCCGACTTTCAATCTGGCCTCGAGCATCCTGCTGATTACCGCGCAACGCCTCGTCCGCAGGCTGTGCACCTGCAAGCAGCCGCTGGATACACCGGTCGAGACCTTGCTGAATGCCGGCTTCACGGAAAACGACCTGGATGGGAGCTGGACGCTTTACGGGCCGCGCGAGTGCGAGCGCTGCAAGGGCAGCGGCTACAAGGGACGCGTCGGTCTCTACGAGGTAATGCCCGTGACCGAGGCGATTCAGCGCATTATCATGGCCAACGGAACGGAACTCGACGTGGCCCACCAGGCCCGGAAGGATGGCGTCAACGATCTCCGCCGGTCCGGATTGCTGAAGGTCAAGCAAGGGCTTACGTCTCTTGACGAGGTTCTCGGCAGCACCAACGCTTGAAGACGAGGGAAGAATGGCGACCGCAGCGAAAACCACCAGAAGAGCCGCGCCAGAAGTCAAGGAATATACTTTTCTCTGGGAAGGGAAGAACAAGGCTGGAAAAATCGTTCGCGGCGAACAGCGCGCCAACAGCGACACCGTCGTGCGAGCCACTTTGCGGCGCCAGGGGATTGTCGTCAGCAAGGTCAGCAAGCAGCGTTTCAAGGGCGGGCGACAGATCACCGAGAAGGACATCACGCTGTTCACGCGCCAACTGGCGACGATGATGAAAGCGGGCGTGCCGCTGCTGCAGACTTTCGACATCGTCGGTCGAGGACACGACAACCCGTCTGTAGGCAAGCTGCTGCTCGATATCAAGTCCGATGTCGAGACCGGTAGTTCATTGTCGCAAGCGTTCCGGAAATACCCGCTGCAGTTCGACCAACTGTACTGCAACCTGGTCGCTGCTGGCGAACAGGCGGGCATTCTCGAGACGCTCCTCGACCGTCTGGCCAACTACAAAGAGAAGATGATCGCCATCAAGTCCAAGATCAAGGCGGCGCTATTCTACCCGGTGGCGATTATCGTCGTCGCGTTCGTCATTACAGCGGTGATCATGATCTTCGTGATCCCGGCATTCAAGGAGGTCTTCAAAAGCTTCGGTGCCGACCTGCCGACACCAACCCTGGTCGTGATCGCCATCTCGGACTTTTTCATCGAGTACTGGTGGGCGATTTTTGGCGGCATCGGCGGCTCGCTCTACGCCTTCTTCTATACCTTGAAGCGATCGGAGAAAATGCAGATCGCATTCGACCGGATGTTCCTCCGCCTGCCGGTCTTTGGCGACATCATTCGCAAGTCGGTAATCGCCCGCTGGACGCGCACACTGGCGACCATGTTTGCTGCCGGCGTGCCGCTGGTCGAGTCGCTGGAGTCGGTGGGTGGCGCGGCCGGAAACTATGTCTACAAGGCCGGCACCAGGCAGATCCAGAGTGAAGTCAGCACCGGCACCAGCCTCACCTCGGCGATGCAGAACAGCGAACTCTTTCCGAACATGGTGAACCAGATGGTGGCCATCGGCGAGGAATCCGGTGCCCTGGATGCGATGCTCGGGAAGGTGGCCGATTTCTTCGAGGCCGAGGTCGACGACGCCGTCGAGGCCCTGTCGAGCTTGATGGAGCCGATGATCATGGTCGTCCTCGGGGTGCTGATCGGCGGCATGGTGATTGCCATGTACCTGCCGATCTTCAAGCTGGGCGCCGTGGTCGGCTGATGCCGGCCGTGCTCCCCGCCGATCTGGCGCCGACGCTGTTTCCCGTCATTTGTGGTCTGCTCGGGTTGCTGGTCGGCAGCTTCCTGAATGTCGTCATCCATCGCCTGCCACGGATCATGGAGCGCGACTGGCGTGTTCATTGCGCCGAGCTGTGCGGCGAGCAGCCGCCGGTCGGCGAGCCGCTGTCGCTGGCCAGGCCCGGCTCGCGATGCCCCGCTTGTGGGCACGCGATCACCGCGATCGAGAATGTTCCGGTCCTCAGCTGGCTATTCCTGCGCGGACGTTGCTCGGCGTGCGCGGCGCCGATCTCGCCCCGCTACCCGCTGGTCGAGGCCAGCAGCGGCGTGCTGAGCGCCTTCGCCGCTATTCATTTTGGTTATGCCTGGGCGGCACTCGGCGCGATGCTGTTGATCTGGTGCCTGCTGGCGCTGACCTGCATCGACTTCGACACGCAGTTGCTGCCCGATTCGATCACCCTCCCCTTGCTCTGGGCTGGCCTGCTGTTCAATCTTGGCGGCACCTTCGCCGACCTGCACTCGGCCGTGATCGGGGCAGTGTGCGGCTATCTGGCGCTGTGGTCGGTCTACTGGGCATTCAAACTGACCACCGGCAGGGAGGGCATGGGTTACGGTGACTTCAAGCTGCTCGCCGCGCTTGGTGCCTGGCTTGGCTGGCAGATGTTGCCGCTGACCATCCTGCTCTCGTCGCTGCTTGGGGCAGTGGTCGGCATCGCACTGATCGTCGTCGCCAAGCGCGGACGCAGCGTGCCGATCCCGTTCGGCCCATATCTGGCGGCGGCAGGCTTGCTGGCGCTGTTCTGGGGGAAGGGACTGACGCGCGCCTATGTTGGGCTGCTGTAGCCGCATCACCCGGCGCCAAGAGTCCTCGCGGTCGGGCGAGGGCGGGTGAACCCACTGCTGCTTCGAGTATAATCCACGTTTTTCCTGCGCTTGCCGAGGGTTAGCCATGCCGATTTACGCCTATCGCTGCGATTCATGTGCTTTTGAAAAGGACCATCTGCAAAAGCTCAGCGACCCGGCATTGTGCATTTGTCCTCAGTGCGGGCAGACGACCTATCGCAAACAGGTGACAGCAGCCGGCTTTCAGTTGAAGGGAACCGGCTGGTACGCGACCGACTTCAAGGGTGGCAACAAGACCCCAGCGACTGCGCCCGCTCAGCCCGAAGACTCCGGGAAGGCGCCGGCCAACGCCGGTGCCGCCCCTGCTGCTGCCGCCACTACCACCGCCCCCGCCGCCGCTTCCGGCAGCACACCCGGTGTTGGCGCTGGCAGCTGATGAAACGCTACTTCATTACCGGCCTGCTGATCTGGGTGCCCTTGTCGATCACCGCCTGGGTGCTGGTGCTGATTGTCGGCACCATGGATCAATCGCTGCACCTGCTGCCGGCGGCGATCCACCCGCGCACGATCCTCGGTTTCGATATCCCGGGTGCCGGGGCGATCCTGACCCTGCTGATCATCATGGTCACCGGCTTGCTCGCTGCCAACTTCATCGGCCAGCGGCTGGTGTCGTGGTGGGAGCAGCTGCTGGCACGGATTCCGGTGGTCAACTCGATCTACAACAGCGTCAAGCAGGTTTCCGACACGCTTTTCTCGTCGTCAGGCAACGCTTTTCGCAAAGCGCTGTTGATCGAGTATCCGCGCCGAGGTACGTGGACGATCGCCTTCCTCACCGGAAGACCGGGCGGCGACGTGGTTCGGCATCTCGACGGCGACTATGTCAGCGTCTACGTCCCGACAACGCCGAATCCGACCTCCGGGTTCTTTCTGATGCTGCCGAAAGCCGAGGTGATCGAGCTGGACATGAGCGTCGATACGGCGCTCAAGTACGTGATCTCGATGGGCGTCGTCGCGCCACCGCCGAGAACGCGGCCGGTCGCCGCGGCCCAGACCACTACCAACACCTGACACCAGTAATCGGGAAATTCATGCGTACTCATTATTGTGGACAAGTCAATTCACAGCTGATTGGCCAGGAGGTACGGCTCTGCGGCTGGGCGCACCGGCGCCGGGACCACGGCGGCGTGATCTTCGTCGACCTGCGCGACCGCGAGGGCCTAACGCAGATCGTCTGCGATCCGGACCGTCCGGAGATGTTCGCCACCGCCGAGCTGGTCCGCAACGAGTTCTGCCTGAGGATTACGGGCAAGGTCCGTGCGCGTCCGGCCGGCACGGTCAACGCCAACATCGCCAGCGGCGAGGTCGAGATTCTTTGTCACAAGATGGAAGTTCTCAACGCTTCGGTAACGCCCCCCTTTCAGCTTGACGAAGAAAACCTGTCGGAGAGCATTCGCCTGCTGCACCGGGTGATCGACCTGCGCCGACCGCAGATGCAGAAGAACATGCGGCTTCGTTACCAGACGGCCCGCGCCTTCCGGCGTTTCCTGGATGAGGCCGGTTTCATGGACATCGAAACGCCGATGCTCACCAAGAGCACGCCGGAGGGCGCCCGCGACTATCTGGTGCCGTCGCGCGTTCATCCGGGGCAGTTCTTCGCCCTTCCCCAGTCACCGCAACTGTTCAAGCAACTGCTGATGGTGGCCGGTTTTGACCGCTACTACCAGATTGTCAAATGCTTCCGCGACGAGGACCTGCGCGCCGACCGGCAACCGGAGTTCACCCAGGTCGATCTCGAAACCTCGTTCATGGGCGAGGGCGAAATCATCCAGCTGATGGAGGAGTTGATCCGCGCGGTGTTCAGGGAAGTGATCGGCGCCGAGCTGCCCGACCCCTTCCCGCGTCTGAGCTACAGCGAGGCCATGGACCGCTACGGCTCGGACAAGCCGGACCTGCGCGTGACGCTCGAACTGGTCGAAGTGGCCGACGTTCTGAAGGACGTTTCCTTCAAGGTCTTTGCCGGCGTCGCCAACAGCGAAGGCGGTCGCATCGCCGCCTTGCGCGTTCCCGGCGGAGCCAGCCTGACGCGCGGAGAGATCGACGCCTACACCCAGTTTGTCGGCATCTACGGCGCCCGGGGGCTGGCCTACATCAAGGTCAACGATGTCACGCAGCTCAACGAGAGCGGCCTGCAATCACCAATTGTCAAGAACCTGCATCCGCTTGCGCTCCAGGCGATCGTCGACCGGACCGGCGCGCAGTCGGGCGATCTGATCTTCTTCGGTGCCGACAAGCGCAAGGTGGTGAACGACGCGCTCGGTGCCCTGCGGGTCAAGATCGGTCACGAAAAGGGCTTCCTGAACGGCCATGCCTGGGAGCCGGTGTGGATCGTGGACTTCCCGATGTTCGACTACGACGAGGAAGAGCGGCGGTGGACGGCCTGTCATCACCCGTTCACCAGTCCGAAGGACGGCCACCTGGAACTGCTGCAGAGCGACCCCGGCCGCTGCCTGGCGAAAGCGTACGATCTGGCGCTCAACGGCTCCGAACTGGGCGGCGGCTCGGTACGGATACACCGATCCGACGTGCAGGAGGCGGTTTTCAAGGTCTTGGGAATTGGCGACCAGGAGGCACGGCTCAAGTTCGGTTTCCTGCTCGACGCGCTGAAGTACGGCGCACCGCCGCACGGCGGCCTGGCCTTTGGCCTCGATCGCATCGTCACCATGATGGCCGGCGCCGAATCGATCCGCGACGTGATCGCTTTCCCGAAGACCCAGCGCGCCCAGTGCCTGCTCACCGATGCCCCGAGCGCAGTGGACGACAAGCAGCTGCGCGAGCTGCATATCCGCCTGCGTCAGAGAGTCGAGACGCAGGTCGAGCTTGGCCAGAGCTGAACAAACGTGTTTCGTGTCACCGGCGTTGTCCGCCTGCTGCTGGCAGCGCTCGTCGCGCTGTTCGGCCTGGTCGGCGCCGCGCAGGCACGTGCAGCGCAGCCCCCCCAGAGCGTCGCTCTGGCTGAACTTCCTGCCGAGGCTCAGCAGGTCCTGCAGCTGATCCGGCAGGGCGGGCCTTTTCCGTACCCGCACAAGGACGGCAGTGTTTTCGGCAATTTCGAGCGACTTCTACCACTCCGCAGCCGCGGCTACTACCGGGAGTACACGGTGCCGACCCCGGGCAGCGCCAGCCGCGGCGCACGACGCATCGTTGCCGGTCAGGGAGGTGGCGGCGAAACCGCCAGCGAGTATTACTACACCGACGATCACTACCGCAGTTTCCGGCGCATCCGCGAATAATTCCTGATGGCCATCAGTCCCCACCCAGTGCAGCGCCTGCTCGAAGATGCAAGCCAGGCCGGCGTCTACCATCTGGCCCGCAGCCACCAGGCGGCGCTGAAGGCGGCTGCCGTCGCCGCAGGCTTGGCCGTTTTCGACGTCAGTCTCGCCGACGCGGCGCGTATTGAGCTGGTGCTCGCGCAACTGGGCCGCGAGCTGGCCTTCCCGAGGTGGTACGGCTGCAACTACGACGCCCTCAAGGACTGCTTGAGCGACCTCTCGTGGTGCGCGGCGACCGGCTACGTATTACTGCTGTCGGGAGCCGAAACCCTGGCGGCCAAGGATCCCTCCGCCTTCCGGACGCTCAACCAGGTGTTTGCCGCGGCGATTGACGATTGGCAGTCGCAAGGCGTTCCGATGTGGGTCTTCTACGACCTTCGTGCTGACGGGCTGGCCACGCTTCCATTGCCCGGATGAGCCAGTACAAGCTGCCGGTGTCGGTTCTGGTCGTCATCCACACCCCGGAGCTCTTGGTGCTGCTGCTCGAACGCGCCGCCCATGCGGGCTACTGGCAGTCGGTCACCGGCAGCCAGGAAGCCGGCGAAAGCCTCGTCGAAACGGCGACTCGCGAGCTCTCCGAGGAAACCGGAATCACGGCGACAGCCGCCGAACTGCGTGACTGGAAACTCACCAACCGCTACGAGATTTTTGCCGAGTGGCGCCACCGTTACGCGCCAGGCGTGCTGCACAACACCGAACACGTGTTCTCGCTGCAAGTGCCGAACCCCCGGCCGGTAACCGTCGCGGCCGGGGAACATCTCGGCTACTGCTGGCTACCCTGGCGCGAAGCCGCTGCCAGGTGTTTTTCGTGGAGCAACCGCGATGCCCTGCTGATGCTGCCGGAACGGGTCAGCCAGGCCCGGCGCTAAGCCGCTGCGCCAGGCACTTCGGGCAGTAGCAATTGCCGCCGACTGTCGGCTCGATCGCGGTCGGTGCTTGCTCCATGCACCAGCAGCTTGTCAGACCGGCGACAGCGCCACAGACAAACGAAGCGCCGCAGCCCTCGCAAACACTCGCGACCAGTTGCTCGTCGGGTTCCGGCATCAACTTTCTCCACTCTTCGCCAGCAGACCTTCGGCGATCCATCGCGCCAGGAGCCCGGCCGCGGTTCGCGCTGGTTCGGCATCGCCGGACGCAGCTATCATGGCGCAGCACTCGGCGAAACTGGCACCTTGCGTCAAGGCCTGCAGGGCAGCGGCCTCACCGATATCGGCCGACCGCCAGCAGCAATCGAGCACCGGACGCCAGATCAGAAGCGAGTGCACGAGCGGCTCGGGTTCCGCTGTCGACGCCTCGTGGTCATCATTCAGGGCCTTCCAGAGTGGCTCGATGCGCCAAGCCAGATCAAGTAGCTGCAAGGACGGTACCGGCGTGAAGCGCAGCGATGGCCAATCTTCGGGTGCCAGCAAGGCGAGGTCGCCAGCGCCCATCAGCGGCACGTCGGCGGCATCGAAGGCGGCACGCATTGCCCAGTCCATGCGGGCCAGGTCAACCAGCGCCGGGTGCGCCAGATGGTCTGGCGTTGCCGCAAGAAAGTCCGCGAGCGAGTCGCCAAACCAGCGAATCGAGCGAAAGTGCGATGGCTGGGCGTCGATATAGGCACGCGCAAGATCGGCGAAGGAGTCGTCGCCGAGGGCCAGGCGCAATACCGGGTAATTGTCACCTAGCGCCGCTGTCAGGCGAGCCCGGTACGCCCGCAGATACACCGCGAAGCCGCCGGCAAGTTGTGGTCCCTCGCTGACAAACAGGCCGGGTGTCGGGTTTTCGCCGACGATAGCTTCCTGGATGCGCAGTTGCTGGGTCATCAGCGGACTCATGCGGCGCGTCTCGTGTCGGCGAGGGCTCGTTCTGCCACCGCCCGTGCGACATCGAGTTCGGCGACCAGCACGGCCAGCGCCGGAATGTCGTCGTCACGCTCGATCATCGTCGGCACGGCACCCAGGCGGCCTACGGCATGGGCATAAAGCTCCCAGACCGCGGCGCAGACCGGGTGATCATGGGTATCGATGATATAGCTGCCATGGTCTTCATGCCCCGCGAGATGAATCGATCGCACAGCCGCGGCCGGCACGGCGTCGATGAAGGCACGCGGATCGAAACCGTGATTGACGCTGCTCACATAGACGTTGTTCACGTCGAGCAGCAACTCACAGCCCGTTCGCGTGATCAGTTCGCAGATGAACTCCCACTCGCTCATCTCGTCGCTTCGATACGTCACGTAGCTGGAAACGTTTTCCAGAACCAGGGACCTGCCAAGGGCATCCTGCACCTGTGCCACGCGCGGCGCAAGGTGCCGCAGGCTCGCTTCACAGTAAGACAGCGGCAACAGGTCGTGCAGGTTCAGCGAAGCCGTCCCGGTCCAACACAGATGGTCGGAAACCCAGGCCGGCTCGATCCTGTCGGCCAGCGCCCTGAGCTGCCGCAGATACGCGCAATCAAGGGCGTCGGTGCTGCCGATCGAGAGTGAAACGCCATGCATCACCATCGGGTAGTCACGGCGTATGCGATCAAGAAAGTGCAGCGGCTTGCCGCCGTCGACCAGGTAGTTCTCCGAGATGATCTCCAGCCAGTCAACGCGTTGCGGTGCGGCGACAAAGTCGCGATAGTGCTCGGTGCGCAGCCCAAGGCCGAACCCTCGAACGAAGTTGCTCACCATTTGCCCCCTTCCGATCGCCTTCGGCATGACCACCCCACCTGTCGGAGGAATGGTCACGCCATTCGGCAGCCAGTTTACTTGACTACCTTGCCACCGGCGTCGGTACACTCTTTGGCGCTGCCTTTGACCACCCATCCCTGACCCTTGCAGGAGTTCATCCCCTTGCATTCGTTCTTGGCAGTCTTGCACTCCGAGTTGCCCTTGCAGGCATTGACCCCTGCGCAATGAACCGGAGCTCCTTCAGCGGCGCTGGCGATCGGCGCCAGCAGGCTTCCCGTGGCGAACAAGGCTGCCGCAGCTGCGGCAATGGCTACTCCAGACAGTTGATGTGACATCGTTCTTCTCCTCTAGATGGGGGGGGTTCTGTCAGGACCGAGGCGGTGTAGCCACCTGTCCGACATTGCTTAGACGCGTGCAAAGGCGAACTACTTACAGAGGAGGATGAAAATCTTCCGCAGCGAGCCCGCACCGATCATGCCGCTCACAACCTCGCTGCCTTGCACCAGTTCATCTTGAACCTACTTCGCCTCGCCCCGGTCCGCGGCAAGGGCGGACTCAAGCTTCAGCGCCCTACCGCAGCCATTTCCGACACCTTCCGCGCTCAACTCCTGGGCCTTGCATAGGGTTCATGCGATTGCCCTGGGCTCATTCCTGGGTGGAAAGGCGACCATCGTTCAGGCTCATACCACATTGGACAAGGCTAACTCGGGTGAACGGTCGTCGGAAAAGACTTGTCCTGACTGGCAACTATCGCAGTGATCGACGGGTCGTTTGGGCAGTACGCGCTCGCGGTTCGACGGGGTGATGCATGCTTTCCACCAGTTGACCAACTACAATCACCCTCTACTGGCGACAGCAGTTTGTCGGCAGGGATGCGATAACTGAACCGGCTGTTGTGTTCTGCGCTTCAACCGCCGTCATGGTGAGGCAGAACATCTTCTTCAGGGGTGCTATTCGTAAGCCCGAAGCAAGTGCATCAATAGCGGCAGGAAGCTCATCACCCAGAACGCCCACGAGCGACGTCATCACGGCGAGGCCCGATGGTACACTCGAACGCATTCACTGGCCTGGTGCGGGTTGTGCCGCTCAGCGTGCACCTACTGGCGCCGGCCATCAGCAACTTCAAGGACAGCGTGATCCTCCTGACTTTCGCGCTCGGCGTTCTCGGTCGCTCAGCCGGCTTCCCCAAACCATGAAGAGCGCTCGGCATACGGCGCCCATCCATCTGGCAGAGTCATTGCTCCTGCGCGCCGGGGTGATCGCCACGCTGTGGTGGATTCTGGCCGAAGGCAGTTTCCTTGCCTGGGGCGTCGGCCTGGCGAGCATCGTTCTGGCCCTGATCGTGAGCCTGGTATTGCTACCGCCTGCCCCGTCGCGGCTCTCCCTGCTCGGAGCGGCAAGCTTTCTCGGGTTTTTTTTGCTGCAATCCTTCAGCGGCGGCGTCCAGGTAGCGCGCATGGCACTGCGCCCCCGCCCTGATCTGCGCCCGGCCGTGCTCGATATTCCACTGCGCCTTCCCGAGGGCGGCGCGCGGATCTTGCTGGCCGCCACCTTGAACCTGCTGCCCGGCACGCTCAGCGCAGGCCTGGAGGGCGGGCATTTGCGCATGCACGTGCTCGACCAACGCTTCCCGGCGGAATCGGCAGTGCGCGCGGTCGAAACGCGCATCGCCCGCCTGCTGAGCTTGTCCATGCAGGCCGCATGACCGAGCTTTGCCTGATTCTGGCCGGATTCCTGCTCGTCAATCTGCTGGCGGCATTATGGCGCGTCGCACGCGGCCCAACGCCCGCCGACCGCCTGCTGGCTGCGTTGCTCTTCGGCACCGTCGGTGTCGCAATTCTGTTGCTGCTGGCCTTTGCCGGAGGCGAAGCGGCGCTGGTCGACGCCGCCCTGCTGCTGGCCCTCCTGGCGCTGATCACCGGCGCCGCCTTTGCTCACCGGATCTGGCGGGAAGGGCAGGATGGACATTCTTGAGCTGGCGAGCGCGCTGCTCCTGATCATCGGCGCTGCCTTCTTCCTCGCCGGCACGATCGGTCTGCTGCGCTTTCCCGACGTGTATACCCGGCTGCATGCCTTGGCCAAGGCGGACAATCTGGGCCTTGGTTTCACGGTGTTTGGCTTGCTACTGCAGGCTCCCGGTGTCGCCGCCGGATTGAAGCTGATCCTGGTCTGGCTGCTGGCCCTGGCCGCCAGCGCCACCCTGAGCTACCTGATTGCGCGCCGCGCCTTGGCCAAGGGAATCGTGCCCTGGAAGTCAGAGGAAGGCGAGCGATGATCTTCGATCTGCTGCTGGTGACTGCCCTGCTCGTGAGTGCCGTGCACGCGCTGAGCACGCCGGACCTGTTTCGCGCCGTCGTGCTGTTCATCGTCTTCGGCCTGCTCATGGCACTGGCCTGGGCACGGCTGAACGCCCCCGACATCGCGCTCGCCGAGGCGGCCATCGGCGCCGCCTTGACCGGTGCGCTGCTGCTCGATGCCCTCGGCCATCTGCATCAGAAACGGCGCGAGCGATCGCCATGAAGACCCTGTTGGTGGCCAGTGTCTTTGTCCTGGCCGGCGTCCTCGGCCTGGCGCTTGGCTGGTCGATGCTGGATCTGCCGGCGACTGCCGTAAAGCTGCCGGTGGAGGTCAAGGCGCAGCTCGCGGTGAGTGGCGTAGCGCACCCGGTAACCGCCGTACTGCTCAACTTTCGTGGCTACGATACCTTGCTCGAGATCGCCGTGTTACTGCTCGCGTTGTTGGCTATCCTGGCTCTGCCGCAAGCGACTTCCAGCGTAGAACGATGTCCGGCGTCTGCGAATCGGATGAATCCGATGCTGCAAACCGTGGCCCGACTGTTGGTACCACTCATGGTGCTGGTCGCAGGCTACGTGCTGTGGGCGGGAGCATACCGGCCAGGCGGCGCCTTCCAGGCCGGCGCGGTACTGGCCGGCGCGGGAGTGCTGCTGCACCTGGCAGGCCTGCTGCCACCTTGGACATCGCCCGGACGCGCCTTGCGCGTCGGGCTCGCGTTCGGCTTGCTGGTCTTTATCGCCGTCGCCGCGGCGGTCATGCTGCAAGGCACTCTGCTGCAGTATCCGCCCGCCTGGGCCGGCGCTCTGATCCTGCTGATCGAAGCCGGCCTGACGGTTTCGCTTGCGCTCGTACTGGCCGGGCTATACCTCGCGCTGACCGACACGAGCGTTCAACAATGAGCGCCGCCCTGCTCTACGCCCTTGCCGGCGTCGCGCTGTTCGTCATCGGAGTAGCCGCTCTGATCCTGCAGGCGCATCTCCTGCGCAAGATCCTCGCCTTCAACGTCATGGGCAGCGGTGTTTTCCTGGTGCTGGTGGGCTTTGGTCAGCGCTCCGGCGTACCCGACCCGGTGCCGCAGGCGATGGTGCTGACCGGCATTGTCGTCGCCCTCGCCGCCACCGCTTTGGCTTTGGCCCTGGCACGTCGGCTGCTCGATTTGAACGGCGAAATGCGACTGCCGGAAGAAGAGATCGTCAGAGACCGGCTGGATGTTTGACCCCCTTCCCTGGCTGATTCTCCTGCCGCTGACCTGGGCGACGCTGGCCTTCGTACAAGGACCAGGGCGTGGTGGCCGGCTGGCGGTGGCGGGGCTGGCACTGCAAGTCGCCCTGGCCGCGACACTGGCGCAGCAGATCGTCACTGGCGGAGAACGGGTGCTCGCCGTCGGCGGCTGGGGCGCGCCGCTGGGCATCGATCTTGCGGTCGATGGACTGAGCATGGTGATGCTCGTGCTCACCCAGGGGGTGGCCTTGCCGCTCGCTTTCTATGCGCGCTGCTACTTTGCCGGCCATGCCGGCTCACAGCGCTACTTCTGGCCACTTACCGGGTATCTACTGGCGGCCATGAACGCGCTCTTCCTGTCTGCCGACGTGTTCAATATCTACGTCACCCTGGAGTTGCTCAGCCTGGCGGCGGTGGGGCTGGTTGCGCTGCCCGGCGGCGCGGGACCTGTCTCGGCAGCGATGCGCTACCTGCTGGCCACCCTGCTCGGCTCCGCTGCCTATCTCCTGGGGGTCGCGCTTCTCTATGGCGTATATGGCAGTGTGTCGCTGCCCGCACTGGCCTCCCTGGTCGGTGCCGACGCACCGCTTGCGGTGTCGCTGGCGGCGGCGCTGATGCTGCTCGGTCTGATGCTCAAGACGGCGCTCTTCCCCTTCCATTTCTGGCTGCCGCCGGCGCACGGCGGGGCGCCGGCACCGGTGTCGGCGCTGCTCTCCGCACTGGTGATCAAGGCCTCGTTCTACCTCATTCTGCGCCTGTGGTTCGACCTATTTGCGCCGATCACCAGCGTCCTGGCGGCGCAGCTGGTGGGTGGTCTGGGTGCCGGCGCGGTCCTTTGGGGTTCTCTCCTGGCGCTGCGGCAGACGCAGCTGAAAATGCTGGTCGCCTACTCCACCGTGGCCCAGGTGGGCTATCTGTTCCTGCTCCTGCCGCTGACCACGGGGACCACGGCGGAGGTGACCGCGAGCGCCTGGCAAGGCGGTGTGCTGCAAGTGGTCGCGCACGGGCTGGCGAAGGCGGCGATGTTCGCCGCGGCCGGGGCGATGATCACGGCCACCGGGCGCAATGAGATCGCCGGCATCGCCGGCGTTGCGACGCGCCTGCCACTCACCCTGTTCAGCTTCGCGCTCGCCAGTGTGACCATTATGGGCCTGCCGCCGTCGGGTGGCTTTGCGGCGAAATGGCTATTGCTGGGCGCGGCGCTGGCGAGCGGACAATGGTGGTGGATCGTGGTGATGGTGGCGGGCGGCCTGCTATCGGCGGCCTACGTCTTCAAGGTGCTGCGCCAGGCCTTTCTGCCGGTAGACGCGGCAACCGATTTCAAGGTCTTGCCGCGAATGCTGGAATGGCCGGCTTTCCTGCTCGCGCTGGCCAGCCTGTTGCTTGGATTGACCGCCAGCGAGCTGTTGCACCTGCTGGACGCGGCATGAGTCTGCACGCAACCCTCCCCTTGCTGGTACTCGCCAGCTCGCTGCTCTCGGGGCTGATCGTTTTCTTCGTAGCCGAAGAACGGCACCGCCTGCGCAGCATGGTCAACCTGGTCGGTGCCAGCCTGAAGCTGATCCTTGTTGCTTATATGCTGCGCGGCGTATTGCACGGCGAGGAATTCGCCTTTCGTCATTCCATCTTGCCCAATCTGGATCTGCTCTTGGTGGCCGATGCGCTGGCCATGTTCTTCATCACCCTGTCGGCGGCGCTCTGGTTCCTGACCACGCTCTACGCCATTGGCTACCTGGAAGGCTCGCCGCGGCGCAGCCGTTTCTTCGGCTTCTTCAGCCTCTGCGTCACTGCCACCGCCGGGGTGGCGATGGCGGGGAACCTGTTCAGCTTCTTCGTTTTCTACGAACTCCTGACCCTGGTCACCTATCCGCTGGTAGTCCATCGCGGTAGCGAGCAGTCGATGCGCGCGGGGCATGTATACCTCACTTACACGCTTGGCGGTGGCGCGCTGCTGCTGATCGGCATGCTCTGGCTGTACGGTCTGGCCGGACAGGTGGAGTTCACCCAGGGCGGCGTGCTGGCTGCTCTCGGTCCGGAACATGCCGGCCAATTGCGGCTCATCTTCCTTTTGCTCATCGCCGGTCTGGGGGTCAAGGCGGCCCTGGTTCCCCTACATGGCTGGCTTCCCCAGGCGATGGTTGCGCCGGCGCCGGTGTCGGCGCTGCTGCACGCCGTCGCCGTGGTAAAAGCGGGCGCCTTCGGCATCCTGCGGGTGGTGTACGAAATTTATGGCGTCGAGTTCGCGCAATCGCTATCGCTGCTGCTACCGCTGGCAGTCGCCGCCTCGATCACCATCATCTGGGGGTCGCTGCGCGCGCTTTTTCAGGACGATCTCAAGCGGCGCCTGGCTTTTTCCACGGTCAGCCAGGTGTCCTACATCGCCCTCGGAGCGGCCCTATTCGGACCGGTTGGAACCGTCGGCGGCGTTCTCCACCTAGTGCATCAGGGAATCATGAAGATCACCTTGTTCTTCTGCGCAGGCAACTATGCCGAGACGCTCGGCATCCACAAGATCAGCGAAATGGATGGTGTCGGGCGGCGCATGCCCTGGACCACCGTCGCCTTCACCATTGGCGCCTTCGGCCTGATCGGCCTGCCGCCCCTCGCTGGCTTCATCAGCAAATGGTATCTGGGTCTCGGCGCACTGGAGGCGCACATGCCCTGGGTGCTGGCGGTGCTGCTGGCATCAAGCCTGCTCAATGCGGCCTACTTTTTGCCGGTTCTGCAACGTGCCTGGTTCCGGCCGCAGGCAACAGACTGGCCAGACGAGCACATACCAATGCGAAATGGACTCGAGACCGCCGGACTGCTGCTCATTCCACCACTCGTCACCGCCGCAGCCACCGTGCTGATGGGCCTGTTGGCCGGCAGCGCGCTTTCGCCTCTGACCTGGGCCAAGCTGATCGCCACCCGTGAATATCTGCTTTGGCTACCCTGAACCTGACCATCGCACTGCCGCCCACCCTCCTCCTGCCGCTGTTGCTGGCCAGCATGGTACTGCTGCCGGCGACCCGTCAGATGGGACTGAGGTGGGCGCCTTGGGCGGCCTTCCCCGGTTTGCTGTTGGCCATCGCGACGCCTGACGCTTCCCTGGTGGAACTGCCCTGGCTGCTGCTGGGCAGCCGTTTCGCGATCGATGACACCGGGCGCTTGTTTCTCTTGTTTTCCGCCATGTTGTGGCTGGCGGCCGGCTTCTACGCCCGTGGCTATCTGGCCAGCGACCCGCGCCGACACGTTTTCACGGCCTTCTTCCTGGTCGGCCTGAGCGGCAATCTGGGGGTATGCCTGGCCCAGGACGCGGCCAGTTTCTATTTCGCCTTTGCGCTGATGACCTTCGCCGCCTATGGCCTGGTGGTACACGAGCGCCATGCCGAAGCGCAGCGGGCCGGGCGGATCTATCTCATCATGGCCGTGCTGGGGGAAGCAGCGCTGATCGCTGGCCTGCTCCTGCTGGCAGCTAGTGCGCAAACGCACCTCCTCCCGGAGATGACCCTCTCGGCGGCAGCGGATGCACCCCTGCTTGCCTACGCGCTGTTGTTCGTCGGCTTCGGCGTAAAAGCCGGCGTACCCTGCTTGCACATGTGGCTGCCGCTGGCCCACCCGGTGGCGCCAACGCCAGCCAGCGCCGTGCTCTCCGGCGCAATGATCAAGGCCGGGCTGCTCGGCTGGCTGCGTTTCCTGCCGCTCGGTGAAGTGGCCGTGCCGGCGCTGGGAACGCTGATGCTCAGCCTGGGCCTGTTCGCGACCTTCTTCGGCGTGGCGATCGGGCTGCTACAGCGACAGCCAAAGACACTGCTGGCCTACTCCAGCATCAGTCAGATGGGCTTCATGACGCTCGCCGTCGGTGCTGGTCTGCTGCTACCAGAGGCCTGGCCTGCGTTGCTCCCGGCGGTCGGTCTCTATGCCCTGCAGCACGGCCTGGCCAAGGGCGCCTTGTTCCTGGGGCTGGGAGTGGCGCAGCGCTACAGCCGCCAGGGCTGGCTGATCGCCGGGCTCCTCTTGCCCGCTCTGGCCCTGGCCGGCGCGCCGTTCACCAGCGGGGCGCTCGCCAAGAGCGAATTGAAGACCGCGCTCTCCGGCCTGCCCAGCTTCTGGCCCGAACTGCTGGCCTCGGCATTGCCCCTGGCCGCCGTGGGCACCGGTCTGCTGATGGCCCGCTTCCTGCTAAAGACGCCGTACGGTAGCCAGCGCGATCAAGGTGATAGCAGCGATCGCGGTGATGACCGCGTCAAGCTCTTGCTACCGTGGCTGGCACTGCTCGCGGCAATGCTCGTGCTGACCTGGATGCACGCCGATGCGGGCACCGTGGCGGCTGTTTTTTCCTCGCAGGGGCTGCAGTCGACTGTCTGGCCAGCCGCTGTGGCCGCGCTCGTGGCCTATACGGCTTGGCGGGCCGACTGGCGCGGCCCGGCGATCCCTCCGGGAGATGTGCTGGTGTGGCTGGAACAGGCGGCGACCCTGCCCCGGGTACCCGCAGCGCCTCGCCGACAATCGAAAACCGCTCTTGCCACCGCGCTGGTGGCCGTGTCCCGAATCCGCCGCCTGGAAGAAACCCTGCGCAGCTGGCCTCTAGCCGGGGCCTTGTGGCTTCTTGCGCTTGGCGCCCTGGCGGCGGCTTTGCTGGCGACGTAATCACAGTCGTGGCGATTCGCCGGAGCTCATTCGGCTCAGATGCCCGGGTGCATGGTGATGCCGCGACCCGACCGTGGTGCAGGTGCCTTCAACTTGTGGATCCCGTCACGCATTGCACGCAAGTACACCCTCCGGAAGGAGCGATACGCGTGCATTTCAATCGGCACCCGATTCCCCTTGGCGGTCGATATCGAAGCCTATCAGGAATTGAATGCTCAGCGAGCCGCAACAAGCGTGTCGCAACGTGCCTCGGCCAGGACATGCTTTGTGACGCTGCCGAGTAAGAGTTCCTCGACCATGCCGACACCGTGTTTGCCGAGAACGATCAGATCGGAACCCTCTTCTTCCTGATGCTGGAGGACCGCCGCCGCTGCGTCACCGTGGATAACCAGCGGCTGCCAACTGGCGGCGGGTATCCCGGCTTCGCGTGCGCTCTGCCGCAAACGCAGGAGCGCTTCGCGATGCACCTTGGCCGCGTAGCGCTTGATCATGTCGGCATCGACACCGGAAATGCGCATCTTGCCTTCGAAAGGGACGTCGTAGGCATGCAGGAGAATCAGTCTCGCACGCGGGGCGACTGCCTGCGCCAGGCGGATGGCCCGCGTCGACCACGGTGAGAAATCCACCGCCACAATGACTCTATGGTACGGCTCGCGGGGCGCCTGCCTGACCAGCAGAATTGGACGCCGCGTAAGGCGCAACAAGCGCTCGGCGGTTGCCCCGAGTAGCCAGGCGCGCATACAACTGGCGCCGCGAGCGCCGACGATCAACAGCGCTGCGTCGAGCAACTCCGCTTGCATTCCGATGCTCTCGAGCACGGCGCCTTCAAGCAGATGCTGACCAGCACTGACGCCGAGCGGTTCTCCGACTTCGCTGGCCAGTAGCGACAGAGCCTCGCGCGCCTGCTCGCGCACGCGTCCCTGAGCGGCCTCGCCGTCGTCGTCGAACAAGCGGCGCAGTTCGTCGAGCGCTCGTCTCTCCAGAACATGCACCAGTTCAAGCCGGGCTCCGGCTTGTCGGGCGAGCATCGCCGCGCGCTGCGCAGCATGGCGCGACGGTGCCGAGAGATCGGTGGCGA
>ERZ761602.1990-NODE-1990-length-34230-cov-9.984140_pt1 | contig 34230 bp, 27 predicted proteins | sample MGYA00512165_ERZ761602 | MGnify/ENA primary metagenome ERZ761602 (study PRJEB28899, sample SAMN02445085) | bioreactor sludge metagenome | biome: EBPR sludge; isolation source: Thorneside wastewater treatment plant | place: Australia: Brisbane, Thorneside...
GGGGAAGGGGTCGAAGCACTTCACGTTTCGCCAGCGGGGACGATCCTCCAACGTTGAACCGGCCACCTCTGCCCACACCAGGTGTTCTCGGGATGAGAGGACACCTAGGTGATAGGACGAAGAGATAGGCAGAGCGTAGATGCTGTGATCGGGACACAACGCCATGTCCGCAAACACGAACATCCGAAACTTCGACGTCTCCGGCGTAACGATGTACCGCTCCAACCCCACTAACGCAGCCCGCAACGCCCCCCTCGCCTCGCCAAACATCCACCAGCGCTTCCGATAGGCATCCCGCTTGTTCAGATCCCGCTCCGGCTTCACCCGCTCCAACAACCACTGATACAACCTCGGATGCTGCTCCCGCGCCTCCTCCGCGCTCAGCCCGTACAGATCGATCACCCAGCGCTCCTCTCCTCCCTGGGTCAGGTCGCGTGCGTTCTTGTACGGCCGGATCACCGAAGGCAGCGCATCAAGCTCATACCCAAGCGCAGCCACCTCCTCCGCCGTCAGCCGGAAGCCCTTGCCCACCAGGTTCATGCCCTGAAACGACAACCCCTGGTTGGCCCGCAGGCGGCGCGCCCCCGCCACATCCGCCCCCGCCCGCAGATCTGCGAAGATCCTCTCCACCGCCCGCAGCTCGACCTCGACCCGGACGACCCCGCCCTCCTCCTCCACCGGCTGGCCTTCGGCCACCACCCGGCCCAGGATCGGACGCACGACATCCTCGGGCCGCGCCCCGACGGTCATGGCGATGCGCACATCGGCGCCGTCGTCCACCCAGGGGTGGTCGGGGATGGCCCAGGCCAGGACCAGGGGCTGCTTGTCGACGAGGTGCGGCTCGATCACCTTGCGGTTGAAGACCTGGGTGAGGCTGTTGGTGGTGATGAAGCCGAAGCGGCGGACCTTGCCCTGGCGCACCAGCCGGGCGGCGCGCTCCCACCAGAACATCACCAGATCGGCGGTCTGCGGGACCTCGGGCCAGGCCTTGCGCAGGGCCTCGGTGTAGCCATCTCCCAGGTATTGCCGCATCATCTTGTTGCCGACGAAGGGCGGGTTGCCGATGATGAAGTCCGCCTCGGGCCAGGGGGCCTGGCTGACCCCGTCGTAGTCCATGACGGGGACGCGGGCGGCCTCGTCGGGGATGCGCTCGCCGGTCAGGGGCGAGGTCTTCATGGTGTGCATATCCCAGACGCTGACGATCCGACCGTCCTCGTCCAGGCGGGGGCGCTCGGACGTCCAGGCCAGGACCGCGTCGCCGGAGTGAATGTTCTTGTGCTGGGCCAGCACCGGCTCGGGCGGCCGGCGATCGCCCAATGTGCGACGCTGCCACTGCAGGTAACCAAGCCACAGGACCAGCTCAGCGACCTCACGCCCTCGGGGGTTGCGCTCTATGCCGATGAACTGTGCCGGGTTGACGGTCAGGCCGCCCATGGCGAGCAGGGGCTGGGGCACGCCCAGGTCGGACATCTCGCGCAGGACCTCGCTCTCCAGGCCCTTGAGCAGATCCAGGGCGACGTAGAGGAAGTTGCCCGAGCCGCAGGCCGGATCCAGGATGCGGAGCTGGCAGAGCCGGTCGTGGAAGCTGGTCAGCAGCTCGCGGATCTGCCGATCGGCGGAGGGGTCGACGGCGGGGTTGCGGGCCCGCTCCTGGACCTGGGCCTGGACGACGACCCACTCCTCGCGCAGGGGCTCGATCAGGGTGGGCTTGACCAGGCGCTCGATGTAGGCGCGCGGGGTGAAGTGTGCGCCCAGGCGGCTGCGCTCGCGCTCGTCCAGGGCGCGCTCCAGCAGGGTGCCGAAGATGGCCGGCTCGACCTGGGACCAGTCGCAGTCGGCGGCCTCCAGCAACATCTGGAGCTGATGGCGGGAGAGCGGCAATGCCTCCAGACCGCGCAGCAGCCCGCCGTTGAAGCGCAGGAGGGTGTGAAAGCCGTGGGCGCCGCCGCGATCCATCACCTGCCAGAGCCCGGTGAGCTGCGAAGCGAAGGTCTCGGGGTGGGGCACCCACTGTTCACGAAGGGCCTTGGTGAAGATGCCCTCGGGCAGCAAGCTGACGTCCTCGGCGAACATGGTGAACAGACAGCCCATCAAGAACCGGGCGGTGACCCCCGGCGGGTGTCCGGAGCGCTCCAGCTCGCGGGCCAGGTCGGCGAGGTGGCGGGCGACCTCGCGGGTGACGCGGGCGGCGTGGCGGGCCGGGTCCTGGGAGTGGGGATCGAGGAAGGCGGTCCGCAGCCAGGCGCGCACGGCGGGGTCGGAGAGCTGGGCGAAGCTGTAGGTCCTTCGGGCGCCGTAGTCGCCCCAAGAGCCGGTGCCCGAGTAGTCGCTCCAGACCTCGAAGTGGAAGCCGATGTCGCAGGTGACCAGGTGCGGGACCTTGCGGCCAGGGAGCGCCTGGGCGTAGGCGCGGGCCTGCACGAAGGCCTTGCGCATGGCGACGTCCCAGCCGGCGGTGCCGCGGCGGGCGGTCCCGCGAGGACCGGGCACCGGTGCGCCGCTGAGATCGCCGCCGGAGGCCTGCTTGAACTCCAGGACGACCGCGCCTTCTCGGAAGAGGTCGATCCGGCAGGGGGAGTTGGAGGCGTCGTCGCGCAAGAGGGGGACATCGCGCTCGAAGGCGTACCGATCGCCGTCCTGGGAAGGGTCGGGCGCCGGCATGTCGAGGACCTCGCACAGCTCCAGGAAGAACTGCTGGGCGTGGGCGCGTTCGCGGGCCGGGGTGTTGGCCCAGCGCTGCAGGAAATCGGCAAGTTCCATCGGAGGCCTCGGGGAGGAGGCGGAGCCTACACCAGGTGGCCCCCCCTCACCCCTCCTCGCACCAGCTCCGCCCCAGCCCCGCCCGCAGCACCGCCTCCATGCTGCCCTCCTCCCGCGCCACCCCGACCAGCCTCATCCAGGCCTCCTGCCCCTGGGCCAGGTCCGCCGGCCGCCGCGCCTCCAGCCAGCGCGGATCGGGCGCCGCGCAGATCGCCGGCTGGTCGTCCCAGACGAGGTCGTTGGTGCAGCTCCCCTCCCCTCCGGGCAGGCCGTGGTCGTGCCAGGTGTGGGGGGTCAGCGGGGCCTGCCGGGTCAGCACCCGGCGCGTGCCGCCCAGGACGATGCGGTCGCCCTCGCCCAGGGTGCGCCCGCCGGCCCCCTGGCAGCCCCCGTTCTCCTCGCGGCAGGCGAATTCCAGGAAGGCCCGGTCGGCCAGCACCCAGTGGCTCATCACCGCACCGTACTCGTAGACCCCGGTCTCGGGGTTGCCGCAGGCCGCATCGCCGCCGATCGGCCCGACCTCCATCCGATCCTCGCCGCAGCGCGCGCCGGGGGCCTCGTCCCCATAGACGAAGCGGCGGTTGGCGGAGAGTCCCGCGACCGCCGCCTGCAGCTCGGTGGCGGTGCAGAGGCGCCGCCCGCCCAGGCCTCCTCGGTCCAGCAGGCGCTGCAAGGCCAGGGCCCCGCTGGGGGTGAGGCCGTCGCGGCTGTACCGGGCGCCCGGCCCGGGGAAAGGCCAGGCGTCGACGCAGACAGGCTGGACCTGGACCGAGCGGGGAGGCAGGACCGGGTCGACCTCGTTGGTCTGCACCCAGCAGGTGACGGCCCCCTCGGTGGCCGCGATGGCCGCGTCGCAGCCGGCCTCGGGCGCGACGAGGCCCTGCTTGCCGGCGGTCTCGACCCTGCCATAGGGCTGGCCGCGCATGCCGACCTGGCCCTGGCCTTCGATGAGGACCATGCCCGGCGGGCAGGGAGCGGGCGGGAGCGAGGCCCACTGCGGAGGAGGCGGGTTCGGGGGAGCGCGGCAGGACAGCGCCAGCAGCGCAGCGATCATCGTCAGAGCGACCGGGTGCCGCCGCCGCCCGAGCTCTTCTTGTTGTTCTTGTTCTTGCCCTTCTTCTTGCCCTTCTTGGAGACGAAGTCGCCGTAGTAGACCGTCGCCTGGAGGCCGAAGTGCAGCCAGTTGCCGCCGCCCTCGGCGTCCACCTTCTCGCCGTCCAGCCCGGTGAAGGTCGGGTTTCCGTTGATCGGCAGCTTGGCGAAGATGATCAGCTCTTCGGCGGTGACCTTCTGCTTGTAGAGCGCGCCCACCTGGGCCCGCAGCTCGTAGGTCGGCGTCCGCAGGGTGCCCACCGTGTCGTCGGTGAGCTTGTAGGAGCCGAAGCCCAGGCCCCCGCCGCCGAAGAGGTGCACGCCGCTGTCGCGCAGGAAGATGCGCTCGTACTCCAGGGTCCAGGACACCGAGCTGAAGCCGTTGGCGACCCCGGCGTCGAGGTGGGAGCCGAGGCGGTGATCCCCGTTGAGGTACATGACCCCGTGCAGGCCCAGGATCACGTCGCCGCGCACCGTGCCTTCGAGCTCGGAGTAGGCCGCGGGCACCGAGAGCGGGAAGCGCCCGGGGTAGACGATGGTCCCGAGCGTGCCACCGACACCCCACATCCAGGGGCCCTCCGTGGCGGCCTGGGCGGGCGCAGCAAGCAACATGGCGAGGATGGGGAGCATCATTCCTCCGGTTCCGCCGGCGGGGGCTCGGTTGAGGGAGCCTCGGTGCCGGTCGCGGGGTTGGTCGTGGTCGGGTTGCCGAATTCGTCCCGGTAGATGATCACCGGGTCGATGATGCCCTGACGTCGCATCTTGGGCGAAACTTCGATGCGTACGGCCAATCCTGGCTGAACCTGGAAGGTCTGCGTGGCGAAGGTGTAGCTGCCGCTGGGCAGGAGGCCGACGAAGATCCCGTCGGCCTGAGCGCTCTCGACGGCCGCTTCGACGGCCTTGCGCTGGTTGGGATCGAAGGGCATCTCGGCGGCGGTCAGCTCGGCGCCACGCGCCGGCACCGTGACCAGCTGGACCTGGCCGTAGTTGTTGTCGATCTCCCACAGCCAGTTCAGCACGTCCTTGGTGGGCTTTATCGCCGCGGCGAGGCGCAGGCGCTCGTAGCAGCGGCCGACGTCGCCGGCCTCCCGGGCGGCGGTGGCCCCGTGCACATGGTCCTCGAAGCGCATGGGCACGCCGAGGCGCTCGAGCTCGCGGTACTTGCGTTCGACGCCGCTCCAGACCTGCCGGTTGGCCAGCTTGTCCAGCTCGTCCGAGAGGCGATCGGACTCGGCCTGGGAGAGGTCCTTGGCCGAGGCGGCGCCGGGCAGGACGAGGAGCCCGACGAGGACGAGCAGGGGGATCCAGTCGAGACGAGGCATGCAGTCCTGCTATCGGGTCGGGGGATGTCTTCAACTCGGAGCCCGCCGAAAAGGTTCCGCTGGCCGAGCGTTCCGCGCGCTCGACCCCGCCCCGTCCGGGCATTCGGGATAGCCGCCCCCGATGGATCGCGCTCGCCCTCGTCCCTTCGAGCTTCATCATCAGGAGGCCCTCCCGCACGGCATCCTGGCCGCGGTGAGCATCCCGGACTCGCCCGAGCCGGCGCCCGACTCGGTCGTGGACCAGCTGCGACCCGAAGAGCGTGAGCACTGCCGCGGGCTTCGCGGCTACACCCACGGCCAGTGGGTCGGGGCGCGCCTCGCCGCTGCCCACGCCGCCCGACACCTGGGGGTGCAGCTCGGCCCCCTGCTCAACGACGAGCGCGGTGCACCGCTGGTCTCGCCCTCCTCCGGGCTGGTGGTGTCCATCTCGCACAAGCGAGACCTCGCCGTCGCCCTGGTCGCCCGCGCCAGCAACGGCTCGATCGGGGTCGACATCGAGGACTTCGCCCCGGCGCGGATGTCGGTCGCCGAGCGGGTCCTGCGCCCCGACGAGCTGCGCGAGGTGATGGCGATGCCCGAAGAGCGCCGCTGGGGGGCCGTGGTCATGCGCTTCAGCGTCAAGGAGGCCATCTACAAGGCGCTGGCGCCGACCTTGCGCCGCTACATCGACTTCTCCGAGGCCGAGGTCTCCCTGGAGCGCGAGGGCCTGATGCGCGTGCGCCTGGAGCTGGCGCAGGGCGAGCCCGCGCCCCACCTGGACGCCCGCATCACCTGGCTCCCGGGGCGGGTCGTCTCGACGGTGCGGGCGCGCTGGTCGTGACCATGGCTTGCCGTCGAGCGCCCGCGCCTCGCTATACTCCCGGACCAACCTCTCAGGAGATCTGATGGAATCGACCGCTACGGTCCAGGAGCTCTTCAAGCGCTGGCGGAACGAAGGCGACGCGGACGCTGGGATGGAGATGGCCCAGAAGTTCAGCGACTGGTACTACGCCATCACCGCGGCACGCTTGGGAGACCGCCTGGGCCGCCCCCCGCTGGAAGCCGCCTGCCAGGCCTTCGAGAGCGGCATCGTCCAGGTCACCCGGACCAGCGAGCTGGTGGACTGGGCCTGGAACCTGGTGGAGCGCTCGACCTCGGCGGTCGGCAGCCGGGTCAATGGCGGCGACTTCCCCAACGCCCTCACCGGCAATCGCTCCCCGACGGCGCTGATCCAGACCGTCGGGCCCCGCATGAACCCCGTGCAGGTCCAGCTCCTCCGCGCCACCTTCGACCCGACCGTCAGCTCGGACGACCTCTCCGTCCTCGCCGAGGACAACGGCGGGATGCCCCTGGCCATCCTGCAGGCCCGCTACGAGCTGAAGCGCCTGCTCTCCAGCCAGTGCCAGGTGCCCTTCCAGGTCCTGCCCGCCAGCCCCAACCTCGACCTCGCCCCCCTTCCCCTCTACGAGTCTGCCCGGATGGGCTCGACCGACGAAGAGGGCGCCTTCGAGAAGTGGCTGATCTCCGATCTCGAGCTCTGCAAGGACGTGGCGGAGTTCTCGGCCTTCGCGCACGCCCTGCGGGTGGGCGCGCTCAACGGCGTCTCGGCCGCCCCCGTCGCGCCCGTCGCCGAGCGCAAGGATCCCGCGGCCCCGATCGCCCCGCCGCAGGCCGGCTCGACGCAGCCAGCCACGCCGCCGGTCGAGGCCGCCGAGCCCGATGAGCCCGGCTCCAGCGGCGGAGGCAGCCGCAGCGTGATCCTGCTGGGGCTGCTGTTCGTGATCGCCTTCCTGGTCGTCCTGGTGCTCGGGCTGGTCTTCATGCGATGAGCGGCGACGAGCTGCCGCCGGCGACCTGGGGCGCGGGCGTCGACGCGGAGGCGATGAGCCGGCTCCGGCTGGACAAGGGCCGGGAGGCGCTGGAGCAGGGTGATCCGGGCCTGGCCCTGGTCGAGGCCGAAGAGCTGCTGGATGGCGACCCCGCGCACGAGGAGGCGCTCTGGCTGGCGGCGGAGGCGGCCTTCGAGCTGGGCGCCAACTTCACCGCCGTCGCGGCGCTGGAGCCCCTGCTCGCCCAGCGCCCGATGGCGGCCGAGGCCTGGTCCCTGCTCTCCCGGTGCCGCCTCGAAGGGATGGAGCTGGAGGAGGCCGAGCAGGCGGCGCGCCGCTGCCTCGCGCTGAGCCCCGAGCGGGCCCACGACGAAGGGCAGGCCTGGTTCGTCCTGGGGATCATCGGTCGACAGCGGGGCGAGCCCGACTTCAAGGAGGCGCTCCGACGGGCCGCCGATCGGGACCCAGGCTGTTTCGCCCCGCGACAGCCCAGCGACCCGGCGGCCTGGCGGGCGGCCCTGCCCAAGGCCCTCCTACGGCTGCCGCCCTCGCTGCGCTCCTTGTTCGCCTCCATCTCGATCGAGCTCCGCTCCTTCCCCGCCAACGACGACCTCGAGCTCCGCGGCGTGCCCCTGTCCCCGCTGGTGCCCTGCCAGATGCTGGCTCCTCATCCTCCGCCCGAGCTGCCTCCCGCGCGGATCGCCCTCTACACGGACAACCTGCACCCGGACTCTCCCGAGGACGAGGACCTCGCCCGGTCGATCGTCTGGGCCCTGTCCGACCTGGCCGGGCTCTGGGCGCCCCTCGATCTGGACCTCTTCAGCGAAGAGTGATCGACTCGACCCAGAGGTTCCGGTCGCAGTCCTCGGTGACGAGGTCCTCGCGGAAGGCCAGGTGAAGCCGCTGCGGTCCGGGCGCCAGGGGCCAGTCGAGCTGCACCGTGCCGACGGCCTCGGGCAGGCGCAGGCGCTCGATGCGAGCCCCGACCCGCAGCTCCAGCTCGGCCGGCCCCTGGCAGGGCTCGGCGCGCCCTTCGACCCGGATCCCCTGGACCGGCTCGTCGAGCTCCAGGTCGAAGGAGCGAGCCCCCTCGGTGAGCAAGGCCCAGTGCAGGTCCAGGCGGCCGGGCAGGCGAGGCGTGTCGGCCGGCGCCTGGCGGGGCGCGTCGACCGTGGGCTCGTGCCCCTGGTCGCGCTGGAGGAGGGCGAAGGTCCAGGCGACCTGCGGATCCGAGCGCCCCGCCCAGAGCAGCCGCAAGGCCTCACCCCCGCGTCCGCGACGCTCCAGGGAGAGGCCGATGGCACGACGGTGTGGGGCGGTCAGCGAGGCGCCCTCGGGTCTCCAGCCCGCGTCGAGCAGGGTCTCCGGGTCGAGCGGGGCCTCCAGCAGCGCCAGGGCGAGGACGTGGTTGGTCGGGTCGAGGCGGAGCGCCTCCAGGCCCAGCGCGGGCGAGGAGGCCAGTGCGGCGGCGTGATGGGCCAGCAGCCCCGCCGCGCGCGCGCGGTGGAGGTCGTCGGTGTCGGTCGGGGGGCGGGCCAGGTCGGCCATCGCCAGCAGGCGCAGACCGACCGCCAGCAGCAGGGCGAGGCTGGCAGGGCGCGCCGCGGAGGACGGCAGGCCCAGGCTGGCCCCGCCGGCGAGCACGACCAGCCCCAAGCTGCCCGCGATCGGGATCCCCGCCGGGGCGCCGGGCGCGAGCAGGGCGCGCAGCCCCAGGACCAGGCCGCCCGCCAGGAGGAGCAGGCGCAGGCGGCGACCCTCGGGCTGGGCGAGGCCCAGGCCCAGCAGGACCAGGCAGAGGGCCGCGAAGACCGCCTGGATCAGCGGCGAAGGGCTCCCCTCACCGACGAGCCCGGCGGCGCTCAGCCAGAGGGGCAGGGCGCCGATCGTGAGGAAGCGGGAGGCCAGCGGGCGGGGCGCGGCCACCCCGACGATCAGGGCGAGCGCGCCGACCCCCACCAGGGCCAGCGGCGGCAGGGGCGGCCCCGAGGCGGACAGCAGGGTGAGGGCGCCCCAGGCCAGCGCCGCGGGCGCCGCGCCGGAGCGCGCTACTCCCACTCGATGGTGGCGGGGGGCTTGCTGCTGATGTCGTAGCAGACCCGGTTGATGCCGCGCACCTCGTTGATGATGCGGTTGGAGACGCGCTCCAGCAGCTCCCAGGGCAGCCGGGCCACGCGCGCCGTCATGCCGTCGCTGCTGACCACCGCCCGCACGGCGCAGACCTGCTCGTAGGTGCGGGCGTCACCCATGACCCCCACGCTGCGCACCGGCAGCAGCACGGCGAAGGCCTGCCAGATCTCGCGGGTGAGGCCGGCGGCCTCGACCTCGGACGTGACGATGGCGTCGGCCTCTTGCAGCAGGGCCACGTTGTCGGCGTCGATCTCGCCCAGGATGCGCACCGCCAGGCCGGGGCCGGGGAAGGGCTGCCGCCAGACCCGGCGGGGGGAGAGGCCCAGCTCTTCGCCCAGGGCCCGGGCCTCGTCCTTGAAGAGCTCGCGCAAGGGCTCGATCAGCTTGAGGTCCATCAGCTCGGGGAGGCCGCCGACGTTGTGGTGGCTCTTGATGGTGGCCGAGGGGCCGCGGAAGCTGACCGACTCGATCACATCCGGGTAGAGCGTGCCCTGCGCCAGCCAGCCGATGCGCCCCTTGACGGTGGGGCGGGCCTCGATGCGGCGGGCTTCTTCTTCGAAGACCCGGATGAAGACCTCGCCGATGATCTTGCGCTTGCGCTCGGGCTCGACCACGCCGGCCAGGGCGCTGAGGAAGCGCTCGCCGGCGTCGACCACGGTCAGGTCCAGCTCGGCGAACTCGGCGGCCACCGAGTCCCGCTCGCCCTTGCGCAGCAGCCCGTTGTCGACGAAGATGCAGTGCAGGCGCTCGCCCAGGGCCCGATGCAGCAGCGCGGCCACCACCGCCGAGTCGACCCCGCCGCTGAGGCCGCAGAGCACATGGCCGTCGCCGACCTGGGCCTGCACCTTGGCGACCTGCTCCTCGATGAAGGAGCCCATGGTCCAGTCAGCCCGGCACCCGCCGATCTCGAAGAGGAAGTTGCGCAGCAGCGCGGTGCCCTCCAGGGAGTGCGTGACCTCGGGGTGGAACTGGATGCCGAGCATCGTCCCGCCCGGCGCGACCATCGCCGCCACGGGGCAGTTCTCGCTGCGGGCCAGGACGGTCCAGCCCGGGGGGGCGACCTCGACGTGGTCGCCGTGGCTCATCCAGACCTCGGTCGAGCTGCCCATCCCGGCGAAGAGGGGGCTGGCCGCGGTGCGCTCGATCAGGGCCGAGCCGTACTCACGGCGGCTGGCGCGGCCGACCCGGCCTCCGAGCCGCGAGGCCATCAGCTGCATGCCGTAGCAGATGCCCAGCATGGGCAGCGGCAGGTCCAGCCAGGCGTCGTCGAAGGGCGGCGCGTCGTGGTCGTAGACCGAGGAGGGGCCGCCGCTGAGCACCAGCCCCCGCAGCCGTCGGCCCAGCCAGACATGGTCCAGGCCCTGGCGGGCGACCCCGGCGCTGCTCGGCGAGTCGGTGCAGGGGCGGATCTCGCAGTAGACACCTTGCTCGCGAATGCGGCGAGCGATGAGCTGGGTGTACTGCGAGCCGAAGTCCAGGATCAGGATGATGTCGTGGTCCACGGCGCGCTCAGCCCTTCGGCAGGCCGGCGGAGAACCGCCCGCCCGTGTAGGCGTCGATGCCCGCGCTGAGCTCCTGCAGGCGCAGCTCGTCCTTGATCTGCTCCCGCAGGTTGGTGGGCGGGTTCAGCAGCAGCTCGACCTGCAGGCGGCGGCGGTCGAAGTAGATCCGGGTCACCTCGTCGAGGACCTTGTCGCGCAGCTTGACGACGTCCTGCCCCTCGTTGATCACACGGATGCGCTCGGAGCTGATGATCAGCTTGTCCAGGCGCCACTCCAGCTTCACCTCGTACTCGTCGTCGTTGCCATAGGCGTCGGAGTAGTCGTAGGCGCTGTAGACGCCGGGGTCGTCAAGCTCTTCCTCGTAGCGGTTGGTATCCGAGAAGTCCAGGTCCTTCTTGTACTTCAGGTTGACCTTGGGCAGCAGGTAGGCGTTGCGCGAGGCCCGCATCCAGCCTTCGACCATCTCGGGGTTGGTCCGGGTGTAGGACATCGACCAGTCGTGCACATCCTGGATGGAGGGCTCGTTGGCGAACTCGGCGAGCACCTCGGCCGCCGAGGCGTAGCGCTTGCCGTTGTCCACCTTCTGGAGCGACATGTTGACCCAGGTGCCCGAGCGGAGGCTGTCCAGGGTCGGCTCGTCCAAGCCCAGCACCCGCAGGGCCTCGACCGAGGAGAGGCTGCCGCGCTCCTGGCGGAGGGCGACGATGCGCTCGGCCTCGGAGGGGTCGACGTCCTGCAGGGCCGAGAGCTGCTCGGCGCTGGCCGCGTTGAGCGAGAGCTCGCCCGCCGTCGCGGGTGCGCCCAGGGCGAGGAGCAGGAGGGAGATGGGGGCCATGGGCAACCTCGGCGTTCAGGGGGAAGAGGCGGGTGGTGCGTCCGAGGCGAGATCACGCGTGCGCGTGAACCAGCCGTCGGTGTAGGCATCGAGTCGGGCGTCGAGCTCGTCGAGGAGGAGCAGGTGGGTCACCTGCTCGCCCAGCGGGAGGGAGGCCATCTGGGCGCTCTCGGCGAGCAGGCTCTGGCGGGTGCCCCAGGCCGCGGTCACGACCTGGGCGACCTCGGTCCGATAGGTGGACGCCCGCTGGGCGATGTTGGCGGCGACCGAGGGCAAGGAGCCCTCGTCGCTGAGGTCGTAGACCTCGCCGTCGATCACGGCGAGCTCCTCCACGGCGAGCTCGCTGGCCTCGACCGCCACGTCGTAGGGGTCGTCGGAGACGTCGTAGGAGGAGTAGGTGCCCGAGCAGGCGCCCCAGCAGAGGGCGACCTCGAAGCCGTAGTCGGGATCCTTGCCCTCGGAGGTGCGCAAGGAGTCGTAGACGGTGTCGCGGTAGCGGGAGATCCCGTAGTAGCCATCGACCACGAGGCGCGGCATGAACTGGGTGAGGATCACCGTGTTGCCGAGCGTCATGTCGTCCAGGTCCAGGCCCTTTCGCTCCAGGGCCTGCCCGACCACCTTGGCCAGCGGCGGGTCCCGTCGAGGACGCAGCGCCCCTTCAGCCTCGCCGGTCGCCGCGGGGTCGGCCTGGCTGGCGCGCCGTCCGAGCTGCTGCACGCCCCGGGGCCCGGCGGCGAGGACCACGTCGAACCAGGTGGCGACCGACTGCAGATCCGGATCCGCCAGACCCAAGGGCAGCGGGCTCCAGGTCAGCCCGCCGTCCAGCGACTCCCAGGCGCCATCGCTGCCGCCGAGGATGAGCTGTCCGGTGGTCGCGATGCGGGAGAGCGCCCGCGTGCCGGGCATCGGGTTGCGGCCGGCGAGGCGGGAGGTCTGGCCGAGATCATCGCTGCGGTAGAGCCCGTCCGGGGTCCAGAACCAGAGCCCGCCTGGCCAGTTGGGGTCGGCGAGCACTCCCCTCACCCGCTCGATCGGGACGGCCATGGCCGACCAGCGCAGCCCGTCGATCGAGTGCTGCAGCCCCTCATCGGTCGCCGCCACCAGCGCCTCGCCCACGGCGTCGAGGCCCCAGACGGCCCGCTCGCCCAGGTTGTCCCGCTCGGAGCTCCAGCTCCGGCCATCGTCCGAGGACTCGAACAGCCCGCCGGGCCCTCCGGCGATGATCCGGCCGTCGACCAGCTCGACGAAGGCCCGCAGACCTTGGGCCTCGTCGACCTTGACCCAGCTGCGGCCGTCGTCCACGCTGCGCCAGAGCCCGTCGGAGCGACCGGCGAGGACCAGCTCTACCCGATCCTGGCTGGCCCAGAGGCTGCCCTCGGCCGAGGGGGCCTCGTCCTCCTGGCGAGCCTCGAGGTCGATCAAGGCGACCTCGACCTCGTCGGCGAGGTCCACCTCGAGCTCGGGCGCCTCAAAGGACTGGAGCTCCTCGACCTGGTCGGAGAAGAGGTCCTCGCCGCCCGTGGGGTCCTGCTCGACCTCTTCCACGTCCGGCTGGCTGTCGTCGATCAGCTCGTCGAAGGTGGCCTCGGCCTCGAGCAGGATGTTCTCGTCCTGGCTGATCTCCTCGCCGGGGCCGTTGACGCCGGCCTGCACGCGCCGCCAGGGGCCGCCCGAGGCGCTGCGCAGGAGCTCGCCATCGGCCGCCATCGCCAGGCGGCTGCCCTGAGCGGTGACCTGCACGCTGAGGATCGGCCGGACCAGCCCCGTGGAGCGCCACTGGTGGTCCGAACCCCAGGAGCGAAGGGGGGGCGGAGCGGCCGGCGGCAGGACCTCGGTCTCGGGGGCCTGCGGGTCCTGGGCCTGGGCTACGGGGAGCAGCACCACGGGAAACGAGGCGAGGCAGAGCCACGCCCATCGGCCGCCAGACCTGCGCCATCCACCTGATCCCACCGCATCGCTCCTGCCGCCAGGGTATGCCAGCAGCCGGAGCGGATCAAGGCTGCCGATGGTCGGCCGCCCGGGTCTGGCAGAGGTGGATGGGCATGAACGTGCTGAGGGCCGCGATCGAGGCGATCGAGGGCGGACAGGCCGCCGCGCTGGTCACCGTGATCGGCGTCCAGGGTTCCGCACCGCGCCACGGGGGCGCCCGCATGCTGGTCTTCGCCGACGGCGCCATCGTCGGCAGCGTCGGGGGCGGGACCTTCGAGCACCGGGTGATCGCGTCGGCCATCGAGGCCATCGCCCAGGGGCGCCCCCGGCGCTTTCAGGTCCACCTGACCCGTGATCTCGGCATGTGCTGCGGAGGACAGATGGAGGCCTTCATCGAGCCCTTGCCCGCCCAGGAGCGGCTGGTGATCTTCGGGGCCGGTCATGTCGGCGCCGCGGTGGCGCGCCTCGCCGAGCCCCTGGGCTTCCGGGTGAGCGTGATCGACGAGCGCCCCGAGCTGCTCGAAGACGCCCTCCTCCCGCCCGGCGTGGAGCGCCGCTGCGGCAGCCCGCTCCGCCTCGTCGACGAGCTGGGCATCGATCCGCGGACCTGGCTGCTGGTGCTCACCCACGAGCACGCCCTCGACCAGGACCTGGTCGAGCGGCTCCTGCCCTTGCCCCACGCCTGGCTGGGGATGATCGGCAGCCGGACCAAGGTGACCCGCTTCTTGATCCGCCTGCGGGCGGCCGGGATGGACGAGTCTCTGTTCTCCCGCTTGTGTGCCCCCGTGGGCCTGGACATCGGCGCCGAGACGCCCGAGGAGATCGCGGTCAGCATCGCGGCCGAGCTGATCCGCGTCCGGCGCGGCGCGCGGCAGGCTCCCCTGCCCCTGTCCAGCCTGGAGATGCCAGCGCGCGGGGCTTCGGGCCCGGCGGTCCCCCAGGCGTGGCAGAACGAAGAGCGCCGCTCTCTACCGCCCGAGCGCCCTCAGCCGACAGCGACCTCCCAGGGGCCCGACGAGTCCGACTGAGCGTGCGCGAGCAGGTCCAGCAAGCTCTCGACGACCTCAGCGTCCGAGGGGCTCTCCAGCAGGACCCGGGTCGCAGGTGCCAGGTCCTCGGTCGGCGTGGGGCGGGGCGTCTCCGGCTCGAGCAGGCCCAGGATGGCCGGTCGGGTCCGGAGCCGGGCGCAGGTCTCGACCAGCCGCACCCAGCTGACGATCGGGCGGACGAGGTCCACCACAAGGACGCTCGGGCTGGAGTGGCCCAGCTCGAAGCCCAGGCCGATGGCGGTGTCGCAGTGGCGCAGATCCAGCCCGCAGCGCTCGGGCAGCTGACCCACCAGACGACCGCAGACCAGCGGATCTCCATGGACCACCAGGACCACCGGCGTCGACAAGGCGGTCCCCGGCTGGCCGGTGCCGAGCTGCTCGGGGATCGGCAGCCCGTGGAGCAGGCAGTAGCGCCGCACCTCGCCCTTGCTGAAACGACGATGCCCACCGGGGGTCCGGTGGGCAACGAGCTTCTGCTGGCGCTCCCAGTTGGCGACCGAACCGAGGCTGACCCCGAGGAGTTCGGCGACCTGCTTGCTGCTCAGGTACTTCCGGTCCGGCACTCTCTGTTCCACCCGGAAGCTAGCGTAGCCAGGTTCACATGATCCGGAAGCGGAAGAAGGTCTCGCCGATGATCACCTCTTCGCCGCCGAACAGGCGGCGCTCGGTGATGAGCTCGCCGTTGACCAGGGTCCCGTTGCTGGACTTGTTGTCCTCGATGTAGAACTGCCCGCCCTTGCGGAACATCCGGCAATGGAACCGGCTGACCTTGGAGTCGTTCTTGATCTGGATGTCGTTGTCGCGACCGCGACCGACCGTCAGGACATCGCCCGTGAAGGGGTAGATCTGCTCCTCGGCCGTGCCCTCCTGGTAGAGGAGCAGCGCCCTGCGGCCCTGATCGCCCTCGTCGGCCGAGGGGCTGGCCTGGGCCGAGTTGTTGGCCGTGCCGAGCACCACCGCGATGTCCTCGTCGGCGTCGGCGTTCTCTTCCACGAGGTCGAGCTGAACCTCGGCCCCATCGGCCTCGGCCAGGAAGTCGTCCCCATCGTCGAAGCCGAAGTCCACGTCCGAGCTGGCCTCGTCGCCGGTGCCCTCAATGGCCTCGGCCACCTCGATCAGGGCGTCGTCCTCGGCCAGCGCCTGGTCGGCCTGGACGGCCGGGCTGTCGCTGAAGACGGCCGAGACATCCTCGCGGGTGTGGCCCACCGTCAGGTGCTGGCCGCGGCCGTCGTCGACGACCGGCTGGTCGTCGACCGCCATGAGGTCGGGCTCGGCCGGAGCCTCGTCCATCTCGTCGCCGAGGAGGGTGTTGTCCTCGGCCGTCGAGGGCGCCTGGGTCACCCCGGTCGCCTGCCCTGCGGAGGTGGCGAGCTCGACCCAGCGATCCAGGGCCGACTGGAGGATCGCCCGATCGTGGTCCAGCTCGTTGACCCGGCCGGCCGCGCCGTCGAGGGTCGCGCGGAACTCGCTGGAGAGCTCATCGAACTCCTCGGAGGTGATCTCGCCGATCGCCGCGCGGAGCTCGAGCTCCTCCATCTTCTCGACCGAGCCCGACTTGTCGCGGTCGATCCGGGCCTTCTCGCTGTCGATCTCGACGATCCCAGCCAGCAGCGAGGGCACATGCGGGAGGACCCGCTCGGCCGTGTCGGAGGACTTGATCTCGTGGTCGAGGATGACCTTCTCGATCACCGCGGGCGAGAACTTGGCGGCCTGGGCCTTGGCCTTGGCGATGTACTCGCGGTGCTTGGCATAGTCGTCGAGCAGCCCGTTGAACTCGTGGATCAATTCGTCGTGCGCCATGGCGTTTGGGGTCTCCGTAGGGCGGCCCTTCAATGGAGGTCGAAGGGGGGAGGTTGCAGGTGGGTCGACCCAGGCGGTCGACGGGATCATGGTGGGGGTCTGATAGTGGACGCGGCACCCTCCTGTCAAGGCAGGGGCAGGCTTCCCCGTCAAATAGGGATTCTACGGTGAGTCCGCCAACACCCGGCGCTTGCGCCGCGCGGTCCGGGTCGCGTCGGTCGCCGCCGCCACGCGGACCAGCACGTCCAGGGCCAGGATCGGGACCGTGGCCCCCACCGAGCGCTCACCGGCCAGGGTCCACACGGCGGCGCCAAGCAGCGCGCCGTCCAGCACGGCCCAGCCGACCGCTTCCTTGGGCTGGCCGACGGCGAGGTGCCCGGCCCCCGCCCAGGCCATGGAGAGGCCTCCGGCGAGGGCGGGCGAGGCCGAGGGGCCCGGGGCGGCGCGAAGGAGGTCCAGCCGCTCCTGGCTCTGGCGGACCTCTTCGAGGAAGGCGTCCACCGTGATCGGCTCGTCGTTGAGCCTCACGGCGACGACGAGATCGACCGGCACTGGCACGATCTGGTTGTCTCCGCTCAGCCGCAGGACGCCCTGATCCACCGAGACGTACCAACCTGTCACGGTTGCCCCGCCCTCCAGGACCAGCTCGAAGCGGTCGTTGCCTCCGAAGGCGCACAGCCAGGGCAGGAGGAGGAGCAGCGCAGCGTGCGCCAACGAGCCGCGCGGCATCAGAGGTACCCGGCGTCGTGCGCCAGGTTGCCGAAGAGGCTGTGCTCGCCCTGCCAGGAGAGCTTGACCGTCCCGATCTCGCCGTTTCGCTGCTTGGCGATGATGACCTCGGCCACACCGGGATCGGGTGTCGTCTCCGGGTTGTAGTACTCGTCCCGGTAGATGAACATGATGATGTCGGCGTCCTGCTCGATAGCGCCGGACTCGCGCAGATCCGAGAGCACCGGCCGCTTGTTCGGGCGGGCCTCGACCCCGCGGTTGAGCTGCGAGAGGCAGACGAAGGTCACCTCCAGCTCCTTGGCGATCAGCTTGATGCCTCGGCTGGCGGCGCTGATCTGCTCCTGGCGAGAGACCTTCGGATCGCCTGCCATCAGGCCGATGTAGTCGAGGATGATCATCTTGAGGTCCGGGTGCCGGCTCTTCAGCCGCCGGCACTTGCTACGCACCTGCGTGATGGTCAGGCCCGGCGAGTCGTCGATGTGGATCGGCAGCTGGTACAGCGACTCCGCGGCGTCCCGCAGCTTGGGCCAGTCGGTGTCCCGCCCCAGGTCACCCGTCCGGATCCGCCCTGCATCGACCCGGGCGGCTGAGGTCAGCAGCCGGGTGGCCAGCTGGCCCTTGCTCATCTCCAGGGAGAAGATCCCTACCCCTGCCCCCGACATCGCCGCCGAGTGGGCGAAGTTCAAGGCCAAGGCCGTCTTGCCCATCGCCGGCCGCGCGGCCAGGACCACCATGTCCGTGGGCTGGAAGCCGGCCAGCTTGCGGTTGAGGTCGATGAAGCCCGTCGTGGTGCCGGTCAGGCCGCGGTTGCCGCCGCCCTCGGCCCAGGCCTGCGAGAGGCCCTCGATCCGCACGAACTCCTTGTCCACGACCTCGCTCAGCGCGTGCCAGTCCTGGGCGGCGCGCTGCTGGGTGACCTGGAAGATGCTGGACTCGGCGAAGTCCAGCAGCTCGGAGAGATCGTCCGTCCCGCCGATCGCCCGGTCGGCGATCTCGCGCGAGGCCTGGATCAGGCGCCGCGAGACGGCCCGCTGCCTCACGATGCGGGCGTAGTACTCCAGGCTCTCGACGCTGGGCACCTGGTCGACCAGGGCGCTGACGTAGGCGATGCCCCCCACCTCTTCGCCGGTGTTCGTCGCCGCGATGCGATCCACCACCGCCAGCAGCTCGGTCGGCTGGTCGGCCTGGGCCATCGCCAGCAGCTGCCGGAAGAGCGCCTGGTGCTTGTCGCTGTAGAAGTCGTCGGGGTCCAGGACCTCAGCGATGCTGAGCGCCTGGGACCCATCCAACATGATGCCCCCGAGCACAGCCCGCTCGGCCTCCAAGCTTTGTGGCAAGGGGCGAGCGGAGTCGTACTCGGGGGCACCAGGCATCGGCTCTCGCCTACTGCTGGATCACATAGACCTTGACGTTGCCGCTCACCTCGGGATGGAGGCGAACGGGTACCGTGAAGACCCCGATCTGCTTGATCGGCTCGGCGAGCTCGACATGGCGACGATCGACCTGCACACCCTCGGCCGCGAGGGCGTCGACGATGTCCCGGTTGGTCACGGCACCGAAGAGCTTGCCCTCTTCGCCTGCCTGGACCTTGATCGACACCGCGGTCTGACCGATACGCTCGGCCAGCGCGCGAGCCTCGGCCAGCAGGCGGGCAGCGACCGCAGCGGCCACCCGCTTCTGGTGCTCGAGGCGCCGGATGTTGCTCTCGTCGGCGCTGACCGCCAGGCCCCGAGGCACGAGGAAATTGCGGGCGTAGCCGTCCCGGACGCGCACGATGTCACCGATGCGGCCAAGGTTGGCGACGTCCTGCTGAAGAATGACCTTCATGGGTTCGTTCCTACTCGGTAGCGAGGAAGGGCAGGAAGCCGATGTGCCGGCTGCGCTTGATGGCCAGCGACAGCATCCGCTGGTGGCGGGCACAGACGCCAGAGACCCGCCGAGGAACGATCTTGCCGCGCTCGGTGATGAAGCGCCGGAGCAGCTTCGGGTCCTTGTAGTCGATGTCCTTCACCTTGTCAGAGCAGAAGGGGCAGCTCTTGCGGCGGCGCCGACGGGCCCGCATCACGGATTCAACATTGGCCTTTTCGGGGGTGGACATGGTTCAGCCCTCCTCGCTGTGGGGATCGTCGGTGTCGTCGTCGCCAATGGACTCGCCATCCTCGTCTTCGGCGTTGAGGCCCAGACGCGACGCGCGAAGGTCCACGGCAGCCAGCGCCTCGGCGCGGGCCACCTCTGCATCCACGTTCTCGTTCAGGCGAACGGTGATGTAGCGGATGAGCGTGTCTTCGAGGTTCATGTTGCGCTCGAGCTCCTGGGGGAGCTCGGCCGGCGCGACGTAGTGCAGGAACTGGTAGCTTCCCTGCAGGACATGGCGGATGGGGTAGGCCAGCTTGCGCTTGCCCCACTGCTCGAAGATCAGCAGGTCGCCGCCATTCTCGACAATGCCCTTGAGCTTGTCGTCGATGCGCGCCTGCTGAGCCTCGTCGAGGTCAGGGCGGGTGACGTAGATCGTCTCGTACTCGTGACGGATCATGGGGAGGAGTCCTCCACTTGGACTGGAAGGGAGGGCCGACAGGCGGCCCCCCGGGGAGGCTCGGAGCCCGAAGGCGCCGATGGATGGGCTTGTGGTCAGGATCGACCCAGGCCCGGGTTCAGAGGTTCAGGAAGCCGCCAATGGTGAGGAGCGGAGCGATGACCAGGGCCACCACGCTCATCAGCTTGACGAGGATGTTGAGCGAAGGACCAGCGGTGTCCTTGAAGGGGTCGCCGACGGTGTCGCCGACGACCGCGGCGGCATGCGTGGGCGAGCCCTTCTTGGCGTAGGTCCCGTCCGCCATCTTGAAGCCTTCCCCTTCGAAGGACTTCTTGGCGTTGTCCCAGGCGCCACCCGCGTTGGACATGAAGATCGCCATCAGCACGCCGCTGACGGTGACGCCGGCGAGCAGGCCGCCCAGGGCCTCGGCGCCGAAGAGGAAGCCGACCAGCACCGGCGAGATGACCGCCATTCCGCCCGGGACCACCATCTTCTTGATGGCAGCGTCGGTGGAGATGGCCACGCAGCGAGCGGTGTCGGGACGGGCCGTGCCCTCGAGCAGTCCGGGGATCTCGCGGAACTGGCGCCGCACCTCGGTGATCATCTCCATCGCCGCCTCGCCCACCGCCGACATGGCCATGGAGGAGAACAGGTAGGGGAGCATGCCGCCGATGAAGAGGCCGGACATGACCAGCGGGTTGGCGAGGTCGATGCTGGTGAGCTTGGCCTGCTGCATGAAGGCCGCGAAGAGGGCCAGGGCGGTCATGGCCGCCGAGCCGATGGCGAAGCCCTTGCCGATGGCGGCGGTGGTGTTGCCGACCGCGTCCAGCTTGTCGGTGCGCTCGCGGACCAGGGCCGGCTGATGGCTCATCTCGGCGATGCCGCCGGCGTTGTCGGCGATCGGGCCGTAGGCGTCCACAGCGAGCTGGATGCCGGTGGTCGAGAGCATGCCCAGCGCGGCGATGGCCACGCCGTAGAGACCGGCCAGCTGGTTGGCCACGAGCACGCCAGCGGCGATGCAGATCATCGGCAGCGCGGTCGACTCCATGCCGATGCCGAGGCCGGCGATGATGTTCGTGGCGCTGCCCGTCCGGGACTGCTCGGCGATGCGGTTGACCGGGCCCTTGCCCATCGAGCAGTAGTAGGAGGTGATCATGCCGATGGCGACGCCGGTGATCAGGCCGATCACGGTCGCGCCGCCGACCTGCCACCAGTGAACGATGCGGCCGTCGAGCTCGCCCGAGTTGTTGAGGTTGTGGAAGCCGGCCTGGGGCCAGAGCCAGTAGGCGATCCCGAAGGTGGCCAACGCCATCACGCCAGCCGCGCCGAAGGCGCCCGCGTCCAGGGCGTGCTGGGGGTTGCCGCCTTCCTTGGTCCGAACCACGAAGGTGCCGAGGATCGACGCGACGATGCCGGCAGCCGCGACCAGCAGCGGCAGCAGCATCGGGGCGAGGGTCTGCCCGGCGTGGGCTTCCTGGAAGCCGTAGCCGAGCACCATCGCGCCGATGATCGCGCCGACGTAGGACTCGAAGAGGTCCGCGCCCATGCCGGCGACGTCGCCCACGTTGTCACCGACGTTGTCGGCGATGACCGCGGGGTTGCGGGGGTCGTCCTCGGGGAGGCCCTCTTCGATCTTGCCGACCAGGTCCGCGCCGACGTCGGCGGCCTTGGTGTAGATGCCACCGCCGACGCGCGCGAAGAGCGCGATGGAGCTGGCGCCCATGCTGAAGCCGGTGACGACGTTCAGGATCTTCAGCATCTGGCCGTCCCAGATGTTCATGTAGACGATCATGAGCGAGCCCAGGCCGAGCAGGGCCAGTCCGACCACGCTCATGCCCATGACGGTGCCGCCGGAGAAGGCCACCATCAGCGCCTGAGGCAGCCCCAGCGTGGCCGCCTGGGTGGTCCGCACATTGGCCTTGGTGGCGATGCGCATGCCGAAGTAGCCGGCCAGACCCGAGGTCACCGCGCCCAGCACGAAGGAGAGGGCGATCAGGGGGCTCTGGTGTTCGCCGCTGAGGTTGGCGAGGGCCAGGAGCACGGCGACCACGGCGACGAAGCCGGCCAGCACCGTGTACTCACGCTGGAGGAAGGCCATCGCGCCTTCCTGGATGCGCGAGGCGATCTCCTTCATCTCCTCGTTGCCGGCGTCCTGCTTGCCGACCCAGGTCGCCTTGACGAAGCCGAAGATCAGCGCGAGGACACCCGCGGCCGGGACGGCTAGGAAGAGGTTCTGCATGGGCGTTTGCTCCTGTCCTGTCGCTCAGAGGGCGGCAGGGCTGTTGCGGATCTGCGTGGAAATGCGGAGAGCCGCCGAGGGCCCCCCAGTGACGGGTCCCGCGGCGGCGCGCGTGTTCAAGGTGTTCATGGCGGCGATCGGCCCATCCCGCAGGATGGCCTCTACCGCGTCGGCGGCGGCGTCCACCGCCTGGTCGAGGGCCGCCAGGCCGGCGGCATCGAGGCGCTGCAGCACGAAGGCGGCCGTGTCCCAGCCTTCGGGGGGCCGGCCAACGCCGACTCGCACCCGGAGGTAGTCGGGGCCGAGCTGCTGGTTGATGCTGCGCAGGCCGTTGTGGCCGCCATGGCCTCCGCCCTGCTTGATGCGCACCACTCCGGCCGGCAGCTCCAGGTCGTCGTGGACGACGATCAGGTTGGCCAGGTCCACCTTGTAGTAGCCGGAGATCGAGGCCAGGGGCTGACCGGAGAGGTTCATGAAGGTGTTGGGCCGCACCAGGGCCACCTTCTCCTGCCGGATGGAGCCCATCGAGATGAGGCTTCCATACTGAGCCTGTCCGGCAGGGAAACCCCAGCGCGACGCGAGCACCTCGACCACGCGGAAGCCCGTGTTGTGTCGTGTCTCGGCGTACTGCTTGCCTGGGTTTCCCAGTCCGGCGACCAGCTTCACGATCTCAGGCCTCCCCGTCGCCGGGCTCTTCGGCGTCGTCGCTCACGGCCACCGCGCCGCGCTTGCCGGTCACGGTGACGACGTTGAAGTCGCCCGTGGAGACCAGCGTGCAGCCGGGGGGCATGACCAGGGCCGAGGCCTTCACGAAGGCGCCGACCTGGAGCTTGGTGACATCGACCTCGACCGCGGAGGGGATGTCGGAGGCCTTGCACTGCACCCGCAGATCGCGGCGGATGAGCTGGAGCTTGCCGCCGAGCTTGGTGCCGATGGCGGTTCCGACCGGAACGACCTTGACCTGGATGATGCAGCTCTGGTCGTCGCCGACCTGGTAGAAGTCCACATGCTCGAGCCGGCGGCTGACCGGGTGGCGCTGAGCTTCGCGGATGAGGCAGGAGCGCATCCCCTGGCCCGGCACGTTCAGCTCGACCAGGGTGTTGCGGTCCTGGGTGCGCTTGAAGGCGATCTCCAGCGCGTCGGGGTCGATCGAGACGGAGGTGGCCGCCTGACCGCGGGAGTAGACCACCGCGGGGACCCGGCCGGCGGCCCGGTCCTTGCGGGCGGCGCCCTTGCCGGTGGTGGAGCGGAGGGTGGCGTCGAGGCTGACGGTGGCCATGGCTTTTCCTCGGTACCGGGCTGGCCTGAGCAGGCCGGCGTGGCAGGTGGGCGGAGATCCGGCGAACGCAGATCCACGCAGTCCAGTCGATTGATGGCTTCCTCACCCGCAGCCAGGCTGCTGAGGCGTCGTCCTGGACATTGGACCCGAGAGGGGCCGACGACGCGAGCGATGAAGCCGATGGATCGCGGCGAGCCGCGAAGATGTCGCCCGATGGAACAGGTCCAGGGACGGCCCGAAGGATTAGCCGACGGAGCGCCGCGTGCTTAGTGCGCCCGCGGCTTGGCGTCAAGCCGCTGATCGGCTCATCGCATCGATCAGAGGAAGAGTCGGCTGACCGAGTCGTCGTGGTGGATGGCCCGGATGGCCTCGCCGAACAGGCTGGCCACGCTGACGACGTGGAACTTGCCCGAGGCCACCGCCGCCGCGCTGAGCGGGATGGTGTCCGTGACGACCACCTTCTCGATCACGCTGGCCTTGATGCGCTCGACCGCCGGCCCCGACAGGACCGGGTGGGTGGCCACGGCGAAGACCTTGACCGCGCCTTGCTCCTTGACCGCGGCAGCCGCCCCGCAGAGGGTCCCGGCGGTGTCGATCATATCGTCCACCAGCACGGCGGTCATGCCGTCCACTTCGCCGATCAGGTTCATCACCTCCGCAACGTTGGGCCCGCTGCGACGCTTGTCGATGATCGCCAGCCCCGCCCCCAGCCGCTTGGCGAAGGCCCGCGCCCGCTCGACACCCCCGGCGTCGGGGGAGACGAGCACCGGCTTGTCCAGCGGGAGCTCCCGCTCGAGGAAGCTGCTGAGGCAGGCGTTGCTGTAGAGGTTGTCGACCGGGATGTTGAAGAAGCCCTGGATCTGCCCCGCGTGGAGCTCCATCGTCAGCACCCGGTCCATGCCCGAGGCCGAGAGCAGATCCGCCACCAGCTTGGCGCTGATCGGCGCCCGGGGGGCCACCTTGCGATCCTGGCGGGCGTACCCGTAGTAGGGGACCACCGCCGTCACCCGCCCCGCGCTGGCCCGCTTGCAGGCGTCCCCCAGGATCAGCAGCTCCATCAGGTGGTCGTTGGTCGGAGCGCAGGTGGACTGCACCAGGTAGACGTCCCGGCCGCGCACGTTGTCGGCGATCTCGACGTTGATCTCGCCGTCGCTGAAGCGGCCGACCCGGGCCCGGCCGAGCTGGAGGTCCAGGTAGTCGGCGATCGCGTGGGCCAGCAGCGGGTTGGCGTTCCCCGTGAAGAGCTTGATCTCGGATCGCATGGGGACTTCCCGGTGAGGAGGTTGCCGGACAGGCTGGGGCTGGGGCGGTAGGGATCGAACCTACATGGCCGGTTCCAAAGACCGGTGACTTGCCATTAGTCGACGCCCCAACGGACAGCGGTCCTATGAAGGTCCAGCGGCCGCGGCAAGCAGCGCCGGAGCGCGGCTCAGCGGGCCGGAGCGGCCGAGAGGGCCGCCCGGACGGCCTCGGCGGTCGGAGGCTCGCTCCAGTCGTCGAGCAAGGCGCCTTGGGCGTCGTAGAGCCCCATCCAGGGCAGGGAGGCGATGCCGAGCTGGCCTGCGAGGCGGGCCTCGGGGTCGGCGAGGGGCTCGACCTTCAGGCCCGAGAGGTCCAGCCACTTCTGGGCGCCCTCGCTGTCGGCCTGGACCGAGAGGGCGACGACGCGCAGCGAGCGGCCTCCGGACTCCGCGCCGACCCTCGCGACCTCTTCGGCCACCCGCAGCCCCACCTGGCAGGCCGCGCACTCGGTCGACCAGGCCACCACCAGGACCGGCTGGGTCTCCCCGGGCGCCGCCGGACCTCCCCGGAGCGAGTCGGGCAGCGTCGACACCGGCAGGACCGGCGGGGACGCCAGCGGTGGTGTCCCCTCCCCTTCGACCCGGGCCTCCCCTTCGACCCGGGCCTCGCCTGCGCAGCAGCGAAAGCCGGTGGTCTGGGCCCTCCAGCCTGGGCCCGGCACCTCCTGGACGGCGGCGCAGCCTCGGCGGGCCAGCCCGGCCTCTCCCGAGCTGCCGCCCAGCAGGATCCCCTCCTCGACCCACTCCGCCATGTTGCCGGCCAGGTCGTAGGCCCCTTCGGGGGTCCGACAGGCCGAGCGGGCGCCCGTCGGATCGATCGGGAGCTGCGAGGCGCACCATCCCGGGGAGGGGCCGTCGCCGTACGGCCAGGTGCGCCCCTCGGAGAGATCGTCGAAGGCGTCGCCGTCGCCGTCGTCGTCGATCGGGGCCGCCCCCTGGCAGGCGCTCACCCACTCCGCGCGGGTGCAGAGGCGCTTTCCGGCCGCCGCGCAGGCTCCCCGCGCCTGGTCCAGGTCCGCCGGCCAGGGTGCCACCCCGAAGCGCGCGACGGCGCCTCCCTCGCCCTGGAGCGCGGCCTCGACGGCGTCGATCCACAGCCCGGAGTGGCCGGGGACCGCCACCATGGGCGCCGCACCTTCGGGGACCGGCGAGGATGCCGGCCGATCGACGAACGCCTCCGCCATGCCGTCCTCCCCGAGGGGGCGCTCGCCCAGCGCCACGGCCAGCAAGGCGTCCACCTCGGCCTCGCTGGCCCCGGCGCTCAGGACGCGGCCCTCGACGAAGAGCCAGGGTGGATCCACCAGGCTGCCCTTGCCCGCCTGCTCCACATCCGCCTCGACCGACTGCAGCGCCTCCTTGCTGGAGAGGCAGGCGTTGAACTGCTCCAGGTCGAGCCCCAAGCGCGCCGCCTGGTTCCGGAGGTCCTCGTCCTCGACCGCCCCCGGGTCACGGAGGATCGCCTGCCTCATCCCCCGGAAGCCGCGCTGGGCATGGGCGCACTGCAGCGCCACCGCGACCTCACAGCCGCGCGGGTGCTGCGTCCGACGCCGCTTCTCGTTACAGCTCGCGTCCATGGGCAGGTGCTTGGTCACGAAGCGGACCCGGTCCTCGTATCGAGGCTCCAGCACGGAGAGGACCCAGGCGAGGTCGCGGGAGGCCGGGTCCAGCAGGTCCAGGAAGACGACCGCGGTGACCGCTGCGTCTCGATCCCCGATCCAGGGATCCTGGTCGTCGATCGGCGCGGGTGAGCGAACGGGAGGGACGGCCACCCGGCCGGCCGAGACCCGCTCCATCACCAGGGGCGCGCCCGCGGGCAGGGTCAGGGCGGGCTCGGTGCGAGCCCTCTCCTCCTGCTGGGTCAGCCGGAAGTCCAGGATTCGAGCCGCGAAGCCTGCGCCCATCAGCACGGTCAGGCCGACCAGCAGGGCCGGGAGCCAGTCCTCGACCTGCGGCACGGCGGGTCGACCGGCGCTGAGCCGGGCCGACTGGGCGAGGAGGCCCAGGACCAGCACACCCAGCAGCAGCAGCGGAGGGCAGCGCAGGAGCGAGGGGGTGAGGGCCACCGAGAGCGCCCCCAGGAGCGCCAGCAGCGCCGCCACGGTGAGGATGCCCCCGCGGGCGTGCAGGGCGCGAGGGCTGCTACCCCGGGCACCCGGCAGGAGCGCCGCCACCACCACCAGCAGCGGCATCGACCAGACCGGGATCGGCACGCCCGACAGGCTCGCGCCCGGCGACCGCATCGCCGCAGCGCAGGCCTCCTCCGCGACGCACCAGGCGCCGGGCTGCGCCCCGTGCTGGACCAGGACCTGTTCGTAGCCGAGGAAGCCAGCGAGCAGGAGCCCTGCGCCGGTGAGGAAGGTCAGCAACAGCACGGTCGCTCCCATCGTTGGGGCAGGGCGCATTATCCGGAAACAGCGGGGGGGGCTGGGGCCTCGCCGGGCCGGCTCCGTTGGCATAGGGCGGGCGCTGGAGACCTGGTGGCCGGAGCCCTCCTTCGAATCCGCGGGGCGCGGACCCACAACCTGCGCGGCATCGATCTCGATCTGCACCTGGACGGGCTGATCGCCTTCATCGGCCCCAGCGGGTCGGGCAAGTCGTCGCTGGCCAGGGACACCATCCACGCCGCCTCGCGCCGGACGATCGCCGCGGTCATCGGTGAGGCCCGCGCTGAAGAGCAGGCCGCCCGGGCGCTGGCCGGAGCCCAGGTCGAGCTGATCGAGGGGCTGCCCCTCTGCCTCTACCTGGGGCCAGAGCCGGTCCGAGGCGAAGGCTGCCTCGGCGACCTGCTGGACCTCGCCGCGCCGCTGGCCGCGGTGGGCCTCAGCCGGGTCCAGGCCCACTGCCCCGAGTGCGGCCGGGCCCTGCCCGTCCACAGCCCCGCGGCGATGGTCGACGAGCTCAGCGCCCTGCCGGTCGGCAGCCGACTCGCGCTGATGGCCCCGCTGGCGCGCCAGCGCACCCAGGGCCTGGCCGGCCTGCTCGACGAAGTGCGCCGCCAGGGTTTCTCGCGGGTCCGCCTGGACGGGCAGACCTTCAGCCTGGAGGACCTGCCGTCGATCGACGCCCGGCTTCCGCACGATCTGGACCTGGTGATCGACCGCCTGAGGGTCGGCCCCGACCAGCGAGAGCGGCTGGAGGACGCCGTCGGCACCGCGCTGGCCGCGGGCGCCGGCACCCTGCTGGTCGAGCGCTCTGGTCCCTCGGGCGAACCCTCGGGCGAACCCTCGGGCCATGCCCAGGAGCGCAGCTGGTCCGACCGACCCTGGTGCCCTCAGCATCCGGGCATCCCGCATCGCCGGATCCGGGCCGCCGACCTGCTGCCCGGGCCCGGTGGCGCCTCCGTCCAGGCGTCGCTGTTCTGGTCGCACCCCGAGCTGAGCTGGGCCCGCCTGCTCGATCGCCCCCTGCACGAGCTGACCGAGCTCGTCGAGCGCACCTCACCGCCCAGCCGACTGGAGGGCGCCCGGGCCCTGTTCCTTCGCCGCGCCGGACTGGCGGGCGAGCTCGGGCTGGGCACCCTCCCGCTCAGCCGGCTTGCCCGCGATCTCTCCTCTGGCGAGCTGGCCCGCGCGCGCCTCGCCCGCTCAGGGGCGCTGGAGCTGCCCGGCTCGCTGCTGATCCTCGACGACGTCTTCGCCCACCTCGACCCCCTCGCTGCGCAGCGGGTGCGGTCATGCCTGGGGCGCTGGACCGACCGAGGTCGAGCCGTGCTGGTGCTCGATCACGACCCCGCCCTGGCTCGGAGGGCCGGGCAGCTGATCGCCTTCGGGCCCGGCTCGGGGCGCAGCGGAGGCGCGCGGGTCTGGCAGGGGTCCGGCGTCGACCTGCCGGACGGCCTGCTCGACCCGGTCCCCGAGGCGCCCGCCCTCCCCTCCCCCCCTCCGCAGGGTCTGCGACTGTCAGGCCCCGCGCTGGAGGCCCTCGGCCTGGATCCGCTGCACCTCCCGCCCGGCCGCCTGGGCGTGCTGCGAGGTCCCTCCGGAGCGGGCAAGAGCCGGCTGCTGCACCAGCTCCTGGCCCCGGCCATCGCCGGGCGGCTGGCGGGCGTGACCGGCCTGCCCCCCGGCCTGAGCACCCTGGAGGGCCTCGGCGGCGACGTGCAGCTCCTCCAGGTCGAGGCGGGCACCGCGACCCGCAGCCCGCACGCGATCGTCGCCACCTCGCTGGGAGCCTGGACACCCCTGCGGGAGCTGCTGGCCGCCACCCGGCAGGCGCGCATGGCCGGGTTCGACGCGGCCAGCTTCCGCCTGGACCGGCCGGGTGGGCGCTGCCCGGAGTGCGAGGGCTCCGGCCTGGTCCACGCGGGCCGAGAGGACCGGCTGGACGCGCAGGGGCTGGCGGAGGCCACCGACGAGCCCTGCCCCTCTTGCGAGGGCCGTCGTTTCACCCCCGAGCTGCTGCGGGTGCGCATCAAGGGGGGCACGCTGCCCGAGCTGCTCGACCTGGACCTCCAGAGCTGCGCCGCGCTCTTCAGCGCGCATCGGGTGCTGGGCCCGATCCTGGCCGCCGCCGAGTCGGTCGGACTCGGTCACCTGCCCCTGGGGCAGTCCACCCGCAGCCTCTCCGGCGGCGAGCGCCAGCGGCTGCGCCTCGCCCGAGAGCTGGCTCGCGGCAACGCCAACCGCAGCCAGGCGCTGGCGGGGCGCATCTTCCTGCTGGACGCGCCTACGGCCGGACTTCACCCGCGAGAGGGCTCACGCATCGCCCAGGTCCTACGGCAGCTGGCCGACCGGGGTGCGACCATCCTGGCCAGCACCCACGATCCGATCCTGATGGCCCAGGCCGACTACGCCCTGGACATCGACGCTCAGGCGCCCTGAGCGGAGCGGGCCTGGTCGATCATCTCGCGCAGCTCGCCGGACTGGTGCATCTGCATCAGGATGTCCGATCCGCCGATGAACTCACCGCCCACATAGACCTGCGGGATGGTCGGCCACTGGCTGAACTGCTTGATCCCGTCGCGGACGGCCGCGTCGGAGAGCACGTCGAAGGACGCCACGGCGACGTCGTAGTTGCGGAGGATGCCGGCGGCGTTGGCGCTGAAGCCGCACATCGGGTTGTTCGGGGAGCCCTTCATGAAGAGGACGACGGGGCTGCTCTTGACGAACTCGGCGAGGAACTCGGGGACGGGACGACCGGCACGCACATTGGACTCCTGTTCTTCTTCGGGGGGGCTCCAGGTCGGAGCCGCAGGCTGGGGGCGGGCCGAGGCCACGCCAGGGGTGGAGGACGGCGGAGGGGCTGAGCCGCCGACCACGGGGAGCTTTCGCTTGATGCGGTTTAGAATGCTCATCGGGACGTCCTCCCAGGCCTGGATGTGGCGTTCTGCCCCACCCGACCGGACGCGGTTGGAATACCCCATTCCCGAACGTGCGCAAAGAGGCTCTCGATGCCCGCCCTCCACTTCCTGCTGGCCCTGCTCTCCGTCGCCTGCGCGATCATCCCGCTGCTCGGGCTGGTCACCGCCTTGTGGTGGCTGGACCGCCACGAACGCGAGCCGGTCTGGGTCCTGGGCCTGACCTTCCTCTGGGGGGCCTTCGGGGCGACGCTGATCTCCCTGCTGCTCAACAGCGGCGCCAGCCTGGCCCTGGCGGCCGCCTTCGGGGCCGAGCTGGCAGGCCGCTGGACGCCCGTCGTGGTCGCCCCCCTGGTCGAAGAGCCCGCCAAGGCGCTGATCCTGCCCCTGATCTGGATGAGCCGCCACTTCGACAACACCGTCGACGGCTTCGTCTACGGGGCAGCCACCGGGCTGGGCTTCGCCATGACCGAGAACCTGCTCTACTTCTGGCAGGTCGCCTCGCTGGCCTCCTACGACCCCATGCAGGGGCTGATGGCCTGGGGACAGACCGTCCTGATGCGCACCTGCTACAGCGCCGTCCTGCACGCCTCGGCCTCGGCGGTCCTGGGGGCGGGCCTGGGCTTCTCGCGCTTTCGGGGGACCCCGGTCCGCCTGCTGGTGATCCCCTCCGGGCTGCTGGTGGCGATGGCCATGCACGCCGCCTTCAACGGCCTCGTCACCATGGGGGGGGCCGGCATCGGGCCGAGCTGGACCTGGAACCTGAACCTGGTCCTGATGCCGCTGGAGGCGCTGGGGGTCTTCCTCGTCTTCCAGGTCGCCTTGCTGGCCGAGCGCCGCTCGATCTCTCGCGAGCTGCGGCAGGAGGCCGAGCGCGGCACCCTGCCCCTCGCCCACGTCCCGATCCTGGTCAGCCCCCTGCGCCGCTCCGGGCGCGCCTGGTGCCCGCCGATGGTCGACCGGACGGCCTACGTCCGCACCTCGATCACCCTGGGCCTGCGGCTGCGCCAGGCTCGGATGCGGCCCCAGGAGGCCTTCCACGACGAGGACGTCGACCGCCTCCGCCTGGAGCTGCGCTCGCTGCTGCGCAGGGCCTGAGCCCTCAGGGTCGCAGCGCCTGGGCGTCGGGCTCGGGATGCCAGACCGTCAGGCTCCGGGTCGAGGTGAAGCCGTCCACGTCCCGGGCCAGGACCACGAAGAGGTTGGCCCCCGGGTCGAGGTTGCGATCGACCGTGAAGGGGGTCCCTGGGCTGCCGGCCCGGCCACCCTGGTAGAAGACCTTGTCCTCGCCGTGGAAGACCATCACGTCCCGGACGCCTACGTCGTCGCTGACCATCCCGCTGAGCACCACCCGAGAGTCGAGCACCTCGATCTCGGGGGCGCGAGAGATCTGGATCTCGGGCGGCGCTCGCGAGCCCTGGGGCAGGGGCTGGTCGGGCGAGAGCCGGATCGTCTCGACCTGCTGGAAGTACTCCGAGAAGCCCGCCCGCTGCACCGCGGCGTAGTCGTGGGCCCGGTTGTCCCCGATCTGGAGCTCCAGCGTCCAGGCCCCGTCGGTCGGCAGCTCGCGCAGCTCGAAGAGGAAGGCCCCGGACCACTCCTGACCCGCCAGCAAGGTGCGCGGACAGGCGGCCTCGTCGGCCTTGCAGGCGGCGCTGTCGTCGGGCACCACCTCGCCCGGACGCAGGCTGCCCTTGTCGATGTCCAGCCCCTTGCCCGATCGGTTGCGCAGGCGCGCGAAGGCGTCGGCGGTCGCGCCCTGCCCCTGGTTCTTCAGGCGGATGGAGAGGGCGAGCCGCTCGCCGGCCTGCGGGAGGCCGTCGCCGTTGCCCTGGCTGCCGGCGCTGCCGTCGTCCAGCACCTGGATCTCGTAGGCGAGCGCGGGCAAGGGCCGGCCCTCGGTCCGCAGGGGGACGTCGATGTGGGCGAGCGAGGGGCTGTCCGGGCTGCGCAGCTCGACCTCGACGGGGACCTGCTCGGCGGGGTACCCGTCGACCACCTGGACGCGGAAGGAGCCCTGGGCTGACTCTCCGGGGGCGAGCTGACCGAAGTAGACCTCGCGGTGGTCCAGGTAGGGGTTTTCCGAGCGGGTCAGCACCGACAGCCGCCGGACCGTCTCCGTCCCGGTGTTGGTGGCGATCAGGTTGACCTGGTCTGCCTTTCCGGCGTGAAGCGCGCCGCCTTCGCCCGCCTCGATCCGCACCTCGACGCTGGGCGTTCCGGCCGAAGGCCCCGCCTGCCAGTCGATGTCGATCCGCTGAAAGGCCTGCTCGATGCGGGCTTCTTCCTGAGCCCGGCGCTGCTCCACGATCGCCCCCGCCGAGGTCAGGACGTCCGGGCGGCGGCTTCCATCGGCCGAGACCAGGACGTCCCGGGCGAAGAGCACCTCCCAGTCCCGCTTCGCGCTGGAGTCCGGCTCGTCGTCGTCGGTCGCCCGCAAGAAGCGTAGATCGAAGGCCGGCTCCGCGTCCAGTGGACCGTCGGCCCGAAGCACGTTGTCCAGCGCCTCTTCGCGGTCGATCCACTCGCGGAAGTACAGCGAGGCCAGCGGCTCGGTCTCCTTGGCTTCCGGATCGGCCGGGCGGACGACCGCGGGTCGAAGCAGGATGTCCGGGGCCACCCCGACGGCCTGGATGTTGCGGTCCCCCGGCGTCAGGTAGCGGGCCACCGTGAGCTTCAGGCGGCTGCCGTCGTCGTGGTCGTAGAGGTTCTGGACCGAGCCCTTGCCGAAGGTGCGCTCGCCGATGATCACGGCCCGGTCGCGGTTCTTCAGCGCCCCCGCGACGATCTCCGAGGCGCTGGCGCTGTTGCCGTTGACCAGCACGGCGATGGGGTAGTCCTCGTTGCCCGCGGCGCGCTTGGCCTTCTGCTCTTCGCGGCGGCCGGTGCCGCCGTCCACCGTGATGACGATCGAGCCGTCGTCGAGGAAGTGGTCCGCGACGTCGACCGCCTCGGAGAGGTAGCCGCCCGGGTTGTTTCGCAGGTCCAGGACCAGCCCCTGCAGCGGGCCGTCCGCCTCGCGCTGGAGGCGGGAGATCAGGTCGGAGAGGTCCTTGCTGGCGCGCATGTTGAATTGCTTGATGCGCACGTAGCCGACGTTGCCCTCGAGCAGCTCGCCCTCGACGGGGTTGACCTTGATGACGTCCCGGATGATGGTGAAGGGGCGAGGCTCGGAGAAGCCCTTGCGCATCACCATGATCGTCACCGGATCACCGGGCTTGCCGCGCAGCTTGCCCACCGCGTCGGTCAGGTCCATGTTGATCGTGGACTCCTCTTCGATGCGGACGATGTGGTCCTGGGCCTTCAGCCCGGCCCGAGAGGCGGGGGTGTCGGCGATCGGCTGCTTGATGATCAGCTGACCCTGGCGCTCGATGATCTCGATGCCGAGCCCGCCGAACTCGCCCTTGTTGTCGACGTTCATGTCCTCGGCGGCGGCGGGGGGCATCAGCAGGGTGTGGGGGTCCAGCGAGGCCAGCGCCCCGTTGATCAGGTCGTACTCGACCTCGCGCCGGTCCACCTCGGGATCGAGGTGCCGGTCCAGCAGCACCGCGACCTCGCGCAGCCGGGCGGAGAGGTCCTGGAGGTTGTTCAGCGGCTGGGTGGAGAGGGTGGAGCTGTGCTCGCCGATGGAGAGGTGGACGCGCTTGCCCACCACGTCGTGCTCGACCATCACCTCGGCCACCTGGCGCTCGACCCGGTTCAGCGCGCCCTCGAACATCTCCTGCGGCACCAGCCGGTGGCGCTCGACGTAGCGGCTCTCGAGCCAGTAGATGTCCCGCTCCAGGACGGGCAGCGCGCCCAGGCGGTAGGGCGCCCGGACGAAGGAGCGATCCGCCGCGCCCGCGACGCCGGCGATGGGGCCACCCTCCCGGTGCAGGACCGTCGTGCCGAGGTGGTAACCGCCCACCCCCAGGGGCACCGCGATGCCCACGGCCACGAGGTGCTTGAGGAGCTGCGACATTCGGATCCCTCCCCGCGTCCCAGCGGCTCGGCACGAACCGCCAGCCGACGCAGCGTGGCTTGTGATCAACCCTACAGCCGCAAAGGGCCACTGACCAGCCCTGCCCCTCCCGCAGGTGAAGCCATCCCTGGATATGCAGGGGCCTCGCCGGGCCCAGGAGATGGGCCCCAGCCCTCGGAACGCTTGAATGGCGCTGAAGATCAACTGCCCCCACTGCAGCACGGTCCGTCGGTTGGCCCAGCCCTACCCGATGCCGGGGAGCGAGGTGCAATGCGAAGGATGTGGGCGCGGGCTGGCCATCTCCTACCCGCCGGGGCTGGTCGACCGGATGCGCAACGAGGGAGTGCGCTTCGACGACCCCTTCGCCGATCCGGTGCCCGCCGCTCCCCCCAGCGCGCCACAGCCCACAGCTCCGCCGCGGGTCCAGGCGCACGCGACACCGCAGCCGACCCAGACGGGCCAGGACCGCACCCAGGTCGATCGGCCCGGCCCGAGGCCCACCGACCCGACCGAGCGCCTGCACACCCCTCTGGCCACCCAGCCCCTCCCTCCTCCGGCGGTTCGTAGCCTCAGTCCGGCGCCCGCCCCTCCGGCCCAGGCGCCTCGGACCGCCACCGCTCCCCTCCCGCCATCCCAGCCCCCCAAGGGCCCCAAGCCCCCCAAGA
>ERZ761602.1992-NODE-1992-length-34201-cov-10.476220_pt1 | contig 34201 bp, 34 predicted proteins | sample MGYA00512165_ERZ761602 | MGnify/ENA primary metagenome ERZ761602 (study PRJEB28899, sample SAMN02445085) | bioreactor sludge metagenome | biome: EBPR sludge; isolation source: Thorneside wastewater treatment plant | place: Australia: Brisbane, Thorneside...
CACCGAACTGCAGCAGTTCAAGGATGGCTACGACCAGAACCTGCCGCTATGGAAAGTAATGCCCGAGTTCCTGGCCAAGAACGCCTGTTATGCCGGCTACGGACTGAAAGACCTGTGCAAGCAGATTCACGGCATCTACGCCGCCAACGATGTCGCGCGCCTGACCACGGAGATGTATCTCTCGGACATGGAACCGGCGATGAAGCCGACCGACGCTTTCGCGCGCATGGCGCACCGCGAGATCGACCGCGTCCCGATCGAGCAACTCGAAGGGCGGATCACCAGCACCTTGCTCACGCCCTACCCGCCGGGAATTCCCCTGCTCATCCCCGGCGAGCGTTTCAATGCCACTATCGTCCGCTATCTGCGCTTCGCGCGCGATTTCAATGAACGCTTCCCGGGCTTCGAAACCGACGTCCATGGCCTGGTCAAGGCCGTAGTCAACGGCAAGTCCGTCTATTCGGTGGATTGCGTTCGCGGCGCTCTCTGACCCGCCGGCAGCCCCTGCCCGCCGGCCGTCAGTCGTTGGCTCCGCAGCTGACACGGCAGAGAGTTCGGCCCGTGCCGCGCAAGCGGCCTCGGCGACGGCATTGCGGTAGAATGCGCGCTTCGTCGTCGAGCAGGAAAAGCGCCGTGAATGGCATCACCATTGCCCTCTCGAAGGGCCGTATTTTTGAAGAGACGCTGCCGCTCTTGGCGGCCGCCGGCATTGAGCCGCTCGAGAATCCCGAAACCTCGCGCAAGCTGATCATTCCGACCACCCGCGACGATGTGCGCCTAGTCATCGTCCGCGCCACCGACGCCCCGACCTACGTCCAGTACGGCGCTGCCGACCTTGGCGTGGCGGGCAAGGATGTGCTGCTCGAACACGGCAGCGAGGGCCTGTACCAGCCGATCGACCTGAAGATCGCCAAGTGTCGAATGATGGTCGCCATCCCAGCCGGCTTCGACTACAGCAGCGCCGTCCGTCAGGGGGCACGACTCAAGGTGGCCAGCAAATACGTCAACATCGCGCGCGAGCACTTCGCCGCCAAGGGCGTGCATGTCGACCTGATCAAGCTCTACGGTTCGATGGAACTGGCACCGCTGGCCGGTCTCGCCGACGCCATTGTCGACCTGGTGTCCACCGGCAGCACGCTGAAAGCAAACAATCTCGTCGCCGTCGAGCACGTCATGGACATCTCGTCGCGGCTGATCGTCAATCAAGCGGCGCTGAAGCTGAAGCGCGAAACGCTGGAGCCGATTCTCGATGCCATCGCCGCAGTGGTCGAGCAATGATTGCCATCAAGCGCCTGAACAGCAGCGAACCCGATTTCGCGACCAAACTCGACAGGCTGCTCGCCTTCGAGGCCACCCAGGACGAAGCCATCGAGCGAACGGTCGCCGCCATCCTCGCCGACGTCAAAGCCCGCGGCGACGCAGCGGTGATCGAGTACACGCAACGCTTCGACGGCTTGCAAGCGCACTCGATGGCGGCGCTGGAAATTCCGCAGCCGGCGCTACAGGCTGCGCTGGCCGAGCTTCCCGGCGAGCAGCGTCAGGCGCTCGAAGCAGCGGCCAGCCGCGTGCGCGACTACCATCAGCGGCAGACGATGTATAGCTGGCAATATGAAGAAGATGGCGAGCACACGCGCGGTACCATGCTTGGCCAGAAGATCACGCCGCTCGACCGCGTCGGCCTCTACGTGCCCGGTGGCAAGGCCTCCTACCCGTCATCGGTGCTGATGAACGCCATCCCGGCGCGCGTTGCTGGCGTCGGTGAATTGATCATGGTCGTGCCGACCCCGGCCGGGGAACAGAACCGGCTGGTCCTCGCCGCCGCAGCGCTGGCCGGCGTCGATCGCGTATTCACCATCGGCGGCGCGCAGGCGGTTGCGGCGCTGGCCTATGGCACGCAGACCGTTCCGCAAGTAGACAAGATCGTTGGTCCCGGCAATGCCTACGTCGCCGCAGCCAAGCGCCGCGTCTTTGGCGTCGTCGGCATCGACATGGTCGCCGGCCCGTCGGAGATCCTGGTGATCTGCGATGGCCACACCGACCCCGAGTGGGTGGCGATGGACCTCTTTTCGCAGGCCGAGCACGACGAACTGGCGCAATCGCTGCTGCTTTGTCCGGACGCTGCGTACATCGAACGCGTCGCGGCAGCACTCGAAAGACTCCTGCCGAGCATGCCGCGCCAGCAGGTGATCCGTGCCGCACTTGAAAATCGCGGCGCGCTGATCCAGGTGCGCGATCTCGATGAGGCCTGCCGGATCGCCAACCGCATTGCCCCCGAACACCTCGAACTGTCGATCGAAGACGCCGACGCGTGGGTGGACAAGATCGACCACGCGGGCGCGATCTTCATCGGCCGCTACACCTCGGAATCGCTGGGTGACTACTGCGCGGGCCCGAACCACGTTCTCCCCACCGCCGGCAGCGCGCGCTTCTCATCACCCCTCGGCGTCTATGACTTCCAGAAACGTAGCAGCCTGATCCGCGTTTCGCAGGCAGCATCGAAAACCCTGGGGCGCATTGCGGCGACGCTGGCCTACGGCGAAGGCCTGCCGGCACACGCCCGCTCCGCCGAGTATCGCATCGAGAGCTGAACGGCAGCGCGCGACCTTCGGGGCCGCAGTCAGACGCTCAGACGCTCAGACGCTCAGGCGCTCAAGCCAGAATCTCGCGCAAGGCGTCGACGAGCAGTGCGCATTGCGCGTCGGTACCGACGGTGATGCGCAGGTGCTGGTCGATGCGCGGCAATTTGAAATGGCGAACGATGATCCCGCGCTGGCGCAGCGCGGCGGCCAGCTCAGCCGCATCCTGTTGCTGGTGGCGCGCAAAGACGAAATTGGCCGCTGACGGCAAGACCGCAAAACCCAGGCCCGACAAGGCAGTGCACAGCACCTCACGGCTGCGCATCACCGCTTGCCGAGTGCCGTCGAAATAGGCCTGGTCGCCGATCGCGGCAACGGCGCCGGCAATCGCCAGGCGATCGAGCGGATACGAGTTGAAGCTGTTCTTGACGCGGTCCAGCGCCTCGATCAGCGCGCACTGGCCGACCGCATAGCCGACGCGCAGGCCGGCCAGCGAGTGCGCCTTGGACAGGGTGCGCACGACCAGCAGATTCGGGTGCTCATTGACCAGCGCCAGCGCCGACTCGCCGCCGAAGTCCACGTAGGCTTCATCGATGACAACCACCGACTCGCGATGCCTGGCCAGCAGACGGGCGATCTGGTCCAGTGGCAGCAAACAGCCAGTCGGCGCATTCGGGTTCGGGAAAATGATGCCGCCGTTCGGCGCCACATAGTCGTCGATACGGATCGCGAAATCCTCATCCAGCGGCACCGTCGCATAGGCCACCTCGTGCAAACCGCAGTAGACCGGATAGAAGCTATAGCTGATGTCGGGAAAGAGAATCGGCAACTCGTGCTTGAGCAGTGCCATGAACGCGTGCGCCAGCACTTCATCCGAGCCGTTGCCGACAAAGACCTGCTGCGCGCTGATGCCGCAATCGGCAAAGCGGGCGGCAACGGCTTCCTTGAGGCAATCCGCACTTGGATCCGGATACAGTCGCAGGCGCTCGCCGCCCTTGCTCAGCTCCTCGGCAATCGCCTCCGCCACGCGGGGCGACGGCGGATAGGGATTCTCGTTGGTATTCAGCTTGACCAGCTTCGCCAACTTGGGCTGCTCGCCCGGAACATAGGGCGTCAGGCGATGAACGAGGGAACTCCAGTAGCGGCTCATGAAAGGCGGCTCAGTTCGGATGCAAGGGAAGCGTGAAATGGTATCATGCGCCTCTGTCGGTCAAGGCGCCGTAGCCGATTACCATGAAAGTCGCGCACGCGAAGCGCGAGGCTTTTCTTCCTACCCGACATTTTTTGCCACCCTGCGATGGGCTCCCGATGCGGCAAGCAGAAGTTTCCAGGAATACACTCGAAACCCGGATCACCGTTCGCGTGAACCTCGATGGCAGCGGCCAGAGCAGCTTCGCCACCGGCGTTCCCTTTCTCGACCACATGCTCGAACAGATTGCGCGACACGGCCTGATCGACCTCGAGATTCAAGCCGACGGCGACCTGCACATCGACGCCCATCACACCGTCGAAGATATCGGCATCACCCTTGGCCAGGCGCTGGCCAGGGCACTGGGCGACAAGAAAGGGCTGCGCCGCTACGGCCACGCCTATGTCCCTCTCGACGAAGCACTGTCGCGCGTGGTGATCGATCTCTCCGGCCGACCGGGGCTCGAATTTCATGTCGATTTCAAGCGCGCAATGATTGGCGCCTTCGATGTCGACCTGGTGCATGAATTCTTCCAGGGTCTGGTCAACCACGCCTTGCTGAGCCTGCACATCGACAATTTGCGTGGTGACAATGCACACCACCAGGCCGAAACCGTGTTCAAGGCCTTCGGACGCGCCCTGCGCGCCGCCGTCGAAGCCGATCCACGCGCCGGCAGCAGCATCCCGTCGACCAAGGGCACGCTCTGATGACCGCGTCCGGCGCCGGCAAGGGAGCGATCGTCGTCGTCGATTACGGGATGGGCAACCTACGTTCGGTCTGGCAGGCGCTGGCCCACGTCGCCGCTGGCCGTCAGGTGCTGGTGACGTCGGATCCGGCCGAGGTCGCGGCCGCTGAACGCGTGGTCGTCCCCGGCCAGGGCGCCATGCCGGACTGCATGCGCGAAATCGCAAGCCGCGGCCTGCGTACAGCGGTGCTGGAAGCCGCCCGCAACAAGCCCTTCCTGGGCATCTGTATCGGCCAGCAAATGCTCTTCGAGCACAGCGACGAAGGCGATGTCCCCGGCCTGGGCCTGATCGCCGGCGGGGTGCACCGCTTTCCCGCCGAAAAAATGATCGACGCCACGGGCAACAAGCTCAAGGTGCCGCACATGGGCTGGAACGAGGTCAGGCAGGCCCGGGAACACGCGCTCTGGAAAGGCATTGCCGACGACGCACGTTTCTATTTCGTGCACAGCTACTTCGTCGAACCACTCGACGCCGCCGCCATCGTCGGCACCACCAACTACGGCATACCCTTTACCAGTGCGGTGGCTCGGGATAATATCTTTGCCATTCAGTGCCATCCGGAGAAAAGTGCCGTTGATGGGCTCGCCCTGCTGGCCAACTTCGTCGCCTGGAAGCCTTGACCGAACGTCGCTCCCTTTGCTTCCGGCGCCCTGCTCACCCTCGTTCCAACTCACTTCACTCCTTCTTCCGACATGTTGATTATCCCCGCGATTGACCTCAAAGGCGGACAGTGCGTCCGGCTCAAACAGGGTCTTATGGACCAGGCGACCGTTTTCTCCAGCTCTCCCGGCGAGCAGGCTCGTGACTGGCTTGCCCAGGGTGCCCGGCGCCTGCACGTGGTCGACCTCGACGGCGCCTTCGCCGGCAAGCCGAAGAACGAGAGCGCCATCAAGGAAATCGTACAGGCGGTTGGCGACGACATTCCCGTTCAACTCGGCGGCGGCATCCGCGATCTCGACACCATAGAACGCTGCCTCGACGATGGCGTCAGTTACGTGATCATCGGCACGGCGGCAGTGAAGAATCCCGGCTTCCTGCATGACGCCTGCGGCGCCTTCCCCGGCCACATCATCGTCGGCATCGACGCGCGCGACGGCAAGGTGGCGGTTGAGGGCTGGTCCAAGATGACCGGGCACGACGTCATCGATCTGGCCAAGAAGTACGAGGATTACGGTGTCGAAGCGATCATTTACACCGATATCGGTCGCGACGGCATGCTCTCCGGAATCAACATCGAGGCCACGGTAAAGCTGGCCCAGGCCCTGCTGATCCCGGTCATCGCCAGCGGAGGCCTGTCGTGCATCGACGACATCCGGCGCCTTTGTGCGGTCGAGCAGGACGGCATCAGCGCCGCCATCGCCGGTCGCGCCATTTACGACGGCTCACTGGATTTTGCCGTCGCACAGGCGGAAGCGGACCGGGCGGCAAATGCCTGAACGCGCCCGCTGGCAAGATCAAGGGCGCTGACCGAACATGGGCCTGGCCAAACGCATCATCCCCTGCCTGGACGTGACCGCCGGCCGTGTCGTCAAGGGCACGAATTTCGTCGAACTGCGCGATGCCGGTGACCCGATCGAAATCGCGCGTCGCTACGACCAGCAAGGGGCCGATGAAATCACCTTCCTCGACATCACGGCCTCATCAGACCAGCGCGACATCATCCTGCACGTCGTCGAAGCTTGTGCCGCGGAAGTCTTCATTCCGCTGACCGTCGGTGGCGGCGTGCGCTCGGTTGCCGACGTACGGCGCCTGCTGAACGCCGGCGCCGACAAGGTGAGCATGAACACCGCCGCCGTCGAAAACCCGGATCTGATCGGCGAAGCGTCGGCCAAGGTCGGCAATCAATGCATCGTTGTGGCCATCGACGCCAAACAGGTGGCCCCGGGCGAATGGCAGGTTTTCACCCATGGCGGACGCCGCAATACCGGCATCGACGCCATTGCCTGGGCGCGCCGCGTGCAACAGCTCGGTGCCGGCGAAATCCTGCTCACCAGCATGGATCGCGACGGCACGCGCAACGGTTTCGACCTGTCGCTGACGCGCGCCGTAGCCGACGCCGTCGACATCCCGGTGATCGCCAGTGGTGGCGTCGGCAATCTCCAGCATCTCGCCGACGGCGTCAGCGACGGCCGCGCCGATGCGGTTCTGGCAGCGAGCATTTTCCACTTTGGTGAGTTCACGGTTCACCAGGCCAAGACCTATATGCGCGAGCGGGGAATCGAGGTCCGCCTGTGAGTGACCTGGACCCCGGCCAGGACTGGCTGGACGCCCTCAAGTGGGACGAGCAGGGAATGCTGCCGGCGATTGCCCAGGATGCCGACAGTGGTCGGGTGCTGATGTTCGCCTTCATGAACCGGCAATCTCTGCAGGAGACGGTAAACAGCGGCAGCGCGGTATACTGGTCACGTTCTCGCAAACGACTGTGGCGCAAGGGCGAGGAATCCGGTCATGCGCAACGCGTACGTTCGATTCGTACCGACTGTGACGGCGACGTGCTGCTGCTGGCCATCGACCAGGAGGGTGGAATCGCCTGCCATACAGGTCGTGAGAGCTGTTTTTTCTATCAACTGCGGGGGAAAATGTGGGTGGCGGTCGACCCGGTGCTCAAGGATCCCAAGGAAATCTACGGTAAATGAACATGGACATGCTGCACCGGATCTCAGAGACACTGCTAGCGCGCCGCAAGGCGGACCCGGAAACCTCGTACACGGCTCAGTTGATGGCCAAGGGGCCGGACGCCATCCTCAAGAAGATCGGCGAAGAAACCGCCGAGTTGATCATGGCCGGCAAGGAAGGCAATCGCCTGCACGTGGTCTGGGAGTCGACCGACGTCCTCTACCACACGATGGTACTGCTCGCCTTCTATGGCCTGTCGATCGAAGACGTGCTGCAGGAAATGCGGCGCCGCGAAGGCGTTTCGGGAATCGACGAGAAGAAATCGAGAAAGAGCTGAGTCATGGAAGACTGCCTGTTCTGCAAGATCGCGGCCGGTCAAATCCCGGCGCGAAAGGTTTACGAAGACGACGAGATCTTTGCCTTCCATGACATCAAGCCGGCACGTCCGGTGCATGTTCTGGTGATCCCGAAACGCCATATCACCTCGCTGGCCAGCACCAGCGAAGCGGATGTGCCGATTCTCGGACGCATGCTGACCGTCGCCAACCGCCTGGCGACCGAGCAGGGCAGCCCGGACGGCTTCCGCTTGATCATCAATACTGGCCTCATAGGTCATCAGGAAGTACAGCACCTGCACGCCCATATCGTCGGCGGACCGGAACCGGTCGGGCCGATGCTCAAGCGAGTCTGACGGCAAGCGCTGCCCGCACCGGTGTGGCAGCCCGCGGAACGAGAAGCGAGATTTCTGAGTCGCAAACGCGACTTTCACATTAATGGAGACCTGACATGGGTTCTTTCAGCATCTGGCATTGGTTGATCGTTCTGGTCATCGTCCTGCTGGTTTTCGGAACCAAGAAACTCCGCGGACTGGGCTCCGATCTCGGTGGCGCAGTCAAGGGTTTCAAGGAAGGCATCAAGGAAGCGACCAGCGAGGACCCGGCCGCGCCAGGGAGCACGCCGCCACAGCAGCAGCAAACCCCGCAACAGGTCAACGACGCGCAAACCATCGAGGGCGAGGTCCGCGAAAAGACCAAAAGCTAGTCCAGGCGCCAACCGCGTGACCGCCCGCCAGGGGCCCCGCCAATCGCGTACGCGACTTCCCCATTGATTGCTTATTCACTCTCCGACGGCCTATGTTTGATATCAGCTTTACCGAGATGATGCTCATAGCGGTCGTCGCGCTGGTGGTCATCGGTCCGGAGCGTCTCCCGAAAGTGGCGCGCGCGGCCGGGCACCTGCTCGGACGTGCGCAACGTTACGTCAGCGACGTGAAATCGGACATCAACCGGGAAATCCAGCTCGACGAGCTGAAGAAGCTGCGCACCGAGATCCAGGATTCCGCGCGTAGCGTCGAACAGTCGCTGAACAGCGAAGTGCAGGCCGCACGCCAAGCCATGACGCACGCCGCGCAGGCGGCCAAAGGCGACGCCAACACGCCGGCCGCCAACGCGTCGCCGAGCATCGCACCGACCGAGCCGACGCAAGCGGCCATAGCGAGCACCGCCGCGACAGCGCCGAACACACCCGGCAGCCCCGAAAAACCAGCCGGAACGGTCTGAGCAAAAAATGAGCGAAGAAACCGGGGATTCTTTCCTATCGCATCTGGTTGAGCTACGCGGCCGTCTGATACGTGCGCTGATCGCCATCGCCCTGGTCTTTGTTTGCCTCTTCCCGTGGGCCAAGGAACTCTATTCGCTGTTGGCGCAGCCCTTGCTAGCGACACTGCCGCAAGGTGGCCAGATGATTGCCACCGACGTCATCGGGGTGTTCCTGGTACCGATGAAAGTGGCCCTGATGGTCGCTTTCCTGATCGCCCTGCCCTATGTCCTCTATCAGATCTGGGCTTTCATAGCGCCGGGTCTCTATTCCCACGAAAAGAAGCTGGCCGTGCCGCTGGTCGGGGTGAGCGTCTTGCTGTTCTTCCTGGGCATGGCTTTCGCCTATTTCCTGGTCTTTCCGACGGTTTTCGGCTTCATGGCGCAGGTGGCACCCGAAGGCGTCGCCTGGATGACCGACATCGAGAAGTACCTGTCATTCGTGCTCACCTCCTTCATGGCCTTTGGCGTGACCTTCGAGGTTCCGGTGCTGGTCGTGGTCCTGGTCTATACCGGTATCGTCGATCTCGCCAAGCTCAAGGAATGGCGCCCCTACGTGATTGTTGGCTCCTTCGTCGTCGCCGCTGTCTTTACGCCACCGGACGTCATTTCACAGTTGATGATGGCCATTCCGATGTGCCTGCTTTTCGAACTCGGGCTGGCGCTGGCGCGCTTCGTCACCAGACGCGCGGCGCGTCACGAGACGCCGGACGATCAGGAGTCGGCCGCCAGTGCTGGCGGCGAATGGAAAGCGCTGAGTGCCGAGGAGATGAACAAGGCCGTCGCCGATCTCGGTACTCGAGCGAACGACCAGAAGCCCGACGCCTGACCACCCGGCAAGGCAGCGGTTCCGTCAAGGCCAAGCCTGTCGCGAATTTCAGGAAGCCGCGGAGGCCACTTTCGCCGGACCGGCGACGGTCAGCCGATGCCGCACTGGCGCCCCTTCTTCGAACAGCCACAGACTGCCGCTGGGCAGCACCGCCCAGTCTTCGTTGTCGGTCAGCGGCACGGTAGCGATCACCGCGACGCGATCATCCGGCGTCGTCACATCGCTGAAGTCGATGCTCACATCCTGGTCGCGCAGATGGGCAACGGCAAACGGTGCCTGGCGAATGATGTAGGTCAGCTGCGTCGAGCAGTGGGCGAACAGGCAATCGCCGTTCGACAGCAGATAGTTGCACGCTCCTTGCGCGGCAAGCTGCAGAGTCAGCTGATGCAGCGCCTCGAAGAGCCGCGCCTGGCTGGGCGCACGACTGCCAAAGCGCTGCCGCAAGTTCTCTAACAGCCAGCAGAAGGCGCGTTCGCTATCGGTGTGGCCGACGGGGGTGAAGCTGCCGTCGAGCGGCGGCGAGAAATCCGGCAAATGCCCGTTGTGCGCGAAAATCCAGTAACGTCCCCAGAGTTCGCGCATGAAGGGGTGGGTGTTTTCGAGCGCCACGACGCCCTGCGTCGCCTTGCGAATATGTGCGATGACGTTTTGCGAGTGGATCGGATAGCTGCGCACCAGCTCGGCCAGCGGTGACGAGCACGAGGGCTGTGGCTCGAGGAAAACGCGCGTGCCGCGACCTTCGAAGAAAGCGATTCCCCAGCCGTCGGAATGCACGTCGGTCGCGCCACCGCGCGCCTGGAATCCGGCAAAGGAGAAACAAATGTCGGTCGGCACATTGCAGTTCATGCCCAACAATTGGCACATTTTTCATTCTCATCGTTACGCGACAGCAGGGACGCCGCCGCACTCGGAAACCTGCCAGCACCCTATATGCGGGCAACTTGACCAGCACAGCCTTTGCTTGAGCCGCTGATGGCCGGTCAGCGGCGATCAGCGGCGATCGGCCAGGATCTGACGGTGCCCACCTCGAAAACTGGAAGATCTCGATGGCCGGTGTCGGCAGCATTGCCGACGTTCGCCTCGGCCGAAATAAGGCGCGAAAGCAGTCGGTGCCTCGACCGGGTTGGCGAAGAAGCGCGGCAACGGAAAACTTCAGTGAGAGGTTTGGGGCAACGGCAAGGGCAGTATAATCCGTTACAACCCGGCATATATCAAGCACGACATTTTTCAGAGTGGCAACGGAGGCATGATTGGGTGAGATAGTGCCGAATGGGTTGATCACTGGCATAACAAGGGTAATGGGGACTGTTGCCTCCAAGAGTTTCGCGAACGGTGAAAAACGTTGCGAAGAAGATTGGACGGCATTCGACGCCCCCAACGCGGAAGGCGGACGATGAATATTAGTCCGCTCTCCGTACTCCTCTCTCGCCTGGTCTGGTTCAGCCTGTTACCGCTACTGCTGCTGGCCAGCGGCCTGGCTGCATATCACGTGCACTCCAATCAGGTGGCGACGCAGGAATCGGCGGCCCGGCGGCTCGACAACTACGCGGCGCAAATCGACGGCTTCCTCGAAGCACGCATCCTGGCCCTCCGCATGCTGGCGGATTCGCCGCTGGCGGACGACCCGAAGCGCTGGCCCGATCTGTACGCCGAGGCCCAGGCTTTCCGCGCGAGCTTCGGCAGCCAGGTAATCTTCGCCGACGCAGAACGGCAGATGTTGTTCAACACCCGCGTGCCCTTTGATACCCCACTGCCACGACTGCCGGATGCCCGCCAGGGCCGTTCCGCAGCGCCGATAGCACTGGAAACCGGCACGCCGGCGGTCGGCGATATCGTGCAGGGTCCGGTGATCGACGAACCGCTGGTGGCCATCGTCGTACCTGGGCTACGCGCCGGCCGCGTGCGCCATCTGATGCTCGTCACCTCCACCACGCGGGAAATCCAGCGACTCGTGAACGCGATCCCCATGGCACCCGGCTGGGTGCTCTCGGTGCAGGACAGCGCCGGTGACCTGATCGCCCGCCAGGCACCGGCGGACTTCGATCCGGCCCGCGACGTCGACGCCGACTGGCTCTTCGCGGTAAAGTCCCGCTGGGCTCCGTGGACCATCACCGTCGCGGTGCCGCGCACAGTGATACAAGAGCCGCTACTCAGCTCGATTGCGGCATTGCTGTTGGCCATCGTCCTGACGACTCTTGCCGGCTGGCTTCTTGGCCGTCGCGTCGCCTGCCGAATCGCTCGCCAAATAACGGCCCTGAGCCATACCGCCCCCGACGCGCCACTGCCGGATATCTCCGAAATTGCCGCCGTACGCGAGCACCTCGACAGCAACCTGATCGCCCTGCGCGAAAGCGAGGAGCGGCTGCGCTTGTCCACGGAATTGGCAAACGTGGCGGTGTGGGAATACCGTTTTGCCAACGACAGCATGGCGCGTTCGCCCAACCATGACCAGCTCTATGGCCTAGCCTGGCAAACAGACTGGGAGATGAGCACGTTTCTGAATGCCACCCACCCGGAGGACCGGGAGCTCTCATTGGCGACGATTCAGAAATCAGTGGCTCCGGGCGGACCGGACGATTACACCTTCGATTTCCGGGTGGTCTATCCCGATCAATCGGTCCATTGGCTGATGGTTATCGGCCAGGTGGTGGAACGTGCTAGCGATGGGCAAGGTACGGTCGTGCGCGGCTGCCTGATGGACATTACCCAGCGCAAGCAGGTACAAATGGCGCTGAATGAGGGCAACGAGCGGCTGGCTGCAGTGATGGAGAACATCAGTGAGGGCCTTGTCGTGGCTGATCGCCAGGGGCTGGTCGTTTACTGGAACCCGGCTGCCCTGGCCATGTGCGGCTACGCGAGTATGGACGAATGCCGGCGCAAGATCGCCGAGTTTGCCGACACGTTTGAAGTGCGCCTAGTCAACGAGGATCGCGTGCTGCCGAAGGAGGACTGGCCGTTGAGTCGCGTGCTGCGCGGCGAAGTGCTTCATGATTGGGAGGTACGGTTACGCCGGCTCGACCGAGGCTGGGAGAAAATCGTCGCGTATTCCGGCTGGCTCATCCACAGCGCCAGCGGCGAGAGTCTCGCGTTCGTTTCGAGCACCGACGTCAGCGATCGGAAACAGGCGGAGGCGGAATTGCAGAAGTTCGCCATGCTGGCCGACAGCAGCAGCGAATTCATCGGCATGTGCGATCTCGACCTGAACCCGCTCTATGTGAACCCGGCAGGCGTGCGCATGGTCGGACTTCCCGATCAGGCCGCCGCCTGCCGCGTAAAGGTGGAGGAATACTTTTTCCCGGAGGATCAGCGGTTCATCGCGGAGGAATTTTTCCCGCGCGTTCTGCGCGAGGGCCACGGCGACGTGGAGATTCGCCTGCGCCACTTCCAGACCGGGGAGCCGATTTGGATGTTCTACTATCTCTTCAGTGTCCACGACGCCAGCGGCGCAATCGTCGGTTGGGCCACCGTCAGCCGCGACATTAGCGAGCGCAAGCAGGCGGAGGCGGAAGTCCATCGCCTGCATGAGGAACTGCAAGCACACGCCACAAGCCTCGAACAGCGGGTGCTCGAACGTACCGCTGAGCTGGAAGCGGCAAAGCTCCGCGCCGAGGCAGCCGACCGGGTCAAGTCGACCTTTCTGGCGACGATGTCGCACGAACTGCGCACGCCGCTCAATTCCATCATCGGCTTCACCGGCATCCTGCTGCAGAAACTTCCTGGCCCGCTCAACGCCGAGCAGGAAAAGCAGCTTGACATCGTGCGCAATGCCTCGCGCCACCTGCTTGCGCTGATCAGCGACGTCCTCGACATCTCCAAGGTGGAAGCAGGCGAGTTGCACATCGCGCACGAGCGACTCGACCTGCGCGCATTGATCGCCCGGCTGGGTGAAGTATTCGGGCCGCTGGCCGCACGCCGCGGTCTGGCCTTCGGCCTCGATATCACCGAGAATGAGGCCATGGTTATCGGAGACAGGCGCCGCCTGGAACAGGTGCTCAACAACCTGCTCTCGAACGCGCTCAAGTTTACGCCAAGAGGTTGCATCAATCTGTCCTGTCGCAAAGAGGGTGACTCCTTCGTTGTCGCGGTCACCGATACGGGGGTGGGCATCAAGACCGAAGATATGGACAAGCTCTTTCGGCCTTTCAGCCAGATCGAGACCGGGCTGGCGGGACTTCGAGAAGGGACCGGCTTGGGGCTCGCGATTTCCCGGAGTCTGGTCGAAGCAATGGGCGGCCACATATCGGCCGAGAGTGAATGGGGCCAAGGCAGTTGTTTTGCACTGACCTTACCTTGCGGAAAGAAGGTGTCATGAAGGTGCTGGTGATCGAGGACAACGAGCAGAACCTCTACCTGGTTCGCTACCTGCTGGAAGCCGACGGACATCAAATCCGAGAGGCGCGCAGCGGCCCCGAAGGCATCGCGCTTGCGAGCGCCGCGGTGCCGGACGTGATCCTGCTCGACATCCAGTTGCCCCAGATGGACGGCTACGCAGTGGCGCAGGCATTGCGCCAGAACCCCGCGCTCGATGAAGTGCCGATCGTTGCCGTCACCTCTTACGCCATGAATGGCGACCGCGCAAGGTCGCTGCAAGCCGGTTGTGACGATTACGTTGAGAAACCGATCAATCCGGACACTTTTGCCGCGCAAGTGGCTGCGGCGGCAAAGGCGGGACGTCGGAAACACGGTGGCGACGGATGACACATGTGCTGATCGTCGAAGACATCGAGGAGAATCGCTATTTCCTCAAGGTGTTGCTGGAGGGGCACGGCTACCGGGTAACGGCCGCGCGTGACGGCCTGGAAGCGCTGTTGGCGGCCCGGCGCAACCCACCTGACATTGTCGTGTCTGATGTGCTGATGCCAAACATGGATGGTTTTTCCCTGTGCCGCGCATGGATGCAGGATGAAACGCTGAGAGCGATCCCATTCATCTTCTATTCCGCCACTTACAAGACACCCGACGACGAGAAACTGGCGCTGTCGCTGGGCGCGCTGCGCTATCTGATCAAACCGCTGGAATCGGACGTATTTCTCGGCGAATTGAACTCGGCGCTACGCGAGTGGACAAGTGCGCAGACGCTGGCGCCCAGCGCAATTGAGGAGACGGTCTTCCGGAACCAGCACGCATCAGCCCTCTCGCGAAAACTTCAGGACAAGATCGCCCAACTGGAAGTTGCCAACCGCCAACTTCGCGGCAGCGAAGCGCGCTACCGAACGCTGTTCGAATCTGCGCCGGATGGTATTGCCGTTTTTTCGGGGAGTGCCGAAGGCCAGCTGATCGAGGGCAACACCAGCCTCTGCCAGTTGCTCGGCTACTCCCGTGACGAGCTGATCGCGATGCGCCCTACAGACATCGTTACCGAGCCCGACATCGCGCAGATCGGGCCGGCAATCGATGTGGCCCAAAGCATGCCTTCTCACCAGGGGGAGTGGCGGTTCAAGCGCAAGGATGGGTCGGGCATCACGACCGAGGTTGTCGCGACGACCATGCCCGATGGCGATTTCCTGGCGCTGATTCGCGACATCACCGAGCGAAAGAAACACGAAAACGAGCTACGCCAGCTGAACCAGACCCTCGAGTTGATCCGCGAATGCCACAAGATTTTGGTGTATTCATCGGACGAAGCGAGCTTGCTGGCGGGCGTTTGCCGCCGTATTGCCGAAAGCGGCGGCTATCTCTTCGTCTGGGTCGGGCTTGCCGAGCCGGATGCGGCGCGGCAGCTGCGCCCGGTCGCGTGGAGTGGAATCGAGGACGCGCCACTGCTGGCCACAACCACGGATATCGCCTGGGACGACGCGGCTAGCGAACAAGGTCCGGCCGGCACCGCGGTTCGCACCGGAAAACCGGTCATGGTGCGCGATCTGCAGATGGATTCGCGCGTGCTCCCGTGGCGCGCAGCCTGCGTCCGGGTGGGAATAGATTCGGTGATCTCGCTACCGCTCCGGGCGGGTGACCAGATGCTCGGCGCGATCAGCATGTATGCGCGGCAGGCGGATGCCTTCGATGCCAGTGCAGTAGATTTGCTGTCGGAACTGGCGAATGACCTGGCCTATGGTCTGGCCGCGCTGCGCGAGACGGCTGAGCGCCAGCGCGTCGAGCTGGCGTTGACCTTGCGCCAGCACGCCGTGGATTCGAGCAGTAACGGCATCGTGATAACCGAGGCTGCGGAGCCGGATAACCCTCTGGTCTACGTTAACCCGGCCTTCGAACAGATCACCGGTTATCCCGCGCAGGAGGTTCTTGGCCACAATCCGCGTTTCCTGGCCGGCCACGATCTGGAGCAGATCGGGCTGACAGAGATCCGTGCCGGCTTGCGCGGCCAGCGGCCGGCAAGAGCGCTGTTGCGCAACTATCGCAAGGACGGCCGCCTGTTCTGGAACGATTTGTCAGTGGCGCCGGTACGCGATGCCAGCGGCCGGGCGACGCATTTCATCAGCGTCATCAACGACGTGACCGACCGCGTTAACTACGAGACGCAACTGGAGCACCAGGCCAACCACGACGCCTTGACCGGCCTGGCGAACCGCAATCTGCTCGCCGACCGGATGGCGCAGGCGATCACCCATGCGCAGCGCGCCAACCGCCTGGTGGCCGTGATGCTGCTCGATCTCGACCGCTTCAAGGTGATCAATGACAGCCTCGGTCATGGCACGGGCGACGCACTGCTGAAAGTCGTGGCGGAACGCCTGAGCACCTGTGTGCGCGCTGGCGATACGATGGCGCGCCTGGGCGGTGACGAGTTCGTGGTGGTGATGATCGACGTGGCAAACGAAAACGATGTGGCGCCACTGGCCCGCACCATGCTGAGTCTCCTGGCCGAGGAAATCAGCGTGGCGGGGCACGACGTGGTGGTCACCGCCAGCCTCGGGATAGCCCTCTATCCTAGAGACGGCGCAACAGCGGAGACCTTGCTGCAAAACGCCGATGTCGCGATGTACCGTGCAAAAGAGCTTGGGCGGAACGTTTCGCAGTTCTACACGCCGGAGATGAATGCGCAGACCCTGCAGCGCCTGGAACTGGAAACCGGGCTGCGCCGTGCCCTGGAGCGCAGCGAGCTGGAGCTGTTCTATCAACCCAAGGTGGAATTGCAGCGCGGCCAGGTGGTGGGCGCCGAGGCGCTCATTCGCTGGCGCCATCCGCTGCTGGGCATGGTGTCGCCCGCCGAATTCATCCCTTTGGCCGAGGAAACCGGGCTCATCGTGCCGATCGGCCAATGGGTCATCGAGACCGCCTGCGCGCAGTTGAAAGCCTGGCAGAACGAAGGCCTGCCGGACATCAGCGTTGCGGTTAACCTGTCGGCGCGGCAGTTTGAGCAGGACGACCTGCCCAACGCGGTGGCGCAGGCATTGCAGCGCAGCGGGATCGTGGCCAGCGACCTGGAACTGGAGGTGACGGAAAGCGCGGTGATGCTGAATCCGGAGCGGACCGTATGCATCCTGCGCGAGCTCAAGCGGATCGGCGTACGCTTGGCGCTGGACGATTTCGGTACCGGCTATTCCAGCCTGAACTACCTGAAGCGTTTTCCCATCGATACCCTGAAGATCGATCGGTCCTTCGTCCGTAACATAACCACCGAACCGGACGACGCGGCCATCGCTGTGGCGGTGATTTCCCTCGCTCACAGCCTGAAGCGCAGGGTAGTGGCGGAAGGCGTGGAAACCGAGTCGCAACTCCGCTATCTGCACCGGCACCGCTGCGACGAGATGCAGGGCTATTACTTCAGCAGCCCACTCCCGGTCCACGAGCTCGCCGACCTGCTGCGCAGCGGGCGCTCATTGCCGCTCGGCGACCCGACGCTCAGCGACGCAGTGCGAACCCTGCTGCTGGTGGATGACGAGCCGAGCATCCTCGCCGCGCTGAGACGTGTGTTGCGGCGCGATCGCTACCGCATCCTGACTGCCGGGAGCGCCGTCGAGGGTCTGGAACTGTTGGCGCTCAACGAGGTGCAGGTAATCATCTCCGATCAGCGGATGCCGACAACCAGCGGCACCGAATTTCTCGGCCGGGTCAAGGAACTGCACCCGAACACCGTCCGCATCGTGCTCTCCGGCTATACCGATTTGCAAACGGTCACTGACGCGGTCAATCGCGGCTCCATCTACAAATTCCTCACCAAGCCCTGGGACGACGAGCAGCTGCGCGAGCAAATCCGTGACGCTTTCACGCACTTTGAGGCAAGGAAGGCCGCCAGAACGGCGGAGCAGACGATCAACCCAACAACCGGGTACTGCTGAACCGCCAGCTAGTCGTCGGCGCGGCTCTGCGGCGCGCGCTTGCCGATCTTGACCGCGGTGTCAAACAGCTGGTTCTGCCGGCGCAACTGGAAGCTGACCATTTCGCCCGGCTTCTGGCCGGCGATCAGGTCGAGCATCCCGTGCGGATCCTCGACCGCGCGCCCGGCGACGGCGAGCAGGATGTCGCCCGGTTTGATCCCCCCGGCATCGGCCGGGCCGCCGCGCAGGACGCCAGCGATCAAGGCACCGCGCGTATCGGGCAGGCCGAATGACTCGGCGAGATCGATGGTGATTTCCTGCGCCTCGACGCCGATCCAGCCGCGCGTGACGCTCCCCGTCTCGATGATCTGCTCCATGACGTTGCGCGCAATCGAGATCGGAATCGCAAAGCCGATGCCGAGCGAGCCACCGGAACGCGAGTAGATGGCGGTGTTGATGCCGATCAGGTTGCCGCGACTGTCCACCAGGGCCCCACCCGAATTGCCCGGGTTGATCGCGGCGTCGGTCTGGATGAAGCTCTCGAAGGTGTTGATCCCCAGGTGCGAGCGGCCGAGGGCGGAGATGATGCCCATGGTCACCGTCTGACCGACGCCGAAGGGATTGCCGATGGCCAGGGTCACGTCGCCGACCAGGACGTCGTCCATCTGGCCGAGGGTGATCGCCGGCAACACCAGCGCCTGTCCGTTGTTGGCGGTGATTTGCAGCACCGCCAGGTCGGACTCCGGGTCGCTGCCGACGAGACGCGCATTGAGGTTACGACCATCGCTGAGCGCGACCTCGATCTGGTCGGCCGCTTCGACGACGTGGTTGTTCGTGAGAACATAGCCGTTGGCGCTGACAATCACTCCCGAGCCCAGGCCCGAACTGCTGCGCCCTTCACCATCCGGATCGTCACCGAAGAAGTGCCGGAACGCCGGGTCGTCGAACAGGGGATGACGACGCGCGCTGATCTTCTGTGAGGTAAAAATATGCACCACCGACGGCAGCGCCTTCTTCGCCGCCTGGCGATACGATGGCGCAACCAGGGTCGGCGCGCTCTCCGTCGTCGTCGCCGCCTCCTGCAGGGCCACGACACTGGCGCCGAATACCGGGGCCTTGCCCAGCCATTCCGGCTTGAGGGTACTGACCACGAAGAGAAGGGCGACACCAAAGGTCACCGTTTGTGCAAAAATCAGCCAGAGCCTGCGCATGGGCGAAACCGGAGCCAGTGAATGAAACGCGAAGAATTGACACGCTACCTGGACGAGATCCTGGACGCAGGGCGCTTCAAGGATTATTGCCCAAACGGACTGCAAGTGGAAGGACGGCCTGAAATACGCAGCCTGGTCGCCGGCGTCACCGCCAGCCAGGCCCTGCTAGACGTTGCCGTGGCGCGTGCCGCCGACGCCATCCTGGTCCATCACGGCTGGTTCTGGCGCGGTGAAGACGGCCGCGTCACCGGCATCCGCAGGACCCGTCTGCAAACCCTGCTGCATCATGACATCAACCTGATCGCCTATCACCTGCCGCTCGACAGCCATCCACAATTCGGCAACAACGCGCAGCTCGCCAGGCGCTTCGGCTGGCTGCCTGAAGGCCGCTTCGGCGAGCAGGACATCGGCTGGCACGGACGACCCCGGGAGCCGGCCAGCGTCGCCGCCATCAGCGCCCGCGTCGCCGCGGAACTGCAGCGCGAGCCGCTGCTCATCGGCGACGGCGAACACCCGGTCAGGCGCGTCGCCTGGTGTTCCGGCGGTGCGCAAGGCCTTTTCGAAGAGGCCATCGCCCTCGGCGTCGACCTCTACCTGAGCGGCGAAATCTCCGAGCAGACGGTGCATCTGGCGCGCGAGTCGGGGGTCGCCTACCTGGCCGCCGGTCACCACGCCAGCGAACGCTACGGTGTGCAGGCGCTGGCCGCGCATCTGGCCGAACATTTCGGCCTCGACTGTCATTTCGCCGATGTCGACAATCCCGTCTGAACTCTTCAATTACAAGGAGCAAGTATGGCCTACGTCTTTCCGCCCGCCGCCCAGGTGTGCGTTCCCGTCGCGGGCAGCGACGCCCTCTTCCCGGTTCGCCGGGTCTACTGCGTCGGGCAGAATTACGCCGCGCACGCCGCCGAAATGGGTGCCGACGGGCGCCAGCCACCGTTCTTCTTCAGCAAGCCCGCCGACGCCCTAGTACCCGGCGGCGGCGATGTCCGCGATATCCGCTATCCGCCAGCCACCAGCGATCTGCAGCATGAGGTCGAACTGGTGGTCGCGCTGTCGGGCGGCGGGGCGGCGGTGTCGCCGGCAAAGGCCCTGGAATGGGTCTATGGTTACGCCGTCGGGATTGATCTGACCCGCCGCGACCTGCAGCGCGCGGCCAAGGAGAAGGGCCACCCCTGGGACATGGCCAAGGGTTTCGATGAAAGCGCACCGATCGGCGCGATCCAGCCGCTGGCCAGCATCGGTCATCCCGAGCGCGGCGCCATCTCGCTCAAGGTCAATGGCCAGCTGCGCCAGAACGGCGATCTCGAACAGATGTCGTGGAAAGTCGCCGAAGTGATCGCCAATCTGTCGACCTACGTCGAGCTGGCGCCCGGTGACCTGATTTTTACCGGCACCCCCGCCGGCGTATCGAAGGTACAACGCGGCGATGTGCTGGAAGCGAGCATCGCCGGCGTCGGCGAGCTCGCAGTGAAGCTGGTCTGAAAACCGTCGCCGGCTTGTCGAGCGCGGCGGCAGCGCCGCAGCCTTGCCGACGCCTTGGACACGCGAGGAGCGACAACTGATACGCCTGGTCGCGACCCCTGAAGACCACCGCATCGCGCAGCTGGCGGCGGCGGCCATCGGGCTGTCACTGATCGACGCGGCGATCCCGCTGCCCCTGCCGGGCGTCAAACCCGGGCTGGCGAACATCGTCACCCTGATTGTCCTGGCCCGTTACGGCTGGGCGGCGGCGGCCTGGGTCACCGGCCTGCGCGTCTTTGCCGGCGGCCTGCTGCTCGGCTACTTCCTGTCGCCGGGCTTCTTCATGAGCCTCACCGGCGCGCTGTTCAGCCTGCTGACCCTGGGCCTGGCCTACCGCTTGCCGAAGCGCTGGTTCGGACCGGTCAGCTGGAGCATCCTGGCCGCATTCGCGCACATCGGCGGCCAACTCCTGCTTGCACGCCTGTGGTTGATTCCGCACAACGGGCTGTTTCTGATGGTCCCATTCTTCGCCGTCGCGGCACTCGTCTTCGGTATCATCAACGGCCTGCTGGCGACGCGCCTGCTCGAAGAGTTGTCCAGCAACGACCATGACCGGCAAGATCTCGCCGAACATGGAAGTGATGACCGCCCCCCTCTTCCCCGGCCCTTCTCCCGCAATGGGGAGAAGGGAGATTCGTGAGTCGCGTACGCGACTTTCACATTAACACCGAGGTCGAAAATGCCTGAAACCATCTGCCTGGCCTTCACCGGCGCCTCCGGAATGCCCTATGGCGTGCGCCTGCTCGAATGCCTGCTGGCCGCCGACTGTCGCGTGCAACTGCTCTACTCACAGGTCGCACAGATCGTCGCCAGGCAGGAAATGGGGCTCGACTTGCCGGCGCGTGCCAGCGACGCCCAGGCGGCGTTGCAGGAACGCTATCGGGGCCTGCCCGGCAGCCTCGAAGTGTACGGCCGCGAAGAATGGTTTGCGCCCGTCGCCAGCGGTTCCAACCCGCCCGACGCGATGGTCGTCTGCCCGTGCTCGATGGGAACCCTGGCGGCGATTGCCCAGGGACTGGCCAGCAAGCTGATCGAGCGCGCGGCCGACGTGGTCCTCAAGGAGAACCGCAAGCTGATTCTGGTGCCGCGCGAGACACCGCTGTCCGCCATTCACCTCGAGAACATGCTGCGCCTGGTGCGCGCCGGCGCGGTCATCCTGCCGCCCAACCCCGGCTTCTATGGCCATCCGCAGTGCGTCGAGGACATGGTGGACTTCGTCGTCGCCCGCATTCTCGATCAGCTGCGCGTACCGCATACGCTGATCCAGCGCTGGGGCGACGCCGGCGGCGAATGATTCCCGGCGAGTTCGCCGAGTCGCGGGTCTTAGGGCGCCGATTGGCCGGCCTGTTACAATGCTCGACCTCTGCAGGACTGGCCGGCCAAGGACCTTGCCCACGCACCTGCGCTCCTTGCCGCCATGCTCCGCGTTCCTCCCGCATCCAGCGATAGCCCATTCGTGCGGCCAGCGGCACCTGTCACGGCGCCCTACCGGTCCACCAGCCCCTTTTTTTCTCGGAGAAAACCTTTTGAACAACTTTGCAGTCGCCGGTATTCAGATGAACGTGTCGGCAGTCGACTCGAACGTCGAAGAAATGAAGCTCAAGCTCGATATCACCATGAACCTCTATCCCTGGGTGCAGATGGTGGTATTCAGCGAGTTGTGCGCCTATGGCCCCCTGACCTACTCGGCACAGGAGTTCCCTTGCGATTTCGAAGTGCAAATGCAGGAGATGGCGCACAAGTATGGCATTTGGCTGTTGCCGGGGTCGATTTTTGAAAAGGTGGGCGACAAGATCTACAACACCGCTTCGGTCATCAACCCGCAAGGCGAGGTCGTGACCCGCTATCGCAAGATGTTCCCCTTCTATCCCTACGAAGAGGGCGTGACGCCGGGCCTGGAATACTGCGTCTTCGACGTGCCGGACGTCGGCCGTTTTGGCGTCTCGATCTGCTACGACATGTGGTTTCCGGAAACCATTCGCACGCTGGCGTGCATGGGCGCGGAGGTGATTCTTCACCCGACGCTCACCGGCACCATCGACCGCGACAACGAATTGTCGATCGCGCGCGCCATGGCCACCATCAACCAATGCTTTCTGTTTGACGTCAATGGCCTGGATACCGGCGGTAGCGGTCGCTCGATCATCTGCGGACCGGATGGTCGCGTGCTCTACCAGGCGCAGAACAACGAGGAGATCATTCCCATCGAGCTCGACGTGGATCGCGTTCGTCGCAGCCGCGAACTCGGAGTCTTGCGCCTCGGTCAGCCGCTCAAGAGCTTCCGCGACCACCTCGGTGACTTCAGCATCTACTGGCGCGACACCGAACACCCCTATCTCGATTCGCTCGGCCCCCTGATCAAGCCCGGACGCATGGACCGCATCGCCGAGCTCAAGAAGATCGAGAGCGCTCTGCACCATCGGCACGATTCCGGTCTCTCCTGAGACAGCAGCCGTCGGTAGGCGGCGACCCAACCCGGGACCGACGACGCCGGCCTCCGGCCGTCTCGCCTATCAGGACCAGGGTCCGCTCCCGGGCACGCGATTGCGGTTCAGCAGCGTCGCCTCAGTTGCGGCCGGGAATTTCGGAAAGTCTCCGGACAACCGACGAATGTCCATGTTCTCTGGCCAGATCGATCGCCGCCTTTCCATCTTTGGATTCTATGTAGGGGTCTGCACCATGGCTCAATAGCAAGCCCACGGTAGTCACCTGGCCACGCGCCGCAGCGGCCATCAACGCAGTCCAGCCGCTGTGATCCTTGGGCACAAGATCCGGCTTGGCATCGCGTTCGAGCAACAATCGCACGATGCTGTCCTGGCCATAGATCGAGGCGAACATCAAGGCTGTCCGGCCCAAGGTATTTTCCGCATTTGGATCAGCTCCAGCCTCCAGCAATACTGCCACCGTATCGGCGTGCTTTTCAGCCGCCGCCAGCATCAACGGCGTCCAGCCCACCGCATTACGCACGTTCGGGTCGATGCCTTCCGCCAGCAGGCTCTTTACCGTCCCGGTAAGGCCCTTGGTTGCCGCATTGAGCAGGGCGGCGCCTGAGGCTTCGGTCCCCTTCTCGGAGGCGAGGCCGAAGGGACTAAGCACACTTCGGCATCTATCCGCATTAGGATCAGTTGCACAGCTTTTTGCAAGAAACTCGCATACCTTTCGGGCGTGGGCCGTGGCATCCTCGCGGCTCCTGATGTCACCCTGACCGATTTTTTCCACTGCGAGTGGCTCTTCATAGCTCATGCAGGCCTGCATGAGCTGGCTTGTAGCCAAAGTGCCGCCGATTGCCGAATCTGCTTGCCAAGGGCCGCTGCGGAGTGATGCGACAACCACCTTGCCTGCAAGCTGCGGATAATCCTTCAGGATCACTTTCATGTCCCGCACGGCCTCGTTCGTGATTTGCGGAAATACCCCGGCGGACAGATCGAACCCGCGCAGGCTTTTGTTCGCTACCAGCCTACCGTGTATGTTACCGATGTAGGTGACGGTTCCAGGACGCACCTCGAACACGATCGGCACTGCTGGCTTTTTCGGCTTGATGATTCGTGCATTGCTACCAATGTCCCGCTGGAGGCTCCAGCCGGACAATTCATAACGCCCGGCCGCCAACTCGCGCACATAGACGCGCCCCCAGACGGCATCGAATGCGGATGTTGGGAGAGGCGCCAAGGTGTCGTGGGAAAACGCCGCCGGAATCTCGGTGTTGTTATCCACGCCGCGGAAATCAACCGAGAACTTTAGATCGGCTCCACGGGGCAAGAAATGATCCTTATTCTTGTCATGCGATACGCTGAACAGGACAAGCCCAGCGTTCCTGCCAGCGCTTACGTCATACTGCGTGGAGACATTGCCGGTCGTTTGGCAGCCAACAAGCGCAAGCATCAGCATGGTCGCGCAGAGTAGAGCCCTGACCCGCTTCATTTTGCACCTCGGTTCTCGATAGTTGAGAAACAATACCACGCTTAGGTCTTTGGGAGCTCACTGGTATCAGTGACTCACAAGACGTGCAAGCTATTGTTTATGCGATAGTTTTTTGAGAAGCCTCAGGTGAATGTCGCGTCCGCGACGCACAAAGCTCCCTTGCTGGCACGCGACTGGCCCGAAGCGCGACAGGCATCACGTCGACGACCAGATTGCCCATCCGTGCGCCGGCAACTCGGTCGCCTCCGGCCTGGCCACCGCGTGCCCGGCGACCGGGACGAGCCCGGCCGGGATGGTGCACGAAACGGGCTGGTCATCCGTGTTCAACACCGTGACCAACAGGTTTTCCTGCGAGCGCACCTCGAAGGCGATCGAGCGGTTGGCCAGTTGCCTAACCTTGAGCGCACCATCGGCAAGCCAGGGTCGAGCGCGACGGATGGCGATCAAGCCACGGTGGAGTTGCCAGATGAGCAGACTGTCGCCGGCCAGGTCGCCGGGGCGATACGCCAAAGGCCGGCGAATCTCCGCGTCGCCGCCCTCCCGATCGTACTTGCGACCTTCTGCTGCCTGCTCATCGCCGGCATAGACGGCCGGGATGCCCGGTAGCGTAAACAGAATCGCCAGCGCATGCGGCAGATGGCGCCGGTCGCTGAGTTTGCTGACAATACGCGTCGTGTCGTGGTTGCCGACGAAATTCCACGGCACGAAATGACGGCAGAAATCGATGTGGCGCTGCAGCGCATGTGCCAACTCGTAGAAGTTGCGTTCGTTGAGCGAACTCCAGATGGCCTTCCACAGTTCGTACTGCGTAACCGAGCTCAGCCGTGACGCTTTGGCGATGGCGACGTAGTCACCATGGATCACTTCGCCGATCAGCAGGAGATCGGGCCGCAGGGCATGCAGGCGACTCTCGAAAGTCGCCAGAAAACCTGCCGGGATGGCGTAGGCGGCGTCCAGTCGCAGGGCATCGACGCCACGCTCAAGCCAATAACGCGCGACATCCACGGCCCAGTCGAGCACCTGCTCATTGCCATGCTTGAGTTTCACCAGCTGACCGTGTCCCTCGAAGTTGGCGTAACGGAATCCGTCGTCTCCCGGTCGATCGAAATTGATGTGGAACCAGTCCGAGCGGGCGGACTCACGACCATGCGCCAGTACGTCGACAAAGAAGGGATGGCCGCGTCCGACGTGGTGAAAAACCACATCGAGGCCGACACGCAGAGAACGCTGGTGGCACTCGTCGATGAGCTGGCGCAAGTCTGCTTCGCTGCCCAGTCGGCGGTCGACGCGAAAGGGATCGACGATGTCATAGCCGTGCGATTCCGATTCGAAGATCGGGCCCAACAGCAATCCCGTCACCCCGAGTTCCACCAGATGATCCAGCCAGCCCACCAGGTCCGCCAGGCGGTGGGAAATGGGGCCCTCCAGCGCACCAGGGGCAGGATTTCGATCCTCCGCGCCCAGAAAGCCGAGTGGATAGAGGTGATACCAGATTTCACTGCTTTTCATGAGCTGCCGTTCCAAGGTTGTTCCTGCATCTCGCAAACTTGCTGATCCGTCGTGTTCCCGTCCAGCCTCCAATTGCGGCTGCCATATTGGCAAGTGTTGCCGTGGAAGTCGACTCCGCCACCCACGAACCTCGGTCCGCGCCGTGCGCGAGACGAGTTGGAGCTGAGACTGGGAATTCAGGGAGCCTGCTCCCTGCCCGTCGAAGGAGTCCAAGGTGCAAGCCGGCAGGCGCACTGCAAGTGGAGGCGGAACGGTCATGACCTCCATGATCTGGGGCGCCTCGTCTGTCATGACCGTCAATGTGGGCGTGGGCGGAAAAAAAAAAATGCCTCCCGGCTTGCTTCGGCGCAGGGCGGCAGAGGCAGCAGCGTGCTCCTCTGCGCCCTCTACAAACGCGGCGATACGCAAGGAAAGTGTAAGGACCGGGCAGAAACGGTGACGTCCGCCCCGCCATGGATTAAAATGGCATTTTCCCTGCCAGTTGCAAGCATGAGCCAAGCCATACAAGAAAATCGATATACCACAGTGAAAATCCTGACGATTGCATGTTTGGTTATTTTCCTGTTATTCACTTGGCAAGGGAATAAGGGATTTAATTTGTGGGACGAAGGTTATCTTTGGTATGGCGTGCAACGTGTCCTGCAGAACGAGGTCCCAATCCTTGACTTTTTGGCCTACGATCCTGGCAGGTATTACTGGTCTGCGGGTTTGTTGGCGGTTACTGGTAACGATGGGGTGATGAGCCTGCGCGGTGCCGTTGCCATTTTTCAAGCTGCGGGCTTGTTTGTAGGCCTGTTGTTAATAGCCCAATCCGCAACAAGCAAGGGCAAAGCCGATATCTTTTTTTGGCTGATAGCGGCCGCCACCTTGGTGGTTTGGATGTTTCCACGTCACAAGCTTTTCGACATTTCCATTTCAATGTTTCAAATAGGGGTGCTGACTTATCTCGCCAGCAATCCAATACCGAAACGTTACCTTATTGCAGGCACCTGCGTCGGTCTGATTGCGGTTTTTGGGCGCAATCACGGCGTTTATGGTGCTGTCGCCAGCCTTGGGGTTATCGCCTGGCTGGCGATCAAACATCGTTCTGGCCCAGGTTTGATCAAGGCGGCCGCGCTGTGGAGTGCGGGAGTTGTGATTGGGTTTCTCCCCGTTATTTTGATGGTGATCCTGATCCCGGGATTCGCTATTGCTTTCTGGGAAAGCATTCGTTTCTTGTTTGAACAGAAGGCTACCAACTTGCCGTTACCTGTACCTTGGCCCTGGACCATCGACTTTGCCGCCACCTCTGTCGATGATGCTGCGCGCAACGTTTTGATCGGTTTCTTGTTTATTGGGACGCTGGTTTTTGGAGGGCTGGCGCTCACATGGGTCGTGCAGCAAAGGCTCAAGGAAAAGCCGGTGCCCCCTGCGTTGGTAGCTACAGCATTTCTGGCGCTGCCCTACGCGCATTTTGCTTTTTCTCGCGCCGAGGTCGGGCACTTGGCGCAAGGCATTTTTCCGCTGATTGTGGGATGCTTGGTCGTTTTGTCGTCCGCCCAGGCACAAATCAAATGGCCACTGGCAACCATTTTATGTGCCACAAGCATTTGGGTGACGCATGTATTTCACCCCGGCTGGCAATGCCTGGCCAGCAAACAGTGTGTCAATGTTGAAGTCGCCGGCGACGAACTGCAGATCGACCCTGCTACGGCGAGCGACGTAGCTTTGCTGCGTCAGTTGGCCGAGCAATATGCGCCAAATGGCCAAACGTTTATCGCCACGCCTCTCTGGCCCGGCGCATATGCTTTGCTAGAGCGCAGATCGCCGATGTGGGAAATTTATGCCCTCTTCCCCCGTACTGATGCCTTTGAGCGCAAGGAAATTGAACGAATCAAGGCAGCCAAGCCGGGGTTTGCGTTTATTTTTGATATGCCACTTGATGATCGCGAGGAGCTTCGCTTCAAAAACACACATCCATTGATTTATCAATATATCCTGAATAATTTTGACTCGATCTCCCACCCGCACAATCCGGCGTACCATATTTACAAGGCAAGGGGCGCATAAGAATGAGAGAGATGAGCGACCGCTTCGTCGACCTTCTTCGCAATACGAAAATACGGCTCCTGCAGCTTCACCGTGACGCAAATTGTGGGCATCTCGGCGGCAATTTCTCGTGTATCGAAGCGCTGATGACGCTGCATCACCGTGTTATGGAAGCAGACGACCGCTTCGTTCTTTCGAAAGGACACTCGGCTGGAGCTCTCTACGCCACACTATGGAGCCTTGGCCACCTCTCTGATGCTGATCTACAGACTTTCACCCGTGACGATAGCTTGCTTCCTGGTCACCCCAGCGGCTCCGGCATTCCCGGACTGATGTTTTCCACCGGATCTCTCGGACACGGTCCGTCGTTGGCGACCGGCCTTGCCCTCGCGGCGCGCCACAAGGGCCTTGATCATCGGGTCTTCTGTCTTTGCTCCGACGGTGAATGGCAAGAGGGTAGCTGCTGGGAGGCCCTTAGCTTCGCTATCCATCAGCGCCTGAAAAATCTTGTCCTACTCATCGATCAAAATGGCCTGCAGGGTTTCGGTCGCACGGCCGATGTGATCTCCTGTGATGATCTCACCCCGCGCATAGCCGCGTTCGGTGCGGACGTTGAAAAGATCAACGGCCACGATCCGGACGCGATTGTGAAAGCCATCGCCAGGCCGCCCAATGGCGTTCCCCGGGTGTTGATCCTCGACACTGTGAAGGGGCGTGGTCTGCATTTTGAGGGGCAACTGGAATCACATTACCTGCCCTTGTCTGAGGCCAACTACGCAGCGGCCCGCAGCACCTTAGAACGGGAGGGCTGCCAATGAGAAAGGCCTTCGCCGACGCGATTCTGGCGCACTGCAATCACGACGACTGGTTTTTCCTCACCGGCGATCTCGGTTTTATGGCTCTGGAAGAAGTCGAGGCAGCGTTTGCTACGCGCTTCGTCAATGCAGGGGTGGCCGAGCAGAACATGATCGGCGTTGCGGCAGGGCTCGCCCGTGAATCCCTGCGCGTGATCGTCTACAGCATTGCCCCTTTCTGCTATGCACGTCCCTTCGAGCAGATCCGCAATGACCTATGCCTGGGCCGCCTGCCGGTGTGCCTGGTGGGCAACGGCGGTGGTTACGCATACGGCCATATGGGGCCGACCCATCACGCACTTGAAGACTGCGCAGCGATGAATGCCCTAGGTGTGCGTGTGCTGGTGCCGGCTTTTGATGACGATCTTCCGGCACTTCTTGCTCAGCTTGACGCGCCGACGTATCTTCGCCTTGGCTACGATATCAGGCCAGTTGGTCAAGCTGTCGCTGAGTATGCCCCTTGGCGAGAAGTTCTGCCGGGTAGCTGTGGCGCCATTGCGGCCCTTGGTCCGATTGCCGGCCTTGCTTGGCAAGCCTTGGCCGACCTTGACATCGATGCACGGCCATCGGTTTGGGCGGTGTGCGAGTTCGCTGACGCCGAAATCCCATCCAGATTTCTGGATCAGATAGCTGGTCGTCCCCTTTACGTCCTGGAAGAACACGTTGCCCAAGGTGGGCTCGGAATGAACTTGGCCCTGGGCCTCGCCGCACGCGGCTTGGCAGCGGGGCGCTTCGTTCACCGACCGGCTCTCGGCTACCCCACCGGTCGCTTCGGCTCCCAGGCTTTTCACCGCGCCCAGTGCGGGCTCGATGCGTCATCCATCCGCTCCATGGTCACCGGCCGAAAAAATGAATCTAGACGACAAGCTTAGAAATCTGGCCGGCCCGCTGCTGGTTCTTGGTGCCAGCGGTTTCATTGGAGCCAACTTGCTACGCCGTCTGCTTGCCGTGCGCAGCGATGCAACCGGCACCGTTTTTTCCGGCGACACCTGGCGTCTCGACGGCGTACCCTCGGCCAACATCGCGTTCCTGAACCTGCAGGATCCGGTTAGCGTTAGATCAGTGCTCCACCGCGTCGGACCACGAACAATCTTTGATTGCTCGTCCTTTGGGGCCTATTCCTTCGAGCAGGACTGTGAGCGCGTCCATGCAACCAACTACCTCAGCTTCATTCGCCTGATGGAAGAGCTTGCAGGGACGGATCTGGCGGCCTTCGTTCATGCCGGCAGTTCGTCGGAATACGGTCTCAACTCAGCAGCTCCCCCCGAAGATGCCTCTCTCGTGCCGAACAGCCATTACGCGGTTAGCAAGGTCGCCGCCGGCGCAGCCATCGCTTATTTCGGCAAGGTGCGCGGCGTTCCGGTTACCAATCTGCGCCTCTATGCGGTATACGGTCCGTTTGAGGACAGCTCACGGCTCATCCCAGTGCTGTGCGAAGCCAGCCTACGCGGGGAACTTCCGGTTCTGGCTCGCGCCGAGGTAAGCCGCGACTTCGTGCATGTGGACGACGTGGTCGAAGCCTTTGCCGACAGCGCGCAGTTGATGGGGCCGGATCTTGCCGGTGAGTCCATCAATATCGGCAGCGGCTTGCCAACCACCCTCGCGGCGCTCGCCGACTTGGCTCTCGCCTCTTTCGGGCTCACCGCCGAACCGCGCTTCAACCCCGCCACAGGCCGCGCATGGGATACCGACAACTGGTACGCCGACACTACCAAGGCAAAACGCCTGCTTGGCTGGTCTGCCAAAATCAGCCTTGCCGATGGCCTCAAGCGAACTCGCGACTGGTGGCAAACCCATCTCGTCGATGCCGACTTCAAGCGACTGACCAAGCGCACTCAGCCGCGCAAGGAAAAGCACTCCATCTCTGCGGTGATTGCTTGTTACCGTGACGTTCAGGCCATCCCGATCATGCATGAACGCCTGGTAGCGCTGTTCCAGCGGCTGGGACTCGATTACGAGATAATCTTTGTCAACGACAACTCCCCCGACGATTCCGCCGAGGTGATCCGGGAAATCAGCGCCCGCGATCCCCACGTCATCGGCATCACCCACTCGCGCAACTTCGGCTCCCAAGCAGCCTTTCGCAGCGGCATGGAAATTGCCAGCAAGGAGGCTGTGGTCCTGATGGACGGCGACCTGCAAGATCCGCCGGAACTGATCGAAGCTTTCGTGGAACGTTGGCGCGCAGGTGCAGATGTGGTCTATGGTCGGCGGACAAAGCGTGAGATGCCGGTGCTGCTCGAAGGCTGTTATCGGGCTTTCTATCGAGTTTTTGCCTTGATGAGTGAGGTCCCCGTACCAAAAGACGCCGGCGATTTTTCTCTGATTGACCGTAGCGTCGTGTATTGGCTGCTCCAGTGCCAGGAGCGCGACTCCTTCCTGCGCGGACTGCGCGCCTACGTAGGTTTCCGTCAGGAGGGGGTCGATTATGTGAGGCCCGAGCGCATGTTTGGTGTTAGCACCAACAACTGGATCAAGAACATCGGCTGGGCCAAGAAAGGGATCTTTTCCTTCTCGCGCATGCCGCTGCACTTGCTCACCGCTGCCGGCGGAATCGCGTCCTTCGCCACGGTCTTGCTGGCTATCTTCAGCATCCTTGTGCGGCTACTTGACGCCGAGGCAGTTCCCAGAGGGATTACCTTCCTGTCATTGCTGATCATGTTCTTCGGTTCCTTCACACTGCTCGGAATCGGTCTCTTGGGCGAATACATAGGCAAGATCTTCGAGGAGACCAAGGCTCGGCCAGCCTTCATTCGCCGTAGTCTGATCGTGCGTGGCGAGATCCGGCCTGCAGATCCGCGGGAGCAACTGTGAGCATCGAGCGCGCATGTCCCGTCTGCCACGGCCGCGGCCACGCGCCGTTCGCTGACGAACGTATTGATCCCGAGCGGGTCGGGGCTCTGACTTACGCATCCCGCAAGCCACCGGAGTTCATGTGCCTGCGCCTCGTGCGCTGTACCACCTGCGATTTGGTCTACGCGCCTTCGCCGCCGGCCGAGGATTTCTTGCATGCTGCCTACGCTGATGCAGATTTTGACTCGGGTCCCGAAGCAATGGCTGCAGCCAAAACATACGCCGACGCTCTTGCGCCCCACTTGCAAGGGCTCACTGGTCGCAACGCTGCGGTGGATGTGGGCGCCGGTAGCGGACCGCTCCTTCCGTGGTTGCAGAGCCAAGGATTCGCAAGCGTGATTGGCATCGAGCCTTCGCGGGCAGCCATTGACGATGCCCCGCCGGCAGTGCGCCCACTGCTACGGGAGGGAATGTTTTCGGCATCCTTGCTTGAAGGCGAGACCCCGTCCCTGATCTGTTCCTTCATGACCCTCGAACATCTGCCGGATCCGGGCGATTTCGTCGCCACCGCCCACCACCTGCTAGAGCCTGGGGGCGCACTAGCGGTCGTGGTACATGACTGGCGGGCGCCCCTCAACCGCTTGCTCGGCCTGCGTTCGCCGATCATCGACGTGGAACATCTGCAACTCTTCAGTCGCCGCGCCCTGCGCGAACTGCTCCAGCGGGCTGGCTTCGAACATATTGAACTGAGTCCGATCAGAAACGCCTACCCGCTGCGTTACTGGCTTCGTCTTACGCCACTGCCGGCTCCCGCGAAGAGCCTGGCCCTCGGCCTGCTTGAGCGCTTTGGACTTGCCGACCACAACTTCGCCATGAACGTCGGCAACCTGCTCGCTGTCGGCATCAAACGACGCTAACACTTAGCTCCTAGGAATACCAACGCCATGACCCAAACCCCTCCACCCGCCAATAAGCAGAACGTACAACGGTTTGACAACGATGTGCGCGAAACCGGGGGCTACGCCTATACTGGCGATCGTCTGTCGGCCCGCCTGGCTAACGCAAGAATCAGCCGCAGCATCTCCGAGTCCTTCGACTTCAGGGGCGCCTCGGTTCTCGATCTGGGTTGCGGCGACGGGGCGTACACCGTCGAATTCGCCACCCTTGGGGTGCGCCAGATCGTTGGCCTAGACCCCGCTGCCGTCGCCATCGAGGCCGCGCGAACCCGCGCCCAGGCTTTGGGGCTGTCCGACATCGTGAGTTTCGAAGTCGGTAACATCTATGCCCTCGACGAATACCTTGCTCCCGGCCGCTTCGACTGTATCGTGATCCGGGGCGTGCTCCATCATCTGCCCGATCCAGCCCGCGCCTTGGCTGGACTGTCCGCGTTTGCGGGCACTGTGGTGGTGCTTGAGCCGAACGGCAACAACCCGGTGCTCAAGCTTCTGGAGCGCTTCTCCCGCTACCACATTGAACACGAGGAGCGCTCGTTCCGTCCGGGCCAGATCTGCGACTGGCTCACAAGCGCCGGCTTCACGATGCGCAGTTCTGGCGTGATCAACCTCGTTCCCATGTTTTGCCCTGACATGATGGCAAAGATTTGCAGGCAAGTGGAGCCGCTTGTCGAACGCATTCCCTTGATGCGTGAAATCGCCTGTGGTCAGAGCATAATCGTCGCCGGTAAATGAAGACCTTTTTCAGTCTGGCCGGGATGATCCTGTGCATGACATCCTCCCAGGTCCTGCTCAAGTTCGCGGGGCAGCATTCGGCGAACCACGCCAGTGTGCTGGACGGTTTTGTGCGCAACCCCTGGCTTTGGGCTGCCTTGGGAGCTTCGATTGGCGGCATCGGATGCTGGCTGCTGACCCTGCGCCGCTTACCGCTATCCGCTGCCTATCCATGGACGGCACTGATCTACTTCATCACCCCACTCGCTGGCGTCTGGTTTTTTGCCGAGGTGCTGACTGGCCGTTACCTGTTCGGACTGACCCTCGTCCTGGCTGGAGTGCTGCTGACCACCCGCGGAGTGATCTCGCGGTGAGCCCCGCCGAACTCGGCCTCTGCGTGTCGGCCCTTACCTGCAGTAGCATTTCCCAGCTCTTCATGAAGGGCGCGGCCATCTCCTGTGCGCCCATGCAGCGGCTGTTCCGCCTTGGCGTAGCGGGTAGCCTGCAATTGCTTTCGATCGCTCTGGCGGTACTTGCTCTGCAAACCCTGAACCTGTCCGAAATTGTACCTTTCGCAGCAGGTGCTTACCTGCTCGTGCCCCTCGGTAGTCGTCACCTGTTCGGCGAACGCCTCCGTCCGCTGTTCTGGCTTGGGGCTTTTTTCATCATAGCGGGAATCCTCTTTACTCAGGCGTGACCGCAGTGTTGACAGCTTCTTTCGCTGATCTGCCGAACGCCTGCCGGAATCGCCCGTGACCGCGTCCAATCGCAGGGCATCGACGGCGCGATCCAGCCAATAGCGCACGCCATCCACGAGCCAGTCGAACACCTGGTGTCGGTTCTTTTTACAACTACCAACGAAAGCCGTGATCTTTTCTAGCAGCCTGTCGGACTTTCCGCCTGCCGTGGCTCGTATATGATATAATCATA
>ERZ761602.1993-NODE-1993-length-34196-cov-27.397294_pt1 | contig 34196 bp, 46 predicted proteins | sample MGYA00512165_ERZ761602 | MGnify/ENA primary metagenome ERZ761602 (study PRJEB28899, sample SAMN02445085) | bioreactor sludge metagenome | biome: EBPR sludge; isolation source: Thorneside wastewater treatment plant | place: Australia: Brisbane, Thorneside...
GACCAATGCCATCGGCTTAACGTGCTTTATTCTCCGTTTTCTGAGACGACCCCTATCCTGTGCAGTCTTATCCATGGTCCTTTACCTGTGGGAAGCCGGCCCGCGAGCGTACGCATCGCAAGAGGCCGGTTTCCCACAGGCGCCGCATAGCGGCGGGACGGTGGGTAAGACAGGCTTGAGTAAGACTTGCGGTGTGCGTTTGTGTTTTGGCGATCGCATCTTAGAATGGGTACGGGTACGCATACAAAATACGAACTGTTATGAGCAACTACTTCCCTTGTTCGCGCGCGCTTCTCGAGCTTGAGCTCCAGGCGCTGGATTGTGATGATGGCCGAGTGAGCTTCCGGCGACAGCGCGACTTGTTGCGTCAGCGGGTAGCTGCCGCCGGGGATGAGCTGCAGAGACGTGCTGTTGCTGGTGAGCTTGCAGGGCTTATGAAGCGGTGGACCAGGTTTGTCATCGAGACCCTGACCGCGGAGGCACTGGGCGATGCTCGGCCTGGCCGGGAGAATGTCCGCACCTGGCAGCGGACATTGTTCGGCAAGTCGTGCGCTTCGGCGCGGCTTGCGCGGTATGCCAAGGAGGCTCGTAGTGGTGGGGGGCGGGGTGAACCGGTTCAGCTCCCGGATGCGGTCGAGCATGAGGCGCGAGAGCTTTTCGCGCGCTATCTTGAGCGTTTCCGCACGCTCGACTGAAAGGGTCGGTAGGGACGCAAACAGTGAGGCCCAAGGTGCGGCAACACCTTGGGCCTCGATCCATCCGCCTAGCAGGAGGTGATGGGAGTAGCTGTACCTATATTTTAGCTACTTCACTGCGGCGGTTCCACTCAAGTGCCGTAAATTCGCCCTGATCTCTATATGTCCATATTGTTTGGACTGCTATAGACTATTACGTAAGCCTATGCGATAATCATTGAGAAGGCGAGAAGCCTGAACTTTGATTTATCGCACAGGAGAAGGAAATGGCAAGTCTCAACGAGGTGCGCCTGATCGGCTACGTTGAAACGCGCAAGCGGACCGACAACGAGGGTCAAGATCACTACACTACGGAGGTTGCCGCCGAGGACCTGCAAGGCTTCGGGGCGCGCTGGCCCGCAGACGGGTAGCGCACTACGTCATGGCGGGCAATGCCCGCCAAAATTCAATGAGGCAAGCATGTCAGGAAAATCCAAGATGACCCCCGAAGAGTTCGACGCCCTGCGCCCGCGCCTGGGCCGCTTGTCACTCGATACCGTTGCACTGGCCCGTGAGGTGCTGGTCGACGGGCGGAGTCAGGTGGATGTGGCGAAGGGGCATGGAATCACGAAGCAGCGCGTGAGCGGTATGGTCGCTCGCGTGATTGCTGCGGCGCATGACGTGCCGGCGACGTGGCAGCGGGTCGAGGTTTGGGTGCCTCCTGAGCTTGTGGATCAGGTGCGGCAGCTCGAGGCGCAGGCCCGGGCTGCATTGCAAGAGAGGAATACCGGTGGAAAAGACGAATGAAGAGACGCCGCATGAACCTGGTGGGGTGGCCAGCATGCGCTACGGTTTCACAGATCCTCGAGATGGTTCGGTAGGGGTGCAATACAGCTTTCGCACACAGCAGGCGGCACAGATCGGCGCTGAGCAGGCCGGGGTGTCGCGGTTCCAGGGCCACAGCCCGGGCGGGGATGTGGTGCAGTTCTACCGGGACCATGAAGGCCAGTGGCGGCAAGCTGAGAACGAGGCTGAAATCGAACGCAACCAGAATCCCGAGCGGTTCGCCTCGGTGCGCGTCGAAAATGTCGCTCGGCTTCTGCGCGCGGGCGAAGAGGGTTTGCAGGTGGCGAAGGTGCCGTTGTCGCCGGAGTTGCGCCAAGCGTTTGCGGATATGGGTGTGAATCCGCAGCGCGATCGCGATGAGCGCTTGCAGGGAGGCATCGAGGTGCGCACCGAGCAGTTGCGGCAGTATGGTCCGGATTTGCCGGTCGCCGACGTGAAGCGCTGGGTGGATCTGGATGCGCGATCGCTTGAGGCGATTCAAGACCCTCAGATGCGCCGTGATGTAGCAGCCGTGGTCGCCGGTAACACGCTGAGCAATGACGAGTACCGGAAGAGCCTCGAGGCGGGGCATCGGGGAGTGGCCGTCGAGGTGGCTGCAGAGATCGGTCGGCGGGATCGTGTGGGTGAGACTCCTGAACTACAGACTGCGCTTGCGCGCGAGCATGTCGCCCTTCATCGGCAGGCGGGCGAGAATCCGGCCGAGCGCGAGCGCTGGGAGCAGGCGATGAAGTCCGGTGTCGACGGTGCGGGTTCGGCGTATCGCGTCGAGCTGGTGACGCTTGACCAGGATCTCGCACAGAAGGCAGGGGTCCACGTCGAGAAGGCTCAGCCCGACACGACTTATACCGGCCGGATCGCTGCCGAGGTCTCCGGAAAAGTGATCCAGGAGCGCGAGGGCTCGAACGCGGTTGTGATCCACGATCGACAGGCGATCGCAAATGATGTCTCGAAGCACGCCGGAAAAGGCGTCGAGATCAAGTATGTGGGCGATGTTGGTTTGGTGCGTGAGGCGGGCGTTTCACACACTCGGGATCGGATGGCGCGCGAGGAACGCGCTAGCGAGCGCGAGCGTTGATTGTGGGCCGGGGCTGTCCCCCGGCTATCATCAAAGGGTCGGGTTACGGCCTGGCCCCATTGTAGTGAGGTATCGGAATGGCACATATCACCTACCCGACGGCGCCGCCGCCGACCGTCATTGTCCTCGATGGCGAACATAACCCCGCGTACTACCTTGATCGCAGTGCGCAGCCGCAGTGGACGCACGAAGACTGCGTGAACTACGAGTCTGCGCGTGAGCTGATCACCGAGCTGATGGCCTTCCGTTCGGAGTGGATCGGGTGCGAGCGGGCTAAGACCGTGCCAGACCTGTCAGCGATTGAGCGCTGGAAGATCGAGCGCGGCGCCTACGCCGCCGAGCTGCGCGGGCTCGACGTCACCGACCGCGAGAACATTGCACGCATCCGCCGCGACTATGGCGCCGAAGTGCGGCGCCTCGCCGCGGGGGCTTGATGGACGAGGTCGACCGTTATCGCCTTTCTGCTGCAGCGCACGAGCGGATCTTTCGTGAGGAAATCGTCCCGGAGCTGACGGCGGGATTGAGGGGGGTAGATCGGCCTGCGGCCGTGGTCCTTGGCGGCCAGCCTGGCGCCGGGAAAAGCGCTATGCAAAGTGCAGCCGAGCTTGAATTTAAGAGCCGCGGCGGGGCGCTGGCAATCGTTGGCGATGACCTTCGCGCCTACCATCCGGAGTATCGCGCGCTGGTGCGGCAGGACGACAAGACGGCCGCCTATTACACCGACCGCGATTCCGGGCAGTGGGTCGAGAAGTTGATCGCCTACGCAAAGGAGCAGCGTTTCAACTTGGTCATCGAAGGAACGATGCGCGTTCCGGAGAAGGTGGCGCAGACGCTGACGGATCTGCGCAGCGCCGGCTACGCTGTCGAGGCGCGTGCGATCGCCGTCAATGAACGGTTGTCCACCCTTGGCATTCATCAGCGCTACGAGCAGATGGTTGCAGACCGCGGCCACGGTCGGTTCACGGTGCCGGCCTCGCACGAGGCCGCCTATCGGGCAATGCCTGGCACGCTCGAAGCGATCGAGCGGGATCGGCTGGCCGATCGCGTCGCCGTCTACGCTCGCGGTGGTGTGCAGCTCTACGAGAATACCTTGCAGGCCGGTCAGTGGTCGCGCTCACCTGGTGCGCGCGAGGTTGTCGAGGCCGAGCGGCAGCGGCCCTGGTCCTCGGGTGAGCGCCAGGACTACGCCGCTAACTGGGATCGCGTCGTCGAGCAAATGACGACCCGGGCTGCGCCGGCCGAGGATCTTCATTACGCTCGCAGCGTTCGTGTTGCGGCCTACCTTGAGACGGATGTTCCGGTCCTTCATCGTGCGGCGGCGCAGGAGCATGTTGCACTGGTCAGCCACGCGCGATCGGAGTCTGAGCGCGCAGGCCTTGATGGTGCCATGCAGGTTAGCGTGGAGCGTTCGAGCGATTACCGCCTCGAGCTGGTGCGCCTGGATCGCGCGATGGCCGAGCGGGCCGGTGTGACCGTTCGTGAGGCCGAGGTGAACCAGAGCTACCGCGGCCGGCTGGCTGAAGGGGGTAACGGCCAGGTGTTGCAGGCCCTGGAGGGTCGGCCTTCGGAAGTTGTCGTCCACGATCGGCAACGGATCGCAAACGACGTTTCGCGCTTGCATGGCAAAGAGGCCGAGATCCGGTATGTGGGTGAAATCGGTATCGCGGAGGAATCGGCGCGGCCGGTCGGGTATCGGGTGCGTGAACTCGGGCGTGCTGAGAATGGAGCGGAGCGCGAGCGCTAGGGTCATTCCCGTCCGTTTGTCCGGGAACCGGGCGCTGGCACGGTTTCGCTGTTCGCTCATCCCTTGAGCTGCGCTCCAGGGACCGCTGCGCGGCCCGTCTGCCCCCTTGTCCTTGCGCCGTTCCGGCGCCGATCGGCGGCCCGGCCAGGCCACGATGAAACACTAACAAGCCTCGTCTGGTGAGGCTTTCAGGGTTTGGCGCCTTTGGCGCGAGGTGGTGGCGGCCTCTTCCCCCCGCCCTTCCCCGCTGAGCGGGGAAGGGGGCCGAACGATCGCGTTCGATCCTCGGGAGCAGGGGTGGAGAACCTTCCCCCTGCCCCTCTCGGTGAGCGTGGGGTCGCTTCAACCAGGTCAAGGGTGCGGCTTCGCCCCTGCCCTCGCCCGTTCGGTGCTCGGGCCTGCGGCCCTGTGCTCCGCGTGCGGCCTGCGGTCAGGCCCTTGAGCTGGCTTCAGCTCGATTGTCTTCAAGGGTCAAAAACATATTGACCGCTATTGACTAAACCCCTGTTTTGTCCTATTATTGTCCTATCGGCATCGGGTGATGCCGAGGCCTCGGGAGCCGCGGCGGCAACCGCGCCCGGGGCGGTTCAAATGACAGAGCAGGAGGTTTTTATGGTCGATACCAACCAGTCCCCAACAGCGGTGCTGTTTCCCTATGTGCGCGCTGAGAAATCGGAACTCATGCGCTGGATCACCGCGCTGCCGGAGGTTGGCGGCCTGCTGCCGAAGAAGCGCGAGGCGATCATCGAGCTGGTCGCCGAAGCGGAACGTCTGGAGGCGGCAGCGCTCGAGCGGCGCGCCGAGGCTTACCGCGCCTCGCTGGAGTTGGAGGCCTCGGCCCGGGGTAACTGGTCCGCTGACGAGATCGAGCGGGCAAAGCAGAACACGCGCTAAGCACGTGTCCCGCGGTTGTGAAAACAGCCGTGGGTTTTGCCCTTCTCGACACCAGGACCGCGACACATGGCCACCGACACTTACAACGGGCTCGACCCGCATCAACGCGCCTTCATCAAACTGGTGAAGGAGAACGCCCACCGGCACCGCTGCTATGAAGTTTTCCGGGACTTCTGCGAGCTCGCCGCTCTTTCCTTCAGCAACGCCGTCGACCGGCAGCAGTTCGAGGCGCGCGAAGCGCGCTATCTGGAGATCGTCAAAGGGTACAGCGAGGACGAAGTGAACCGCTTTCCGGCGATGCTTGCCGAGTTGACGGCCTCGCTTACCGGTCACTTTCACGATGCGCTCGGAGAGATTTTCATGGCGCTCGATCTCGGGAGCCACTGGCACGGCCAGTATTTCACGCCCTACTCGGTCGCCTCGCTCATGGCTCGTATGACGATGCACGATGTAGGCGAGCGCATCGAGCGCGAGGGCTTCATTACCCTGTGCGAGCCGGCGGCCGGCGCTGGTGCGATGGTGATCGCCGCGGCTGAGGCAGTCACCGCCAGCGGGAACAACCACCAGCGGCAGATGCACGTTACCGCGGTCGACGTCGACCCTACGGCCGTGCATATGGCCTATATCCAGTTGTCGCTACTTCATATCCCGGCGATCGTGGTGCATGGCAACTCGCTGACCTTGAAGCAGTGGGGGTATTGGGTGACGCCCGCGCATGTCATGGGGTTTTGGGATCAACGGCTGCGCCGCCGCGATGAGGCAGCGCAGCGGCCCACATTTAGCGCCGCGCCCGATCCGGCGCCGGCGGGGTCAGAGTCCGTCGCCGATGCGGTCGCGGTAGTGCGGGCGGCCGTGCTCGAGCACCGCGGCCAGCTCGCAGAGCAGCTTGCGCTGTTCGGGTAAGACTTGGCGCCTTTGGCGCGAGGTGGAGGCGGCCTCTTCCCCCCCCCCTTCCCCGCTGAGCGGGGAAGGGGGCCGAACGATCGCGTTCGATCCTCGGGAGCAGGGGTGGAGAACCTTCCCCCTGCCCCTCTCGGTGAGCGTGGGGTCGCTTCAACCAGGTCAAGGGTGCGGCTTCGCCCCTGCCCTCGCCCGTTCGGTGCTCGGGCCTGCGGCCCTGTGCTCCGCGTGCGGCCTGCGGTCAGGCCCTTGAGCTGGCTTCAGCTCGATTGTCTTCAAGGGTCAAAAACATATTGACCGCTATTGACTAAACCCCTGTTTTGTCCTATTATTGTCCTATCGGCATCGGGTGATGCCGAGGCCTCGGGAGCCGCGGCGGCAACCGCGCCCGGGGCGGTTCAAATGACAGAGCAGGAGGTTTTTATGGACGTCACTCACCTTTCCCTGGCCTCTTCGGCTGCTTCGCGCCCCGCCCGCATCCCCACCGGCCCCGGCCTGCGTGACCTGGCGCTGCGCTGGCTGCGTCCGGATGCCGGTGCTCCGCTGCGCGTGGTACGCCGCGGTCGCCTCGCCGAAAGCCGCCGTCGCTATGTCGAGATCGAGACGATGAGCGGGGGGCGGCGTATCGCCCTCTTCTTCTTCGTCTCGGCGGTGCGCCCGGGCGGCTGGTCCGTTGTTCCGGATGCAGCGCCCTAAATTCTATTGACCGCTATTGACTTGGTCCTAAAAACGTCCTATTATTGTCCTGTCGGTGTCGCACTTTACGCCGATCGCCTCGGGCAAGCGGCGGCAACCGCCCCCGAGGTGCTTCCAGACCTAGCAGGAGTTGATCAGATGACCATCAGTACCCAGACCCTCGTTATCGGAACCCGTGTTTATTGCGCGTTGCACTACTGCGGCGCCGGCATCGTGTATGCGATCCACGGTGAGCAGCGCCCCGATACCGTGCAGACCTTCATGGGAGGCGCTGGCGTGTCGGGCGGCTCGGCGCGTGTTGATGTCGTGTTCGCGAACGGTCACCAATCGCGCGCGCTGCCCGAATCCATCGTGCGCGGCATTCAGTGGCGGATTTTGGATGAGGTGGCGAGTGCCAGCGAGATTGCCGCAGCCCTGGCGCACGCGGTCTGCGTACAGGCGCAAAAGCGTGCGGTCGAGGATGAGGTCAAAGCTGTCCATGTTGCCGAGGTGGCGCGCCTGCAGGGGGCGCCGGAGTTCGCAAGTCTGACCCAAGGCGATGACCGCTATAGCGGCAAGCTCGCCGCGTCCAACATCCGAACGGAACTGCGCCGCGCCTTTCCCGGCGTGAAGTTCTCTGTTCGCAAGTCGAGCCACGGCGCGGTGAACGTGCGCTGGACCGACGGCCCGACCGCGACCGAGGTTCAGGAACTCGTCGGCAAGTATAAGCGCGGCCACTTCAACGGGATGGAGGACATCTACGAGGATGAGCGCTCGGCATGGTGCGAAGTCTTCGGCGGTGCCCAATACGTGTTCTGCGATCGCGACCAATCGGATGCGTTGATTGTCCAGGCGATCGAGCAGGTATGCACCGAGTACGCCGGCAATCTCAGCGGGATCGAACCCCCGACCGTCGAGGCCTTCCGCGCAGGGCGCCTCTCCTATGCCTACGTGCCAGGCCTGAATGACGACCTGCAGGCGCTGATCCGCAGCACTGCGGTCGAGCTCCGCGGCTGACGTTGCCGCTGGTGGGCCGACATTCGGCCCACTGTTCCCAACTTATCCGCGAGGCTGACATGAACAAAGGGAAGGAATTGCAGGAACTGGCGCGCTGCGAGCAGCACTTGCAGGGTGAATTGGGGCGCGAGCAGGCGCGGGGCCTGCCGGCATCAGCTCCAAGTCCGACGCGCGCGGCGCGCCGGCTCAATGACCACCACCTACGCACTTGGGCCGGCTTCTACGCGAGCAACGCCGCGGCTGGTAGAGGGCGCTACTTCGGCGCGCGTGTGCGCGCAGGAAAACTCGAGGTCACCCCCGATTTCGGCGAGACGTGGAAGACCGTCGAGGACCTGGCCAGCGCTGCTTTTCATGACCATAACGGGCGATCCATCCACTTGTAGGCGGGCAGGCCTGCCCGCCTGCCCTTCATTGTCCTCTTGCCTCACTCCCCTGGCGCAGATCCGCGAGCATCGGCGCATGCAGTTCGAGCTCGCCCGCCGGCGGGTGACGTCTACCTACGATCATTTGTATTGTTTTTGTATGTTGTATGTTGTATCATACAACATACAACATACAACATACAAACGGAGCCCGAGCATGGCAATTACGAAGCAGGACATCCTGGCTGTAGCCGACGCCCTCGACGCCGAGGGCGTCAAGCCCACCCTGGCCGCAGTGCGGAAGAAGCTCGGCGGAGGTAGCTTTTCTACGATCTCCGAAGCCATGAAAGAGTGGAAGGCGGATCACGCTAGCGCCGCCGCCCCGCTTCGCGAGCCGGCGCCGCCAGCCGTGGTTGAACGTTCGGCCGACTTGGCTGCTGAGTTGTGGGCGGCATGCATGGAGCTGGCCAATGCACGGCTTGCTGGTGAACGGGAGGCCTTGGAGGTGGCTCGCGAAGAAATGGAGGCTTCTCAGCGCGAGGCTGCTGAGCTGGCCGACCAGATGGCGGGCGACATAGAGGCGCTTCAGGCACAGGTGAGCAGCCTGCAGGTGCGCGCTGAGTCGGCTGAGTCTGAAATTGACGACATGCGCGCTGAGCTTGCCGCCGCACTTGAGCGTGCGGGGCGTGCTGAGGCGAGGGCTGCCGAGATCGAGAAGCGCGCCGACGATGCTAAGACGGAGCTCGGGCGCATGCATGAGCTACTGAGCGAGGAACGCAAACAACATGCTGCCGAGTTGGAGCGTCAGACCGTCGCCCTGCAGGCGGCACAGGAGGCAGCGCGTGCCCAAGGCGAAGAGATCGCCGCGCTGCGCGCGCAGGTGGTCTCGGTTCATAGCGAGCGCGACCAGGCTCGCGCAGAGGCCTCAGGCCTGCGCACCGAGCTGGCCACCCTCACGGCTCGGGCTGCTGCTGAGAGCGAACAGCACCAGGAACAGCGCAAGCGTGCGGCCGAAGAGGCCCACCGCTGCGCTGAAAAACTTACCAAGGCCACGGCTGATCGGGACGAGGCGCGCACCGAGGCGGCGCACTTGCGCGGCCAGCTCGAGGCGCTGGCCGGGCGAAAGAAGGAAGGGGGGTAATTCGTGAGCGGAGCGCTTCGTTATGCCCTTGCCCTTCTCGCGGCCATCGTGATCGGTGGGGCGCCGGCTGTCGCGCGAGCTGCACTACTCGCACCGGCAACCGCCGATGTGGTGCTTGTCACGCGCATCGTGCGGGTGAGTGACGGCGACACGGTGCATGCCATGATCAACGGCCGGGCCGTGCGCGTGCGACTGTCGGCGATCGACGCGCCCGAGGCAGGCCAGGCCTTCGGCGAGAAGGCGCGTCGGGCGCTAGCCGACATGGTGACGGGGCGTGATGTCGAGCTGCATCGAGTCGGCGTCGACGTCCACCAGCGCCCTTTGGTCGTGCTGTCGGTGGAAGGAGTCAGTGTGAATGCTGAACTGGTGCGCTTGGGGTGGGCGTGGGTCTTTCGCCAGTACAGCAGCGACGTCGAGCTAATCGCGCTTGAAGATGTGGCGCGGCGCAACCGTTGGGGGCTATGGGGCGATCCACATCCAATTCCGCCGTGGGAGTTCCGGCGGAACGCTCGCGGTCGCTGATGATGCTGATCGATGCCCTCGAATGGGCTGGCTCCCTTTTGGGGTTGCTCGGCGCTTTCCTGCTTGCCACCCATACGCGGGTTTCCCGGTATGGGTGGCTGGCCTTCCTTGCTGCGAACCTGGCGATGATCGGCTTCGCAATCGGGATTGGCCGCTATGGCCTTTTGCTACAGCAGACGGGCTTTATGTTCACCAGCTTGCTCGGGATCTACCGCGCCGGGTTCTTGCGGGTGGAGAGGAGCAAACCCTGATGGGCCATTCCCGGCCTGTGGCCGGGAACCGGGTGCTGCCATGGTTTCGCTTACGCTCATCCCTTGCGCTTCGCTCCAGGGACCGCTGCGCGGCCCCTCTGCCCCCTTGTCCTTGCACCGTCCCGGCGCCCGGCCGATGGCCGGCATTCCGAGTTCGCCTGTAGCGAACTGAGGGCGGGCCAAGGCCCGCCGCCGGGCGGTAGTGGGTGAAAACGCGTCACTGCCGCCTCCACGCTTCCTTTCGTTGTCACTGCCCTTCGGGTCGCCTTTATCGCTGCAACCGTAGCCGGGCGCGGTCGGCCGTCAAGGCAACCCCCTTCGGGGGCGCGCTTCGCGCGACCTTGACGTCCGCCCTTGTGCGCCCGACTCCGGAAGCAGCAAGGCGACCCGAAGGGCAGAAACCACAACGAAAGGAGTCTCACTATGGCAGCAGCGACCATCACCCACTACCCCCCGGCCGAGGCTGCGGCCCCTTCGGCCGCCTCCCGCAAGGCTCACCGCCAGGCAGGGGTGCAGCTTGAGTTCGCGTTGAAGGTGGTGATGACCGATGACGAAATTCTCGAGCGCGCACGCGAAATCCTCGTTGCGCGGATGCGTGAAGAGACGTGGATATTCGATTCGCCGAACCGGGTGCGTGAGTACCTGAAAATGCAATTTGCCGAGCTGCAGCATGAGGTTTTCGGGGTGCTTTGGCTCGATGCGCGCCATGCATTCATCAGGGACGAGCAGATGTTTCGCGGCACGCTGACGCAGACGAGCGTCTACCCGCGCGAAGTCGTGAAATCGGCGCTTCTGACGAACGCCGCCGCGTGCGTCGTCTATCACAACCACCCGAGCGGCGCGGCCGAGCCGAGCACGGCCGACGAATTGCTGACCCGAACGCTAAAGGATGCGCTGGCCCTCGTCGACGTGCGGGTGCTCGATCACCTGATCGTCGCCGGCGCTGGCACTCCTACGAGCTTTGCCGAGCGCGGCCTGCTCTGACCGGCGCGGGCCGGGCGCTCCCGCGCCCGGCCTTGTCCTCCCCGACCGGAGATCCTCGATGTATCACCGCTTCGCCATTCATCGCCCGAGTGGCGGTTTCTTCGATTACGTGTGGGCCGACTCGATCCGCCAAGCAAAAGCCGAGATCCGCCGGCGCTATCCGCACACACGCTATGCGCTGCTCGATCAAACCGCGTGCCCGGGTCTTGTTGCCCGTGGCCCGTCTTATCTGACGCCGGAATTTTGGGAGAAGCGGAGCGGATGAGGCCCCGCAAGTCGGCCCGGCCTTGCGGCCGGGGAGCGACTTCGCTGCGGTGCTGGCCGTGGCCAGGCGCTTGTTGCCCCCGCTATCGCGGGCGCGCGCCCTCGGGCACGGCTGCGCCCTGCCCGCCACGACCAGCACCTACGCTGCGCGCTTTGCTTGCCTCTTGGGGTCGGCTTCGCCCACCCCGCCGCGCTCCGCTTGGCATCCCCAGTGTGGGGCCGGCAGCTTTCGCTCCCGGCTCGCGCAGCCCGACCGCCCGTGGATTATCCGCCGCGTTGCCCACCGCCCCGCCGCTACGCGGCGCCTGATGGAAAACTGGCCTAATGCGATGCGTAGGCTCGCTGGCCGGTTTCCCACAGGTAAAAGGCCGTGGACAAACGTTCCCGGTTGCGGCGTTTTGGAGGTGCGGCCAAGGCTAAAGAACTCTAGTTGCCCTTTGCGACACGTATCGTAAGTGGCATGACTGCTTCAACACCCGTTCCTGTACGTACAACCTTTCCCGTTGCCCCTTGGATAGTTGCAGCCCACAAGAGGGCATCTGTATTGTTAGCGCGGCACTCGAACAAACCAAATGCCCCATTTCTTGAGGCTTTTGCAGCACCATAGCCTGGTGCCTGGGATAGACGCATGCTGTCAAACGAGAGTTGTGCGTTTCCAGCGCTTCTTGGATCACTAAAGCTTTCCGGTGCAACCTCGCTCCAACTGGACTGATGCCCTGGGATCCGTCCGAGGTTTCCATTGTTGTTCGCACAGTATGCAGAGAGCAACTCACGAGGTTTTTCTAGCTCTGATCTTGAATAATAATCAAAGCTGGCTTGAATTTGCACTGAAATAACTTCGTTTGCTTGCTGCAAATAGTGACGGGCAAGAAAGCGCCCTAAGCTCAGATTGGAAATAGGCTTTATTGTTTCCTGAAGCATACTAAAGCGCTCTTCAGGGGTACGGGTTGCACATCCGGCCAATAGCGTGCAAGTAAGCGCCACGGCAACATAAACAACCTTCTTCATTTGGCTGGCCATCTGTATGACTCCAGAGTTTTTTTATCAAGGGCTACGTAGCCACTTGGATTATGCCATGAAGCTTGATGCGCCTTGATGGCGCAGCTTGGGAGGGTGTCCCTGAAGTGCGATCTTGGTCGTTGTCTAGGGTTGCAGCTTTCAGAATGCGTACGGGTACGTATTCATTATCCCAGGCGTTGTGATCTGGTTCCGCTGCGGCTGCGTTTGGCGGGGCTGACGGGCGACCCGTCATTCGATGGCCTCGAGTTCAGCCGCCGCGCACTTCTCGCCACCACACAGCAGGCGGAGACCAGGTTTGGCCCAAGCTTGGGCCCCGCACCTAGGGCAGCGATACTTCAGCCGGTTCGACCGATTAACCGGGGCCGGTGGCGGTGGCGTCACGAGCGCCCCCCATGTTGGCGTCGCCAGCGCCGGGCCGGTCGCGTCTTCCTGTCCGCTCGCCTCGGTAGGAGTCGCCGTTGGGCAGTACGGGGGGAAGCGGTCGCACCATGACAACGTGAAGGGGAGGGTCAGCAGTTGCGCGCAGGCGCGCGCGAACGGGCCGCCGTCGATGATGTAGTGCGTCATCTGCTCGCCTACCTTCCGGCCACCGGGTTGCCCAGTATTCGAAGGCATCAATCCGATCGCCTCCATCCGCTGTGCCCATTCCTTGTTGTGGTAGCCCCGCCGGCCTGGCTTGCCTCGGTGATACTGCCATTGGTGCACCATTTCATGGGCCAGCGTGGAGAGCGTCGCCGAGATCGGACGCACGCCGAAATAGGCCGGGTTCATCGCGATCTCGTCGGTGTACTCGCCGCTTTGGTGCACGAAGCGCTGGGATGAGAAATAGCCGTATGTGCGCCGTTCGCGCTGCAGAGTGATGAGGCAGGGTGGCAAGGTGCTGCCGAACAGCGTCAGGTTGAAGTGGCTGAAGGCGTCCTGCAGCTCAGCATAGACTTCGCGGGTTGGCTCGGTCATAGTTCGTTCTCTTGTTATGGATTGCGCAATCCACATTCAAGGTACAAGAAACGGCGCCGCGAGGGCGCCGTCGAGTGCTTAGAGCAGGGCGCTTGAGAGCGCCCAGCCGGCTAGGGCGCCCCCGATGATGCCACCTGCCAAACCTACGGCGAGGGCGAGGGTCGCGAAGCGGCGGGCAGATCGGTGTACGACCGTAGCCGCAGCGGTTGCTTCTTGCGTCACCTTTTCGACGCGCGCCAGCAGTCGGTCGCCGGCGTGATCGAGCTCGGCTTTGAGCTTGGCCGCCGCTGCGGCTGTCACTTGGTGGATCTGTTCGGCTGAGCGCTCTCCGGCCCGGCCCGCGTGCTCTGACGCTTCGGTGAGTCGCTCGGAAACCGCCTCGATGCGGCCGACCAGCTCTGAAACTTCGCCCAGCACTTCTTGATAGATGATGTCGAGCTTCGTGCGCGGATCGGCCATCGCTGTTCCCCTGGCGTAGCTTAGGCGAAGAGCGCCGCAAACACGCCGTCGAGCTGTCGATTCACCCCGCGTGCGAGGCCCTTGATCGCGTGCATGTCCGCATAGTGCGCAGCCTTCTTTTTGTCAGCGTCTTTGTCGAGCCCCTTGAGCAGCGCCTTGTAGTCTGTTTCATCCTGTACGACAGCCGCGATCGTGGTTTTTTTCGCCGAGAGCAGGTTGAACACTTCGTTCTCATAGATCGCTGCGTCTGGGTTCGCGATGCAGGTCTTGGCGGTTTTCGCGTAACCCAGGATCGGCGCGAACTCGTCAGCTACGTCGGTATCGACGCGATTGAAGACGACGCGGATCTTGTTCGGTGCGACTCCGACCCCGGCCAGCGCCTGAATCGTCTTGAGGGTTTCTTTCTGCTCCTTACCCCCACTCGTGACGGGCACCACGAAGTAATCGAACTCTAGGTGCGATTCCTCGAACTTGATCATGCGATCGATGAACTCTTCCACATTGGAGGCGCCCACATCGACGATTGCGTTATCTGACATCAGCAGCTCCTTGTAGAGCTTGCCGAACTTATCGCCCTTCATCTTTTCGATGTCTAGCCCAAGGTCGCCCGCCGTTTCGTTTATCGTTTCTACCGCGTAAATACGTGCCTCCCCCATTCTGGGCGCGAGCAAGTGCGCAGCGATGGTCGTTTTACCTACAGTTCCGCAGTAATTGATCACAGCTACTTTCATCGTTTACTCCTTGTTCTTGGCAGCCTCTGCCAACTGTTCAAGATCGAAATCCACTTCCCGCGCTTTTGCCAGCTCACCCTTGTTACTGATCGGGCGGACTGTCGGAATTTCCGGCTTGCCGACCGGGTTTGTCGCAGTCGTGGTTCTGGTAGTGGCGCCCTGCTTCTCTACGGGTGCCGATGCTGCTGCATCGCCCTTCGTCTTCTTGCGGTAGCGATACAGATACTTTCGGAATGTCTCGAGCTTCACGTCTAGGCCGTGCTGGTTCAGCGTCTCTACGATCTCTTCATGACCGACGCCCTCCCTAACTCGGCGGTCGATGTCGGGCATCAACTGTCGCAACTTCGCAGCCAGTGTCTTGCCCGGCAAACTCAAGATCGCGGTCTTGAGGTCTTCCGGCTGGGTCACGTTTTACTCCTTTTCTGCTTGTTTGTCCTACAGAGGTCCGAAGGTTGCCCGCTTTCTGTCCTAACTGTCAATGATTGCGTCCTTTTTTTGTCCTATGGTTGTCCGTCTTGTGTCCTGTATCTATCCATGACTGTAGTTCGATGACCTTTCGGTCATCGGGAAGGGCTGGACACTCTTGCCCGTGGTCCTTAAAGGGTGGGGTGCTAACTGGGATTTCTGGTCCTTAACCCTTAAAGTAGGGGCATACACCATACGCACCTTGTCGGTGCGCGCAATCCGTTGTAAAACAACGTCTTGCAAACTCGAAAGAATATTGTTCGTAGTCGCAAGCAACTACGAACAAGCCTACAAGCCTTGTATTTGATAAGATTTAGACACTACAACGGCACTACAGAGGATGAAATGGCACTAGGTGCGCCTGTACAGCTCCGGTTGGAGCCCGAAAAGCAGCTCATCTACGAGGCCGAGGCCGCTGCGCGCGGGCTGCCCCTCGTGGGCTACCTACGGCAGCGCTTGGAAGAGCGCGACATGCTGCACAGCGAGTTGATCACGCTGCAGAACCAGGTGGTCGGGCTGCGTCAGTTGGTCGAGCGGCTGGTCGGCCGCCAGGGTGACGCGTCGGCGCGACCGCCCGCGTCGGCGCCCGATGCGATGCTTACTGAGCTTGTTCTACTGCTCAGAAACTTGAGCAAGCCGGCAAATATGCAGGTTGTTCATAGCGAAATGAGACGCCTTGGAATTCCGATTTGGAACGGAGAAAGCGGAGGGCATGATGACGCCTGAAGATCGACGTAAGTTGGGGCTTTTGATCTTCATTCTACTTCCTGTGCTTTTCTGGTTTGAGGTGGTGCGAAGAACAGAAGTCTTGCCGCCTAAGAAGGGACCGGCGCTATGGGAGCTCATGAAGCAGACCCCGGATAAACCCATCCTTATCATGGCGCTCGTCGGTGGAATAGTTGTGGCGATTCTGCTGATCTGGCTCATGAACGAACTTGGGAAGTCGGACTTCGGAGGCGCCCCTTTTAAGCGGTTTCTACGGGGCACGAAGCTGGTAAGCAAGGACAAGTTGAAGCGGATGACACGGGAGAAGAAGGTCGAGCAGGTTACGGTCGGCGGCATCCCAATCCCCACGAAGGTCGAGAATCTTCATATCGCCATTCAGGGTTCTACGGGTGGCGGGAAGTCGGTTGCGATCCGAGAGCTCCTTTTCTCCGCGCTGCTACGCGGTGATCGCGTAATCGTGGTGGACCCCAATGGGGATCTGTACTCGAAGTTCGGGCGGGACGGCGATGTCGTGCTCAACCCCTACGATGCGCGAACCCAGGGCTGGAGCTTCTTCAACGAGATCCGCAACGACTATGACTTCAAGCGGTACGCGCTTTCGGTGGTGCAGCGAGGCAAGACGCACGACGAGGAAGAGTGGCGAGGGTATGGTCGCCTGCTGCTGACCGAAACCGCCCGTAAACTCACCCTCATGGGCAAGCCGTCGGTGCAGGACTTGTTTCGCTGGACCACGATCGCAGCCCCGAAGGATCTCAAGCTGTTCCTTGAGGGCACGCTTGCGGAGTCGCTGTTTGTGGGAGCAGAGAAGGCTCTGGCGAGCGCGCGGTTCGTGTTGTCCACGACTCTTCCCGAGCACGTCACCATGCCGCCCGGAGATTTCTCCCTTCGCCGCTGGCTGGAAGATCCGAAGGGGGGGAACCTGTACATCACCTGGCGCGAGGATATGGTCGAGGCGCTGCGACCGCTCGTTTCTGCCTGGGTAGACGTACTCTGCACCTCGATACTTTCGCTTCCCGAGGATCGGAACCGCCGCCTTTGGGCGTTCCTTGACGAGTTGCCGAGCCTGGAAAAATTGCCCAGCTTGATTGACGCCGCTACGAAGGGCCGCAAGATGGGGTTACGCCTGGTGACCGCCTTCCAGTCGACCGCCCAGCTCGACGATATCTATGGGAAGGACGAGGCGCAGATCCTGCGTAGCTGCTTCCGGTCGCTCGTGGTGCTCGGCGGTGCCAAGACAGACCCGAAAACATGCGAGGACATGAGCCAAGCGCTTGGAGAGCATGAGGTCGAGCGCGACAAGTACAGCCGCAATAGCAGCTCGAAGGGCTCGAGTACCAATCGTTCGCCCGAGCGTAACCGCGAGCGGGTGGTGATGCCGTCTGAGATCGCCTCGCTTCCCGAGCTGACTGGCTATGTGGCTCTCGCCGGCAGTTTCCCGATTTCGCGTATCAAGCTTGAGTGGGTGGACTTTACCAACCGCTTGCCAGCCTTCGAGGAACGGAGGTTCGGCCATGCTTAGCCACAAGGTGCTGACGCGCCAAGATGTCGGCGACGCAGCCGGGTACTACGAGGACGGCGCCGATGACTACTACGCGCAGGAAGGCGAGGCCTCGGCGTGGCAAGGTAAGGGGGCGGAATCGCTAGGGCTGAATGGCGCTGTCGACTCCAAGCGCTTCCGTGAATTGCTTTCCGGTGAGGTGCAGCCGGGTGTGGCGATTACGCGCGATGGCACCCGCAAGGATAGCAAAAGCCGATTGGGCATCGATCTCACCTTCTCAGCACCTAAATCGGTGTCTTTGCAGGCCTTGGTAGGTGGTGATGCGCAGATCATCAAGGCCCACGATCGGGCCGTGGCGCGTGCGCTCGAGATTGCGGAAGAGCGCGCACAAGCGCGAAAGAAGATCGATGGTCGCAGCCAGGTCGAGACGACCGGCAATCTGGTGGTCGCCAAGTTCCGCCACGAGACGAGCCGCGAACAGGACCCGCAGCTCCATACGCATGCTGTCGTGATGAACTTGACGCAGCGCGCAGACGGGCAATGGCGAGCCCTCAAGAACGATGAGCTCGTGAAAATGAACAAGTACCTCGGGGCGGTCTACCGCGCCGAGTTGGCAACCGAGCTGCAGCGGCTGGGGTACAACATCCGGCACGATCGTGATGGCCTGTTTGAGCTGGCTCACATCGACCGTAAGCAGCTCGAAGGCTTTAGCCAGCGGGGCGCGCAGATCGAGGCGCGGCTGTCGGCCGCTGGGCTCGATCGGGATACAGCTACGCCCGGTCAGAAGCAGCAGGCCACGATGCAAAGTCGAGCGCGGAAGGTTTCGGTGGAGCGTGAGTCTCTGCATGCAGAATGGCGCGGTCGAGCCAAAGAGTTGCGCATCGACTTCGACCGCCGAGGCTGGGCCGGGCAGGGTGCGAAGGGTGAGGGGGGGCGCACTGTCGCCCGAGAGATGGCGCCGGAGTCCTTCCCTGCTGCCTTGGCCGCCCGTAACGCTGTGCGCTACGCGGTTGATCACCTTACCGAACGTCAGTCGGTGATGTCCGAGCGGGTATTGCTCGATACGGCGATGAAGCAAGCGGTGGGTGCGGCGAAGCTCAACCACATTCAGGCCGAGATCCGGCAGCAAGTAGAGAAGGGCTATCTCATCCAGGAGGCGCCGAAGTACCGGCCAGCCGATCAGATTGGCCAGGGAGAGGGGCAAACCCGAGCAGCATGGGTGGCCGAGTTGGTCGCTAAGGGGCAGGACAAGCGAGCCGCGGGCGAGCGGGTGGATAGCGCGATCGCACGAGGCGGGCTTGTGCCAGTCGAGCCGCGCTACACGACGCAGACCGCGCGCGAGCGCGAGAAGCTGATCATGCAGATCGAGCGCGACGGGCGAGAGAAGCTGCCTGCGATCATGACGCGAGAGGCTGTCGCCGATCGCCTGGCCGGCGCCTCTCTCAACGCTGGTCAGCGTTCGGCGGTTGAGCTGATTTTGACGACGCAGAATCGGGTGGTCGCGGTGCAGGGTTTCGCCGGCACCGGTAAGAGCCACATGCTGAACGAGGCTAAAGCCGAGATCGAAGGGGCGGGCTACCAGGTGCGTGCCCTCGCGCCGTACGGTAGCCAGGTGAAGGCACTGCGCGAGTTGGGGGTCGAGTCCAATACGCTCGCCTCGTTCCTAAAGGCAAAGGACAAGGCCATCGGCGCGAAAACGGTCCTCGTGGTCGACGAGGCTGGTGTGGTGCCTGCTCGTCTCATGCAGCAGGTTCTGCAGGTGGCCGAGAAGGCCGGCGCGCGTGTTGTGCTGGTGGGTGACACGGCGCAGACGAAGGCCGTTGAGGCGGGGCGCCCGTTCGATCAACTCCAGGTCGCAGGCATGGCTACGGCGCGCATGGATGAGATTCAGCGCCAGAAAGATCCAGTGTTGAAGGAGGCTGTAGAGCTGGCAGCCAAGGGGGCGACTACGGCCTCGCTCGATCGCATCAAGAGCATCAACCAGATCGAGAATGACCAGGAGCGGCGGGCGGCCGTTGCAAAGGATTTCATCCAGCTCCCGGCAGGCGAACGTGATCGCACTCTGATCGTTTCAGGCACGAACGAAGCCAGGCGGGAGATCAATCGCATGGTGCGCGAAGACCTAGGGACGGCGGGGAAGGGCGTGGAGTTCGATACCCTCATCCGACGTGATACGACCCAAGCCGAGCGTCGGTTCTCGAAAAATTACCGGGTAGGCGACTTCATTCAGCCAGAGAAGGACTTTCCCCGGAGCGGGCTCAAGCGCGGCGAGCTCTATAAGGTCGAGGACACCGGCCCGGGAAACCGCCTCACAGTGCGCGCAGAGAGTGGTGTGAGCATCACCTTCAGCCCGATGACCCATCGGCAGCTCTCGGTCTATCAGCCTGAGCGGGCCGAGCTCGCCCGTGGCGACGTGGTGCGGATCACCCGTAACGACGCGCAGCTCGATGTGGCCAACGGCGATCGGTTCAAGGTGGCTGACGTGGCAGCCGGCAAGCTGACGTTGAGCGACGGGAAGCGTACCGTCGAGCTTAAGGCCGACAAACCGCTTCACCTTGACCATGCTTACGCGACCACGGTGCATAGCGCCCAGGGCCTCACCTCGGATCGCGTGCTGATCGACGCGCACAGCAAGAGCCTGACAACGGCAAAGGATGTCTATTACGTGGCGATCTCACGCGCTCGGCATGAGGCGCGGATCTACACGGACAACGTAAAGGAGCTACCGGCAGCGATCGCGCGCGAGAGCGTGAAGCTAGCGGCGCTCGACATCGAGAGGGGCACAGCTCAACGGCGTGGCCGGGCTGAAACGGGCAAGGCTGAGGCAGGGAAGGGCGAGGCTGAGAAGGGTAGGCGCCATGAGCCTGCACCGCACTCTAAGACCATGCCGCGTGTGCGCGAGGATCACTCCCGTGATTGGGCCGCCGGTGGTCGCTCGCGATGAGCTTGGCCGGTGTTGCGCACTTGGCTTGCTGAAGTGCCGCTCAGGTTTGCGCTGGCCGTAGTGCTCAACAGTGTGCCTGAGCCGGCCAGTCGAATGCTGTTGCAGCCGTTGTGGCCGGTGCCGGCGGATCTCGATCGGTAAGATGTAAATAAAAAGCCCCTGAGGTTTAAGGGGCTTTTTGCTAACTTTCAACTTAGAGCTTCGTCCAGTCGAGATCTATGTCGGAGCCAAGCGGCTTGGGGCTAATCCGCTCCGGTGGTTCCCACCCGGCAACATCCCGGAAAGCAGCGCCTTCGGAGCGGTGCTGATAGTTTTTGAAAAACAATCTCAACAGCCAAATCAGCGCGAGCATTGCAAGGACTACTACGGCGAAGAGGACAACAATTGTCGTCTCCATGATGCCCTCCTGATCTTTTCTGAGCGCGAGGTGCGCTCCAGCGGTTTCAACTTATCACCTTTGTCATAGGAGGTGAAGAATAAAGCCCGCGCTGCGGGCTCTTGATGCTGCTGTACTTCGTACTGTGACACTCGGTCGCTGTCAGGGTTGGAGCTTGGCGCTTGCTACGGCATGTAGCCGGCGCGAGCGAGTAGATCGGAGGGGTTCGAGGTGTTAGTGCCTTCGTCGAAGATCATGGAGTGTCGTGTGCGAGTTGCGGGGTCAGATCCTTCATTTGCTCATACGTCACTGACTGGATTCGACCCAAAGCGGGCCTTGACGATTTAGTGAGCGCCTGACTTAGAAAAGATGTTGATGACCAGCACACCGCTAACGATCAAACTCATGCCGAGAAGTGCAGGGAGGTCTAGGGTCTGCTTGTGAATGATCCACCCCACGAGTGTGATGAGCACAATCCCCGCGCCTGCCCAAATTGCGTAGGCGATGCCGGTCGGCAATGTCCTGAGGGTCATCGAGAGGAAATAGAACGCAACCATGTATCCGGCCACGACGATCAGGCTTGGCCAAAGCCGGGTAAATCCGTCTGACGACTTCATGGCAGTGGTGGCAACGACTTCTGCAACGATGGCAACAGAGAGGGGCAGATAGGGGGACATTCAAGTTCCTTCGGCTAGTTGATGAATCAAACGTTTGAGTGCTTCGCGCTCCCCTGAGGACAGGTCATAGATGCCCAAAACTTCAGAAAGCCAAAGTCCATCTGCGGCGAGACGGGCCAGTAGCTTGTTTATGTCGGTTCCGTCATGCACGCGGTCCCCGCGCACCCAATCAACCCACTTCGAATTCACTGTCCGTTCAGAGACGCATGCCGCAAGGAGAGCCTTGCCTCTCTTAGCCGAATCAGCGCAGGGACCTTGAAGGGCTATTCGGGCATACCGCCACGCAGCCGAAGCGCCGGAACCGTCGTCTGCAACTTGCGCTTGAAACTCCTCAGCCAAATGGTCGTAGAGGGCGTGCACCAGGTCTTCACGTGTCGGAAAGTGGTGTTGAACAGCGCCCTTGGTGACACCGGCAATATCGGCGACCACACCGATGGAAAGCGGGCCTCCGCTTAGAAGTTGCTGCGCGCATGCGTCGAGCAGAAGCGCTTTGACGAGTTCGGGCCGCTTCGGCCGATGGACACCTTGAGACATGGGATAATCATAACATTACGAACGTAATGTTTAGGGTATGCCCTTGCATGAGACATAGGGCAACGTCAGGTGCGCGTGACGGTTTCTTCTTTTCGTGAGCAAGAACGCTGAGGTGTTCGCAGTGCGCCAAGGACCGCTTGTGGCCGTAGTGAGCCATTCGCCTCTAGGTCGAGATCCGTACGTCGCCTTCAGCCTCGCAGCTTTGATACAGCAGCTCGGACTCGGCCGCGGCCACCTGTCCATCGTTCCATTCCTGTACCGCCGGCGCTTCAACGTCCATCTACTTTCCGCGGCCCTATGCCATCTTGGACTTCGCGAAAATCGGGTCGTAGAACACTTCCACGAGCTTGCGATCCTTGAAGAACAGCACCACGTCGATCGTCGTGTAGAGCACGAGCTTGATCATTTCCATGTCGAGCTGCCGGCCGACGTCCGACTTCTTCACCAGTGTTGCGATGCGCTCGAACGTCTGCAGGGCGTTGTTCGCGTGTGTGGTCGTGATCGAACCCGGGTGTCCGGTGTTGAGGGAGTTAAGGTATTCCCACGCCTCATTCCCGCGCAACTCGGCGAGGAAGATCCGATCGGGCGACTGGCGCATGCACGACGCGAGGCATTCGTCGGCCGTGACCCGACCAGCGCCGTAGCCGTAGAGCATGTGAACCCGGTTCGGGTGGTTGTCGAGGAAGAGTTCGTGCACGTCTTCGATGGTGACAATGCGCTCGTCGGTCGGGACCTTCTCGATCAGGGACCGCGCAAAGGTCGTTTTGCCCGATCCTGTCTTCCCGGCGATGACAAGGTTGCGCTTGTGGAGAACGCACTGCTCAAGGAAGTCGCGGATGTGTCCGTCCCGTTTCAACTGCAGCAGCTCGGACTCGAACGGCTCGAGGCGCGTGAAGTCGTTCCGCGTGAGCAGTTGCGAAACTTCTTCCTGGCTGGGATGGTTGAAGCTGACATCGGTGAAGTTATCGAAAGCACCCTCGTCGTTCAGTTCGTCGAGGGTCTTCACGACCATCGAATGCTTCCGGATAGACAGCGAGAGCGTACCGTCGATGCAGGCCGGTGGCATGACAATCTGGCCACGCTGCCCGCCGGGCAGCACGACCGAGACGATCGACTTGGGTTGCACACCGTTGAAGACGACGATTGCGTTCGCCAGCGCCTGCAGGTAGCTGGCGTTCAGCTCATCGACCTGGTACGCCTCCCACCCCTTGAAAGTCTTGGTCCAGACTTCCGCGGGCCGGTTGATGGTGACTTCTGTTACTTCCGGCGCATCCAGATACTTTGAAAGCGGGCGAAGGAGCTGAAGGACCGCCTGGTCCTTCTTCGGCTTATTGACGCTCGAGTCCATAGACCCCTCGGAAGTCGAGATCGCGGGCGACGAAGATTGCGACCCGCTCGCCTTGGTTCTTATAGAGCGTCGGCGGGATATTGATCGAGTTTTCCAGCGCCTTGGCTGCCATTTCCTGTGCCGCGTCCGAGGTGTTGGAGAACGACACTTGGTTGTTGTCACCGCTAATGCCTCGTCGCGGCGTGATCGCGGCGGCAAAGTCATCGATCAGGCTGAGCATGATCGCGCCACCGAATCTCTCCCAAAAGTGCGTTTCCATGTAGCCGCCCAAACCGCCTTCACCTAGCGGGCCAGTGCCTGGCGAATCGAGGTTGATGATGACTCCTTGCGGCGTCTCAACGCGCGACCAGTTGACGAAGATCCGCGCCTTCCCTTGCGTGAGGCCACCCTGATAGAAGCCGACCACCTTCGAGCCGCGGTCGAGCAGCACGACGCGCCGATTCGTCGAATACACATCGCGCGTGAGGTGGCACGACACCATGCCAGGGACAGTGCTGACAATCTTCGTTTCGAGCGCGCAGTCGATCATGGTGCCTTGGGTGAGCAACATGTCGCGGTCGGGCAGGGTACCGGCGAAGGACGGATTGAGTCGCATCGGCTGCAAACGCTGCTGCAGATCGCCGGCGCGCGCGGGTGCAGTATCTGGCGGCATCCCCATTGCGTTCGACGGTCCACCTGCGCTGCTGTTGGCTTGCGTCGGCACGGCCAGCCCTGCCTGGAGGCGCCGCTGCCGCAGCAACTCGGCGGGGCTTGGCTCTGCCGGTTTCGGCGACCCGGCCATAGGGGCGGGTGCGGCGATTGATGCCTGAACAGGCTGGATCGCTGGCACCGGCTGTGAGGGCGGTTGAGGAGGTTGAGGCGGTGGGGCAGGGGGGGCTGGCTTGAGCTCGGGCAACGTGTTGCGCACCAACGTACTTTGCTGTGTCTCAGTCGGCTCCGCTTCACGCATCTGCATGGCCTTGATCGTGAACGCCACCCCCAAAGCGCCGATCGCGACAACCAGAACGGCAAGGAAAGTCTTCGCGCCAGGGGGAGACTGGCGCTGCTGCGCACCCAGTTCCGATGCGCCGCGCTCGCCTTCGATGCGCTCTTGCTCGCGCCGCTCAAGCTCGGCCGCGGCGTCGATCGGCTCGTTTTTTCCGCGCCTTGCAAACATCATTGTTCTCCCTTGATCACCCGCTTTACAGCGGGGCTTGCCGTTCCGGTCGTGTTGCGGACCCCGTTGGGGTCATAGGCCTCGTTCCATACCGCCAGAGCGCGGTCGCCGAGACGTAGAATCCACTTCGAGTTCACCTTGTGGAGCACGACGATGTCACTGGCCTCGCCGATCGTGGTGCGGTTGACGATGCTCTCATTGCCATCGGCATCGACCATGTAGATCGCGGGGATGTCTCGATTCCCCGGAAACTTCAGATAAGTCGCTTCGTTGTTGTCCCAGGCATTGATGGGCGCGATGTCGAGATCTCCACTCATCGTGTAGTTCAGGTTGTAGCCTTGGCGGTCGGCTGCGAAGCCTTCTTCCACTGCTGCCGCTTGGGCGAGCTCCTGCGCCTTGCGGGCCTCAGTGTCTGGATAGGTGAAGGACAGGCCATAGACCGCGTTCGCGCGGCGCGTCGGCCAGTAACGCAGCTTGAAGTAGTAGGCCCGGCGGTCGGTGACGATCGTCAAGTTCGTCTCTGCGTTATCCGCTCGCGGCTTGATGAATACGTGGTGGCCTTCCACCGCGAACGACCAGGCTTGCGCATCGCCGAAAGCGTGCGTGACGTACCGTTCGCCTTCCTCAAGAACAATGTGCGTCGCGATGCCGATAACGGCATCAAGCTGCACCACATCGCGTGGGTTATAGATGGTGTAGCGGATGCGGTTGTCGAACTTCGAGGACCGGGGCTCATCCAGTGCCTGCGCAGGCAGGGCGATCATCGCGGCCAGGAGGGCCAGTGCGAGTTTTCTCATCGCAGTCTCCCGTTAGTTCGCCGCTATCGACTCGGGGTCGACGCGGTAGCTATAGACTTGGAACCCCAGCGGGTTGATGCGCCGGTCCTGTGTGGAGATCGGTGCGTTCACGTAGCTGTAGCCGATCGTCGCGATCCAGTTACGCGGCGTGTCGTTGCTTCCGTTGGAGTGCCTGTGTTGTGTGGTGAAGCGCACCACTGCATTGCCGCCGGCGGTCGGTGTGATTGAGCGCACCCGCACCGTGATCTTGGTCCGGTTGCTCAGTACCTTGTCGCGGGAATTCTGGCCGTCGAAGAGCGCGTAATACTCGCGCTGTACCACTGCGTTGCTCAGCAGCGCCGTGGTGTCATAGAGCGTCTGGATGGTGTCGTAGTCGTAACTTTCACGGTTGAGAACGTACTTGTTGAGGAAGTAGCTATCGACCACTTCCCCGTAGGACGTCTCCTGTTCCTTCATCGTCGTGACTAAGTCCACATTGCCTGTGGCGTTGTCGACTCGCAGGATCAGAGGGTCGGGCGCCTCCTGCGAGAGCCCTGCCCAGCCGGCGCCGAGGCCTAGAAAGGCGAGCACGATGGAAGCACCGGCAACCATCCATGCCGATTTGCGCGACTTCAGTACCTCGCCGATGTAGTCGCGTTCCAGTCCGCGCGTTTCCTCCAGGTACTGCTCGAAGTCTTCCTTCTTGACCTTACTCATTTGGCGTTCTCCTGCAGCTCGCTCGGCAGTACCTTGTTGATCGGTACGCGGTTCGTTTCGTCTGGAGCTTTCGGGGCAGGCGGCGTTGCGCAGGCTGTTAAAGCAGCGGCAGAAAGCAGTAAAAGGAAGTGCTTCATTTGGCTTTCGATCCTTGATAGCAAAGGCATAAATAGTCTATTTGTTTAATATCAAAAATGCAATTTTGAGGCGTAAAAAAGGCGCAGCGACCCCTCGCTGCGCCTTTACTGATTGAGTTACGCGGCTTTCTTGTTTCCTGTCAGGCGGCCCTTGAAGTAGCCCACTGCGGTCCTGGCACCGGCAGCGGTCTTGTTTGCCGCCCAGTTCGTTGCGGATCGAGCGCCTGTGTATTTCGCTGCACCCCCCGCCACCCGGCCGGCGCCTCGCGCTCCGGCGCTCGCCATGCCACGAACGGCGCGCAGCTCCCACATGTAGCTCAGTCCCACCCCGCCGGCGAGTCCGGAGGCAATCGAAGGGAGTTGCAACAGGATGAGAATCATTGCTACTGCGAGAATGACGGCACCGCCAATTGCGTAGCCGAGATTCATCGCGCCGTCGAATTTGAGATCCTCCATGTAGCCGGTAAAGATCGACATCATCAAGCCGAATACCGCGCTGAACAGAACGATCAAAAGACCGTAATTGAGGACCTGCGCCGCCCACATCTCAAAGAAGCGAGCGGTTGGTTGCCACAGCAGTGCGAGGATGAAGAGCGGACCCAGTCCGGCCAGGAGTCCCAGCGCGATCTTGGACAAGAGCACGAAAGCCCCGCCGATCGCGACGAGTACGCCGGTTGCGAGCATGATGATGAAGCCATACACCGCATAGGCGATGCCGTTTTCTCCGAAAATGCCCGCCTTCTCGAAGGACTCCTGCGCCTTCGAGAATCCCTTTTCGGCCGCACCGTCGATGAGTGATGCCGCAGTAGTGCCTGATGTCGGACTTGAAATCAGTGCTTGCGCCAGATCGTCGGGGGATGACTGGATGGCGCTCGCGATCTGTGTCTGATAAAGCCCGCCGGCGAGCGCGACGGATGTGATGATCCCGATGCGTACCGAGCGACCGAGGAATTCCATCACCGGCATGTCCACCGCACCGCGGATGATGAGTAGCGCGAACGTGATGAAGGCCAGGGTGAGGCCTACAGTGACAACTGGAGTGATGGCCGCAATGACATTGCTGCTGATGTCGGACACGAAGGTTGCTGTTGCCGTGTCGATCTTGTTGAACAACGGGGTAAAGAGCGTAAACGCCATCGCGGCCTCTCCTTCACTTGATCGAGGGCATCCCAGTGCCCTGCATCAGCGCCTTCTGCTCTGCAGCGAGCGCGTTTTTGCAGTTGGGGGTGTGCGATTTTTCGCCCGGGTTGTTCAGGCATTCGGTTAGCTTGGTCGTGCGCTCTTCCTTGTGCTCCAGGTAGAACTGCACGTCGCGCGTGGGCTCGGTGTCGCATGCGGCCAAGCTGAGCCCGGCAAGTACGATCAAGAGGGCTCGTTTCATCATTTGATCTCCGGCATGGCGGTGTTCGTGGAGCTCAGGAGGCGCAGATTCGTGTCCTGGCGCTGTCCAGCGATCAGTCGTTGCTCGGCCTGCTGCAGCATGGCCACCATTTGCAGCTTCGTTGCCTCGTTGTCGATTGCGGCCTGCTCGGCCTGAATACGCGCCTGCAGTTCGGCTATCGCCTTGGGGTCGGACGTTCCATTGATCTGGCCCATAAGAGACTGAATCTGCGTCAGACGGGCCTTGGCTCCGTCGTAGGCGCGAAGGCCCGTGGCCTTATCGGTGGCTGCCGCTTCGCGGCTGCGCTGCATGAAGCGTTGCTCGCGATCGGCGATCGTTCCGCTAAGCTGCTCATCGGTCAGAATCTGCGACAGCGTGCCCGAGATCCCTGCGTAGCCTCCGCCTGCGGCTGTGTTGTAGATCTCCTTCCAATCGTCAGGCAGGTATTGCGGCAGGCCTGGGTTCGCCAGCAGCGAGCCGAGGCCGCGGCTCCCCGTCATCGACTGATACGTCGTTTCGAGTTGGTGTAGCTGCTTCTGTGCCTCCTGGATCTGCTCGGCCATCTGTTCATACTGCTGCGCCCACGCTGCCACCTGTTGCGCCGCTTTGGCGATGGCTGCAGCGTCGATTACCGGAATGCCAGCGTGCGCGCTGCTGCCGAAGGCGAGGCCTGTGGCCAAGGCAAGGATGCGAAGGATCTTCTTCATGACGCTGAACTCCTTTTTGAACGAACGCGGGTGAGGTAGATGGGAATCCAGACCGCAGGGTCTTCGCCGACTTCGGCGATTACTTCCTCTGCGATCTCGGCGTTATCGGGGGTTCCCGAGAGGATCAGAAGCTCGTCATCGAAGCCGTCAAGGTTCAACTCCGCCACGGCCGAGTTGTCACCCTGCTTGACCAGGAACCGGCGGCTGCGCTCGCCGAGGCCCTTCACCAGCTCGAACTCGGCCGGGGACAGCTTGAAGCCCTCGATGTATTCCTTGCGGTCGGCGCTGGGGTTGGGCAGGAAAACGAAGGTCGCGCACTGCTGCACCAAGGTCTTGGCGATCGGGCTATCGAGGACCGCGCCGGGCTCTTGGGTGGCGAACACGAAAATGCCGTTCTGCTTCCGGATCACGCGCTGCTTGTTCTGCGCGAGGTCTTGGAAATACTCGTCCTCGAGAGGCTTCTGAAACTCGTCGAACATGTATGCGAAGCGGCGGCCGTCGATCATGCCCTCGGTGCGATAGATGAGGTACATCATCAGCGCCGGTCGGACCTCGTCGTTCTCGAGGAAGTCCGTCACGTCGAAGCCGTAGAGTTGATGCGTCGTCAGGTCGAGCACATCGTGCTCGTTGTCGAACAGCCATCCGTAGTCGCCCCCCTGGCACCACTTCATGAGGCGTGCGTGCACCGAGGGGCGGGCATCCAGTTCGTCGCGGATCGGGTTGGGCAGCGCCTGCAGCAGCATCGACAGGCGGCGCAGCGGCCGGTCGATGTGCACCAATAACGTTTTGAGCGCTTGGTCGATCTCGACTTCATCATTGTGCGTCACTGGTTCGCCGCCGGCGCTGGCCAGCCGCTTGACGAACTGTTTCAGGAAGATCAGGTTTGCCGGTGTCGGCTCAAGCTGGAAGGGGTTGAAACCGGCCGGCTCGCCGCTCTTGAGCGGCAGGTAGCGCCCGCCCATCGCGCGGATCGCCACCTCCATGCCGCGGTCCTTGTCGAACGCCACCACGGTTGGCTTGACCTTCTGCATTTGCGCCAGGGTGAAGCCCATCGTGACCGTCTTGCCGGTGCCCGACTTGCCGATGAACATCGTGTTGCCGAGCACGCGCTTGTCAGTCGAGTCCTCGTCTTCCTTCGTGGCGTGGAAGTTGAAATACAGCGGCGTGCCGCTGATCGTCTTCAGGATCGTGATCGCCGGCCCCCAGGGGTTTCCGCTGGGCTTGCCTGACATGAAGTTGTGCAGCGGCGAGAAGGATAGAAAGTTCAGCGACGTGATCGGCGCCGGGCGGGGCCGGTAGTTCCAGTTCGCCGGCAGCTGCGCCCACCATCCCGCCTCAAGTGCCAAGTCGACCGGCTTGGTGATCATGCTCACGTCCATCAGTGCCGAACGCGCATGTGCCAGGTAATCGCGCACCTGGTCGGCCTCGTCGGCGAAGATCGTGAGCGTGCAGTGATGCTCACCCATCACGAACTTGCCGGATACGAGCTGATCGAGGGCTTCGTCGATCTCCTCGATCTGCGATACAGCCACATCCCGAGCGTCGAGGAGCTGTTGCTTGTGGCGCAGGAGGAAGCCTTTGGCGGCATGGCGTGAGAGGGTCGCGAAGCTCTGCGTCAGTACGAACTCGAAATCGGACTCCAGCAGCACATTGAGCTGGCCCGGTTCGGTGCCATCGTCGTATTCGATGACCTCGAGCATGCCGAATCGGCGCAGGCGGTTCGCAGTGCGGATCTCGCCCAGCTCACCCCACTTGGAGAAGAACGGGCGATTGAGCGCCATGTAGTTTGCAAAGCGGTCGCGGCACACCGGCATCGGGTTGTGCTCACCGTTGACCAGCAGCGCAAGGAATTCGAGCGGCGCCGAATAGACGTGCCCGTTGTGTTCATAGGTGCCCAGGAGCTCCCCGCCGTAGCGGCGCAGTGCGGCGCCCAGGGTGCGGTTGATGTCGTCGAGCGCCTTGACGGCGCTGGACTGGCGCAGCTCCTTCTGTTCCGCGGTTTCCCGTTCCCGCTTCGCGAAGAACGACAGTACCTGGTCGGCTACGGGACGGAAAACGACCGTGAGATACAGGTCGTTCACCATGAGGTTGTAGCCGGTGAAGCTCTCCCGGTAGCGGGCGTCGAGCTGCTTGCAGAACGGGTTCTCGAACTCCGCGTCGGGGTACTCGAAGACCCGCCGACGTACGACGTGCGACCAAAACGCGACATTCGCCGTCGCGACACCCTTGAGGGTGTTGTTCAGTTCGTTGATCCACTGATAGACATCGTCGAGCGAGGCGCTTTGGTGGGAGCGTCCGTCGATCTTCCAGACCGACAGATACTCGGCTGTCTTCGTCGAAATGATGGTGTCGGTGATGTGATGCGAGTAGGGGATGAACTGCCCCACGGGGGTCTCGCTTTCGAGGATCTTGCGGGATTGCATCGCGCCCACGTCCCTATCTCCTTCTCTTCCGATAATTGACAGGGGTATATGTGGAAGCCCCCCAAAAGGCCTTGTTGCCGTTTCGCCACTTCGTATCGAACCAGAGCCCCCAGATCCGAAACGCTTTGTCGTCATTGCGCGTGATCTGCGCCATGACAAACCAGAGTGGCGGCGCCAGGAACCACCACCACAAGCTGATGCTCATCGCGATCGACGCGACGATGATCAGCATCAGCATGAGCGGGATCATGGGAACACCTGCGACCGTAGGCACGCGGGTGCAGCCCTTGAAGAGCGGGAACGGACTGTTGCGCTGCTCTTCCATCACAGAGTGCGCTTAGGAGAAGAACAGGGCGGTGATCTGCGCGGCCGAACCGGCGATGATGATGCCGATGGCCCAGCGCACGAATGTGTCTTTCTCGACGAACTTGGTTGCGTAGCCGATGCCAAGCGCAACAAGGGCGATGATGGCGACGATGGGGATAATCGTCAGGAGCTCATCGCGGAAGGTTTCGAGGATGCCTTTCGCTTTGGAAAGGCCGGTGCCGGCGAACGCCGGGCTGGTGATGGCGGCACCGAGGATGAGCGCGGCAGCCTTGTCAGCTTGGCGGCGGAGGGGTTGAGCGATTTTCATCTTTAAAGTCCTCTACAAGTTTGAAGTTGCCGGCTGTAACGCCGTATCTATCGAAAAGAAACGAGAAAAGATTTCGTGGATCAGACCATGTACGCAGGCTCCCTCTTTGCGTCAGAAGGGCGTAGGTTTCCGGGCGCTTGGTGAGGGGGTCGTCCACAACGAATGTGAAGTACCATTCCTTGTGCGAGCGACGAATTACCGTGATTTCTCGCACGCCTTCCAGCTCGAACGCCAGGTCTAAGCTCTGTTGCTCGATTTTTTTCATGTATCTCGGTCCCTGGACTTTTACAGATCTATTTGTCTAGCAGACCGGGTTTTCCTCGTGCGGCTAAGGTATCAAAACTGCAATTTCGATGCAATCAAAATTCTATTTTTGATTTGTTGCCTCTCGGCTACCTTCCCGTGCCGCGGAGGTTCTGAAGGCGTCTCCTGCTGGGCGTGAGAAAGCATCTCCAAGACCCGCATCGCCTTCGTCACCCGGCTGCTGCCTGTCGCGCGCGCTCGCCATTCCTGTTTGAGTCTTCAGAGGAAGCGGGTGCGTGCTGGACCGCAGTTTTACCGGCTCTCGGGGGTTTTGGGCAATTGGAGTCAAAGCGGGAATGGGCATTGCCGCATTCGCAGCTACCTTCATGACATAACCGTTCTTGAAGCCTGTCCTGAAATTCCCGGAGTTGTAGCAAGACAACGCAGCGTGGAGGGCAGGTTGGCCCTCTCCGTATTTCGGTACGGCACGGCGATAGCAGTCGCCCAGTACTGTCGCGGCGCCCTTCAGATTGGCGCAGGGATCGAACAGGTCCTCGATGCTCATTCCAAGCCAGCCGAGATTGCGTACGTTGATCTGCCCGACCCCGGCATCGAAGTCGTAGCCGTTGGCTTTCAGCCACTCGGCAGTTGCCACCGCTTCCGCCTTATCCCGCGGCTGACGGGGTAGGCGCACGGCGCCATTAACCCCGATCGCAAAGGGATTGCCGGCAGATTCGTGGCGAACGATGGCCGCCAAGGTCGAGACATGGACGTGAGGCGCGCATTCCTGCGCAAGCAGGGCGAACTCGATCATGACGATTGCGGCATCTTCCACTCGTACTTGCAGAGCTGACCGCCCTCGAAAAACTCACCGGGGTGCAGGCTTTCGGTGCTGTACCACCTCCAACTGCTGCTACTGGGCGCCTGGCATGTCTTCATCTTCACGGGCACATCGAGGCGGGTAAGTGGGTGATTCGCATAGTCCTGGCACACCTTCGGGATGTCGGCCATGCAACCCACGTAGGAATAACCGCTCTCCGAGTCACACATGCCCCAAAGATGGGCATTGAGCTTCGGGATCATGTCTTCAGCCTCACAGCGGCCCGCGCCATTCGCGATCACATTGACCAGAGAGGGCATGCCTTCTGCACTTGCCGAGGGGCAAAGTTGCAGGAAATCCAGGCGAGCCCTGATCGTGTCGCTGAACTTCTTCTTCTGAATCGAGAAATACCTCTTCAGCGAGGGGCTGCACTCATGTGGGGGCGATCCGGTCGACAGGCACAGAATCGCTTCGCAGGCGAGCTTTTCGTTACCTTCGAGTAGTTCTTGCGCAACCGCTGGCATTGCGCTACTGATAACGAGCGCGGCGGCAGTGAACAGAGTTGTTCGCATTGCTGTCATGGCTACCTCTGGTTGCTTTGTTGTGCATCAAAAGTGCAGTTTTGATGCAGCATGGCATCTGTTTGCAGGTATGTCAAACGGTAGTCGCGTCCATGCGAGCCGCGTATGATAAACGAAAAATGCGAGGTGCACAGTGATAGAAGCGAACACCATGTCTACAGAAGAGCTGCAGGAGGTTCGTGCGGTGATCGACGCAGAACTGAAGAAACGAGAGGCAAAGACCCGAGCAGAGGCGAAACGTAAGATCCTCGAACTTGCAGAGACGAACGGGATTGACCTCGATGTGTTGGCTGCCACGGCAAAGGGAAGCAAGCGCTACCGCAACCCAGACAACCAGTTCGAGACGTGGAGCGGCAAGGGGCGGCAGCCGAAGTGGGTCAAGGCGCACCTGGCTGCTGGGCGAGCCTTGAGTGATCTGGAGATAACTTAGGCAGGACGGGCAGCAGTCAGGAGTCGAAGGTCATGACCAGGAACAACATCGTGCGATTTCCCGGTGTCCGGGAGCGGCAGGGAGGACTCCCTGCCGAAGGCGGCCGGACGGAAGCCAACGAGGGTCGAACGCTGCCCGGGGTTGAGCAGCCGGTAGCAGCGCCGCGCACCGCCGGTGCACGAGCCGCCCGAGGTGTGCTCTACGGGTTTCGCTACGCGCTTTTTCTGGTGCTGATGTGGGCGCGCGGTCCGTTGCGGTTTCTGCTGGGTTTGGTTGGGGTGCCTGCGATGTTTGCGCTTCCCTTGATCGCATTCGGGTACGAAGGCGCGAACAAGGAGGAGTTGCTAATGCTGTGTGTTGGTGCCGGGCTCGGCGCCTTCGTTCTTGCTTGGTTCTACGACTCGATCGTGCTCGCGCTGTCGCCGGAACCGATTTTTCTCAACTAGCTGTGCTGGAAGACAACAGATGAAAGCTCCGAAGCTGGAGATTAAGGATGGTTTCGACGCGCGGCAGGTGCGCACCAAGCTCCGTCTGAACCAAGCGGAATTTTGGGGGCCACTGAACGTTACGCAGTCGGGGGGATCGCGGTACGAGTCCGGTCGTGACATGCCAGGGCCGGTCAAACTGCTGGTGAACATCGTTCACGGGTCGCCGCGCCAAGCAGAAAGGCTGGTGAGCTATCTCCGATCGAAGGAGTGACCATGCCGGCAGTCTTCCGGGCCGTGCTGCCTAAAGCGCGCGACTTCCTCAGTTTTTGGGAGCGAGTAGGGCGTCCGCGTTACGCCGTTCGTGAGGATGCTGGCCATGTGACGTTCATGCAGCACGATGAATGGGTCTTCTCCGATGACCGTGATGTGATGATGCGTGAAGTGTTGTCCTGGGATTCGCAAGGGTTGTGCTTCGTTTGGTGCGATCCGACCGACGCGGAGCGTGCTGAATGGGGCGATGAGCTGGAAGGTGCGTGGAACGTTCCGGGCCTGCCTGACTTCTTGGCGGATGCCTTTGCGGATCTGCCAACGCGTGATTGTTGCCGGCTCCCTGATTCCGCACAGATCTGGCGTCGTTAAACGGCGTCGTCGAGTGGGCGCCGGCGGCGCCGTAAACGGC
>ERZ761602.1997-NODE-1997-length-34156-cov-8.814052_pt1 | contig 34156 bp, 32 predicted proteins | sample MGYA00512165_ERZ761602 | MGnify/ENA primary metagenome ERZ761602 (study PRJEB28899, sample SAMN02445085) | bioreactor sludge metagenome | biome: EBPR sludge; isolation source: Thorneside wastewater treatment plant | place: Australia: Brisbane, Thorneside...
GCTAAAGCTGACCGGCTAAAGCCGGTGGATTAAACCTTGTGATGGACATTTACTCAGCGGCTCCATGGGCGATGGCCAATCGCAATCCTGGGCACTGCTGGGGTCGATTCAGAAATGTCGTCCTACAACCGCGCGGCCGCGACATCCAGTTGGTGGCGCCACTACGCGCACCGGCGCATGAATAGCGGATTGATCCCGCGCTCAATTATCGCCCACAGCAACAAGCGCAGGTTGTATCCGACGGCGTGTAGCACGGCATGAACGGCATCGCCGGCTTGGCTCGCTAACCAACGATGATTCAGGCGGTGATCGGTTTTGAGGTGGCCAATCTCTAGTCCCATCGCTTGGCGCCGCCTCAGCCACCGCCGGTCTTGTTTGCTCGGTGACTTGTAGTTGCCACGGTGGATGATCTTGACGCCGGGGTTGTCGCGATCCACACCGCAGCGACAGCCCCGGTCGACGATGACCTGCTTCGGCACTACGCCGACATCTCCGAGCAGGATGCCCGTCTGCTCCAGTTGCTGCGCAAGCTGGTAGGCTGCCGTAGGGATTGTTCGGAAACATTTGTGCGCCGACCAACAAGCCACAGAGCTTCCCGGCGAATGATCGACACCAAATTCCCCTGCAGTCCACACCATCGCCGTCACCCGTTTCGCACCGTATCGAGTACCCGAAGCATCTCGAGTGCCAGCGCATCTCGCGAAAAACGAGGCGCGGCAGCTCGCGCATTCTCGCGCAATCGTGAAACTCTGTCGGGCTGGTCGGCCAAACATGCGATGGCGTCAGCCATTGCCTTTGGGTCCTCGGGTGCCACGCAGACTCCGCTTTCCGTGGACTGAATGATGCGCGTCGCCTCTCCTTCAGGAAGGCTCATCAGGATTGGCACACCCATGCCCATCGACTCGAAGATCTTGGACGGTATGACGGTCGCGAAAACCGGCGTATTGCGCAGTGGGACGATCGACAGGTCGCAAATGCTCCAAAGCGCAGGCATGCGTTCCTTGGGCTGTCGCGGAATCAGGCGGACATTGTGCAAGTTTCGAGCACGTACCAGTTGCTCGACCCTTGCGCGCTCTGCGCCGGAACCTGCAAAGAAAAACACGATGTCCTGGCGGTGCAAGAGGATCTCCGCAGCTTCCAGTACCTTGGGTAGTGCATGGGCCATTCCATGCGTGCCCATATAGCCAGCTACAAACCTTCCACGCAGTCCGAATTCGCGCTCAAGTTCATGATCACGCGGGCGTGGTTCATACCGCTCCAGATCGACGCCATTGATCACCACATGGATCTTGCCACGGTCGATACCGCGTGCGACCAAGTCTTCGCGAAACGCGTGGGTAACCGCTACCACTGCGGCGGCACGCCGGTACAGAAACAATTCCATGTGTTCCAGAAGGCGCAACACAACTCCGCGCTTCATCGCACCAACGGCAGTGATCGATGCCGGCCACAGGTCGCGTAGTTCGAACACGAACGGCCGCCATTTCGCGACCGACACAGCCCATCCTCCAATGGCGCAAAAGAACTGCGGCGAGGTGGCTACCACGATGTCGGGCCTGCGTTCGAACAGGCTAATGACGGAGCCCATCAGCATGAAGCTCATGTAGTCAAGAGTGCGCTTGAGAAAGCCCTCGTTGGCGGTAATGAATGTCTTGACCCGCACCACGCGGATGCCGTCGATCACTTCAATCTGGCGCCAGGCATTTCGGTAGCCCGGAAACAGCTTGCCTTCGGGAAAATTCGGCGCGCAGGTGATTACCGTCACATCGTGTCCCCCGCGTACCCAACGCGTGGCATGCTCGAACAGGCGCGTGGCAGGTGCGTTGCCCTCGGGCGGGAAATTGTCTGACAGGAACAGGATGCGCACGGGGAACTCAACTCCAACGGAAACGCACGCAGCATCGTGGCCGCAGAAAACGTACAACCAGCACGCGGATTGGTATTGCCTCGCCGAAACGGGGATGCCAGGTGCCCGGCTCAAGCCTCGCGTCGCCGCCCTCCACGTCGTAATCGAGCGTCATGCCCGGTGCGAAATGGAAGCGCGATTGGGCGTTTCGAAAATCGCCACTCAAAGTGTCAATAATCTCTACTCCGTCCGGGACTAATCGCCATGTGCGGTGGTGAATCACGCGCCCCGGAAGCCTGAGGTACCCGTCGTGGCGGGCTTCCAGTCGCTGCGTCAATGCGTCGTCAGAACATGCCACATCTTCGACGCGTGCGCGCCGCGCAACACGGAAGGCGGACCAGACTTCGGACGAATCCTGACCGTCGACCACGACGCTGTTGTGGGCCGCAGTGCCTCGCTGGCGAAGTCGCTCGGCATCATTCTGGTAGGTCGAGGTGCCACTGTTCACCAGAATCCGCTGCCCGCGCAGCGACAGCTCGAAACTCAGCGTGTCTGCATGGGCATGGCCCGGCAGGTAGTCCGGGCCCAAAAGCCCCACGTCGGCCAACAGTACGGCGGGTCCCGTTGCCAATCGGGCATAACCTGATGCCGGAAGCAGACGTGCACCTTCGGTTGGCGGCGCTGGCAGGGTCAGTCCAATGGTTTTGGCGTAGTCGCGCAAGGCAGCGAGTTTTGGCGCGATGTCGAACGCGGCGTCATTGAAGAACGACATGTCGCCGTCTGGATGCGCCATCACGCCAGCCCAATCCAGCATCCGGTAGGCGTCGAAACGCCAGGCTTCGGACACGTCAGCCTTGATACGGCCCGTGCTTCCGGCGAGTTGGATCAGGTCCAACAGATCTTCGACCAGGATCGCGTGGTACATGGGGCTTCGCTCGAAGTGGCCGCCATCCGCCAGCACCTGTTCACCAATCTCCCGCTGCATCAGCCGCAGTCCATGCTGCAGCCAGCCATCAGCTTCCCGGCCTTCGAAGCATGCCCCCGCAAAGACCAGAGCCTTCGCGTTTGCCCACAGATGATTACCCAGCAGATGATGCTCCAGCCGTTTTCGGAGCCAGCGCACCTGTACCGCCAAACTTTGCCGGACCGGTTCGGCCAGCACATTACCGACAAGATGCCACTTGAGCCAGTTCACAATGCGCAGAGACGTGGGATACGGCTCCCAGCCGTTGCCTTGGCTCGGTGGATTCTCCTCTACCCAACGTCGCAGCAACGCGCGGTGCCAATCTATCCGCCCAGTCGCCCCATCCGCCACCAAGTCATCGAAATAGTGCGCGTTGTAGAGCCACAACTTAGGCCAATCTGCACGGTTCCAATCAGTTGCCTCGGTCAACCCGTGTTCTACGCCGATAAAGCGGAACGTGTCAGGCCCTGTCATCGAAGGCTCGCGCGCGCAGGCCGTCCAGCCAGGTGACACCCGCATGCATATCGCAGGAGCGCGCCGCAGATCAATCCGGGGCCGATAAAGACGGAACCACGCGCGCCCGAACACTTGCACAGGCCGCAACCAGCGCAGGGTGTGCCAGTAACGAGCCAGTGTGGCGACTGCCTGCACCCAGTTCAAGCCAACAGGCGTTCGAGGTGGCCGACGATGCGCTCGCCCGTGCGCCCGTCCCACAGAGGCGGAACGCTACCCCGCTTCCATTGTCCGTCGAACAGTCGATCCAAGGCGGGGCGCAAGCGATCCGGATCGGTGCCGATCAGCTCGTTTGTCCCCAATTCGACGGTTTCTGGGCGTTCGGTGTTGTCGCGAAGCGTCATACAGGGCACGCCCATCACCGTGGATTCTTCGGTTATTCCGCCCGAGTCGGTGATCACCGCCTTGGCGTGCTTCACCAGCCAATTGAATTCGAGGTAAGGTTGGGGATCTACCAGCTTGATGTTTTCCGAAAAGCCGGGCACCGCACGCAGGGTCTTCGCGGTGCGCGGGTGCACCGGAAAGACCACAGGCAAGCCCCGCGTGCCTTGGCCAATCGCTTGAAGCAAGCGGCCAAATCCGACACTGTTGTCTACGTTGGCAGGCCGGTGCAAAGTGGTGACAAAGTAACCACCCGGCTGCAGGCCAAGTTCGCTGACGAATTGCGGCGGACGCAAGCGGTCGAGGTTCGCCAAAAGCGTGTCGATCATGGTGTTGCCTACGAAGAAGATGCGCTCCTCCCCCACGCCGGACCGGCGCAAGTTAGCGTTAGCATGTTCGCTGGTAGTGAAGAACCAGCGCGTTACCGCATCGGTGGCCAAACGGTTGATCTCCTCCGGCATGGTCCAATCACCCGAGCGGATACCAGCCTCTACATGCGCAACCGGCACGTGCAGTTTCTGCGCGGTGATGGCACAGGCCATGGTGGAGGTCACGTCACCCACGACCAGACAGCAGGCACTGCGCTGAGCGACTAACAGCCTCTCGTAACCGACCATGATGGCGCCGGTTTGTTCGGCTTGAGTGCCCGATCCGACTTCGAGATTCACGTCGGGCCTGGGGATACCGAGCTGCGAAAAGAAATCCCCTGACATCTTCGTGTCATAGTGCTGGCCGGTGTGCACCAGCCGCCAGCGCAGCGTACCACCCGCCGTCTGTTGGATCAGCATCGCGCGCAGGATCGGCGCGATCTTCATGAAGTTGGGACGTGCGCCGGCGATGATGTCAACAATAATGGCCGCCACGCTATGCCCCCAGTTCTTGTTGTACTTCAATACTGAGACGACTGACCTCCAGTATCTCGTCGAGCGCAATGGGACAGCCCACCCCCTGCTCCACAGCTCTAACGAACGCTAACGCGCAAGCCGACTGGCCCTTGTCCTGTCGCCACAGGTTCATGCTGCCGAAACCCTTCCAGCCCCAACCTCGCAGCTTGCGGAAGTTGTCCAACTGTAGGACCTTACCGGCACAGAAGACCTCGAGCCGCTCCTTGGGAAATCCCTTGTCGCCGTTAGCCATGTAGTGAATGGTCCCAACCGACCCATCGCCAAAACGCAGTGTGATTGTGGCTTTGTCGTCATGGATGGGCAACGCCGGATGCCGACCGAGCGCCTCGGCGTGCCAGGAAACCACTGGCGCACCGGCTAAATGCCGCAGCAGGTCGATGAAGTGGCAGCCCTCACCCACGATCCGCCCCCCGCCAATCACCTTGTCTTGGGTCCAATGGTCAGCAGGAATCGCACCCGCATTAATCGTCATGATGAGGCTCTTGGGCTCTGCAACAGCCGCCAGCAATTGCCTGACTTTCTGCACCTGGGGTGAAAAGCGCCGGTTGAAGCCCACCATCAACAGTTGCGCAGGACGCGAACGCGCCTCGGCGTCGATCTCGACAAGCTCCCGGACGGTAAGGCATAGCGGCTTCTCGCAAAACACATGCTTGCCTGCCCTGAGCGCGCCAAGCACCTGACGCGCATGGGCATCATGCCGGGTAGCAACGACAATGGTATCCACGGCAGCATTTGACACCACACCGGCACTGTCGGTGCTGGCGTGGGCGAAGCCATGCTTCTTCCCGTAGTGCACGGCACTGACGCCCCCGCCGCTCACCACGCTGTGCAGCACCGCACCGGCTGCCTGGAACGCCGGGATCAGCACACGTCCGGCGTAGTTCCCCGCCCCGAGGAAGGCGACAACAGCCTTTCCGGAGCCACGACAGGTCGTCGAGTCCGCCACCAACGACAACTGGCGCTCTGCGAGGCGCCCCGGATCATCCTGCGGATAAATCAGCAGGATGCCCAGCGAGGGCACGTCACTAGAAAGGAGTTCATAAGCCTCATTCGCGCGCTCGAGCACGAATCGGTGGGAAATCAGCGGTTCCAAGTCGAGTTGGCCCGACGCCATCATGTCCAACACTGCCTCAAAATTGCGCTGCTCCGTCCAGCGCACGAACCCCACCGGATAGTCGTTGCCGGCCTCCTCGTAGGACGGGTCGTAGCGGCCCGGACCATAACTGCAACTGACCTGGAAGCTCAGCTCCTTTTCGTAGAAATCGGCACGGGACAACTCCAGGCCGGTGACGCCCACCAGCACAATACGACCACGCTGCCGGCACATGTGTGCGGCTTGACTAACTGGCTCGCTGCTCTTGGTTGCGGCGGTGATAATCACGGCGTCCACCCCGCGCCCACGAGAAAACGCCCGAGCGGCCGACAATACGTCCTCACCCATACCAGGGTTCGCCACCTCAGCCCCAAAATCCCGCGCCGTGGCGATACGGTCAGGATCGAAATCGATGCCAAGCACGCGACAACCTTGGGCACGCAGCATTTGAACGGTCAACAGACCGATCAGACCTAGGCCGATTACGACTACACATTCGCCCAAAGTCGGTTTGGCGAGTCGAACGCCCTGCAATCCAATCGCGGCCAGCACCGTGAACGCGGCATGCTCATCGCAGACAGAATCCGGAACACGCGCGCAGAGGTTTCGCGGAACGGCCACGACCTCAGCGTGTTTACCGTTACTCACGACCCGGTCACCGACTGCAAACCCAACAACTTCGCGACCAACCTCCGCCACAACGCCGACATTGCAGTAGCCAAGCGCCAAGGGCTGATCGAGTTTGCTTTTCACCGCATCGAAGGTCGCGGCAACACCATCGGTGAGCACCTTGTCCAGCACCATGCGCACCTTGTCCGGCTGCTGACGCGCTTTGTCTAGCCAATTGGCCTTGCCGAATTCCACGAGCATACGCTCCGTCCCCGCCGACACTAGCGTACGGCGGGTATGGATCAGCAGAGTGCGATCACTTCCCCGCGGAGAAGGCACATCTGCAACCTCGGTAGTACCAGTCTTAAGGCATTGAAGGATTTGTTTCACGAACCTCGTACGACCTCTGCAACTAGATGATCCATAACTCCCCTCGTCCGACAAGCGACGCAACTGCACCGAGAATTGTACATAAAATTGGAACCTGCTGTAATCGCGTGATGCATCCGTTAAACCAATGCCGGGTGGAGTTTAACAAACCATCCGTCTGAAGAAAGCAAACACAACCTGAGCGCAGTTGGCGCCAAAACTCTCACTTAAGACAGCCTGAGCCCGAGCAGGAACACCCAAAAAATAGCTCGAAGCTCCCTCTCCCCTACTCAATGGCCGCACCTAATGGAGTCAGCAAATAACTCGCATAGTCGATCAAGCTGACCAGCGCGGTCATAACGCGCATGAGCGGTTTCTGCGGCTGCACGCGACCAGCGTGAGAGCTTATCGGGGTCCTTCGCAAGTGCCGCACAACAATTAACAAACTCCCCCGGGGCATCGACGCGCGCGAGGATGTATCCATTGACACCATGTTCAACCACCTCGGAGGCAGCAGGAAGCGGCGAAAGGATACAAGGCCGACCAAGTGACATCGCCTCCATCACGACGTTGGGCAAACCGTCATGGAAAGTGTCGTCTGCGAGTAACGCGAAAACGTGCGCGCCACTCAATAATTCGCGCATCTCTTCGTGAGGGACCCAACCAACAAACCGTACGCGTCCGAGCAGACCCAAACCAGACGCGAGCGCCTCCAAATCGGATTTCTGGCTACCATCCCCAATAACCGTTAGCGCAACCGCAACGCCACGATCCCGCGCCATCGCCATGATGCGAATAAGCCTGTCAATACCTTTAGTTGGAGTGAGGCGACCGGCGGTAATAACTTGAAGGACGCCATCAAAGCTGGGGAGCGGCGTCCTGGGAAACTGCCCAATATCAACGCCGTGGTATATGAGGTGAGCCTTCCTGCGCGCGTCGCGGGGCAGTCGGCTAAGCAAGTAATTCATCGCGGCACCGTTGCAGAATGCCGCGAAGCGGATTCGTTCAAAGGCAATTGGAAAATGACCATTGTCATGTGCAACCTCGTGCGCATGTATGCTCAAACCCACCGGTAGACCCGAAATCTCGCCGGCAAGCAGAGCGACTTCACTCGGCCGCGGCCAGTGTGCGTAAATTAAATCCGCACGACACTGCCGCGCATGCTTCGCAATGGCTGCAGCGCGGGCAAAGCGCAGATACGAGTGTACTAGCCCGGGGGCATCACCTAACATCCGTACGTTAAGAGCGCGTGCCGAAGACTTAGCCCAAACCAACGAACCCAAATTAAGCAAGGGAACACGAGGCAAATAAACGGTAGTGCAAATAAGCGACTTTAGCCGCTCCCCCATTTTCGAAATCTGCACTTCTGTTGGGCGGGCGAGCGCCACCGCCGTCACAATATGACCGCGAGCACGCAGACCGAGAACTTCCTCTGCAACAAACGTTTCTGAGGCAGCGGGGAAGCGGGGCAACACATATAACACGTTCATACGGTTCCCGTTAAATAGAAGAAGCGGATAAACTCACCAGTAAGGCAACCCGCGCCCAATCAACTGGCCCAAACCGCAATCAGAACATCACCCGCTGGTTCTATTCTTCATTCAAGGACACTGCCTCTCGCACCAATATTAACCCCAATCTAGTGTGGTTTGCCATTAATTGGCTGAAGAAATTTCCGATGCATTTTGGCTCGAGGCTAGGCGAGAGGAGGAGTCATAGCAGGGCTATGGCGACGACGAACAACGACGCATTCGGGTCAAAAGGCGCGGAAATGATTCAACGAATTAATGGCAAACCACACTAGATTGATCTTATGGCTAAAACGTTCTGCTACAACCTTCCTTATTGAAGCGTACCGAGAAGCGAAGTGCGAACACGAACGATCGTGCATCTCAACAAAAATCCGTTCTACCATCTCAATAACCGGGCTTTCAAAAAGCGCTTCGAGAATTGGAACCTCACTTCCCTCCACATCAAGTTTTAGCAACTTAATCAATCGTCCGTTACTCCGAATGAAATCAAGCAAATCAACCTGCGTAACTTGAATAGAGTTCGCCTCATCTATGTTCGACTTCTCTCCCACGACGCTTGACGAAACGGTTTGATTAAGAGGATCAGAGAGAAAAGCCCTCCCCCTAAACAAGCGAACGGTGCCCTCACGATCAGAAACTGCCTGCTGATAGACATTGAGGGTCGGATAGCACCCCGTCAAACCTCGCAACTCTTCAAACGCTAAGGGATCCGGCTCGAAAGCGTGAACAGTAGCGCCCGTTACAGCCAATGACCTCGCAACGTCACCAATATTAGCCCCACAGTCGATCACAATATCGCCGGGCTTTAGAGCACGCACGACTCGATCAAACTCACGTTTCGCCCTTTGATATCGCGAAAGCCCAAACCTTCGTCGAAATTGTTTGACTATCTCCGAAAACATCGCACAACTCCTCTTGCAGAAGTTCAAAGGCAACCTCTCAACGTCAACTCCGATAAGGGAGGGGGGGAGGATTATCCGGATCAAAAACGGAACGCGAGCGCCAATAATAACCATCTCTAACCACCGCTGTTGGATTTCCAGCCAAAAGGCAGAATTGCGCAGTAAATTTCTTTGAAACCACGCTACCAGCGCCAACAATACACCGGTCCGCTATCGCAGAACCGGGGGTAAGAATACACCCAGCCCCAATATAGCAATCAGCACCGATGCTGATATCTCGATCTTCGTCAGAAAAGCCATGCGTCCAGAACTGCGTACCAATGCCAGCTACATAGCTATATGCACCAATAGATATCCTATCTGTGACATCAAACCAGTGGTGGTTAGTTACAGTGGCCCGTTCGAAACAAACCATATGCCTTCTGTACTTGAATTTGACGTGCATCTCGTCCATCGTCCAGAAGTCGCAAACAAGTGTGTTGTGCGAACCAATTGACGATTTGCTCATCATACTTAACTTCAACGGACCTGAAATTTTATTGTATCTGCCAATAAGAGCATCTGTCATAGTCAGTTGATCAATCGCAATTATTGTCCCCCATCCTATCCGGCTGCCCGAAATCTTGTAGCCAATGCTCCTGTACATAAAGCAGCGAACGCAATTCAGGGGAAACAGCGCGATGAAAGCAGCAGCAATCCGCCTTAAACCTATTCGGCGCCGCATTTGAGAGACTTCTGTCCGCCGCATCATATCAGTCACTCGGGTTTCCCGTCCGCCGAACCCAAGTCTTCTGGGCCAGGTTCAAGCTTCCTTAGTACAAATGCATAGTTCGCGTACCCAGGAAAGTTCTTTCCGCGCTGAGTACTGTCAAAGAATCCACAGGCTAATCCGAGCGAATTGGAAGCGCTAAAAAACAAGCCATTGAGGAAGCCTATTAGCAGACGAATACCCGGTATTCGTTGAGCAACGCCCGTTACCTCCAGAATCTGAATGTTCAACAACATAAACATCGTCGCGATCAGAGGAACTTGCGGATCAGTCATTGCAATCTTCATCCCCGCACTCTCAGCGAGCGCCGCCATACCATCCGGCGTATACCGAAAATAATCGCGCGGTGCCCCATGGTAAGGAAAGAGGAAAGGCACGGTCACCACAGCAACCCCACCCGTTTTCAGAACACGCGCGCACTCCCTCAAAACAACCCCAGGGCGTGGGACATGCTCAAGCACTTGGAAACACACAACTACGTCAAACTGGCCATCCGCAAACGCAAGTTCGTCTGCCGGGCAAGCTACAACGTCAGAATTTGCGGGGTACATATCACAACCCACATAAAAGTGAGCAATCGGATGAAATAGATCTTTGTAGGGCATCGAGCCACACCCGACATCCAAAACCTGCCCCTCCGTTCCGCTCCGCTTTATTACATTCACCAACTTCCTCAAGCTGCCGGAAATTGCCCTGTTTAGCAGGTATGTTGGCTGCCAGAGACGAGGAGAAAGCTTTCGATTATGCTTACTCATTACTTCACAACCGTATCAACGACTTCATCAATGTTGGGTTTACGAGCGAGAATGCGCAGGTCAGTTCGGTCGATGCCTTCGCTGTACCAAGTAGGATCGTCTAGATTGGCAAGCGGGCCATGAATCCGACGTGCAACAGCGCGCCGCATTCGAACAAAAAAGCTCTCATCGGACCCAGGACGCTTGAGCCCCAGCGTGGACGCCCTCCGAACCTGAAAACCAGCAGCCTCGATTATACGGATAAATCCATCAAAAGAGAAAAACCAAAGGTGTGGCATGTCGCTGCACCGATTAGAACTCAACAATTCAGTGAGTGAATCGTTCGGCACTTCGATGAGCAAAAGGCCGCCGGGCTTCAAATAATGGAACAGCACATTGAGACATTCGACAGGATCAATCAGGTGCTCCAACACGTGGGATACACTAACTACATCGAACAGGTTCTCACCAAAAGCCTCTCGTTTCCAAAAGGCTGGGAAGTCCGTATGAACTTTAGCGAACTCACGCAATCCCGCGCTCGTTTCCTCGTCGGGCTCCACCGCGTGAAGTGACCACGCCGGCATCATCTGATTAACTGTCCAAAGCAAGAGCCCGAAGCCAGCGCCAACATCTAGCCACGTCCCACTGGTAGGTGCCACACTTCTCACCCATTCAACTTGACTCCGCGTCTGCGCCCGATAGTTTGGACTACCGAGGTAGTGGTCGAAGCCGCGCTTCTTTGTCATCACACGCCTATAAATTGTTGAATAGAAAGCATTCAACACTTCCTCGTCTGGCATAGGTGAGGCGAATCCTAATCCAAGCGAACTATTCCACTCGATGTGCATAGATGAAAAAACCTCCACGCCCCGAACATCTTTGACGGAGGGAGGCACACGGTATCCTCTAATCTTCTCTACCGAAGCGCGAAGCTCATTTCGTATGGACATAATTTATATAGAATTCTCAGGTCGTTTGAAAAGTTCACGCCGCAGCTGCAACTAGTTTATCATCAGGCATTGAAGCGCCTCCGGGCACTTCTCAGATCACGAGGTGAGGGTACCAAAACGTCGGCAATCGCGACGTGGCACCTTACCTTTAGAGCGATCACGTGAGTCCCCAGCGCCACACTGTGGCCAAAAGCGGCGGATATACCCGCGCCCAATGCTCCATGACGTGGTATTAATAGAATCATAAGAACCGCGTTAACGGCCAAGCCTATGCCGGCACAAATCGTTACTGCCTTCAGGTCCCCAGTCGCGACTGCCGCCATCCCGGTGAATTGAAAAAGAGTTGCAGCGACAATTGCCGCAACCATAACGCGAAACGGCGCAATTGCGGGCGCAAAGGCCTCGCCGTAGAGAAGCGGAATCAGCCAATCGGCAGAGATAGAAAGCAACGCGCCGGCAGGAACCAAAAAAATGACACTTATCCTTGTGAGTTTAATCGCATATTCAAAAGCTGCGATCTTCTCTTCCTTCTGAGCGAGAAGGGGAACGAACACAAATATAATTTGGTTCGTAAAAGTTCCTAAGTACTCCGCCATACGTAAACTCACGGCGAAATGACCCGTCACCTCAGACCCAGAGAGTGCACTCAAAGCCGGGACGCTAATCTTGTTAATCATATTAAATAACAACGAATAGGCTTGAAACATTAAACCATATGAAAGCAGGCTTCGAATCGCCCCCCCCATGCTGGAAAAGCGAGGAACTCTCAGGATTGAACGCCAAAGTGCTGCGCACGCAATCGCCCCGGTAAACGTCCAAAAACCGGCTTCGATCATGAGCACCGTTGCAACATTGACTTCATCAAAGTGCCACAACGTCACTATAACAACGACACGCGCGATGGCAGATACCGCAACGATGCCGTTGAGTAGATATATTCTGCGCCGCGCGCGCAATACCGATCGAGCAAAATCAGTCACCAGCATGACTGGAACGATAAGCACAACAATCGCCAATATCCATGCGTCACCTACGAGCGACGGAGGGGCGAGTGGAATAATTATCGCCCAAGAAACAAGCGCAAGAACCGGAAGGAGGACAATAAGCCCGCCGTAGAAATCTGAACCAGTGAGATCAATTTCTCGGTCATTCAGCCTGCTGATTAATGACTTAGCAATCCCGAAACTGGAGACCATCATTCCGATTGTAATTGCCGCCCATATTGCTGCAACGACTCCCCGCCCTTCAGGTCCGAGTGCACGCGCAGAGATGATGCCAAATGTCAAACCTGACAAGAGATTTATCGCCTCCGCAGCGTAGGTACTGAGCAGTTGATCGCGCAGTCTCGCCATCACACTTTGCCTTTTGAAGAGCCAGCTGCGATCTCGAACACCTCCAAGTATCGCTTCGCCGCGTCTTTCCAACGGAACTGTCTGGCACGTGCGCATCCGGCAACAGTCAATCGTGAGCGCTCCTCTTTGTCATGCCACACGCGCGCGATCATCCGACCAATTTCGCAAACATCTTCGGGATCCACCAGTACCGCCGCATCTCCTGCGATCTCCCCCAGCGACGTTGTCTTGCTCGTGATGACCGGGGTCCCTGCAGCGAATGCCTCAAGCACAGGTAGCCCAAATCCCTCAAACAACGACGGAAACGCAAAAACTCGCGCTCGTTTCATAAGTATACGCAGGTCATCGAATCCAACTACTCCCGCCAGTATAACTCGACCCGTGAGCCCCTTCTCCAAAACTCGGGCCCGAATTTTATGAGTTTCGGCGTTTTCCCCTCCCACTAGCACAAGTTGCGCGGCGGGATCCTCGTGCGCAAGATAGTTGGCAAAACCGTCAACCAAACGGAGAAGGTTCTTATGAGGCGTGTGCTGCCCAACGCTAAGTATGTAGTCGCGGTTCGATGATGCACCGATACGATCAAGAATCACTGCTAATTTCGAGTTGTCCGTGTCGACCCTCCAGAGATCTTGGTCAACACCATGCGGAATAACAAAGGTCGGTTGCTCAGGCACGTAGCCAAGTTCTGAAAGTTGATCCAGTGTGAACTGCGAAGGAGTCACGATCGCGGCGGCCCGCGCGACACAAGATCGTACGGATAGATCCCAGACCGCACGCCACGCCGCTCTACGCATCCAGGAAACGGTGTCATCTCGCCATTCTGGATTAAGCATGCGCAAGTCGTGCACTATGCCAACAAATGGCTCATCCTGACGGCCGAGTGGCCATTGCCAGCCGCTAAGATATAAATCGTGACGTCCAATATCTCTGGTGATGCTTGCCGCTCCCGCTAGCCAAGCGATGCGATTCGGCCATCGTCGCCCGCGCGTCGGGTCCATCTGGCAAGCAACCCCAGAAAAGCAATCGTTTAGCACTCGGACACTAGACCACGACGGACATGCGAGCGTAAAAGCGACTCGGTCACTATAATCGGTGACCAAAGTTCTGATGAGGTTTTCGAGAAATATACGGGTTCCAGTAGGCGGACCTACAAGTGCCTCGGCCCAGAGGGCAACTTTCAACAGTTTCATAAAAAGCCTTCGCCTCCGACGACACTCTCGAATAATGCACAGAGTCGCTGAGAAATCTGCGGCGGACTAAATAAGTGACGGCGGGCTTCCGCATTCTTCCGAAGAACAGATCTTAGTTGCGCGTCTAAAAGAAAACTAAGGATTGCTTTCGCTATATCCGCGGGCTGATCAGGAGTGAAGTAGACACCCGCATCACCAAGAATCTCATGAGCAAATGCAAGGTCGGAAGCCAATACAGGACGTCCGATACTCATTGCTTCCGCAAGCGGCAAGCCAAATGATTCTTTTAGAGACGGAAATATTAAGATGTCAGCGCTCCGATACAGGTCGGCGACTTCAGAAGCGTTTAATACACCCAACCACGCGACGGCATGGTCTACTCCTGATGCCTTAATCTCTTGGTGAAGACTTCTGATCACCGGGTCGCACGTCCCTTTGTCGGGGCCGGTTGCGGTTAACGCAAGAGTGACCTCTGGATTTGTCTTATGCACAAGAGCTAATGCTCGGATAAGATTTATGTGATTCTTGTGCGGACGTGGCAGTGATATATAGGCAATGCACGGGCGACCTAGCCTGCTGAAAACGTGCACCGTATCTGGCCGCGATTCACCGACGTTTTCGACGAGAACCGGACTTGGTATGACCTCAATTCTGCTAGAAACGCTCGGAATCTGCGCGCCCAGAAGCAGTCTCATTTCCTGACTTTGCACTACGATTTTCTGAGCGGCAGGTGCGGCCCTACGAATATAATGATTTAACAGTCGGAGCCTCAAGCCGTTGCGGAACCCAGCTTTGCTAGGTGCCTCCAGCGCCTTCATCTGTTGGATTAACAGGACGGTAGGAACAACTGGAACAATTGGGGGTAAATTTGCAAAGCAGAATAGCATATCGGCGCCGAGGCGCACCGCGAGTCTTGGGAGCTTCTGATTCAACCACCGATACCGCGTAAGCCAACCACTACCGTCCATATTTACGACAAATAGAACATTGTCGGGAACGCCGGCGCGCATCAATTGAAGCTTTACCTCAGGCTCGACACACCAAACCCACTGCCAACTTGGACGACATATACCCAGAAATGTTACGAGGATTTCAACGAGTCTGCTCCCCCCTCCGTCCCGAACGCCAAAACAATCGACAATGATCTTCAAGTTCTGCCTACCTTTCGCTGGTAGCCAGTAACTCAACCAGCTCCTCAACTCGGGCTGCCCAGACATCGCTACCATACGCGGCGGCTAGTTGACTGGATCTGGCGCCGTATATCGGTAGCAGGTTGTAATGATTGTGCATCCAGCTCAACTCCAGCGAGAGTCGGCCGACATCATTAGAAGGAACTAAACGGCCATTGAACAAATGACGGACATTTTCTACGGTAGAGCCACACGCTTCGGTCGCGATAATGGGCAAGCCAGTGGCTGCGGCCTCGACTATAACTAGCGGCCATGCGTCAAACCGACTTGGAATAACAAACACGCCAGCTTCAAGCCAACGTTGCCCCATCATGTTTGGATGTACGAAGCCTAGATCAACTATCCCATCAACCCCGTTGAGTAGAGCAGCCTCAGGGCCCATCCCAGCAGTTACTAACGGCCATGGATGAGCATGCCTCGACCGATAATCACGGTAAGCATCTATCATCACGTCAATTGCTTTTCGCTTGTGATAGCGACCAGCGAAAAAGAAGCTCTTCGGCCAACCGTCCGTCTTTGCGACACGATCATGGTAGATCGGAGATAGCGATCGATAATCCACAGATACAACTCCGCGGTGTATACGCCCCTCGTCGAAACCCAGGTATCTTGCAAATTGCCATGAGCGCTCCCCAGTTACGAAGATTCTGTCGACCCGTTTCAACAGTGGCTTTAATGCTGCCGACCCAATCCATTGCCTGAAGTCGCGTCGGAGTTGATTATCCATCATCAACACCTTCGGTACTTTGCCAAGAGGCCTAGAGAAATACAAAGGGCGATACGCCGGCTCGGACCACCCACTGATCAGCAAAACATCCGGCTTCAAAGCGGTTACGATCTCCTCAACTAGCCTCGGGTCGGACCTTTCGCTCTCAACCAGTAGCCGCGATGGTACGCCATCCATAATGTCCGAATTAAAGGCCACCATGTCTTTCGAGCCTGCCTGAAAGCCAACGACGAACAAGTCGACCGACGAACTTTGCGCCAGCTCTCGCCAACACGCCGCCATGTAGGCATTGACGAGAGGGTAGCAGATTACGACTTTTAACCTACTCACTGCTTTCCCCTTCATTAATCTTGGATGGGCAACGGCGGTTTCTGGTCTTCCTTGGCGAGATGCGAGATTGGAGATTCAATTACGCGCGAAGGACGAAACACGCACGTGGAACCGTATTGGTCCATCAATTCGAAACCGGCACCAAGTATTTGATTAAGCAAGACCCCGTAGGGCTCGCCGCGGTCAGAGTTATGCAGCTCAATTATGATTAAGGTTGCACGGCGAAGGGCCGGCAGGTCATTCTTAAACATTGACCACTCAGCACCTTCGATGTCGCTAACGAGCACAAAGTCGCGAAGGTTATACTTTTCAAGCACGTTGGCTAGGCGGGTCGTCGGCACTCGTACACCATCGCGCGCAGTGCAATGATCAGATATTACGCGGCCATCGGTAGAATGTTGAGCTCTCTGAAACATTGCGTATGGTGCCTGTGTATATGAAATCGCAGCAGCTTCGATAAACGTATTTCCTGCACATTCATTCAACGCTAGGTTTCGCTCAATTATTGTCACCAGTGTCGGATTTGCTTCAACCGCAACCAGCGTCTGGCCTTGAAGAAGCGATTTCCTGATCAAGCAGGTCAGGACACCCAAGCTGGACCCCAGTTCCACTACGGCTCCGTTGCCGCCTAGATATTTGCGAACAAATCTTCTTTCGGACGACTCGTAGATACCGAAGAACAGCTTGGCCTTTATTCGCGCACTTACCGCCGAATTACTGGTATCTATCGTCAGGCCAAAGGCGGGAATGCGTTCACCCGTAATCTTTCCAATGGAGTACCCTACTAATCTGTGGGTAAGGACTGCTGCAATAAGGCCTTTTAGTCGCAAAATGATATTCACCGACCTTGTTCTCCTCGAAGCACTTTATTCACCAGCAACTCAGCCTCGTTAAATCTAGCCTGCCACCCGTTTCTATCTGCAAACGACCTAGAGTGTTCGGCCAGTTCGGTTGCACGTCTGAGGGCATCTCTTACAGCGAATTTTACAGCCTCAGACGTATCTGCAACCAACACGGGCGCGTCAATATACTTGTATTCGTGATGACTCGTAGATACAATGGGCAAGCCCGCAGCCGCCATCTCATATAACTTCAACGGATTCTGTCCCTCATATTGTCTGCGATCCCGAGTTTGGTCGTATAGCATCAACCCTAAATCGCAATGCTGCAGGTACGCGGCTGACTTAGTAGCATTGTGAGCCCCAACCAAACGTACCCTCGAGTCGCTCGCGGCAAGAGCTTTCGCCCAAGGAGTGGGCGGCCCAACGAGGATCAGCGCGCCGCTCCCTTCCGGTAGCGAAGCAAGTGCTGCTTCCATTAGTTTGGGGTCGGCTTTCGCAATAACACCCACCCAGATAAGGCGCGGGCGCCCGGCGGAAGCGATATCCTTGGGCTCGGGCTGTCTGACTGCGAATAAGTCTAGGTCCGCACCTTGGCCAATGACTGTTATCTTCTCTGGTGGCACGCCGCGCTCACGCGTGAGGTATGCTGAAAGGGCGTGTCCGATCGTTACTACGGCGTCGGCGTTTTTATAGTCCGACATCTCAAGACGGTTTTGCGCGGAACCTGAGTATGATTCGTAAATATCGACGCACTGTACGATACGTCGTGCATGGGGGAAGGCAGCACGCAGTCCGCGACCGTCACCACCAGTACTCCAAATTAGGTCCGGGGTAGGTTGCTCAGCGGCGCTCAGGACTCTGGGCAATGAAGGAGATATCGTACGATACCCCGCCGCTGCGGAAAACGACCACACCCGCTGCCCCAGGAGCCGAGACTTTAAGATTGGTATTACCGTAAAAGGACGTATTTCGAGAGCTCCGTCATCATGTCTCACCGAATGGCTCGCGAAAGCCAGTTTCTTGGTACCACGGCAGCTACGTAACACATGACCTACATGGAACGGCCGTGTTAGCCATGTCGTTGGATAGCCACTCCGCAAGAACATTTGCGCTAAGATATTGGTGCTACCTCGCACTTTACCCGTCCAAGATGTGCCACGGTGAAAGAGTAAGCTCGGCAAGGTAATATTGGTCATGAAAGTCACTGGCACCTGGCTTATTGGCGATTATTTCTTGCGTTATAACCTTGCATCGATTCCGCGATGCTGCGTTCATTGGCGGCGCGCGATCCGCCGTATTTTCGATCCCAACCAATGAAATAAATTGTTGCATTGCTTGTGAACTGGTAGATCCCCCAGACGAACCCAACGGCGCCGTCCATGAAGCCTCGCATCACTATGTAAGACCTGACGAATCGCCAAAACGGTATGTAGAATATTTTTAGAAATGTAAAGTCCTCACCGGCGTCGATTAGGCGCTGCGCTTCCAATTCAGAATATTGCCTATTTTTTCGCAGGCGCTCCATGAAATTCATGTCATTAAGGTGAATCATTCGCGCGCTTAGCTGCCCGATTTGCTTGGGGTTTCCGCTTATGCAGATTCGTTCGTGTACCTTCTGTGTCCAAGAGGTCGCGCCACGCCGACTTAGCCAAGGCTGGTTCCAATATTGAAATCCGCCATAGCGGACATGATGATTCATGAAATACTGACGCAGGCGAAAGCGATATGCAATGAAGTCGCCGTGCTGGATAGCTTCACTAATCTCAGATGCAAGTGCTGCAGTTAGCCGCATATCGCAGTCGACTTGCAACAACCACTCGCTTTGAGCAGCCTCTACCCCTTTTTGTCGTTGATCGCAGAATCCTTCCCCTTTCTTACGCGGGCTGCTCACAAAGCGGACTTTTTCGCCTGCAGCTTCCGCGATTTCTTTCGTGCGATCAGTGGACCCATCATCAATTATCAAGATCTCGTCAGCTATCGTGAGAAAGTTCTCAAGGAAACCAGGAAGGTCAGCCTCCTCGTCCAACGTGATGACTACAACGCTGAGCTTTGCTTTCTGTTCTTTGGGTCGCATTCAGTCTGTCCCCGAGGCGGTTTGCTAAAACAGCGCGCGTGGTTGTCGCGTGTTTGAGTATTTGATCGCAGCATTTGCGGCAACGACAGCGAGATAAGCCAGAATCAAGAAGAAGCACCGGACAACCTGGACAGCGTAGTTGTCAGCCGCGATGATCAAACCTGCCACAGTAAGCGGCAGAACGACCTTGGATCCGCCAATACGCCATATGGCATGGAAAAGACCGATTAGTCCGATAAGGCCAAGTATTCCGAAATTCCTCCAAATGAGCAGCCAGCCATTTGAGACGAATCCGAACTGATAATTTTCGGCGCTTAGTTGGGAATACGAATAGTCACCGAGAGATGCAAAAAGCGTCTTGTCGGTTCCCGGGCCGAACCCTACCAATAGTATTGAGGGATCCTGAACGGCATAATTCACGAAACGAGACGTTCCCTCGACGTAGCGGATCTGAAGGGAACTGTCGTTCAGCCCCCGGTCCGAGGTCCTTTCGTAGCGCGACGCGATTTGGTCCGACAAGGACATCACACTAACGTCGTCTTGTTGATTGCCATCGCTCGTTGCAACGTAAATCACGATCGCCCCCAATGCCAAACAGGCGATCAAGATTCGTTTCGCGATTCCGCCGGAGGTTACTGCGAGGAAGACGAAGAGCATGACGACCCAGCTGTGGCGTGAGTTTGATGCCAAAGATGCAATTGTGCCCATGGCGAGGACGACATATTTATATCGGTTTGAGCTCCGCACCATAGCTAACCATGCGACCGAAAGTGCCATTATTCCGCCAAAGGTTGTCGAGATATCCCAAGTGCCCATGGCGCGTACTGCGCCCGTGTTTTCGACACTTGCGAGATAGCGGGTTTCGAAAAACCGCTCAGAAAAACCAGCGAGGCGCAGATAGGAACTGTAGAGGTACTCACCAGCTGGCCTGTTGAAAACCATAAGAAAGTACTGAATTATTGCGAAGGAGGCTAAGGCCATCGTTGCATAGGTTACGTAACGCGCAATTATCGCGGTTTCGACGCGACCTGTTAAGAGGTTCGAATATAGTGAGACGAAGAATATCAGGGCCGCGAGATATTGCAATCCGTAGACCACTGGTCTGAGTTCAAGGTTTGTTCGGATGAGTGCTGAAAATACGCCGATTGTCACTGCAACCATGAGCACGCGAATCGGCGTAAGTATCCGTTTATAACGAGGCAGATAGTTGGAGGGAAATCCGAGGTACCCTACCGCGATCGCTATGAAAATATCATAAAGGTAAACGATCCCTCCCAGCTGAACTAGAGGCAGCGAAATACAGGTCATGATAGGCAGTGCTGCAACTAACGACCGCCTTGGCACGCCCTTTTTAATGTAATTGGTTGTGGGCTCATCTGGATGACCTGTTGAGGTTCCGTCATCAATTGGTTTGAGCTGACGTCTAGCCGTCCAGCGCATTAGCTGACCCATCCGTTTTACTGCAGTTTTTTAATCCCGGAAGCCCCAACGCCAACAGGCTCGAGGGACTTATGGAAAGAGGAGCTGTTTTTGATTTCGCTAATCGCGAATGACAGCGTGCGCGCGACACTGTACTGACCCCGCTAGCGTGTTGTGTGTCTGATTTTTGGATGTTTTTGATTTCGGGCGTCTTAAAGGGCGGCTGGACTTAATACTGCTGACAAAGTTCGGCGCGCACCTTCAGTTTCCGGTCCATGCTGAGGTTGAGGATCGCCGATGCCGGCGATACTTTCGCTTTTTCGAAAATCCACCGCTGATGACGATCATCCATCTAGGGCCTGTTTTCAATTCGGATTATCGAGTCGAGTGCCTTTAATAGCATTGTATCCGCAATACCATCGGATAGGGTTACTCACCCTGGCGTCCTCCGGAATCACTAACCAATACGCCACGGCAACGATTGGCTCGGAGACGTCGGCCTCCGTGTCGGGGACATCGCCGACGTGCAGTTTCAGCAGTTCCATAAGCGCCTTGCCGCCAAGGGAGTGCTTCAGGACTTCGATGTAGCGCACCAGTTCCACCGACTGTTCGTTTCCGATGTTTGTAAAGGCGAGCGGGCGCGACGCCGCTGGATGCGGGGTCGGGCGTTAGGCCGTCCCAGTTCGGATTCTTTGCTGGTGCGTGGTCGAGTGTGCGGATCACGCCTTCGACGATGTCGTCGACGTAGGTGAAGCTGCGCTTGTGGTGGCCGTGGTTGAACACCTTGATCGGCTCACCGGCGAGGATCGCTTTGGTGAAAAGGAACAACGCCATGTCCGGGCGTCCCCAGGGGCCGTAGACGGTGAAGAAGCGCAGTCCGGTGCATGGAATGCCGTAGAGGTGCGCATAACTGTGCGCCATCATCTCGTTGGCTTTCTTGGTGGCGGCGTACAGCGTCAGCGGATGTCCGGTCGGTTGGTGTTCGCTGAAGGGCATCCTGATGTTGGCGCCATAAACCGAACTGGTGGACGCGAACACGAGGTGTTCGACGCCATGGTGGCGGCAGCCTTCCAGAATGTGCAGGAAATCGGTGACGTTGCTGCTGACGTAGACGTGCGGGTTCTGCGCGGCGTAATGAACGCCGGCTTGCGCGGCGAGGTTCACCACGCGTGTTGGCTTGTGTTTCGCGAAGCAGGCTTCGACCGCCTCGCGGTCGGCCAGATCAGCCTGAATGTGGGTGTAGTTCGGGTGGTCCACAAAGCGGGCCAGACGTGCCTTTTTCAGGTTCACGTCGTAGTAGTCGCTCAGGTTGTCGAAGCCGACCACGTTGTTCCGCGCGCGAGATTGTCTTGAGGTCGCCTTCCGGGCTGACATGGTCGCGCAGCATGGCTTACTGGCGAGAGACTTCCAACACCCGGGTGGACTGTGGCTGAGTCAAGCAACGGCTTCGGTTGTGCGGTAGGAGGGCGTAACTCCGTCGCGACACCGGTCGTGACGTACACGTCGCTCCTGCACGGGTGGTGTTCACGGGCGAGATCAGCCCGAAGTGGGGTGTTGACCGGCGGACACAGCCGAGCTAGCTCGGCTCTACAGAAGCGTTGGGCCCGGGTGGGCTCGCTTCAGCGGGGTGGTTTGCGAAACGCTCAATCCAACGGCCACGCTTCGACGGCGAGGCCCGGCACGCGATGGAACTCGCGGGTATTGGCCGTGATCAGCACGCTGTCCTCGGCCGGGGCATGGGCGGCGATCATCAAATCCACACCTCCGATGGGTTGTCCGGCGCCTTCCAGCGCACTACGGATGCTCGCGTATTGATGAGTCGCATCCAGCGGCCATGGGCGCACCACGAAGCCAGCGAGCCATTGCTCGACCGCCGACATGAATCGCGCGGATCCGAGTCTTGCTGCGCCAACGCGGAGTTCAGCCGCAACGATCGACGACAACTAAACCTGCGAAGGGGACAGTGCTGCGAAACGCTGGAGCATTCCCGCCGGGTGTCGGCGCAGGATGTAGCTGCAGATGTTGGTGTCGAGGGTGCGTTGCACCAGATCACGTCCAGTCTCGTTCCCGTGCGGGCACGTCCTGACGTTCGGCCAGGAAGTCCGCAGGCAGCGGATCGGTGCTGTCGTAGAAAGACTTCAGCCACGCCCCCATGTTGGCTGCGGGTTCGGCTTGCGGCTGCACCCACAGGGAGTTGCCGATTTGCTCGATCACGACTTCGCAGGCTTCGATGCGCAATTTGGCAGGCAAGCGTATGGCTTGGCTGCGCCCGCTCATGAACGGTCTGGCTTTGGCGGTCATGGCGAACTCCGATGTCATATGACACTGGCATGGCGTAGCGGCTGACCAGCGAAATGAGCGCGTGGGCTACGCGGTGGTACCGTGGTATTCGACATACCAGCGCACGAAATTGGCCACGCCCTCCGCCACGGACACCACCGGCCGATAGTCGACGGCTGCGATAAGCTCGGAGACATCGGCTTCGGTATCAGGTACGTCGCCTGCCTGCAGTGGCAGCAGTTCCATTTGCGCCTTGCGGCCGAGGCAATGTTCCAGCACTTCAATGTAGCGCAGCAGTTCCACGGGCTGTTCGTTGCCAATGTTGAACAGTCGATAGGGCGCGACGCCGCTGGATGCGGGGTCGGGCGTTAGGCCGTCCCAGTTCGGATTCTTTGCTGGTGCGTGGTCGAGTGTGCGGATCACGCCTTCGACGATGTCGTCGACGTAGGTGAAGCTGCGCTTGTGGTGGCCGTGGTTGAACACCTTGATCGGCTCACCGGCGAGGATCGCTTTGGTGAAAAGGAACAACGCCATGTCCGGGCGTCCCCAGGGGCCGTAGACGGTGAAGAAGCGCAGTCCGGTGCATGGAATGCCGTAGAGGTGCGCATAACTGTGCGCCATCATCTCGTTGGCTTTCTTGGTGGCGGCGTACAGCGTCAGCGGGTGTTCGGTCGGCTGGTGTTCGTTGAAAGGCATCCGGGTGTTGGCGCCGTAGACCGAACTGGTGGACGCGAACACCAGATGTTCAACGCCATGGTGGCGGCAGCCTTCCAGGATGTGCAGGAAACCGGTGACGTTGCTGCTGACGTAGACATGCGGGTTCTGCGCTGCATAACGCACGCCAGCCTGCGCCGCGAGGTTCACCACACGTGTTGGCTTGTGCGTCGCGAAGCAGGCTTCGACTGCCTCGCGGTCGGCCAGGTCAGCCTGAATGTGGGTGTAGTTCGGGTGGTCCACAAAGCGGGCCAGACGTGCCTTTTTCAGGTTCACGTCGTAGTAGTCGCTCAAGTTTTCGAAGCCGACCACGTTGTCGCCGCGTGCGAGCAAGCGCATCGCGATATGGGAACCGATGAAGCCAGCGGTGCCGGTGACCAGAGTGGTCATGGGCAACTGAATCCTGTTTTTCTTTCTGGTTGGTGCCGCATCTCAGTTACTCGTGGAAACTAGTGGGCTGGGGAACTTCTGAACAAGTCGCTGAACCTTGATTCCGTTCATGGTTCGACTGGTGCGTCCATCTGTGAAGCGAAATGCGTCCAGACAAGTCTGGACCCACAAGAGCAGTTTGGCGCACCGGCGCCATCTTTCGAAACCCGCGCACAAAAAGCCGCAGGCGGTGCCCATCGATTCGCCATGCGGTTGTTGCGCATGCCTTCGCCTCGGCCAAACCTACACTCGCAAGGGTGGTTCGCGAGACGCTCAATCCAGCGGCCAGGCTTCTACGGCGAGGCCGGGTACGCGATGGAACTCGCGGGTATTGGCTGTGACTAACACGCTGTCCTCGGCCAGAGCATGGGCGGCGATCATCAGATCCATTGCTCCGATGGGTTTTCCGGAGCTTTCCAAAGCGCTACGGATGCGCGCGTAGTGATGGGTCGCATCCAGCGGCCAAGGACGCACGTCAAAGCCAGCGAGCCATTGTTCGACCGCCGATGCGAATCGCGCGGTACCGAGTTTCGCAGCGCCAAAGCGGAGTTCGGCCGCAACAATTGATGACAGCCACATCTCCGCAGGGGCCAGTGCTGCGAAGCGTTGCAGCATGCCCGCCGGGTGTCGCCGCAGGATGTAGCTGCAGATATTGGTGTCGAGGGTGCGTTGCACCAGATCAGGTCCAGTCGCGGTCCTGTGCGGGCGCGTCCTGCCGATCGGCCAGAAAGTCTGCAGGCAGTGGATCAGTGCTGTCGTAGAAAGACTTCAGCCATGCGCCCATGTTGGATGAGGGTTCGGCTTGCGGCTTTATCCACAAGGAATTGCCGATTTGTTCGATCACGACTTCACGGGCGTCGATGCGTAATTTGGCAGGCAAGCGGATCGCTTGGCTGCGCCCGCTCATGAACAGTCTGGCTTTGGCGGTCATTGAGGACCCCATGTCATATGACGATGGCATAATACAACAAATCGAAGTGGATAACCGACGACGCGTTGTGCGCTTCGACCAGCCCTGGGTGATCGGACGGGGAACGGCAGCCGAGCAAGCTCGGCTCTACAGGAGCGCGACGATGTCCTGGAGGTTGGGGTCATGCGCAAGATCGGCCGCGCTCGTCGGTAGTTTGTCGCAACGGTGCCGCAAGCAGCGTCGAGTCGCAGCGATCGTAGCGTCGCCGGTCGCGACGTACACGTCGCTCCTACAGATGCGCGGGGCCCTACCGGAGACGGCGATCTTCAAGCTCACAGCCGCCCGTCCACGGCATCTCGCGGCAGCACGTATTTCACGTCGTAAACGACGCTGGTGGCCTTGCCGAGCGCGCGTACGCCGTGCGCGCCGAGCTTGGCGAACTCGGCATGGCCAACGGCCAGCACGATGGCGTCGTACTCGCCGGCGTTCAGATCGCTGATCGGCGTGATGCCGTACTCGTGCTGCGCTTCGGTTGCGTCGACCCAGGGGTCGTACACGTCCACTTTGGCCTGGAAGTCGGCCAGCTCCGCGATGATGTCGACCACGCGGGTGTTGCGCAAATCGGGGCAGTTTTCCTTGAAGGCCAGGCCCAGAACGAGGACACGCGCGCCTACCGGGTTGATGCCGTTGCGCGCCATCAAGCGCACCACCTGAGCCGCCACGTGGGCGCCCATGCCGTCGTTGATGCGACGACCGGCGAGGATCACTTCCGGGTGGTAGCCGATTTCCTGCGCTTTGTGGGTGAGGTAATACGGATCGACGCTGATGCAGTGTCCGCCCACCAATCCGGGGCGGAACGGCAGGAAGTTCCACTTCGTGCCCGCGGCCTCGAGAACCTCCAGCGTATCGATGCCGAGCTTGTTGAAAATCAGCGCCAACTCGTTGATCAAGGCGATGTTGACGTCGCGCTGGGTGTTTTCGATCACTTTGGCGGCCTCGGCCACCCTGATGCTGCTGGCCTTGTGCGTGCCGGCGGTGATGATGCTGGCGTAGAGCGCGTTGACGAAGTCCGCTGTCTCGGGCGTGGAGCCCGAGGTCACCTTGAGGATGCTGGTGACCCGGTGCAGCTTGTCGCCCGGGTTGATGCGCTCGGGGCTGTAGCCGCAGTGAAAGTCGCGGTTGTACACCAGGCCGGATGTCTTCTCCAGCAGTGGCACGCAGACTTCCTCGGTGCAGCCGGGATAGACGGTGGATTCGTACACCACCACGTCGCCCTTTTTCAGCACGCTGCCGATGGCTTCGCTGGCCTTGACCAGTGGCGTCAGGTCCGGGCGCTTGGCGGAATCAATCGGCGTGGGCACGGTGACGATGTACACGTTGCAGGCGGCGATGTCGGCCAGCGCGTCGGTGTAGCGCAGTTTGGGGGCGCTGGCCAGTTCTTCGGGGCTGCATTCGCGGGTGCTGTCGTGGCCCCGACGCAGTTCGTCGACCCGGGCGCCGCGGATGTCGTAACCGGTCGTGTTGTACTGCTTGCCAAACTCCACGGCCAACGGCAATCCGACATAGCCCAGTCCGATGATCGCGATGTGAGTGTTCTGGGGCTTCGTCATGGGAAAGGCAGATTCCGTTGGGTGCGGTGGGTCATTGGGGGTTGGCAGGCAAAGGCAGCCGAGCAAGCTCGGCTCTACAAGGGCGCGGCGCTTGTGCGGGAGCGAGGTGCACGTCGCTCCTATGCATGCGCGGCTGTGCCGATGGTGACTTGCATCGACTGGCCTTTGGTGGCAGCCATGGCCAGAAGACGCTCGCGCAGAGTCTGCTTGGCGTCGCTGTCGCCGTGCACAAGGCGCACTTCGCGCGGTAGCTTGGGTATGCGGCGCACGAAATTGATCAGGTCGTCCTGGCCGGCATGGGCGGAGTAGCCGCTGATGCTGCTGATCTTGGCGCGGATGGTATAGCGCTTGTCGTCGAAGTCGACATAACCGCCCTTCGGCCCGTACTTCTGGATTTGGTGACCTGGCGTGCCGGGGGCCTGGAAGCCGACGAACAGCACGTCGTGGCGCGGGTCTTCGATCATCGCCTTCAGGTAGTTGACGATTCGTCCTCCGGCGGCCATGCCGCTGGCGGCCAGCACGATGGCCGGACGTCTGGTCTTCGTTAGGTGGTCGACGAACTTCAGGTGGTCTTCGTGGCTGTCGACCGTGATCAGGTTGTCGAAGGACAGCGGGTGGCGACCGGCGCGCAGGCGCTTGTGCGCTTCGGCGTCCCACCACGGCTTGAGCCGGGTGTAGGCGGCGGTGAATCGCGCGGCCAGTGGCGAATCGACGATCACGGCGAGTTCGCGCCAATGCGAATCTTTCGCCTCGAAGATCAGCCCTTCCAGTTCATACAACAACTCCTGCGTGCGGCCGATGCTGAAGGCCGGGATCAACAGGCTGCCGCCGTCTTTCATGGCATGGTCGATGGCAGCTTTCAGGCGCAAACGACGGGTGCGGCGATCTTCGTGGTTGCGGTTGCCGTAGGTGCTTTCCAGCACGACGACATCGGCGCTGGTGGGCGATTTCGGTGCCGGCAACAGCGGTGCGTGCGGGGCACCGAGGTCGCCGGAGAAAACGATGCGACGCCGTTTGGCGCCGCTGCCGACGTCGATCTCGACATAGGCCGATCCGAGGATGTGGCCGGCGCGCTGCAGGCGCACATGCACGGGCGATGTCGGGTGGTCGATGATCGTGTGCCAGTGGCCATAATCGAGCGGCTGGGTGAGCGACTTGATCAGCGACAGCGCGCCGGTGATCAGCCGCTCGTCGCGGGTGAAGCCGACCTTGAGCGCGTCTTCTATGACCAGCGGCAGCAAGGTTGCCGACGGTGTGGTGCAGATGATCGGGCCGCGGAAGCCGGCTGCGAGCAGGTACGGCAGGCGACCGATGTGGTCGATATGGACGTGGGTGACGATCAGCGCACGCACGTCGTGAATCGGGAATTCGATCTGGTGGCGCGTGGATTCGTCGCCGCCGGTGGTTTCGGCGCCCTGGAACAAGCCGCAATCGATCAGGATCGCGTTGTCCGCATCCAGTTGCAGCCGGTGGCAGCTGCCGGTGGTGCCGTTGACGGCGCCGTGGTGGAGGATGTTCAGGGGTTCGCGGCCTTGGTGCGTTGTAGAGCGGAGCTTGCTCCGCTGCCTTTTCCGAGTTCTGGCGCGTGGATATGGCTGCGTAGCCGAGCAAGCTCGGCTCTACCGAGAAGCGAGGACGCGTCGCGTTTGCAGGCTGCGTAGCTGAGCAAGCTCGGCTCTACCAAAGAGCGACGGGCGCGTCGCTCTTGCGGCGCGTCACAAGGTTTGCGCGGCGACCATCGCGCCGAAGCGCGAGTCGGTGCGGTCGCGCAGGCTGGTGTAGTTGCCCTGCTCGACCAGGTGGCCTTTCTCGAACACGAGCACCTTGTCGGCAGTTTTCACGGTTGCCAGGCGGTGGGCGATGATGACGACGGTCATGCGTCCGCGCAGATCGTCGATGCTCTGCCGAATGACGCGCTCGGCTTCGCTGTCGAGCGAACTGGTGGCTTCGTCGAGGATCAGCAGGCTGGGTTCCTTGAACAATTCGCGGGCAATGAACAGGCGCTGGCGCTGCCCGCCGGAAAGGCGGATGCCGCGATCACCGACGCGTGAGTTGAATCCATCCGGCAGCGATTCGATGAACTCGAGCAGATGCGCGCCCTGGGCGGCACGTCGAATGCGCTGCATCAGGGCCGGATCGGTCTTCGGGTCGCCGCTCCAGAGGCAAATGTTGTTGGCGAAGCTTTCGTCGAAGATCACTGCTTCCTGCAGCACATAGCCGATCTGGCGACGCCAACTGGAGCGGTCGATGGTGCTGGTGTCGACGCCATCAATGAACAGCGACCCGGTGCGTGGCGTCAACAACAGCGTCAGCAGGTCGATCAGCGTCGACTTGCCGGCGCCGGACGCGCCGACCACCGCCACGGTGCTGCGTGCAGGGATCGAGAACGACACCTCGCTGAGCACATCGCCGATGCGTGGGTCGTAGCTGAAGGACACCCCGCGAAACTCGATTGCGCTATGAAGGGGTGCGAGCTTGACGCCACCCTCCGGGACCGCCTGCTGAGCCAGTCGGGCAAACTCGTCGCGGACGATTTCCACGGCACCGATCTGCGCCAGCACGCTCTGCCAGGCGTTCTGCAGTCCGAGCACTGAATTGACGCCGCGGTAGAACAGCAGGATCGAGACCATGATCGGCGCCAGTGGCTGTTGCAGCACCGCCAGTTGCACCATCACGATCGATACGATGAGCAGCACGGCAATCGGCTCGCGCGCGGAGTTGGTAAAGGCCATGAGCAGATTCAGGCGCGCGCTGAGTTCGCCCGCGCGTGCCACATGGCCGAGCGCGACGCGTCGCAAGGGTTCAGCGGTATCGGTTGCCGCCAGATACTTGAACGCCTGGATCGACTGCACGAAGCTGCCGGATAGCGCTCCCATCTGTTCGGCGCATTCGCGCGAGAGTGCGCGTACCTGAAGGTTGAGGCGCCGGAACAGCAACACCAGGCCGACTCCGACGACGATGGCGGCCACGCCGAACTTCCACGCCACCAGAATGGCCATGCCGAGGTAAACGGCGGCCTTGATCGTGCCCACCATCATCGACGAGAAATTGTGGAACGCGCCGAGGAACGCGAACACTTGCGAGTACATGTTGAAGAAGTAGCCGGTATCGCGCGCGGTGTAATAGGTGTAGGACATGCGCGAATAGGCGTCGTACAAACGCCCTTGAAGGCTGCGCTGCAACTGTGCGCGCAGATAGCCGCCATAACCGCCGGCGCCGAAGGCAACCGCACCCTTGATGACGAACACAGTCGCGATGACGCCGAGTACCTCGATCGGGCCGTTCACACCGAGCGCGGACAGGAAATCCGTGATCCACGCGGCGAAACGACCGGTTGCGGCGCCGCTGGCGTCGAGGCTTTGAAGCAACGGCAGCAACAGCAGGATTCCCAGGCCGTCGAGCAGCGCCTCCAACAGCATCAGCGCGAATACCAGGTAGACGCGGACGCCGATGAATTTCCGGAATGTGCGCAGGTATCCGGGGATATCGCCGAACAGCATGCTGCGTGGCTGCGCCGGCGAAGGCTGGGCGGCGGCGCGGTTCACGCGCTCTCGGCTCGTGTTGCGTGGAGTTGGATGTCGCTTGCAAGCGCGCGATGTTGCTGTAGCCAGCGCCAGGCGGTGCCGAGAATGACGTCGATGTCGGCATGCTTCGGCTGCCAACCGAGATCACGCCGCGCGCGCGTTGCGTCGCCGACCAGCGCGGGCGGATCGCCGGCGCGGCGCGGCGCGACGACCACCGGGACCTTGCGCCCGGTCACTCGCTCGGCCGCGGCAATCACCTCGCGCACGGAGAACCCGAGTCCATTGCCGAGATTGAAGGCGGTCAAACCCGGCTGAGCGCTCGAAAGCCGGTCGAGCGCGCGTACATGGGCGTCGGCGAGATCCGTGACGTGCACATAGTCGCGGATGCAGGTGCCATCAGCGGTGTCGTAATCGTCGCCGAACACCTGGATATCCGGGCGCAACCCGGCAGCGGCCTCCAGCACCAGCGGAATCAGATGGGTCTCCGGGTCGTGCGCCTCGCCGATGTCGCCATCTGGATCAGCACCGGCGGCGTTGAAATAGCGCAACGCCGAGCTGCGCAGTCCATGCGCCACGCCGAAATCGACGAGCATGCGCTCGACCATCTGCTTGGTTGCACCGTAGGGATTGATTGGCGCCTGCGGATGACCTTCGGTGATCGGTATCGACTGCGGATTGCCGTAAATCGCGCAGGTACTGGAAAAGACGAGCGTGCCGACGCCATGTCGCAGCATCGCACTCAGCAGCGACAGCGAACCGGAAACGTTGTTGCGGTAGTACTTGGCGGGATCGGTGACCGATTCGCCAACGTAAGCGTAAGCGGCAAAGTGCATCACCGCGTCTGGCCGATACGCGGCGAAAATGTGGTCCATGCGCTCGCCGTCGCCGATGTCCGCCACTTCGAGCGGTCCCCAGCGTACCGCCTGGCGGTGACCGTAGACCAGATTGTCGACACTGATCGGCAGGTGTCCTGCCGCCGCCAGTGCCTTGCACGCATGACTGCCAATGTAACCGGCACCGCCAGTGACCAGCACTTTCATGAGTGTTTGCACCCGGCCGACAGCCATGCGAGCAACCTGGCGGTCACGGCAATCGCCTTTCGGCCGGCAGGTTTGCGTAATGCGCGCTGGTCGATCGCGGCGCGAGGAACAGAATGCAGGCGATGGCGAACACGCACGACAAGGTCGTCGTCCGCAGCGGGTAGTCGAGCAGCGAGTGCAAAGACAACGAGAGGATGATCAAGGCGCCGACGAGGCGCTCAGCATTATCGGGCCGTGCGCTTGCCCAATCAGCCGAAAGCTCGCGCACTCTCTGCCAGAACCAACGTGTGAAGAGGATGACAATGAGGGCCGAGAGTAATCCCGCGTCGATCCATATCTCGGCCCAGTCGTTGTGTGCGTGGTTCACGATTGTTGGTGCGATCTTTTCGATCGGTTCAAATGCTTCATAGACGGCTGGAAAACTGCCGACTCCTGTACCGCTCGCCGCAAAACGCAGTGTCAAACTGCCAATAGTTGGGAGTACGTCGGTTCGTTGGCCTCCATCAAGATCCTGGAATCGGGGAAGCACTCTGTTCAAACCGAACTCGACTGCGACCAGACCACTGAGCAAAATGATGATAGGTAGCCAACGCAAAGCATTGCGGCGCTGTTTCCTATTGATCAGCGCCATCAACAGCAGCAGTGCCGACATCAATGTTGCCAAGCCGACCGCCGCGCGCGAGCGTGAAAGAAAGATTCCCAGCAGAAGGATTGAGCCCAGGAGAAGCCATCCGATCAGCTGCAGCACACGCCGCGAGCGCCGGTGGTCGAGCACACTGTGGTACATGATGCCGCCGAAGGCACCGATCAGCCCGACCACCAGCATCGAGCCGTAGTGATTTCGGTTGGCAAACAGGCCGACCGCGTCAGCCGTGTTTGTCGGCGTGTAGAAGTACAAGGCACTGGCAGGCCCTTGCGCCACCTGGAGCGCGCCAAGTGCCACCATCAACAGCGTGAGGACGACGATGATCGCAACGAATCGCAGACGCCATGGAGGGCTGAGCTGAACACCTAGCAGCAATATCGCCGCGGCTGGCAGAAGCGCGCGCAACGACGCCAGCGTGGCATTGGGATCCAGCGACCAGGCAAGGAAAGATGGCGTGGATATGCCCACCGCCTCCCGCGCCGCGTAGATTTCGCTGCGTCCAGGCAGCGATGTGATCAAGGATGCCGGCAGCGGCATCAACTGCAACAGCGGAATGGCCAGGACCGCAACCATCAGCACCAGCAATTGTCGCGCGCCGGGTTCGAGCTCGTGCCAACGCAGCCGCGCCAGTCCGTAAACCAGAATTCCCGACGCGAGGACCTGCACAATCAGATCCGAGAACAGGTAATTGCGCGTGCCACCGCCGAGCAACAGGGCTGCGATCAACAGCAGGCAACTGAGTGCGCCGGCCAGTGACTCGCCTTCGGCGGCCACGGGTGCATGTGCGTGGCGCGCCGAATGCTCGCGCCTGTGCCGGGTTTCCCAGGGGCGCGGTTCGGTTGATGCGATGACGGCCATGGCCTCGCTCGGTGTCGACCCCGCTGCCGTTGGGAACTGGACGACCTTGGCGTTCAATAGCCCATCGGCGGTGTAATGCCCTCGCGTTCCGCAGCGCGCGCCAGTGCGTCAACTTCCTGGCGCAACTCCGCGATCTCGTGCTCCAGACGCGCGTATTCGCCTTGTTTGCGGCGCAGGAAGTCGGCGGTGGAGCGGAACTTGGCGACCACGCCCGTTGGTGTCAGCACGTACGCGTAGCCGAGCTTGTTGTTGCTGTTGCGGAAATTCTGCACCTTGACCCAACCACGCGCGATAAGCGCGCGCAGGCTGTAGTTGGTCTTGCCGAGCGACAGGCCGAGTTCACTCGCCAGTTCACGCTGCGAGTGATTCGGGTGTTCGGTCAGCAGCCGAAGCAGGCGATAGCGGGTGTCGTCGTCGAGCATGGTGCGTTGGTGAAGCAGTTCGGGATTGCCGCGTACAACTCGGCGATCCGGTGTAACGGTCCAGACTTGTCTGGACGCCCCCCCACGCTGCCGCCCTGCGGTGTAGGCCCGCATGGCCGGACAGCTGGGTTTGTACTGGTGAAGCTCGCGGAGCAAGCCCGCTCCCACGGTTCCGCCGCTAGATGCGGGCGCCGAGGACGGATCTTGGGACCACGACTTCGCGCTCGGATCCCAGCATGGTCAGCAGCAGGCGTACGCGGTCTTCGCCGTGGGTTGCGGCGAAAATCGCGTTCAGGCCGCTGAACGGGCCTTCGTTGATCTTGACCTTGGTGCCGGGAAGCAGGTCCGGCGCCTTCAGGTGCACGAAACCGTCTTCGCCGTCCATGCGTTCGCGAATCTGCGCAATGACGACATCGGGAACGACCGCGGGAACACCGCCGAAGCGCACGATGGTAGTGACGCCGCGGGTGCTGCGTACCGGCTCCAGCGACTGAATCGACGGGTCCGAGTACAGGAATACGTAGCGCGGGAAGAGTGATTCGGTGCGCACGACCATGCCCGACGCGGCCCTGACGGTGCGACGCGTGCGCGGGAACAAGGTTTCGAACCCCTGCCGTGTCAGGCAGATCTGCGCCTCGGCTTCAGCGCGGGGTTTGGTCATGACTGCGAACCAGGATTGCAAACTATGCCGCACTCGTTCACGCGTTGAACGGACGATAGCGTGACCGCGTTGGGGCCGCAAGCGAACCGGTGCTCTTTGGTGGGTCCAGACTTGTCTGGACGCTGCTGATTCGGCTGAGTTGATGGGTCGGACAATGCGAACAAGAGCGAGGGCGAGGATCAAGGGCGTCCAGACAAGTCTGGACCCACAGGAGCGAAAAGCAGGATCAAGGGCGTCCAGACAAGTCTGGACCCACAAGGGCGAAAAGCAGGATCAAAGGCGTCCAGACAAGTCTGGACCCACAGGAGCGAAAAGCAGGATCAAGGGCGTCCAGACAAGTCTGGACCCACAGGAGCGAAAAGCAGGATCAA
>ERZ761602.1998-NODE-1998-length-34156-cov-4.938389_pt1 | contig 34156 bp, 29 predicted proteins | sample MGYA00512165_ERZ761602 | MGnify/ENA primary metagenome ERZ761602 (study PRJEB28899, sample SAMN02445085) | bioreactor sludge metagenome | biome: EBPR sludge; isolation source: Thorneside wastewater treatment plant | place: Australia: Brisbane, Thorneside...
CTGCTCGTCACCGCGTACCCGTGAAGAACAGGTTCACCGCCACCGCGTGGACGTGGCGGTCGCGGGCGCGGTCGAGGTGGACGTGGAGGTAGCCGGGCTCGACGCGGAGCCAGGGCGCGACGCGGAAGACGGGGCCGACGAAGAAGCGGTTCTGGTCGTAGCGGGGCTCGGCTCCCCAGTCGGCGCCGCGGATGCCGACGAAGAGCTCGTCCCAGACGACGACGCCGATTGGGAGAGTCGCGTGCATCCAGCCGAGGCGGACGAACTCGCGGAAGCGGTGGGCGACTTGGTCGCTGTTCTCGCCGAAGCGGTGCTCGAAGCGGGTGCGGGATTGAAACGCGAAGCCGGCGCCGAAGGCGTGGCTGACGATGACTTGCTCCCACGCGCGGTGCTCGTCGATGCGGGAGGGGTCGTCGGAGTGGGGGAAGCTCGGGGTCCACGCGTAGCCGGCCCAGACGGAGAGCCACGGGAAGATGCGGAGGCCGACGGCGGGGCGGACGAGGACGTTGGTGGCCGCCTCTTCGTGGCGCATGTGGAGGTCGAGCCAGAGGGACGGACCGAAGGTGCCAGGCGTGAGGTCTTGGGTGGCGATGGCGCCGACCCAGGTGGCGTTGCCCCTGGTGGGCTGGGCTTCTGCGGGTGACGCGAGGAGCGCGAGCGTGAGGGCGACGGCGAGGGTGACGACGCGTGGGAGATGGTGTGGGGTCGAGCGAGTCATGGTGAGCTCCGAAAGGTGCGGCTCGGCTCGCGGCGAGCGAGTCGACGTGGCGAGACTCGGTGTGCAGGTGATGCGTGGGTGAGCGAGTCGTCGGTGGTCGTGTGAGCGATTCGTGTGAGCGAGTCGTGCGAGTGCGAGTCGTGCGAGTCGTGTGAGCGAGTCGTGTGAGCGAGTCGTGCGAGTCGTGTGAGCGAGTCGTGTGAGCGAGTCGTGTGAGCGAGTCGTGTGAGCGAGTCGTGCGAGCGAGTCGGGGGCAGTCGTGTGGACGTGTGTGCGGACCCGTCGCGCGGTGAGTGACGCATGCGACGTGCGGTGCGACGGAGTTCGTTTCGTGATGTTGCGACGAGCGGGTTGCGCTCGTGGTTCGCGGCGTACCGAGCAGGAAGCGTGCGCGGTCCGCGGATCGGTTGGGGCTGCGGATCTGCTACCACGCGAGGCATGCGTGCTCCGGTCTCCTTCGCGACTTCGGTTTCGTTCGCGACGTCGGTCTTCTTCGCGACGTCGATCTCATTCGCGACGTTCGGGCTGCTCGTGTGCGTCGGTGGGTGCGGTGGGTCGGACGAAGACTCGCAGCAAGCGACGGCCGAGACGCCGACGCCTTCGACGCCGGGGGCGCGCGCGGACGAGGCTCGGCTTCGGATGGTGGACGCGATCGCGCGACCGCCGCACCTGGACGCGCAAGGCGTGGCGACGATCGAGGACGAGCTGCGCGCGCGGGTGGATCTCTCGCGCATCCCCGAGACGCCGACGGTGGGTACGCCGGGCGCGTTGGTGGCGATGCCGAGCGAGGGGCCGTTCATCGGGCGGGTGCCTCCCGATCCGGCGATCCCGGTGTCGACGCCGCAGCCGTTCTTGGTGCGGGAGCCGCACGTGCGCGTGGACGCCGACGGAGTCGCGTGGGTGCACGTGGAGACGTCGCGACCGGTGCCGTTCGGGAACGTGTCGTACGGGGCGGTGATGGCGGACGCGCCGCTGTCGGCGCCGCGCTTTCGGCATCGTGCGGCGGGGCTCGTGACGGCGGAGGGCGCGCCACCCGGCGTGTACGCGTACGCGGCGCGCATGGACCTGCGCGCGATGCTGGGTCCAGTGGTGGATGTGTCGCAGATCGCGCGCACGGGACGCGGCGCGGTGGCGTGGCGGCTGGAGCTCGCGGACGTGTCGGACGCGGGGGTCGCGGTGTTCGACGGGGAGCAGCCGTTTCGTCTCGTGCGTGATGGCGAGGGCGCGCGCTTCGAGGCGCGGCCGAAGCTGACGCACGGGCCGGAGCTCGACGCGCTCTCGCCGCAGAGCGTGACGATCACGTTCGAGACGGATGCCGCGACGGCGGCGTTCGTGGCGCTCTTTCCGGAAGGTCGCGCGGCGCGGCTCTTCGAGAGCACGGACCTCGGCACGCGGCACGAGATCACGCTCGACGGGCTGGAGGTGGCGACGCGCTATCGGTATCAGCCGGTGGTGATCGAGCGTGGCGGGCGCGTGCACGTGCACCGCGGCGGCACGTTCGAGACGCACCCGGAGGCGCTGACGAAATTCTCGTTCGTGGTGCTCGGCGACAGCCGCTCGGGGCACGGGAGCGCCGACGAGCGCTACGGCGGGACGAACGCGCGGGTGCTACGCGCGCTCTTCGAGCGCAGGACGATCCGCGCTTCGTGGTGTTCGCGGGTGATCTGATCGACGGCTACACGACGCACCCGGGGCTCTTCGAGCACGAGCTCGCGCAGTGGCGGCGCGTGGTGCAGCCGTTCGCGGCGCACCTGCCGATCTACGAGACGATGGGGAACCACGAGGCGCTGATCGATCTCTGGTCGGACGGCACGGCGGCGTATCGGATCGAGCCGAGCGCGGAGGCGATCTTCGCGCGGGTGTTCGTGAACCCGGAGAACGCGCCCGCGCCGCGCGCGCCGACGAACGACGTGCCGTGGCCGACGTATTCGGAGAACGTGTTTTCGTTCGACGTGGGCGAGGTGCACGTGGCGTCGGTGAACAGCAACTACGCGGTGGGCATGGCGCGCGGGTCGACGTTTCGACGTGGGCAGCGCGAGGGCACGCTCGACGACGTGCAGCTCGAGTGGCTCGACGCGGATCTGCGCGCGGCGCGCGAGCGGGGCGCGAAGCACCTGGTGGTGGTGACGCACGAGCCGGCGTTCCCGAACGGTGGGCACGCGAAGGACGCGATGTGGTGGGACGGGCAGATCCCGGAGATGGTCGCGATGCGCGATCGTTTCGCGCGGCTGCTCGGCGCGCACGGGGTGCTCGCGTTGGTCTGCGCGGACGAGCACAACTACTCGCGGCTTCGGGTGGACGACGGAGTGGTGGAAGGCGTGGAGCGGCCGTTCTGGCAGCTCGTGAGCGGCGGCGCGGGCGCGCCGTACTACGCGCAAGAGCGCGACGTGCCGTGGGCGGATCGGGTCGCGTTCTTCGATCCGCGGCAGCACTACCTGCGCTTCGACGTGGACGGCGCGAAGGTGGAGCTGGTGGTGATCGGGGTGGTGGGTGAAGAGATCGAGCGCGTGACGCTGACGCGTTGAGCTGGGATCGACCGCTCTGCTCGGTGCGTGCTCGGCGTGCGCGCTCGGTGTGCGCGCTCGGTGTGCGTGCTCGGTGTGTGTGCTCGGTGCGCCGGCTCGGTGCGGGACGACGTGCGTCACGCGGTGACGACGTGCGGCTTGACGGTTCTTGGTCGTTCGTTCAAGAACAGAGCATGCTCGCGCTCGTGCTCACGCTGGTCGTCGCCGCGCTCCACGTCGGCTTCATGGTTCTGGAGACGTTCGCTTGGACGACACCGAAGGTGCGGCGGTCGTTCGGGATGAGCGCGGAGGACGCGGAGACGACGAGGGTGCTCGCGGCGAACCAAGGGGTCTACAACGGCGCGCTCGCGGCGGCGCTGGCGTATGCCGCGCTGCGGGGGGAGTGGAACGCGGTGGTGATCCTGCTCGCGTTCGTGATCGTCGTGGGGCTCTACGGGGCGTACTCCGCGAAGTGGACGATCTTGGTCGTGCAGGCGCTGCCGGCGGGCGCGGCGTTGGCCGCGGTGCTGCTCGGGTGAGATGTGCTCGTTCGCGCGAGCCGGTCGTGATCTTCTGCGTGTGAACCGAGTGTGGTCTGTGCGTGAGGTGCGTGTGATCTTCCGCGTGTAATCTTCGTGTGATCTTCTGCGTTGACGTGGGCGTCGCCGACGTCGCCGTTCACGACCACGACCACGTTCACGACTACGTTCACGACCGCGCTCGGTCGCGGTGACGCAGCAGCGTTCAGAAGCCCGGGTCGGTGTAGATGCCGCGCATCGTGGTCGCGCGCATCGTGCTGCGCTGCGGCGTCGTGGTCGTCGTGCTCGGGCGCTCGGTGCCGCGGCGGGGCGTGCGCGCGGTGGCCGGCGCGATCGGGGCGATTGGCGCGGAGAGAGGCATCACCGGTTGGAGCTCGGCGTTCGCTTCGAAGCGGCGCTCGACGCGCCAGGTGTCGTGGCCGGGAGCGCGGACCTCGAGGGCGTGGGAGGCGTCGGTGGAGACCTCGAGGGAGCCGCTCGGCTGGAGGCGTCCGTCGAGCCAGACCTCGGCGCCTTCGGGGAGCGGGCGGAGCTCGACGCGGACGGTGGCGGGCAAGGTGTTTGGCGCGACGGGCTCGGTCGGCTCGGTCGGGGCGGCGCTCGCGGCCTCGGCGCTCGCGTCCGGCGGCTCCGTTTGTCCGAGCATCACGAAGGTGCCTGCGCCCACGAGCGCGACGATGCCGACGAGCGAGAGCAGGAGCACCGCGCGGCGCTTGCCGCCGCCGACGCTCATCTCGGCGGAGATGGTGCCTTCGAGGGTGCGGGTCGGTTGATCCTCGCGGGCGCCGCGCGTCGCGGGGAGCTTCATGACGACGGAGTCGCCGGGCTCGTAGCTCGCGCCGAGCGCGGCGCGGAGCGCGTGGGCCGACTCGTAGGCCGCAGGGCCACGCGACTCGAGCTCTTGGGCGGACTCCGCGACCGCCTGCACCAGCGCGCGCCGCATCGCGCGGGCGTTCGCGTAGCGCTCGGCGGCGGACTTGCGCAGTGCGCGGTGGAGGAAACGCGCGAGCGGCTCGGGGACGTCGGGGCGCACTTCCGAGATCGGCTTCTCGGTCTCGGTCGCGACGGCGATGAACACGTCCGCCGCGGTCTCACCGCGGAAGGGCACGTCGCTCGTGAGCATCTCGTAGAGCATCACGCCGATCGACCAGACGTCGCTGCGGTGATCGACGCGGGTCTTCGCGCGCACCTGCTCGGGCGACATGTACTCGGGCGTGCCGACGAGGACGTTCTCTTGGGTGGGAACGACGGAGACGAGCGCGGGCCCGGAGTCGCGCAGGCGGTTCTCCGCAGGGCGCTCGGACTCGCGCATGTGCACGCGCGAGATCCCGAAGTCGACGATCTTCGGGAAGTAGCCGTCCGCGTCGCTCACCAGCAGGACGTTCTCGGGCTTGAGATCGCGGTGGACGATGCCCGCCTCGTGGACCGCGGTGAGGCCGCCGAGGATCGCGGCGGTGAGGCGCACCGCCTCCGGGACGCTCATCGGTCCCTTCGCGAGATGCTCGGCGAGGGAGTCTCCTTCGAGGAGCTCCATCACCATGTAGACGTGGTCGTCCTCTTCGCCGACGTCGAGGATCTCGACGACGTTGCGGTGGCGGATGGCGGCCGCGACCTGGGCCTCGCGGAGGAATCGCGCGCGGCGCTCCTGGTCGTCGGGCTCGCGCAGGAACTTCACCGCGACGTGGTGGCCGAGGCGCTGATGGCGCGCGCGCCAGACGAGCGCGTGCCCGCCCTCGCCGATCGCGCTCTCGAGGACGTAGCGACCGTCGATCACGCGGCCGGCGCGAGGCTGAAAACGGTTGCTCACTTCTCGAAGCTTCAGGCCCAACCTCGAATCTCCGCTCCGGCGACGGTTTGCCGGAGTCGCGGTCTGCCGGGGGCCGGCTGCCTACGGTGCCGGGCTCAGCCCTCGGCGTCGTGGGTGACCGCCCAATACGATAGCAGCTCCATGTCGTCGATGATGCGACTGTGGAAATGACCCCAGACGTCGCTGATCATGACCACCGCGCCCTCTTCGAGCTTGGGCGTGAGGAAGAGCGCGCGGTAGGTCGCGCCGCTGCCGTCCTCGACCGCGCCGAGCGCGGGGAGCGGTTCCTTGCTGACGGGGCAGAAGATCTCGCACTTGGTGCCGGGCGCGATGTCGACGAAGCCGCTCTTGCGCGGATCGCCGTGGATGGGGCTCAGGTGCACGAGGCCTTCGCGACCGTCGGGGGTACGCACGCCGAGGGAGACGGCGGGGTAGCCGTCGAACTTCACGTCGGAGACGCCGACGAGGTTGTCGCCCTTCGGACCGAAGGCCTGCGTGACCACGATGATGACGCCGTCGCCCGAGTCGTCGATCGCGACGTTCGGGGCGGGGATCTCGGAATGGCGACCGGTGACCTTCAGGTCGCTGCGTTCCTTGCTCATGCTCTCTCCTGCTCGGGCCGGAGGCCGCTCGCCGCGCCGCGCTTCGTGATCGACCCAGGGTCGTCGCGAGCTCGGTGTGCGCCGAGGCCGACCTCGAAGGGAGGTCATAACAGTCGAAGGCGCGGGGAGGGAAGGGGTGCGCGCGATCGTTCGCGACGGCGTGTGTGCGACGGCGTGTGTGCGACGGCGTGTGTGCGACGGCGCGGGGTGGCGTGCCTGGTCGAGGCGCGCGTGGCAGGACGCGCGCGATGAACGATCGCGATCGCATCCTCGCGCTCGACCGCGCGCACGTCTGGCGTCCCTTCACCTCGCTCGAGCGCCACGCGACGGGCGACGACCTCGTGATCACGGGCGCAGAAGGCGCGTTCGTGATCGACGCGGACGGTCGTCGCTACTTCGACGCGACCGGCGCGTGGTGGTGTCAGGTGCTCGGCTACGCGCACCCGCGGCTCGTGGCGGCGCTGCGCGCGCAGGCCGAGGTGCTGCCGCACGTCGCGCTCGCGGCGGCGACGCACGCGCCGGCGGCGGAGCTCGCGGCGAAGCTGGTGGAGGTCGCGCCGAAGGGCGATCGGCGGCTCTCGCGCGTCTTCTACTCGGACGATGGGAGCACCGCGGTCGAGGTCGCGCTGAAGATCGCGTACCAGCACGCGCAGCAGAACGCGCCGTCGAAGGGTGGTGCGAAGCGGCAGCGGTTTCTCGCGTTTCCGGGCGCCTACCACGGCGACACCGTGGGCGCGATGAGCGTCGGCGCGGTGGACGACTTCACGTCGGTGTTTCGCCCGCTGCTCTTTCGCGATCGCGTGCGGGGCGCGGACGGAACGGCGCCGCGAACGGAGGCGGAGTGGGAGACGCTCTGTGCGCGACTCGAGGCGCACCTCGCGACCGAAGGCGACACCGTGTGCGCGCTCGTGGTGGAGCCGCTCGTGCAAGGCGCCAACGGGATGCGCTTCTTCGGTGCCGCGCTGCTGCGGCGGCTTCGTGACGCGTGCGATCGCGCGGGCGTGCTGCTGATCGCGGACGAAGTGTTCACCGGCTTCGGGCGCACGGGGACGATGTGGGCGTGCGAGCGCGCGGGCGTGGTGCCCGATCTGCTCTGCACCGCGAAGGGGCTCTCGGGCGGCTTGTTGCCGTTCGCGGCGACGCTCGCGACCGACGCGGTCTACGAAGGTTTTCGTGGCGGCATGGGGCGCGCGTTCCTGCACGGGCACACGTTCACCGGCAATCCGCTCGGCTGCGCGGTCGCGCTCGAGGTGCTGCGCATCTTCGAAGAGGAGCGTGTGCTCGAAGGCGTCGCGCGTCGCGCGGAGGTGCTGCGCGCGGGCTTCGAGCGGCTGTCGCGGCATGCGGGGGTGTCGAACGCGCGTGGGCTCGGCATGGTGGCGGCGATCGATCTCGGGCGCGGGAGCTACCTGGAGGACGATCGTGGGTGGAAGGTGCACGAGGCGGCGAAGGCGCGCGGCGTGTTGCTGCGACCGCTGGGCGACGTGATCTACGCGGTGCCGCCGCTGAACGTCGACGAGGGCGAGCTCGCGTGGTTCTTGGATGCGCTCGACGCGTCGATCGCGGACGTGAGCTGAGGCGCGCGGATCGGCGCGGATCGGAAGGACGCGAGGTGCGTCAGTCGTCGTCCTCGAAGAAGCGCTTCACCGCGCGGGGGCCGACCGTCACGTCGCCCGTGGTGAGGATCGGCGAAGCGTCGACCTCGGTGGCGGACATCATCTCGACCACGCGGCGCAGCGCCTCGTCGATCGCGGCTTGTTGATTCTTGGGGAGCGCGGCGAGGCGCGCGCGGAAGACCTCGGAGAGCGGGGAGGGGGCGTCGCCGATGAGGGTGCGGCCGGCGTCGGTGACCTCGAGGTGCACGACGCGTTTGTCGACGGTGGAGCGCGCGCGCCGCACGAGGCCGCGGCGCTCGAGGCGATCGAGGATGCCGGTGACGGTGGCTTGGCTGAGCGAGACGGAGGCTGCGAGGGCCTTCGGGGTCATGCGCTCGTGGCTCTGGATGTGGCGCAGGCAGACGAGCTGCGGGCCGGTGAGGTCGTGGACCTTCGCGAGCTGGCGGCTCTGCAAATCGATGGCGCGCGACATGCGACGCAGGGACAGGAGGATCGACTCTTCGAAGGCGCTCGGCACGACGGCGCCCGTGTAGCAAGGACGACGGGCCGCGTCACCGTCACGCGGGGTCGTGCGGGGGTGGAGCGCGGCGTCGCGATCGCCGTCGCGTGCGTCGTCGCGATCGCCGTCGTGATCGTCGGCGGGAGCTCGAACGTGGGTGCGCGCGTGGCTCGAACGGGTCATCCGGCGCCCCCCAGGCCGCTCGCGATCACGTTCTCGATCCCGCGGCGGAGCATCGAGACCGCGAGGGCGGCGAGGACGAGGCCCATCACCTTGCCCGTGGCGCGCACGACCGCGCGGCCGAAGACGCGGCGTACGAAGCCGGCGTGGGTGAGGAGCACCGCGTTGATCGCGAAGTTCGCGAGGAAGGCCAGCAGCGTCGGCAGCAGACCGCGCGTCTGACCGAAGACGAGGAGCGCGGTCATGCCCGCGGGGCCGAGCAAGATCGGCACGCCGAGCGGGACGACCGCCAGGTCGTGCTCTTCGTGGCCTTCGCTCGCGCGGGTGGCGGGGGTGTCCGGATCCGTGCGCACGAGCTCGTCCTCGATCGCGGCGTCGAGCTCCTTGGCGCGGCTCTTCCGTTCGAGGCGCGAGAAGAGCAGGTCGTGGATCGCGAAGACGAGGAGCACCACGCCGCCCGCGATGCGCAGGTCGTCGGTCGTGAGGCCCCACCAGCGCAGCATCGCGCCGCCGCCGACGGCGATGAGCGTGCCGACGGAGAGTACGGTGAGGAGCGCGCGGCGCGTGACGATTGGGCGCTCGCGCGTGGGGACGCCTTCGAGGATCGAGAGCGTGACCGGGAGCACCGGGAGCACGTTCGTGATCGCGAAGAGCGGGACGAAGGTTCCGACGAAGTCCGCGAAGCTCACGTCGCGGCCTCCGCGCGCGCGGGGCGCCAGAGGAGCGGCGACAGGCCGTACGCCGCGAACGCCGCGGTCATGCCGGGGAGGAGCTCGTAGATCGCGCCCGAGAGATCGAGGGCGCGCCAACCGAAGACCGTGACGACGCCTGCGCTCATCATGAAGAGCGCGGTGGGCCGCGAGACGGGACGACCGGCGAGGCGGAGCACGAGGAGCGGACCGAGGCTCGCGCCGAGCGCGGACCAGGCCATCAGCACGAGCGAGAAGACACCTTCGTCGGCGTTCAATGCGAGCACGAGCGCGAGCGCGCCGACGGAGAGCGTGGCGAGCTTGCCCGCGCGGTAGTCGTCTTTCCACCGCGGCGCGAGGTCTTGGGTGATCGCGGCGGAGCACGCGAGCAGCTGCGAGTCCGCGGTGCTGATGGTGGCGGCGAAGAGGCCCGCGAGCGCGAGCCCGACGAGGGCGTCGGGCAAGAGCGACTTCGCGAGGGCGGGCATCGCGAGCTCGCCGATCGGCACGGTCGTTCCTTCGGTCACGAGCTCGAGGGGCAGCACGCGCGCGTAGAGGCCGACGAGCACCGCCGCGACGCTGAAGGGCACGAACCACGCGAAGTAGATCGCGCGCGCTTTGGGGATGGAGCGCGGATCGTCGAGGCTCATCGTGCGCACGAGGATGTGCGGTTGACCGAGCACGCCGAGGCCGCCGAAGACGAAGCCGAGCAGGTAGAGCGGGAAGCCGAAGGCGAGCTCGCTGGGCATCCATCGGACGAGCGACGGGTCCTCCGTGTGCAGCGCGGAAAAGAGCTCGCTCGGAGGGAGCGCGAGCGCGCACGCGACGAGGAGCGCGATCATCGCGAAGAGCATCACGAAGGACTGCGCGGCGTCGGTCCAGATGGAGGCGCGCAGGCCGCCCGCGAACGAGTAGAGGACGACGACGACCGCGCCGAGGATGGCGCCGACGCGGGCGTCCCAGCCGAAGAGCGCATGCAGGGCGGTGCTGCCGGCCTGGAGCTGCGCGGCCGCGTAGCCGGCGAGGAAGAAGAACGTGAGCAGCGCGGCGGCGCCGGCGACCACGCGATCGGTGCGGCCGCGTTCGTCCGTCGCGACGAGGGCAGGGACGCCGTTCGCTTCGAGGTCGCCGCTTCGTTCGCGCACGCGGCGATGGAAGCGCACCCAGCAGAGCGCGTCGCCGACGACCCAGCCGAGCTGGAGCCAGACCGCTTGGACGCCGTACGCGTACGTGAAGCCGATGAGGCCCACGAACATGAAGCCGCTGTTGTTGGTGGCGACGGCGGAGAGCGCGGCGAGCCACGCCGGCACGCGGCGATCGGCGACGAGGTAGTCGCGCGCGGTGTCGCGGCGGGCGCGGGCGGAGGCGACGCCGATCAGGGTGAACGCGACGAGGGTCGCGAGGAAGACGGCGACGGCCACGGCTCAGCTCGGACGCCACGCGCGATCGGTCGAGGGGGGTGTCGATCGCGGCGTCGATCGCGGCGACGCATCGGCCGTGTGCGACGAGGGATCCGTGCGATCGAGCGACGTGTCGGCGCTCGGGCGCAGCGCGCGTGGCTCGCGGGTCGCGACGTGGGTCGGGCGTGGGCGGCGTCCGCTCGGGGGATCGACGACGCGGTTCTCCAGCGCGGAGTAGACGAAGAAGAGGTGGTGCCGCGGATCGGGCGTGACGTTGCCGTTGCTCGCGTGCAGGAGGTTGCAGTCGAAGAGCACGACGGTGCCCGCGGGGCCGGTGGGGCCGACGAGGCCGTGCTTCTGCGACAGCGCGCGGATGGCGTCGCGGCTCGGGACGCCGATCGTCTGTCGGCGGAGCGAGGTCTGGTGGTTCTCGTCCGGCGTCTCGCCGACGCAGCCCACGAAGGTGCGGTGCGAACCCGGCAGGAAGAGCACCGGGCCGTTGTGGGGCGTGACGTCGGAGAGCGCGATCACGCAGGAGAAGCAGCGCATCGTCGGCATGCCGTCTTCGTGGTGCCAGGTCTCGAAGTCGGAGTGCCACCAGAACTCTTTGCCGTCGAAGCCGGGCTTCAGGTTCAGACGGGTTTGGTGGAGGTAGACGTCGTCGTCGAGGATCTGGCGCGCGATCGCGATCAAACGTGGATCGCGGGAGAGCGATTCGAAGCGCGCGCTCGTCTGGTGGACCGCGAAGATCGAGCGGAGGGCGTCTGCGTCGGGCTCGCGGACGAGGCGCGGATCGTCGGGGTGCGAGGCCGCCCACGCGAGCTGCGCGTCGAGCTCGATCTGGAGCGCGCGCACTTCGTCGGCGTCGAAGAAAGAGGGGAGCGACACGAAGCCGTGCTGGTCGAAGTGGGCGAGCGCGGCGGGGTCGAGCGCGCCGTCGTCGCGGGTGTCGTCGGACCACACGACCGGCACGTCGCGCGGAAGGAAGAGCTCCACCGAACCGGTGGGCAGCCGCGAGGGATAGCGCGTCGGCGTCGCGATCGTGTCGGGGACACCAGCCTTGCCTCGCACGCGCTGGCGTCGGTGCGTTCGTGTGGGCTCGCTCGTCTCGCTCGTCTCGCTCGCGCTGACGCCGTCGCTCGCGTCACTCGCGGTGACCTCGTCGCTCGCGTCGCTTGCGGTGCTGCGTTCGTCTCCGCTCACGGGGCCTCCGCGAGCGCGGAGAGCGCCTCCGGATCGCTCGGGGGATACGCGCCGTCGTCGCCGTGCACCTCGCGGCCCGTCACGGGCGGGTTGAACACGCAGATCATGCGCATCTCGGTGGTGGCGCGGAGGACGTGCCGCTCGTGACCGATCAGCGCGTACATCGTGCCCGGGGTGATCGTGTGCGTGGTGCCGGTCTCGAGATCTTCGAGGGTGCCTTCGCCTTCGACGCAGTAGACCGCTTCGAGGTGGTGCTTGTAGTGCATCCGCGTCTCGGTCCCGGCGTGGATGAGGGTGTCGTGGAGCGAGAAGCCCATGCCTTCGTGCGCGAGCAGGAGACGGCGGCTGGTCCAGGTCTCTCCGCTGACGTCGCGTGGGCTGCCCACGATCTCGAGCAGGCGACGCACGATCATCGGAGCACCTCGGCGTCGCGGCGCGCACCGGCGTGCACCACGGGCTCGGCGTGTTTCGACGTCGTGCTCGACGATCGTGTCGCGATCGTCGTGGTCGCGTCGTCGTCGCGGCGTCGCTTCGCGCGCGCCACCTGCGCGAAGCTCTCCGCGAGCAGGTCGAGCCCGCGCGTGAGCTCCGCCTCGTCGATCGTCAGCGGCGGGAGCAGCTTCACGACCTCGTCGTTCGGGCCCGCGGTCTCGATCACAAGGCCACGCTCGTAGGCGGCCTTCGAGACCTCGTTCGCGCGCGCGGCGGGCGTGCACTCGAGGCCTTGGATCATGCCGAGCCCGCGCACGCCGCGGACGAAGGGCGTGACCTCCGCGATCGCGCGCAGGCGCTCGGTCACGAGGGCGGCCTTTCGCTCCGTCGCGCGCGCGAAGGTGTCGTCGCGCCAGAAGGTCTCGAGGGCGGCGGTTGCGGTGACCATCGCGAGGTTGAAGCCGCGGAAGGTGCCGTTGTGCTCACCGGGGCTCCAGACGTCGAGGTCGCGTCGGAACATCGTCAGCGCGAAGGGCAGACCGAAGCCGGAGAGAGACTTCGAGAGCGTGACGATGTCGGGCTCGATGCCCGCGCGCTCGAACGAGAAGAAGGGTCCGGTGCGACCGCAGCCGACTTGGATGTCGTCGACCACGAGGAGCACGCCGTGCTCGGCGGTGATCTTCCGCAGGCGACGGAGCCACTCGGGGCTCGCGACGTTCACGCCGCCTTCGGCCTGCACGGTCTCGAGGATCACCGCGGCCGGGAGATCGAGGCCGCTCGAGCCGTCGCGCAGCATGTGCTCGAAGAGGTCGAGGGTGTCGACGGAGTCGCCGAGGTATCCGTCGTAGGGCAGCGCCTGCGCGTGGCCGAGCGGAACGCCCGCGCCGGCGCGTTTGCCCGCGTTGCCGGTGACGGCGAGCGCGCCGAGCGTCATGCCGTGGAAGCCGTTGGTGAAGCTCACGACCTCGGTGCGCCCGGTGACCTTGCGTGCGAGCTTGAGCGCGGCTTCGACGGCGTTGGTGCCGGTCGGTCCGGGGAACATGACCTTCCAGTCGAGCTTCCGCGGGCGCAGCACGAGCTGCTCGAAGGTCTCGAGGAAACGGGCCTTCGCGGCGGTGTGGAGATCGAGGGTGTGAACGACGCCGCCGCTCTGCAGGTAGGCGATCAGAGCGTCGCGCATCACGGGATGGGAATGTCCGTAGTTCAGCGCGCCCGCGCCGGCGAAGAAGTCGAGGTAGGTGCGACCCTTCGCGTCGCGGAGGGTGGCGCCCTCGGCGTGCGTGAAGACGGTGGGGAAGGAGCGGCAGTAACCGCGGACCTCGGACTCGAGGCGCTCGAAGACGGGGGGAATCATCGCGGGATCCTTTCGGGATCGAGAGGAGACGGAGACGGAGAGGCGAAAGGGCCGATGCGCAGGAGCGGCTCGGCCTCGTGGGGCGGGCGATCGCGGTCGGGCGCGTGTGGGAAGAGCTCTGCGCCGTAGCCGGCGTGCGTCGCGAGCGTCGCTTCGCGTCGCCGCGCGAAGGAACGAAAGAGGGCGAGCGAGGCGTCGTTCGAAGGCGAGACGGTCGCTTCGAGGAAAGACACCACGGGGTGTCGTGCGAGCACGTGATCGATCAGGCGGCTCGCGAGCTTCTCGCCGCGCGCGCGCGGGTCCACGCCGATCTGCCAGACGAAGTAGGTGCTCGGATCGCGCGGCGGGACGAAGCCGGTGAGCATCGCGACGAGGCGCCCGTCTCGTTCCGCGACCGCGCAGGTGTCGGCGAAGCGATCCGCGAGGAGCAGGTAGAGGTAGGCGCTGTTCGGATCGAGCGTGCCGACCTCGTGGACGAGCGTCCACATCGCGGCGCCGTCCTCCACGCGAGGCGCGCGGATCGTGAGATCGAGGCGCGTCGAGGCGCGCTTCGACGAAGGTTTCGAGGGCGACGACGTCGCTTCAGGCACGAGCGCCCTCCGGCGCGTGTGCCACCGCGCGTCCTTCGACGAGCGCTTGATGGAGCGCGCAGAGCGCCGCGATCGCGTCGCGCGGGCTCAGTACGCACGTCGCCGAGGTCGCGTCGATCCATCGCTCGCGGCAGGCGATTCCGGCGCCTTCGAGCGCGGCGTCGATCGCGCTCTGCAGCTGCGGCGCCCGCGCGCCCACGACCGAGACCGTCGCGAAGGGACCGTCGACCACGACGCCTTCGAGACCGTCGGGGGTCGCGCCTTCGCAGAGCACCACCAGCGCCTCGTGCCGCGTGGTTCCTCTCGATGGCGCAGGCGGGGCGTCGTGAGGTCCGCGATCGAACTGCGTCTCCGCGAGCGGCGCGCGCTGCGCGACCTCGCGGCGCTGCACGCCGTGGTGCACGCGACAGATCGCGTCGACGGCGTCGCTCGATCCGGCGATCCGGTACGTCTCGCGGCGCATCGCGACGCCCACGATCGACGCGCGTGGGACGTCGGTCGTCACGAGCGTGCCTTCGGCATCGGCGAAGGTCGCGCGCGCATGCAGCGGCACGCCGAGCTCCCGCGCGGTGGCGACCGCGTCCTCGTTGAGCACCTTCGCGCCGCGCTCGGCGTACGCGAGCATCTCGTCGTAGCGCAGGCAAGGCACGAGGCGCGCGCCCTGCACGTGGCGGGGGTCGGCGCTGAAGACGCCGGGGACGTCGGAGTAGATCTCGCAGGGCACACCGAGGGCGGCCGCGATCGCGACCGCGGTGGTGTCGGAGCCGCCGCGGCCGAGGGTGGTCACGTCGCCGTCCGCGTCGAGGCCTTGGAAGCCGCAGACGACGGGCACGCGACCGGCTTCGAGCTCGGCGTGCAGGCGCGCGGTGTCGATCGAGGCGATGCGCGCGTGCCCGTGCGGGCCCTCGGTGCGGATGCCGGCCTGCCAGCCGCGCAGCGAGACGGCGGGCACACCGAGCTCTTCGAGTGCCATCGCGAGCAACGCGGTCGAGGCGCTCTCGCCGGTCGCGAGGAGCGCGTCGAGCTCGCGCGGCGGAGGCGTGTCGCTGAGCGCGCTCGCGAGCTGAACGAGCGCGTCGGTGCGGCCTCCCATGGCAGAGGCGACGACTACGAGCGGGCGACCCTTCGCGCGCTCGGCCGCGATGCGGGCCGCGACACGCGCGATCTTCTCCGGCGACGCGAGCGAAGAGCCGCCGAACTTCTGGACCACGAGCTCGGCGGATCGTGAGCGTCCGATCGGCAGGCCTTCGGGAAGCGTCGCGGGATGCGAGTCGCGCGGTGCGGCGCGCGAGGTGGAGGACGAACGGCGAGATCCAGGTCCCGCCGCGGCTGTACTTGGGCGGTTCGTCGTCACGGGGCCCGGTTGTAAAGTAATTTGAACACAAATCAAGTGTGTCCTAATCATTTCTGCACCGCGTCCGACATCTCCAGCCCGACGCTGCGCGTCAGCCCGACGTCCTCCCGACGTGGTGCTCTCGACGTCGCGTCATCACGACGAAACGCCCTCGCGTCATCGGGATCGCGATGCCTGTCATCACGGTTCGTCGCGGCCGAGGCAGCGGGCACGTCAGGCTGCGTGAACGGCGCTGCGCGCGATCGCGCGCTCGAAGTCGGCCACGAGGTCGTCGGTGTCCTCGACGCCGACCGACACTCGGATCATCGCGTCGTCGATGCCGAGGGCGTCGCGCACGCGCGCGTCGAGACCGGCGTGGGTGGTGGTGGCGGGACGCGTCACGAGCGTCTCCACACCGCCGAGGCTCGGCGCCTCGATGGCGAGCTCGAGCTCCCGCACGAGCCGTCGCGCGCGCCGCGCACCCTCGTCTCGATCTCCGCGCAGACGAAACGACAACATCGTCCCGAAGCCGTCGAAGAGTCGCTTCGCGCGCTCGTGCGAGGCGTCGCCGGGTCGCGCGAGCCCGGGATACCAGACGCGCGCGATCTCGGGGTGCGCGTCGAGTCGTCGCGCCAACGCGAGCGCGCTCTGCGACTGCGCGGCGATGCGGAGCGGCAAGGTCTTGAGACCTCGCGCGAGCAACGCGCACGCCTCCGGATCCGGGCAGACGCCGAGTCGATTCGCGAGCACTCGGATCGCCCGCACGCGCTCGGGATCGCCGACGACCGCGCCCGCGACCACGTCGCTGTGACCGTTGAGGTGTTTGCTCGCGCTGTGCACGACGAGGTCGAAGCCGAGCTCGAGCGGGCGCGCGAGCACCGGTGTCGCGAGCGTGTGATCGACGACGCTCGTGATCGCGTGCGCGCGGCAGAAGCGCGCGACCTCGTCGAGCGGCGCGACGCTCATCCACGGGTTCGCGATCGACTCGACGAAGAACGCGCGCGTGTCGGGCTGGAGCGCGCTCGCCCAGGTCTCGGGCCGCTCGAGATCGACCCAGCTCATCCGGAGGCCTTCGCGCTCGGCGAGCAGATCGAGGATCTTCTGGGTGCCGCCGTAGATGCGCAGCGGTGCGAGGACGTGTGCGCGGGGGCCGACCGCGTGCGCGAGCGCGAGCCACACCGCGGCCGTGCCCGACGGAGTCACCAACGCCTCGCCGCCTTCGAGCGCGCCGATCTTCCGTTCGACGGCCTGCTGTGTGGGCGTGTTGTTGAGCCGGATGTAGCGGATGTCGTCGAACGATTCGGGCTCGCCGAGCGCGTAGGTGGAGCTCCGAAAGATCGGCGCGGCGACGGAGCCTTCGAGTCGGGCTTCTCCCGCGTGAACGACACGGGTCCGCAAGCCTCGACGTGCGATGTCCATCGTCGAAGCCTGATCGTATATCGTTTGCATCGCAAACGTTTCGATTCTAAGTACATGCGATGCGACGCTGGGCGATCCCCGTCGGCGGCGCGCTCGCGGTTGGCCTCGCGCTGACCACCGCCGCCGTGCTCCCCGATGTCCTCGCTCGGGAGGCGGTCGCGGTGCGCTCGGCGGGCGCCATGGTGTCGACCGAGGGGAGCGCGGAGCACGAGGATTCCGATCGTCGGCATGGCGACGGAGCGCCGCGCGACGAGCACGAACGACTTCGCGCGCCGCGGGTCCCGACCGAGGTCACGCCGCTCGTCTACTCCGAGCCCGACACCGAGCTCGTCGCGACGGCCTACCACCTCGACGCACCGATCTACGCGCGCCGAGATCGCGAGCCGGAAGTGCTCGGACACCTTCGCCGCGGTCGCGCGTTGCCGGTCACGGAGCGAACGTACGGCCCCGGCTGCGAGGGCGGTGCCTGGTATCGCGTCGGCCTCGGCGTGATCTGCACGAAGCACGGCTTCTCGGTCGGTCCGACGGTGGTCGCACGTGCTCAGCGGCACGTCGCCGCGAGCTCCGTGCTGCCCTATCGCTACGCGTCGGTCGTGCGTGGTCGTGGCGCGCTGAGGTTGCACCGCGAGCCGCGCGAGCACGAGCGCGCATCGCTCGAACGAGTCCGCGCCGATGCGACCGCCAGCAAGCCGGAGGTCGTCGATCTGCGCATGGAAGGCGACTACTTCGTGGCCCTCGACGCGGATCCCGACGCCCCGCTCGAAGGCTGGGTGCGCACGGTGCGCGGTCGCGTGGTGCACGCATCGGACCTCGTGGCGACCCCGACGTCGCGCCTGGTCGGCTCGCGCCTCGAGGGCGAGCTCCGACTGCCGCTCGCGTTCGTCTACGGAGAGCCGAGGCCGGTACTCCGCTTGGGCGACGCGACGGAGGCGAACGACGCCGCGGTGGTCGGCGAAGCGGAGGTGTACGCGCGCTTCTCCGTGCGAGACCAGACGCGGCTGGGCGACGCGCGCTTCGTGATCGACGCGGAGGGGCGAGCCTTGCGCCGCGAGCACGTGCGCATCGCGCGGAGGATCGAGCGACCCGAGCGCGTGCCCGAGGGCGTGCGATGGATCCACGTCGACCTGAGTGAGCAGACGTTGGTCGCGTACGAGTCGGATCGCCCGATCTACGCGACGCTCGTGTCGACCGGGCGCGAAGGCTACGAGACGCCGCGCGGCACGTTCCGAGTCCGCGAGAAGTACGTCGGCACGACGATGCGCGGCGAGGATCCGGTCGACGGTCCCTACGAGGTCGAGGAGGTGCCGTGGACGCAGTACTACTGGCGGTCCTACGCGATTCACGGCGCGTATTGGCACGACGCGTTCGGTGAGGTGCGAAGCCACGGCTGCACGAACCTCGCGCCCGCGGACGCACGCTTCCTCTTCCAGTGGACCTCGCCTCGCGTGCCGGATGGCTGGCATGCACGTCGGCTTCGCGCGGGGACGCGGCTGCACTTCTCGCCGTGAGCCTGCGACACGAGCGTGGATGGACCCGCGCTCGTCACCGCGAGCGCGTCGTTTCGACGTGGCTCGTTCGCTCGCGCGACGCGCGCACCCAGAGAGAGCACGCGACGCGCGGGCGGTCCGACGTGTACTCTCCCGCGCGGAGGGACCGCGGGAGATGAACGAAGAGCGACCCGAGCTGCGCCTCGTCCCGGTGCGTGCGCTGACGACCGCCGGCTGGATCACCGGCACGCTGCACGTGCCGCGCGCGATGCCGCTGCTCGACTTCCTCGAAGAGGATCGGACCTTCGTGTCGCTCAGCGAGGCGCGCTTGCCGACCGGGAACGACGTGCCGTTCTTCGCGCTCGCGAAGAGCGCGATCGTGCTCTTGCAGCCGAAGCCGGAGGAGCTCGTGGAGGCGGTGACGCGCACGAGCGGGCGGAGCCGGCTGCGCCAGGTGAGCTGCTTCTTCGACGGCGGGCTCGTGATGGGCACGCTCGCGCTGCCCGGCGATCATCGGGTGAGCGACGAGCTGCTCGCGTCGAAGGGCTTCGTGGTGCTGGGGCACTGCACGATCGGGGTCGATGCGCCGACGAAGTCGCCGGTGATGGAGGCGGGCATCCACGTGATCGTGCACGCGCCGCGGCTCATCGGGGTCACCGAGGTGAAGTGAGCGCAGCCGAGGGGATCATTCCTTCGGCCACTTCGCGTCCCACGCGCGCTCGGTGACGGCGACGCAGCGGGTCGCGCTCGGGAAGCGCAGCGCTTGGAGGACGATCGCGGCGCCCACGAACACGATCGCGACCGGCATCGGCAAGAAGCCCGCGACGTGTCCCGCGAGGCCGAAGATCGCGACGGCCTCCGAGAGCGCGACGGAGAGGATGAACGCGGTGAAGAAGCGGCCCGCGAAGATCGCCCGGGCTTCGGATGGGTTCGCGATCGAGCGCACGCGCGGCGCGGCGTCGCGGAAGAGGGTCGTGGCGTCGGTGTCGGCGCGCTCCTCGATCGTCACGCTCGGGGCGGCGTTGGCCAGCGCTTGGCGGAGCAACGACGCGGGGAGCAAGAAGCTCGTCACGGTGACCCCGAACGCCGCGATCGCGAACACGAGCGCCATCGTCGGGTCGAGGACGATGGGCTCGTCGCGTCCTTGGGTGAGCATGCCCGATGCGATCAGCCCGCCGTAGATCACACACGACATCATCAGCGCGGCCCAGAGGATCCGCGGCACGCGCAGCGTGTCGTTCCAGGTCGCGAAGCTCGTGGGGCGCCCGCTCGCCTGTCCGCTCTGCCCGCTCATCGCCCACTCCTCACGCGCCGTAGCGCTTCTCGAGCAGCCGATAGAACGCGCGCAGCGCCATCGCCTCGCCACCCTTCGGGCGACCCGGCCGCGAGTCGTTGTTCCACGACATCAGATCGACGTGCGCCCACGGGGTGCCGCCGCTGACGAAGCGTTGGAGGAAGAGCGCGGCCGTGATCGCACCCCCGAAGCTGGAGCTGCCGGTGTTCGAGAGATCCGCGACCTTGCTGTCGAGGAAGCGGTCGTAGTCGCGCCAGAGCGGCAGACGCCAGAGGTGGTCGCGGGCCTCGGCGCCGGCGTCGAGGATCTGCTGCGCGAGCGTCTCGTCGTTGCAGAAGAGCGCGGGCAGCTCGGTGCCGAGGGCCACGCGCGCCGCGCCGGTGAGGGTCGCGAAGTCGATCAGCAGCTCGGGCATCTCGTCGCAGGCGTCAGCGAGGGCGTCGCAGAGGATCAAACGACCTTCCGCGTCGGTGTTCCCGACCTCGATGGTCAGACCCTTGCGCGACGAGAGCACGTCGAGCGGGCGGAAGGCGTCGCCGGAGACGCTGTTCTCGACCGCGGCGATCAACACGCGCAGACGCACCGGGAGCTTCGCGTCCATCACGGCGTGCGCGAGCGCGATCGTGTGTGCAGCGCCGCCCATGTCCTTCTTCATCAGGAGCATGTTCGACGAGGGCTTCAGATCGAGGCCGCCGCTGTCGAAACAAACGCCCTTTCCGACGAGGGTCACCTTCGGATGTTTCGGGTCTCCCCACGTGATGTCGACCAGACGCGGGGCGCGGACGGACGCGCGACCGACCGCGTGGATCGCGGGGTAGTTCTCCTTCAGGAGCTCGTCGCCGCGCACCACGCGCACCTTCGCGCCGTGCGCGCCCGCGACGCTCACGCACGCCGTCTCGAGCTCCGCCGGGCCGAGGTCGTTCGCGGGCAGGTTCACGAGGTCGCGCACGAGGAAGGTCGCCTCGACGAGCCGCTTCACGCGCCCGGCGTCGACGCCCTCGGGCCACGCGAGCTTCTTCGTGGGCGGGCTGGGCTTTCGCTTGTAGCGATCGAAGCGGTAGAGCGCGAGCGCCCAGCCGAGCGCGGCGGGCTCCGCGTGATCGGCGAGATCGCCTTCGAGGTGGTAGCGGCCCTTCGGCAGCTCGCCGGGCAGACGCGACCACTCGAAGGGATCGGCGAGCTCGGGGCGCACGAAGAGCACGCCCTGCAGGCCGCCGTCACGCTTGGGGAGCAGGAGCGTCTTGGCGTAGCGAGGCTCGAAGCCGATCGACTTCGCCCAGCCCTTCACGCTCGCGTTCTGGGCGGCGAGCCACTTCTTCACGTCGTCCTTCGCGACCACGTGCACGGGCACGCTGGTCTTGCCGGGGCGACCGCCGAGGATCGCGGTGACGTCGTCGAAGGACTGGAGAAACGCGCTGGACAAAGCTCACCTCCGGGTCGAGCGCGCCGTCGGTCGAGGGCCGTGCTCGATGCGGCGCGAGGCTACTCGACGTCGCGGATCTGCGCGAGCAACGCGACGCGCTCACGCTCGGCGTCGGCTTGGCGCGTGATCGCTTGGGTCACGAGGCGCGACCCGTCCGCCGCCATCATGTCGAGGTGCTCCTTGCCGGTCGCGTCGTAGAGCCACCAACCCATCTGCTCGACGTGGGCCGGGAAGGATGGCGGCGCGCGGGTGGGATCCTCCGCGTAGGCGAGGAGCTCGGTCGTGCGCTCGTCGAGCTCGCTCACGGAGCGCGCGCGATCGAAGAAGACGCCGCGCGGGAGAGCGAGCAGGGCGGTGCGCATCATGCGGTGGTCGAAGAGGAAGCCGCGTCGGAGCGTGCGCGTCTCGAAGGGCTCGGCGAGCGCGGCGCGAAGGCGTGGTAGCGGCGCGCCGACGCGGCTGGCGCCTACGACGGTCGGGGCCGCTGCGCCGACGCTGCGCGTGAGCAACACGATGCCGACCATCGTGCCCACGAGCGAGTACGAGCTCGCGTGGAAGTCGCGTGCGCGCTCCACCGCGCGCGCGAGGCGAGCGTCCGCGCGGGCCCACGCTTCGGGATCGAACCTGGGCGCTGCTTCGGGGGCGTCGTCGTCGATGTTCGCGGCGACGTCGTCGTCCGATGGATCGCCGTTCGTCGGAGCGCCGTTCGTCGGATCGCTCGCGGCGTCGTCGTTCGTCGGCGCGGGATCGACGTCGTAGGGCGGGAGCTCCGCGACCTCGGCGAGCGCGAGCAGGCCCGCGAGCTCCATCGTACGCACCGCGGGCAGGAGCTCGCAGAACCCATCGACCGAAGGACGGCAGTCCTCGACGAAGCGGGGGCGCGCGTCGACCTCGTCCATCGTCGCGCGGTGAGGCGCCACGTGGTCGCGCAGCCCGAGCAGACGCTCGGTGGCTTCGTTCCACGCGCGCTCCGCGTCCGCGCCTCCTTCCACCCACGCCTCGAACGGCTCGTCGCTCGCGCGAGGCAACGAGCGCGCGAGCACGAGCCCGTTCTCTTCGGCGCGCGCGGCAGGCGCAAACGCTTCGCTCTCCCACGGATCGGGCGGCACGGGGCGCAACTGATGCGCGCCGAGCCACGCGCCGACGCAAGCGACGGCGACCACGATCCCCACGATTCCCCATCGAAAGGGGCGCGCGCCTCCCGGCATCTCTCGTGCTTGTTCGCGGCTGCTCATGGCGCGGTAGGGCTCGCTCGAACGGCTTCGATCGAGAGTGTCGATCGAGCTGCGTGTCTTCCGGGGAACCGCGTCATTCTGGAGACTCTCCCCCCGTGGCGTCTACCTTCGTCCGACCCAGGAGGTCCTCATGCGATCGCTTCGTTCTTCTTCCCTTCGCCCGTGGTGGCGCCGCGCCGCGCTCGTCGCGAGCCTCGTCGCCATCGCGTTCCCGATCCTCGCGTGCAGCTCCGAAGGCGGAGAGCGCGCGCGCGACGACGGCGGTTGTCCGATGGGAGAGACGTGCTCGCCCCTGACGCCCGCGGGCATGCGCTTCTCGGCGACACCGCTCTCGGACACCGTGGGGGACATCCCGCGTCTCGCGGCGCCCGGACGCACCACGATTGGCTTCACGCCGATCGGCTCCTACGAGCTCCCCGACTTCGCGGTCGAGGTCGGATCGGGTCTCGAAGCGAGGTCGGCGCAGCGCGTCGACGCCGACACGGGTACGGTCGAGATCCTCGCGCGCGCGGTCACCGAAGGCAGCCTGGTGCGTGTGCTCGCGGCGGACGAGAGTGGTCTGCTCGATCGGGTGGAGCTCGTCGCGCACGAGGTCGATCGACGCGGCCTGCGCCCGTACGTGGGGCTCTTCCAGAGCCTCGGCGGTCCGTTCGAGGGTGGCATCTGGCGCTACTGGCACGAGCTGCCGAGCCTGACGGTGCTCGCGACGCTGCACGACGACGAGGGTGCGCGCTTGGTCGACGAGAGTCTGCCGATGAGCGCGAGCGTGGGCGAGCCCGCCGCGGTCGAAGACGACGCGCGCACGTGGGACACCCTCTCGCTCGACGTCGACGGAACGACCTCGGTCGACGTGACGGTGGGGACGACGGTGTTCACGCTGCAGAGCGTCGACGTGGTCGACTCGATCGTGCAGCTCCCGCAAGCCGACGAGGGCTCGCTCCTGCGTGACGCGTTCGTCTGCTTCGTAGCGCGCAGCGGCGCAGTGCCGGTGGTCGGCGCGCCGCTCACGTATCAGTGGGAGAGCGAGGACGCGAGCTTCCCCCTCGGGCGCGCGCTCGAGACCTTCCCCTTCGTCGAGTCGCCGTGCGTCGCGATCCCGGAGGGCACCGGCACGCGATCGATCACGATCACCGGGCCGAACGGGCTCTCGGCGAGCTTCGACGTGACGCTCCGCGAGCGATCGGGCGAGCTGCGCTCGGCGATGCCGAGCGCGGGCCGCGACGGGCAGCGCGCGGGCGGTTGAACGCGGGCGGCTTCTCGAGGTGCGCGTTCGATCGAGTGCGCGTCCGATCGAGCGTGTGTGCGATCAGCGAACCACGAGCTCGGTGAGCCCGCCGCCTGGACCGCGATGCGAGCGCACCTCGAAGCGGATCGTCGTCACGCGCGGCGTCGCGAGCGAGAGCGTCCGCCGCTCGCCTGGCGCGAGCGTGTCCTCGACCTCGTGCCGCACGCTCTCTTCGTCGAGCACTTCGAGGCGGAAGCGTTCGGTCGAGCGGGGTGAGCCGTCGAGCGTGGAGGCGTTCAGCAGCTCGACCTCGGTGATCGCGCGCGGAGGCACGAGGCTCACTTCGAGGTAGCCACGCGGCTCGTGCTCGAGCCATTGGGTGGTCTCGAGTCCGTCGATGGCGCGCTCGGCGCCGAACGTCGGGTCGCCGCCCAAGAAGGTCGAAGCGCGCGCGACGACGCGTGGGCGCGGCCAGAGCATCGACCCCGCGAGCGCCACGACACACGCCGCCGCCACCGCCGTCGCGACGTGACGCGTCCGACGATCCGCAGAAGCGACACCCGTCGACACGATCGCCCGCGCACGGTCCGACAGCGAACGCGCGCGCTCTTCGAGCACCGCGGGCTCCTCGTCGCCCCACGCGATCTGCGCGTCCAGCGCGTCGGCCTCCGCGCGGAGGGCGGCCGGGATCCGGTCGTGGGATCCGAGCCTCGAGCGCAGGCGAGCGAGCGCGCGGGCCGGCCGCGTACGAACGAGCGCGAGGCCGAGGAGCACCAGGAGCACGACGAGCGACACCGCGGAGATCGCGCGCGCCGTGCGCTGCAAGGTCGTGGGCTTCCAACCGACGACGACGCGGTGCTCGCCCGTCGGCACGTGCACGACCATGCGACCGTTCGCGTCGTTCGCGAGCTCGAGCGGGGCGTCGTCGAGCGTCGCTTCCCAGCCGAGCCATCGGAACTGCGCGAGCGTGATCGTGCACGTCTGCGCCGCGCGCACTTGCAGGGAGTACGTGAGCTCCTCGAAGCGCGCCTCGAGGAGCGTGCAGCCGCGCGACGCCGTCTGCGGCTCGCGCGCTCGGAGAGGGACGTCCACCACGTGCTTCGGGTAGTACTCGCCGTAGTCGAAGAGGATCGTCTCGTTCGCCGCGCGCGCCGCGAAGTCGGCGTGTCCTTCTGGGAAGTCCACCGGGTTGGTGAGCTGCAGGTGCGGTTGCGCGAGCGCGATCACGATCGCGGCGAGCGCGAGCCCCACGAGCTCGCGTCGCGCCCGCCCGACCAGCAGCGGAACCGCGCGCGCGGCGACGAGCGTGCCGAAGAACGTGGCGAGGCCGAGGAATCGGTACGGAAAGAGGATCTGACCGACGAGCGGTACCGTCGCGTACACGGGCTCGGCCGCGCGCGTCGTCATGAAGAGCGCGAACGCGCACGCGAACGCCAGCCCGAAGGTCAGCGCACGGCGTGGCAGCTCGCGGCGCCGACGCACCACGACGAGGCTCGCGAGCGCGAGCAGCGGGACGACCGCTCCGAGCGTGAGCCGGCGCGGAGCGGCGATGCGTCCTTCGGGTGTCGGGTCGAGCAGATCGCCGGGCGAGAGCGCGGACGCCATGAGCTTGTCGAGCGAGAAGAACTCGTCGATGCGGACGGTGTGTTTCTCGCCGAGCGCGGGCAGCCAGTAGATCGCCGCGAGCGCGACGCCGAGCGTGGAGGCCGCGAAGACCCACACGTCTCCGCGGCAGAAGTGCCCATGACGTCGGCGAAACGAGAGCGCGCGCGCCACGAAGAAGGCCGCGAAGGCGAGGGCGAAGAGCAGCGCGGAGAACGCGTGCGCGGGCACGAGCGCGGCCCACGCGAGCGCGAGGGCCACGAACGAGCCGAGGCGGGGTCGATCGTGCAGGGCTCCCTCGCGGAGCGCGAGGTCGTGGTAGAGGACCACCGGGAAGAGCAGGTTCGCCCAGCCCTCGGCGAAGTCGCCGCGATGGTAGAAGTTCGCGACGGTGTAGGGCGCGACGAGCAGGAGCGCCCCTGCGACGACGCCCGCGCCGGGGCCCCAGAGTCGACGTCCGAGCGCGGCGGCGTGGCTCACGCCGAGCACGAGCATCACGACGAGCGCGAGCTTGGTCGCGGTGAAGGGATCGAGCCCCGCCGCGCGAAACGGCAGCGCCACGAACATCGAGCCCGCGTTGAAGAAGTTGAAGAGCGGGTAGCCGTGTCCTCCCGCGAGCTCCGGGATCCAGCGCGGGAGCGGGTCGGTCCACGTGGCGTGGGCGTGGAGGAGGTCGAGGCGTCCGGGGTATCGATCGACCTCGTCGTTGCCGTACCAGTCGCTGAGGAAGAACGGACGCACGAACGCGGCGATGCCGATCGCGAGCGTCAGACCCGCGAGCGCACGCGCGACGAGCGGCGTCAGCAGCGGGCTCGGGCGGTCGAACGGATCGCGCATCGTCGTTCAGCTTCTCCGAGGGTCTGTCGCCAGACCCTCCCCCAGGAAGCCCCGAACCCCTCGCACGAGCCTGGGTCGGCTCCGTGCTCGCGCACGGTCCGACACTCTCGTGGAATCGTTCGGCTCCGTGGACTTCGTCCACTGCGCTTCAAACGATTCCACTTCGAACCGCTCCCTTCGGTCGCTGCGCGCCGTCCGGTAGGGCGGCTTGCGGTAGTCGGCCATCAGCTTCTCTTCAGAACGCGCGCTGGGCGTCGGCCTCGCCGACCGACGCGGGATCCACGGTCAGACCCACGAGGATCGGTCGTCCGTCGCGCTCCTCGATGCGCCACGCCACCGGCACGTGGGTCGCGGGCGCATCGCTGAACCAGAGCCACACGCGCGCGTCGACCCACGCCTCACCGGTGAACACGTTGCCGCCGGGGATCGCGGCGGCGACGCGCCAGCGCTCGAGCGTCCCGCGCTCCTGCTGACGCGCGCTCCAGTCTTCGCGGAGGCGTTCGACGGTCGGGCGCGCCGGTGCGTCGTCGGCCCAATGATCGAGCGCGAGGCCGTAGTCCCCGGCTTGCACGCGCCGCAGGTACGGGTCGATCACCGCGGAGGCGTCGATCTCGCCGCGGTTGCGCGCGCGGACGGTGATCACGATCACGACCGCGGCGACGGCGAGCACGAGCGCGGCCAAGGCGAGGGTGCGCATCTTCATGCGAGGCGAGACGTGGCACGGTGTGGGGCTCCGCGCACGACGATCGCGTGAGGGGGTCGCGGTGGCGCGCGCGAGGCCGCTTCGGTGTGCTCGGTCACTCGGCCGCTCGGCCCGCTCGGCCCGCTCAGCCGCTCAGCCGCTCGGGAGCTGCGGGGCGCCCCGCCCCGCGAGCCGCTTCGGCGGATGGAAGCCTGGGAGCATCAGGCGCACCGTGGCCTCCGGATCGCGGATGCGCTCGGCCGCGAAGAACGCGAGCGCTTCCCGGCGCACGTCCTCGCCCGACAACCCGAGCTCCACGAGCCGGAAACGCGCGCACGCCGCGATGAGCAGCAGGCCGTGCAGCTCGGCGCGGACCGCGCACTCTTCGAGCGACGCGCGACAGCCCGCGAGATCGCCTTCGTGCAGCCGCACGCCCGCGCGCAACGCTTCGCCCCAGATCCGCGCGAACGGGAGCTTCCGACGCAGCAGGCGCTTGCTCATCTTCCGCGCGCTCCGGAGCCCGCGCGGATCGCCGGCGTCCGCGCGCGCGAGCCCGAGCCGACCGAGCAGCCAACGCAGCTCCGAGCCCCACGTGAGCACGAGCCCGTAGGGCGTGAACAAGAAGCGCTCCAGCACGCTCGTCCACCGCATCAGCTCCGTGACGTCCGCGCCGACGTAGAGCGCCTCTTCCGCTTGCGTGCGGCGTAGGTACCACTCGTTGGCCTGCGTGCGCACGAGCGGGGTCGTCAGGTCCAGACGCGCGAGATCGCGCCGTGACGCCTCGACGCCGCTCTGGAGCAAGATCGGCAATTGAAATGCGAGGGTGCCGAGGGTCCAGAGGTAGCGGTTGCCGCGCCACTCCGCTTCGCGGCGCGAGCGCTCGAGCTCACCGCGAAGCTCCGTCAGTCGCCCGAGATAACGGAGCGATCCCATGATGAAGACCGCCATCTGGCTGATGTTCATCACGTTGGCGTCCGACTCCGCGGACCAGATCTCGAGGCTGCGCCGAAAGTGCGAGAGACACCGATCGAACTGCCCTAGGAAATAGTGGAAGAGCCCCTCGCCGGCCGAGAGCCATGCGCGGTGGTTCGGGTGCGTGCTCTGCGCGAAGACTTGTTTCGCGAGCTCGAGCGCGCGGGTGGCGTGGTCGGCCTGGCGTTCGTTGAAGGTGAGCGAGACGCCGGCCTCGCGACACAGGCAGAGGCCGAGCGTCTCGAGCTCGCCGTCGCGCAACGCGTCGGTGAGCGAGCGTGCGTGCAGCTCGTTGGCGAGGAGCGGGTCGAGGATCGGCAGGTGCACGAACGCCGCGAGGTAGAGCCGATACACCGGCGACTCGGCGGCGTCGGAGCCGGTGTGCACCGGGAGCGTCTCGGGGAGGCCACGGAAGCGGAGCTGCAGTCGACGCCGCACGAGCGAGACCAGCGCGCCGAAGCGACTGCGCGCGAGCCCGACTCCGACCTCGTCGCACAGCTTCACGAGCAGCTCCATCGCCTGCTCGGTGTGTCCGCTCATCGCGAGCTGCTCGAGCGCGCGGGTCCGCAGCGAGAGCGCGAGCTCCGGATCCTTCTGGGCATCCGCGGCGGCGAGGAACCCTTGTGCGGCCTCGATCGCGCCTCGCCCGGCGTTCGCGAGCGCATCCGAGAGCGCGAGTCGAAGCGCGATCTCTTTCTCCGGCTCGTGGCGCCCGAGGTGCAGCGTCATCCGATAGAGCTCGGCCGCGCGATCGAACGCGAGCGCTTCGGTCGCCTTCTGCGCCGCGAGCTCCGCGGCGGCCGCGGCCTGCTCGCGTTGTCCTGCCTCGGCGAGGTGCCAGACGCGATCGCGATCGGCGTCGCGGCGATCACGAGTCGCGGCTTCGAGCGCGGCGGCGATGGCTGCGTGATGACGCGATCGATGCTCGGGCGCGAGCGTCTCGAGCAGCGCCTCGCGGATGCGGTCGTGGTAGGGCGCGAAACGCACGATGTCGCCTGGGATCGATCGCAGGAGCTGCTCGCTCTCGAGGAGCGACTGCATCTCTTGGCAGGTCGCGGCGTCGAGGCCGGTCGCGCGCGACGCCACGCTGCGCTCGAGCGGCACGGTGGAGATGCACGCGATCTCGAGCAGACGTCGCGCCTTCGGCTCCAGCCGATCGACGCGTTGACGCAGCATCTCGTCGAGCCGGGGCGCGCTCTCGCCCGCCTTGCGCGCGTGGCGCAGGAGCTGCTGCAGGAACATCGGATGGCCGCCGCTCTCGGCCGCGAAGCCTTCGAGATCGAGCGTGGTCTCGTCCGAGAGCAGCTCGCGCGCGAGGGCGACCGCGTCGCGGCTCGGCAGCGGCTCGAGCGCGAGCGTGCGGGCCTCGACCGCGAGCTCGAGCTCGCTCGGTCGCTCGGTGGTCACGAGCAGGAGCGGCGGCGCGTCCGAGCCGGAGAGCACGTCCTCCAGCAGCACGCGGCTGTCGCGGTCGGCCCAGTGGAAGTCGTCGATCCAGAGCACCACGGGGCCTTCGCGGCCCATGTTCCGCAGCAGCTCGCGCAGCGCGTCGAAGGCGAGCCGGCGCAGGCGATCCGGGTTGTTCGTGGGGACGCGCGGGGTCGCGAGCTCCGCGATCGACGGAACGCGCCTCAGCACCGGAAAGACCTGCGCGAGCGCGTGTACGTCCTTGGGAAGGAGCCACGCCGCCTGCGCCGCGCTCACCTGTCCTTCGATCTTGCGGAGCCAGCGGCTGATCGCGTCGACCACTCCGTCCCACGCGCGGTAGGGCACGAGCTCTTGCGCGTAGCAGCGGCCGTCGAGGAGCACGATCGACGGCTCGGTCTCTTGCAGCGCGTCGAGGAAATGACGCACCAGCGCGCTCTTGCCGACGCCCGACTCGCCGACCACGCGCACCATCACGGGCTGACCGCGGCGACCGTCGTCGAACGCTTGCCGCAGCGCCACCAGCTCCCGGCTCCGACCCACGAAGGGACTGCGCTCCGTGGGCAGCGTCTGCGAGCCCGAGCGTGGCTCCGGCGCGTCGAGCAACGAACGGAGCTGTTCGGGCCCCGCGCGTCGCTCGGGATCGCGCTCGAGCAGGGCGAGGCAGATGCGATCGAGATCCTCCGGCACGCCGAGGGTGAACGTCGAAGGCGAGGGCGGCGCGGTCTTCACCTTCTGCGCGAGCACCTCGAGCGGTGCGCCTTCGAAGGGCAGGCGACCGGTGAGCGCCTCGAAGAGCATCACGCCGAGCGCGTACCAATCGGACGCGGGGGTCGCGAGCGCGCCTTGCGCTTGTTCGGGCGACATGTAGCCCGCGGTGCCTTCGATGGTGCGACCCGAGTCGGTCGAGTGAAGCTCGGTGCCGCGCGCGAGACCGAAGTCGAGCAACACCGCGCGGCCCGAGTCGGCTTCGATCACGACGTTCGAGGGCTTCACGTCGCGATGCACGCGGCTCGCGCGGTGGAGCGCTTCGAGACCCACCACGACCTGCGTGAGCACCGCGCGCAGACGCGCCTCGTGGAAGCGCGGAGGCTGCGCGACGCGACGCGGCCCGGTGGCTTCGGTCTCGTCTCCTTCCGGCGACGTGTGCCGCGAGGTGTCGTGCACGCGCCCGCTGCGCGACGAGCCGCGCACCCAATGCAGGAAGTCGAGCCCTTCGACGAGCTCCATCGAGAAGAACCAGTCGTCGTCGCCTCCGAAGAGCTCCCCGAGCCGCACGAGGTTTCGGTGGCGTAGATCGGCGAGCGCGCGGAACTCGGCCTTCAGGCGGTAGAATGCTTGGGGGCTCGCGACGCGCACCGACTTGAGCGCCACCTCGACGCCGAGCTCGCGATCGAACGCGCGAAAGACGTTGCCCATCCCGCCACGTCCGAGGAGGCCGCGGATCTCGAAGCGTTCTCGCAACACCGCGCCCGTGGCGAGACTCATCGCGACGAAGGATACCGAACGTGGCTTCCGGGCGCGTGGGGGAGTCCCCCGACGTGGGATGGAGCGCTCATCGTCCGGCGCGGACGTCGCGATGCTCGGCGTCAGACTTCCACGCGGATTCCGACCCGCGCGAGGCGTCCGGTCGCCCACACCACGAACGCCGTCATCGCGAGCGCGCCGAGCACGGCGACCCACGCGGGCGTGCTCGGATCCTCGTACGCCTGCAGCAGCCCGAGCCCCGGTACGAGCGCGAGCGCGCCGCGCACGAGCGGGTGCAGCAAATACGCGGTCAGGGGGCTGGCACCGGCGGGGGCGATCCACGCGGCGAGGCGCTCCGCGCGGCCGCGTGCGAGCGCGAGATGGACGACCGCCCACGTCAGCGCGGTGAGGCTACCGCTGTAGAGCGCCCAGCTCGGCGTCGATGCGTGCTTGTTCAGCCCGAAGAGCGGCTGCAGCGCGAGGCCCGCGAGCGCGAGGGCGACGCTGGCGATGAAGGCGACCCGTGGCACGTCGGCGTCGGAGCCGCGCACGATGGTGGAGCCGAGCGACGCGCCCACGAGCGCGAGGGCGAGCTTCGGGCCGAGCACGTGGGCGAAGCTCACGTGGGCGTCGACCGCGAGGATCGCGTCGCCGAGGAGCCCGAGGACGGCGAGGGCGTCGGAGCGCACGGCCGACGCGCCGAGGTAGCCCGCGTGCTCGAGCACGTAGAGGCCGAGCGCGAGAGGCACACCGAGCGCCAGGCGTCGTGGGGATGGGCCGGTGAGGAGAAAGACGAGCGAGGTCGCTAGGTAGACCCAACCGATCGTGCCGAGGATCTCCCACCAGCCGTGGTGGAGCCACTCGGAGGAGCTCGGTTCGAGGAGCGGGCCGAGCACGAGCACTCCGAGAACGCGTGCGGTCTGGAACGCGCGCCGACGCCAGGTCGGTGCATCCGGGACCACGCACCACGTCGCGAAGAACGCGAGGTACATCAGCCCCGTCCACAGGTTCGGGCGCCAGCCCACGTGGTCCGCGCGACCGGTCATGAACACGCCCATCGCGAGCAAGCCAAAGGTGCGCGTGAGGACGTCGCGGAGGATCGCAGCGGTCGAGCGGCCGCTCTGCCGAGCCCGCGTGAGCGCGAGCGGCGCCGAGAGCCCGACCACGAAGAGGAACGCAGGAAACACGACGTCCGCGAGCGTCATCCCTTGGACGCCGGGCTCCACGTGCCGCAGCCAAGCGGGGGCGCTCGCGGTCTTCTCCGCGTCGTTCACGAGCACCATCGCCGTGATGGCGAGGCCCCGCAGCACGTCGATCGAACGCACCCGCACGATGGGACGAGGTGCGTCGTCGCGCGTCGATTCCACGGGGCGAACGTAGCAGGTGTCTCACGTGGCGCTGCTCGTCCGCGACGCAGACGCCGCGTCGCCGACTCCTCACCGCCATGTGGGATCCGGCGGCGGTTGGACGCCGCCCCCGGAGCCGGGGAGACTCGGTGAGCCGTTCTTCGCGGCTCGTGCGCCCCACCCCCACATGCCCTCGGCTCATCGACGTCCGCGCCCCTCCCGCGACCCCGTGGTCGTCGTCGCGCCGTCGGGTCCGAGCGACGGGGAGCTGGTGCGGCGCGCGCGCGAAGGCGACCGATGGGCGCAGGAGGCGATCTTCCGCCGCTACGCGAGCCGCGTGCAGGCCCTCGCGGAGCGGCTGCTGCGCCGACGTCACGAGGCGGACGACGTCGTGCAGGAGACGTTCGCGGACGCGCTGCTCGCCCTCGACGGGCTGCGTGAGCCCGAAGCGCTCCGGAGCTGGCTCTTCGGGATCGCGGTGCGTCGCGTGCGCCGCCGCCAGCGCAAGCTCGGGCTCCTGCGCACCTTCGGGCTCGACCGGGGCCTCGACGACGCCACGCTCGCCGGGCTCGCGGCGCCGGGGATCTCGCCCGAGGTGGCCTCCGAGCTCGCGCGCGTCGACGCGATCCTCGCGCGCCTTCATCCGGACGATCGCAACGCGTGGATGCTGCGGCACGTCGAGGGCGAGAAGCTCGAGGACGTGGCCGCGATCACCGGCTGCTCGCTCGCGACCGCGAAGCGAAGGATCCAGGCCGCCCAGGTCCACGTGGACGCGGCGCTCGCGCGAGGTGCGTCGTGAGCCGGCTCCCCGATCCGATCGGCTCGGTGCTCGAGCGCGACGAGGACGAGCACCGGCTCCACCGGAACTGGGAGGGCACACGCGCTCGCATGGCCGCCCGCGACCGTCGTCCGCGGGCTCGCGCGACCGCGATCGGTCTCGCGTTCGCGACCGCCGCGCTCGTCGCCTTTGTCACGTGGCCTCGCGCCGTCGAGGGCCCGCTGCTCACCGATGCGGGCGGGTTGCCCGTCGCGGCCGAGTCGGTCGCGCGTCCGCGCACGCTCCGATTCGACGACGGGTCGGCGATCGAGCTCGCGTCGGGCGCGCGCGTGGTCCCGCGCGTGAACGACGCCCGGCGCTTCGAGCTCGTGCTGGAGCGCGGCCGCACGCGGGTCGAGGTCACGCCAGGAGGGGCGCGCGAATGGACGATCGACGCCGGGATCGCGACGGTGCACGTAGTCGGGACGGCGTTCGTGGTCGAGCGCGACGAGCGCACGGTGCGCGTGGAGGTCGAGCGAGGTCGCGTGCGAGTCGAGGGCGATTCGGTCCCGAGCGGAGCGCTCGAGCTCGGCGCGGGTGAGCGCATCGAGGTGCACGCCGAGCGAACGTCGCGCACGGGCGGGGAGGATGCCGAGGACGCAGCGAGCCGAGGTTCCACGTCGGAGCTCGCATCGGGATCCGAGTCGGAGTCGGCGGAGAACGAGGCCGAGTCTGCGACGGGATCCGCGTTTGAGTCGGACGGTGATTCGGCGACTTCCGAGGGTGACACGGGAGATTCGAGGCTCGCGTGCGACGACCGGACTGCGCGACGCCGCGTGGCAGACGCTCGCGGAGCGAGGCGAGCATCGCGCCGCCTACGACGCGCTCTCGCCGAGCGGCCTCGAGCGCCGCGCGCGAGCGGCGAGCGCGCGCGAGCTCTTGTTGCTCGCGGACGTCGCGCGCCTCTCGGGACATCCGGCGGATGCGGTCGTGCCCTTGCGACGATTCCTCGACGCGCATGCGTCGCACCCGGAGGCGCCGCTCGCCGCGATCACGCTCGCGCGCGTCGAGCTCGTGCTCGGTCGGCCCGCCGCAGCGGCGAGCGCGTTCGAGCGCGCCGAGGCGTTGGGTGTTCCCTCGTCGTTCGATGCCGAGGTCTGCGCGGGGCTCGCGCTCGCGCTCGCGCGCAGCGGCTCCCTCGCTCCGGCGCGCGAGGCCGCCCGTCGGTGCCTCGCTCGCCACGCGCGCCCTCCGCATCACGAGGCGCTCCGGCGTCTGGCGGAGGATGCCGTCGACGAGAGCGCGAACGATCCGGTGCGTGAGGTCGAGGGTGCAGCGACCGCGGTCGACCGACCTGCGCGCACGGAGGCCACGAGCGGCGCCACCGACGTCGCCGTCGAGCGGTGAGCGTTGCGGACATGAGACCCGATCGTGCGATCGACGCTCCGCGTGTCTGCGCGCGGGTTGGCTTGGTTCGGTCGCCTGACGGCGACGCTCACGTGACGTCGGGTCGCTCGGC
>ERZ761602.2000-NODE-2000-length-34119-cov-6.767937_pt1 | contig 34119 bp, 40 predicted proteins | sample MGYA00512165_ERZ761602 | MGnify/ENA primary metagenome ERZ761602 (study PRJEB28899, sample SAMN02445085) | bioreactor sludge metagenome | biome: EBPR sludge; isolation source: Thorneside wastewater treatment plant | place: Australia: Brisbane, Thorneside...
GCCAAGGTCCGCGACGACGCGCTGTCAAAAGCCCGCTTCGAATTCCGCTGGCGCGACCAGTTCAACCTGTCGCTCGATCCCGACACGGCGGAACAGTACCACGACCAGACCCTGCCGGCCGAAGGCGCGAAAACCGCCCACTTCTGCTCGATGTGCGGGCCGAAGTTCTGCTCGATGAAGATCACCCAGGAAGTCCGCGACTTCGCCGCCAAGCAGAACGCCGCCCCGGAAACGTTCCTCGCCGCCGAGGAAGCGGAGAAGGGGATGGAGGAGATGGCCGCCAAGTACAACGAAGGCGGGCGGGAGCTGTATATCGGGCAGGGCAATCGGGAGCGGGATTGAGGGGGCGAACCCGATGTATTCACATCGCAATCGACGAGCTTGAGCAAATCAGAGAAGCTCAGCCGCAGCAACTTGCCTGAGATCGGAGGAGCCTGATCCATACTTATGGGCGGTTTTATTCTTCAAGAAGCTTTATGCCAATGGCCACAGGATTTGGCCAATCAAATTGGTGAGACTGGAAACAAGATTTTCATTGGAGAATATAAAAATACTTTCGAGGAGTGGGGTTATGAACGCGATCTTATGAAATTTGGATCGCGCGTACCGACAATGAAATTTTGAACTTTATCTACGCACCAAATAAATATTTGAAAATTTCACTTGGTCTAAAACCATTACGCACGTCAATAAAATCGATTGATTTGACGTTGAATCGTTCAGCGATTCGAGGTCGATGATCTACCACGTCCATTAGTAGAATTGAATCTGAGTCAACCAAGTTTTTGGATAGTAGCTCCCAGACATCGACGTCATACTCATTGAAGGCGAAGCCAAAGAACACAGTCTTGCGGGTCCTTCTAAGGACTCGCTCTGCCATTTCCCATTGTGTCGGAAAGTGCTCGCGCGGCGTCTTTCGAGCTCGCGGCGGCACAATGACGCATTCGCCGTTAAGTCCGCAACGCAAATCAGGGAATTTTGCCCTTTCTGACCATGACAGACTGCCATGAAGTTTCAGCAAAGGCAGCGTTCCGCTGACGTAGACTGGTTTGGGGTAGGGGTAGGGAGAGTATCCTATTCTTTCGTTTGGAATGCCGTAGTTGAAACCCCGCGAGGACAGAGCATACTCAACGATCATATCATAGTTCGTTGTTATTACGGCTGAGTTAGGAAGAGATGTTGAATGTCGCAGAAATTCATATGCAAGCCTGATACCCGGATCAGTGGAGGCGTGATAACTGTTTATATACCATGTAAATCTTCGACTATATCGCTTAACAAATGGCTCGGTCAATCTTCTCGTTATGTACCAATTTACTAATTTTGAATTAGAATCATCATCTTGCATTGATTCAATGAATAATTCTGCGTTATTTGAGTTTGATTTTTCAATCCATCGCGCATAGATCTTTTCAAGTCTTGATATTTTATTTGACTCTCGGCGGTTGTCCGCCCGAACATCGAAGTCGAATAATTGCGAAACAAGCGGCAAATCACAGCACCATTTCGAAAAGCCTGCGCCGAGGAAGACTGTGTTACCTGATCGGATTTCCATGCCGCCTTATGGGTTAAAGTGACAGGTTCGAAAACCCAAATCCGACCATCTCGCTTGGATTACGGGATTACGGTGACAGTTTACAAGGGCACAAATTCTCTCTCAGTCGAATGCTTCGCGCTCTTTCCGTCTCTGCGTGAATATCCAATAAGGCTTAGATTGACGTTTGCGATAGACTAACTCCACTTTCGACTGGCTTCGCATTGCGTCAGTGGCGGCAACCCGCCATCTTCAGGGCATGTTCAGGACTGTCAGGATTATCGACGTAGACCATGACGCAGCGATCCTGCTGCCCGAAGAGGCTCTCGCGCGGCTAAACGCCAAGATTGGCGATGAGCTTGAGGTCGTCATTCTGTCGGATGGGATCGAACTGAAGGCGAAGGACCGCCAGACTTGACCGCCTGACCCTTTGCGTCTCTGCGTGAATATCCAAGAAAGCGGGACCCCGGATTAAATCCGGGGTGACGGGGCGGAGAGGCAGGCGTGCAACTGCACCCTCCGCGCCTCTGCGCCCTCCGTGAATCCCCCCACCCCAAACCATTTTCCTACACCGCTCGAATCTGTCTTAACCGGGGCATGACCCAGCCCTGTCCGCACAGATCGATCCATCCGCTCCACCCCCGGCGCTGGACGCCGCTGCGGCTGGGGGTGTTCCTGGCCACGCTGGAGGCCAGCGGATCGGTCGGCGCGGCGGTGCGGGCGGCGGGGATGAGCCGGCAATCGGCCTATCGCCTGCGCGCGCGCCATCCGGACATTGGCGCGGCCTGGGCCCTGGCCGAGCGGGCCGGGCGGGTGCGCGGTGCGGGTGGCGGTGTCTCGACTTCGCTCGACACGAACAGAAATGGGGCGCGCGGTGCCTCGACTTCTCCCGGCACGAACGGTGGGGGGACGCGCGGTGCCTCGACTGCGCCCGGCACGAACGGAAACCACAGGCGCGGTATGGTGATTCCGCTGGGACCGGAGGGGTTTGCGGGGCTGGGCGCGGGTGACGCGGCGCACCGGAAAGTGACGCAGGGTGACAGGGGGTGACACGGGGTGACGCAAAGTGTTTTCTGTTCCCTGGACCCTGTGAAGTTTGTCAGGTTCCGCGCCTCCGCCCTGTCAGCCGTGCCAGCTTGCCGGTGCGGATCACGCGGCCTAGGCTGGGGGCATGACCAATCCTGTCCTGTCCCGCTGGCGCTGGGTGCTTGGTGCGGCTGCGGCCTACAACCTGGTGGTGGCCCTGCCCGCCCTGTTCGCGCCCGGGGCGGCGCTTTCCGACCGGATCGTGGCGCTGCTGGTCGGCTGTTTCGGGTTGATCTATGCCATGGTGGCGCGGGAACCGGCGCGGCTGGCGCCGGTGCTGTGGGCGGGGATCGTCGGCAAGGCCGGGATCGTCGCGCTGATGCTGCCCGATGTGTTGGCCGGGCGCGCCGTGCCCGGCACCGGGGCGGTGCTGGCCGGGGATGCGGTGTTCACCGCATTGTTCCTGCTGTTCCTGCTTGGCCCGGCGCGGTTAACCGGACGCTGACCATTTTCCCTTACCGCGTTCCTGAAGGGCGGAATCCGATTCCGCCGGGAAGGACCCTTTTGCCGATGCATCCGTTGCAGACCACCTTTGCCAGCGCCGCCGGGGAACAGGCCTGGGAAGCCGCCTTGCGCAGCCTGTTCGAACAGCGCGAACTGGCCGAGGCCGAGCGTATCCTGCGCCGCGAACTGATCGCGACGGCCGGCCTGAAAGGCGGGGGCGAGATGATGCGGCTGTGCCGGCAGGCCAGCCTCGACCGGGTCGAGATTTCCGGTTGGGAAGAACTGGCCGAAGCGGTCGCGGCGCACGAGGGCGAGCCGATCACCGGGGCGACCGTCGCCATGGGCAACGAGGCCGACCTGGCCTTTGAAAAGGGCGAGACGCACCGCCCCTACATGGTGCTGGGGCTCTATACCGACGAGGGCTGGGACTGGTCGGCCGCCGAGGCGCAGGACGCGCTGGAGCAGTGCCGCAGCGACAGCCCCGGCTGGGCCGGATGGGACGAGGATATCGAGGCCTTCCTCGAGATCGAGGGGCTGGACGCGCTCAACACCGCGCTGATCCACCACAAGCAGCGCCACTTCATCCGCGACGAGGCGGAGGAAGCACCCGCGCCACTGCGCTATGTCGAATATGTGCTGGGCTGCTGGTGGCGCGCGCTGCGCTTTCACCAGGCGGTGGCGGTGCAGCTTGACCGGCATGGGCTGGGTGGCACGATCCCGGTGATTTCCGGGCTGATCGATACCCGGCCGGAAGTGGTCTCGGTCCACTGGCCGCTGGTCCGCAAGGTGGCGGCTGCAAAGCCCGCCACCGAAGCCGCAGACGCCGAGGCCGACTGGGACGCGGAAGAGGACGAGGCGCCCGGCAGCCTGCCGAGCATGACCCGCTTCAACCTGATCCAGCGCGGGCGGCTGGTGATCGAGGACGAGGCCAGCCCGGCGGGCAGCAGCCTGCGCCGCCGGATCGAAACGGCCGAGGATGGCGAAGCGGCCGAAGCGGGCGAAGGCCCCGGCCTGATGCGCCGCCTGCTGGGCCGGGGCTAAGCCGGGACTACTTGTCCGCGCCGGCCGCGGTGAAGCGCCCGGTGGTGGTGCGGCCCGCGTAGACCTGCAGCTTGATATAGGCCTCGTTCCAGCTGCACCGGTTGTTGACGCAGGTGCCCGAGCGGCCCGCGCCGAGATCCCAGCACCCGGCATTGACCTGCCAGGTGCGCGAGGTGCCGGTGGGGATCTTGTCACCGGATTTCAGCACCGAGAGGCCGTGGCTCATCGCGTTGCAGCGCGAAATGGTCACCACGTCGATGTCGATCCCGCTGTCGTTCCGCAGCGTGATCGCCCCGACCGGCTCCCCCTCGCGGACCAGATCGCCGCCGATGAAAGTGGAACAGCCGGCCAGCACCAGCATGGCGGCGGCAGCGGACAGGACATGGGAACGCTTCATGGCGCAGTCTCCTCGGATCGGTAGGGGCGCAGCCTATCAGCAGGCCGCCGCGCCGACTTGGAAGAAACCGCCAGCTTGGGCCTTACCGCTTGCGGACAAACTCCGCCCGCAGGACCAGGCCCTTGATGCCGGGGTACTTGCAGTCGATCTCCTGCGCGTCGCCGGTCAGGCGGATCGAGGGGATGACAGTGCCCTGCTTCAGCGTCTGGCCCGCGCCCTTGACGGTAAGGTCCTTGATCAGGGTGACGGAATCGCCGTCGGCCAGCAGGTTGCCCACCGCGTCGCGCACTTCGACCGCGCCTTCGGCGGCGCGCCTGGCAGCCAGTTCGGACGCCGGCATCCATTCACCGCTGTCCTCGTCATAGACGTAGTCTTCGTCGTCGCCGCTCATCTGGTCCCTCCATCCGGCCTGAGCCGAGGGCGTTAGGCCCATTGCCCCGCCCCGGCAAGGCTGGCACTCTGCGCGCCATGGAACAGGAGATCATCCGCCTTGGCCCCGCCCACCGCGACCGCGCGGTGGCGACTCTGGCCGCCGCCTTTCACGAAGACCCGGCGATGGTCTTTATGCTGCCCGATCCCGCCTCCCGCGCCCGGCGGCTGACGCGGCTGATGCGGTGGATGGTCGACCAGCATCTCAAGATCGGGCTGGTGCTGGGCACGCCGGGGGTGGAAGTGACCACGCTGTGGCGCCCGCCCGGCGCGGTCCATTATCACGAGCCGCTGTGGCACCCGGGCGCCTTGCGCTTCATCCCGATCTTCGGCCGCCACCTGCCCCGCGCGCTGAACACAGAGGACGGCATCTCCGCCCATTTGCCGGCGGGCGAGGACTGGATGTACCTGAAGATGGCCGGGGTCCACCCCGATCACCAGGGCAAGGGCCTGGGCGGCCGGGCGATCCGGGCCGGCCTGGCCATGGCGGCGGAGCGCGGGGTGCGGTCGGTGCTGGAAACCGCGACCGAAAGCAACGTCGGGCTGTACCAGCGGCTCGGCTATGCCACGATCAGCGAATGGGACGTGACCGGCGGCGGTCCGCACTTCTGGACCATGGCGACGGGCGAATAGGTTCCGCCTCTCCCCAAAGGGGTAGTGTCGCTGCCGCACCGCGCGGTTAGGCCGAAAGCAGTCGGCCCTTGCTGCACGGAGACAAACACGATGCGACTGACCTTCCCGGCCCTTTGCGCCCTGGCCCTGGCCACCCCGGCGCTTGCCCCCACAGTCCACTGGGCGAGCAAGCCCGCCGATGGCCCGCCGGGGCCGACCACCGCCGCAGTGCTGGGCCAGCCCGATGGCCTGGCCACCTCGATCAGCTTCTATGCGGCCAGCCACGTCCGCGATTTCAAGCCGGGCAAGGTCAGCGCGGCGCAGCTGGAAAAGGCGCTCAGGCTGCCAGCCGGAGAGCTCGGCAAATGGGACATCATTGCCTTTGAGAGCAAGGCGGCCGATCCCGCAGCACCGGGCTTCGACAGCTCGATGTGGATGGCCAGCGACATGAAAGTGCTCGTCTCGGCCGTCTATGACGGGCGCAGCGGCAAGGCCGCGCCCGGCACCGGAGCGGGCTGGAGTTTCCGGTCCGGCAGCATGACCAATGCCGAGTTCAAGGCGCTGTTCGGACCTGCCCCGCGCGCCTTTGGCGACTTTGCCTGGATCCTGATCAAGCTGCCGCCGGGGATCGACAAGGCCTCGCCCAACCTGGCGGTGTGGCTGGGCGGCGGGCCGATGGGCGTGCCGGGCAACGATCCCGCACCCGATGCGATCGGCGTGATCCGGTAGAGGCGGCTGGCTCAGGCCAGCCCCTGCCAAATCAGCCGCAAGCCCAGCGCGACCATCAGCAGGTAGATCAGGGTATAGAACCGCGCGGTATCCAGCCGCCGAACCAGCCAGACCCCGCCCAGCGTCGCCACGACCGCGAGCGGCACCAGCAGCGCGGCGGCTTCCAGCACCGCGCGGTCGAACGAGCCGAGCAGCAGGTAACTGGGCACTTTCATCACATTGATCGCGGCAAAGGTGATCGAACTGGTCCCGACGAACACCTGGTGCGGCAGGCGGCGCGGCGTGACCCACATCTGGAACGGCGGCCCGCCGGCATGGGCAATCTGGCTGGTAAAACCGGTCGCCACGCCGAACAGCATGCCGACCCAGCCGGGCGAGTTGGACGCGGCCACGATCCGCCCGCCGCGTTCGATCCACAGCCGGTACAGCCCGAACGCCAGCGTGATCGCGCCCAGCACCAGCAGCAGGCGCTCCTCCGGCACCACCGCCGCCAGCACGGCCGCCAGCGCGATCCCGGCCAGCGCGCCGGGCAGGATCCAGCCGATGATCCAGCCATCCCAGGTCTTGCGATAGGACCAGACGCTGACCGCATCCTGCGCCAGCAGGACCGGCAGCAGCACGGCTGCGGCCGTCACCGGCGGCAGGGCCAGTGCCAAGAGCGGCGTCGCCAGCGCGCCGAGGCCGGAAAAGCCGCCCTTGGCCAGGCCAAGGATCACCACGGCCAATGCCGCAAGGCCAAGCGTGAAGGGGTCTGCCAGCAGGTCCATGCCCCCTGCCAGCACTTCGCGCGGCGCAAGGCAAGCCCTGCATCGCCCCTCGACCTTGCGCCGCGCGCCCGCTAGGCTGCGGCCGACATTCCATCTTGAACGGAACCCGCCATGCGCCATCGCCTGCTGCTGACCGGCACCCTGCTTGCCTCGATCGCCCTTGCCTCGGCCCTGCCCGCCAAGCCCGCGCGCACGCCGGAACAGGTCGCCATGGCAGCGCTCGCCGCCGCGCCGGTGTGGGACGGGCACAACGACGTGCCCGATGCCCTGCGCGATCGGCGCAAGAACCTGCTGGACGGGTTCGACTTTGCCGACACCACCGGCACGGCCGATCCGGCCCAGGGCTTTGCCGCGCTGCACACCGACATCAAGCGGCTGCGCGCGGGCAAGGTCGGGGCGCAGTTCTGGTCGGTCTATGTTTCGGCCGGTCATGCCGATGCCCGTGCGGTCCAGGCCACGCTGGAACAGCTCGATGTCGCCAAGCGGCTGATCGCGAAGTATCCGCAAGACCTGCAGTACTGTCTCGATTCCGCCTGCGTCGAAGATGCCGCGAAGAAGGGCCGGATCGCCTCCTTGCTCGGGATGGAAGGCGGCCACTCGATCGGCGGCAGCCTGGCCGTGCTGCGTCAGTTCTACGCGCTGGGCGCGCGCTACATGACGTTGACCCATTCGAAGAACAATGCCTGGGCGGATTCGGCCACCGATGCCCCGCAGCATGGCGGCCTGACCCCGCTGGGCGAGGACGTGGTGCGCGAAATGCAGCGGCTTGGCATGCTGGTCGATATCTCGCACGTCAGCGAGGAAACCATGCTCGACGTGTTCCGGATCGCCAAGGCCCCGGTGATCGCCAGTCACTCCAACGCCTATAGCGTCAATCCCCATCCCCGCAACGTGCCGGACAGCGCGCTCGATGCACTGAAGCTCAATGGCGGGATCGTGATGGTCAACTTCTACCCGCCCTTCGTGCTCGATGCCGCGCGCAAATGGGGGGCAGAGCGCGATGCCCAGCAGGCCCGGCTGAACACCCTCCATCGCGGCAACCCGGCCCGGGCCAAGGCCGCGCTGGACGAATGGGTCAGAGCCAACCCGATGCCGCTCGGCTCGGTCAAGGATGTGGCCGACCACATCGATTACATCGCGAAGCGGATCGGGGTCGATCATGTCGGCCTGGGCGGCGATTTCGACGGGATCGATGTGACCATTCCGGGGCTGGAATCGGTCGCCGACTATCCCGCCCTGTTCATCGAACTGGCCCGGCGCGGCTGGACCCAGCAGGATCTGGAAAAGCTGGCCAGTCGCAACATGATGCGGGTTCTGAAAGGCGCCGAGGCCTATGCCGCCAGCCAGCGCGGAGCGCGGCTGTACGAGAACCCGACCAGCTTCTGATCCGCGCTCAGTGCGCCTCGATCCGCCCGAGGATGCGGAAGAAGAAGGCAGTGGACCAGCCGATCAGGACCATCCCGAGGATCGATTCAAAAGCTCCCAGCAGCCGCCATTCGGGCGCGATGTGGGTATCGTTGTAGCCCACGGTCGAATAGCTGATGGTCGAGAAATAGAGCGCGTCTTCCAACCCGGCAGTCGCGCCGATGCCCAGTTAGGCGAGCGCGAAGGCCCAGATCTCCAGCCCATGCAGGGCAAGGATCGCCATGACTATCGCCAGGGTAAAGGCCACTCCGCGCGGGGATAGCGGGGCCAGCCGCTCCATCCGTTCGACCGCGGCCTCGGAGCGCAGGGCCCGGGCCAGACTGAACAGCCCGGTCCCGTGGATCACCACGCACAGCACGGCCATGGCGGTTGCCACGGCGAACTGCGGGGCCAGAGCTTCCACGGGGCTTAGTCGCGCAGCAGTTCGTTGATCGCGGTCTTGGCGCGGGTCTGCGCGTCGACCGTCTTGACGATCACCGCGCAGTACAGCGACGGGCCGGGCGAGCCATCGGGCAGCGGCTTGCCCGGCATCGATCCGGGCACCACCACCGAATAGGGCGGCACGCGGCCAACATGGACTTCGCCGGTGGCGCGGTCGACGATCTTGGTCGAAGCGCCGATGAACACGCCCATCGACAGCACCGCCCCTTCGCAGACCCGCACGCCTTCCACCACTTCGCTGCGCGCGCCGATGAAGCAGTTGTCCTCGATCACCACCGGTCCGGCCTGCAGCGGCTCCAGCACGCCGCCGATCCCGACCCCGCCCGAAAGGTGGACGTTCCTGCCGATCTGGGCGCAGGAACCGACCGTGGCCCAGGTATCGACCATGGTACCATCGCCGACATAGGCGCCAATGTTGACGAAGCTGGGCATCACCACCACGCCCTTTCCGATGTGCGATCCGCGCCGCACCACTGCGCCGGGCACGATCCGGAAGCCGGCTTCGCGGAAGCGGTTCTCGCCCCAGCCGGCGAACTTGGACGGCACCTTGTCAAACGCCGGGGCGCCGGCCGCGCCGCCATCGACCACCACGTTGTCGTTGAGGCGAAAGCTCAGCAGCACGGCCTTCTTGAGCCACTGGTTGACCTGCCAGCCGCCCTGCCCATCGAGCTCGGCCACGCGGGCGCGGCCGCTGTCGAGCAATTCCAGCGCGGCCTCGACCACTTCGCGCACGTCGGCGCTGGCGGGAGTAACGCTGTCGCGCGCTTCCCAGGCTTGTTCGATGGCGGCGGCAAGGTCGGCGGTCACGGCGCGTCTCCGGTTTGGCAGGGCTGTCGCGCGGGGCCTATCCCGCCCGGCCAGCCGGGGCAAGAACCGCCCTGCCCTTAGGGGAAAGAAATTTCTGGTTAAGCATGGCCGTGTCAGACTGTAAGGAATGGCGGCGCGCGGTTGCCGCGCTGTCACGCAGGGGTCGTTCGCATGGCAAGAACCGTTTTTCTTCAGGCACGCTGGCACATGGGCACGGCGCTGCTGTCGCTGGCGCTGGTGGCTGGCTGCGGTGGTGGCGGCGGGGTGGGATCGACCCCCACGCCGACCCCTACGCCGACACCGACCCCCACACCTACTCCGACTCCAACCCCCACACCGACGCCAACGCCGACACCGACTCCGACTTCCTCGTTCCAGACCGCCGAGTACAACCGCTCCACCGGTCCGTCGCAGCACGGCGCGATCACGCCGTGGTCGGCCGGCTATTCCGGTACGGGCGTGACCATCGGCATCGTCGATTCCGGCATCGACACCGACAATCCCGAATTCGCCGGGCGGATCGTCGCGTCCTCACGCGATGTGGTCGATGCCTCGCGCGGGCTGGACAATCCGGACAGCGACCACGGCACCAATGTCGCGCTGGTCGCCGCCGGGGGGCGGAACGGCACCGGGGTGATGGGCATCGCCTTCACCGCCAATATCGGCATGTACCGGGCCGATTCGATCGGCAGCTGCGCCACCGAGAGCGATAGCGATCCCGACAGCGGCTGCAAGTTCAGCAGCCCGGCGATTGCCGCCGCGGTCAATGCGGCGGTCAGCGGCGGCGCCAAGGTGATCAACATCTCGCTGGGCGGCGGATCGGCCGACATCCAGCTGCGCAATGCCATCGCCAATGCCTCCAATGCCGGGGTGGTGGTGATCGTTTCGGCCGGGAACGACGGGGATTCGACCGATCCCGACATCGATCCCAACAACCCCGATCCCTTTGCCACCAGCCTGCGCACGGCCGGCAATGGAAACGTCATCATCGCCGGGTCGGTCAATGCCAGCAACGTGTTCTCGGCCTTCTCCAACAAGGCCGGATCGCAATCGACCTGGTTCCTGTCGGCTCGCGGCGAGCGGGTCTGCTGCGTCTATGAAAACGGCGAGCTGAAAGTGGTGACCAACCCGGACGGCAGCCGCTCGGTCTATGTCTTTTCCGGGACCAGCTTTGCCGCGCCGCAGATTGCCGGGGCCGCGGCACTGCTGTTCCAGGCATTTCCGAACCTGACCGCCCAGCAGGTGGTCGACCTGCTGCTGCGCACGGCCAGTGACGCGGGCGATCCGGGCACCGACAGCACCTATGGCCGGGGCATCCTCAACATCACCGCGGCCTTCGCGCCGCAAGGCCCCACCAGCCTGGCCGGCAGCGCAGTACCGATGCCGCTGGGCGACAGCACCGGGGTGACCTCCGCGCCGATGGGCGATGCCGGATCGCGTCGGGTTGGCCTCGGCGCGATCGTGCTCGATGGTTACAGCCGCGCCTACCAAGTTGATCTTTCCGCCGGATTGCGCGGTGCCAACCTGCAGCCCCGGCTGGGTCCGGCACTGGAACGGCAGAACCGCCATGTCGCGATCGGTAATGACCAGCTCTCCGCCTCGTTCTCGATCGACGGCAAGGACCGGGTCGCGCAGATGCCGTGGACCGGAATGCTCCGCCTTTCCCCCGAAGACGCGAAGATGGCGCGGGTGCTGGCGGCGCGGGTAGTGGCGCAGGTTGCCCCCGATGCGCAGATCGCCTTCGCTTTCGCGCAAGGGGCCGATGGCCTGGTCGCGCGGCTGCAGGGGCAGGACCAGCCCGCCTTCCTGATCGCCCGTTCGCCGCTGGACGATGTCGGGTTCGGCCGGGATGAGAGCTTCAGCTTCGCCGCCCGCCACAAGCTGGGCCCGTGGGGTGTAACCATCGGCGCGGAGCAGGGCTCGGCCATGTCGGCCGCCCCGGTGCTGAGCGAGGCGAGCAATATGGGCCGCACCCGGCTCCATCCCGCCAGCCGCCTGTCGGTCTCGTTCGATCGCCGTTTCGGCCCGGTCGCAATGGCCTTCGGCGCCAGCTGGATGGGCGAAAGCCGCACCGTGCTGGGCGCCCGGTTCCACGAAGGATTGGGCGGCCTGGGCGGCGATACGCTGTTCCTCGATGCCAGTGGCGAGTGGCGGCCGGCGCCGGGCTGGCGGCTGGGGCTGGCAGGGCGCTACGGCTTCACCGATGCCCGCCGCGGCGGATCGGTGGTCGCGGGCTCGAACCTCGGCAGCTCGGCCTGGGCGGTCGATCTGTCGCGTGACGGGGTGTTCCGGCCCGGTGACAGCCTGGCCCTGCGCCTGGCCCAGCCGCTCAGGGTGGAGCGCGGCGGGTTGATGCTGAACCTGCCGGTGGCCTATTCCTATGCCACGCTGGAGCCGACCTATGGGCTGGTCCCGCTGTCGCTGACCCCGCAGGGGCGCGAACTCGATGCCGAACTGGTCTGGCGCGGTCCGCTGCTGAGCGGCACGGCGATGCTGAGCCTGTTCTACCGCAAGGATCCCGGCCATTACAGCACGGTCGCCGATGATCGCGGTGCGGCGGTCAGCTGGTCGAAGCGGTTCCGGTAAGGCGGGCGGGGTCAGCCCCCGCCCCGTTTACATCCCGGCCTTGCGGGCAAAGTCTGCCGCGCGGTCAACCAGCGGCTGAACCCGGTCGGACATCGCCTTGGCGTGGGCGGAACTGGCCGTGCCGTCGATCACCCGCTTCTTGATGCCCTGCATGATCCCCGCCAGGCGGAAGAAGTTGTAGGCAAAGTACCAGTTCATGTCCGGCACAGAAGTCCGCCCGGTCTTTTCGCAGTACCGCTCAACCACTTCTTCCAGTTCGGGAATGCCGAGCGCCTTGCGATCAAGATCCTGCACACCGGAGCGGCCGCCATTGTCGGTCACCCAGGCCATCGCCACGTAGGAGAAATCGCCCAGCGGGTCGCCCAGGGTCGACAGTTCCCAATCGAGCACAGCCAGCACTTCGGGGCGATCCTTGGCCCAGATCATGTTGTCGATCCGGTAATCGCCATGGACCACGCCGGTGCGGGTCTGTTCGGGCAGGGTCGCCGGCAGCCATTCGATCAGCCGCTCCATATCGGGCATCAGCTCGGTCTCGGACAGCTTGTACTGCTTGGTCCAGCGATCGACCTGACGGCCGAAATAGTTGCCCGGCTTGCCGAAGTCGGACAGGCCGACCGCCTCGACATCGACCTGGTGCAGCGCGGCCAGGGTGTCGATCATCGCCATATAGGTGGCGCGCCGGTATTCCGCCGCGTCCTTGGGCATGGAGCCATCCCAGATGGTCCGGCCATCGACCATGTCCATGACATAGAACCACGAACCGACCACGCCATCGTCGGTGCACAGGCCGAACTGCTTCGCTGCCGGGAACCCGGCCTTGTTCAGCGCGTTCTGGACCTTGTATTCACGGTCAACCGCATGGGCGCTGGGCAGCAGCGGGCCGAACGGCTTGCGCCGCAGCACATAATTGCCGCTTTTCGCCTCGATCTTGTAGGTCGGGTTCGATTGCCCGCCCTTGAACTTGGTCAGGTGCAGCGGCCCTTCGAAGCCTTCGACATTGGCCTGCATCCATTCGGCCAGCTTGCCTTCGTCAAGCTTGTCGGCGCCTTCCGGCTCAACCGTGCCGACAAAGGCTTCTTCGGCGTTCATCAGATCGGTCATGCTTCGCCCCTCAGCTGTCGAACACGATGACCGAGCGCGCCGAGGCACCCGACTTCATCGTCTCGAAGCCCTCGTTGATCTTTTCGAGCGGGATCCGCTCGGCGATGATCGTGTCGAGATCGAGCATCCCGCGCATGTAGAAATCGACCAGGCGCGGCATGTCGACCGGGAAGTGGTTCATCCCCATGATCGCGCCCTGCAGCTTCTTGCCCGAAAGCAGGTCCATCGCGCCGAGGCCAACCGAGTGGTTCAGCGGCATCATGCCGAGGATCGTCGCCGTGCCGCCGCGGCGCAACGACTTGACCGCCAGTTCGCCCGAAGCCGGACGGCCGACAGCCTCGATCGCGTGATCGACCCCGCCCTTGGTCAGTTCGACGATCTGCGCGGCGGCATCGTCGGCCAGAGCATCGACCGTGTGGGTCGCGCCCAGCTTGACCGCCAGCTCGCGCTTTTCGGCAATCGGATCGGCGGCGATAATCTTGCCCGCGCCGGCGATCTTCGCCGCGTTGATTGCGGCCAGACCAACCCCGCCGCAACCGACCACGGCCACCGTTTCGCCCGGCGTCACCTTGCAGGCGTTGAAGATCGTGCCCGCGCCGGTGGTCACCGCGCAGCCGATCACCGAAGCGCGGTCGAGCGGCATTTCCGGGTCGATCCGGGTGCAGGCGTGTTCATGGATCAGCATCATTTCGGCAAAGGCCGAAAGGTTGAGCATCTGGGCAACCGGGCTGCCGTCCGGGCGGCTGAGGCGCGATTCCGCACCCGGCGCGCGGCGGGTATCGCCGCCCAGGCACAGCGCCATCCGGCCGGTGACGCAGAATTCGCAGTGGCCGCAGAAGGCCGAAAGGCAGGTCACGACCGCGTCGCCGACCTTGACCGTGCGCACTTCGCTGCCGACCGCCTCGACGATCCCGGCCGCTTCGTGGCCCGGCACGGCGGGCAGCGCGTGGGGATAGGTGCCCTCGATGAAGTGGAGATCGGAATGGCACAGGCCGCAGGCCGCGGTGCGGATCAGCACCTCGTGCGGGCCGGGCTTGCTGATCTGGAGCTGCTCGATCTCCAGCGGCTGGTTCGGTGCGACGAGGACTGCGGCTTTCATTTCTCTCTCTCCAGTTTCCCCTCCCGCTGGCGGGAGGAGTCAGGGGGAGGGCCTGTTGGCGGCCCTCGATTTGCTGGCTCCCGCCCCTCCCGCGGACGGGAGGGGCGGAAGGCCGTTTCGGTACTTAGCGGGCCACCCCGAGATCGCCCGAGGTCGGACCCGACGGAGCCTGCGGGGCATACTTGCCCATTTCCAGGCGCGCGATCGAGCGATTGTGGACTTCGTCCGGACCGTCGGCGATGCGCAGAGTGCGCTGGCCGGCGTACATCTTGGCCAGACCGAAGTCTTCCGAAACGCCGCCGCCGCCGTGGGCCTGGATCGCATCGTCAATGATCTTCAGCGCCATGTTGGGCGCCTTGACCTTGATCATCGCGATCTCGGCCTGGGCGGCCTTGTTGCCGACCTTGTCCATCATGTCCGCCGCCTTGAGGCAGAGCAGGCGCGAGCATTCGATCTCGATCCGGGCTTCGGCAATGCGCTGTTCCCAGATCGAGTGCGTGCTGATCGACTTGCCGAAGGCAACGCGCGACTGGAGCCGCTGGACCATCTTCTTCAGCGCTTCCTCGGCCACGCCGATGGTGCGCATGCAGTGATGGATGCGGCCCGGCCCGAGCCGGCCCTGCGCGATCTCGAACCCGCGTCCTTCGCCCAGCAGCATGTTGCTGGCCGGGATGCGCACGTTGTTGAGCTTGATTTCCATGTGGCCATGCGGGGCATCGTCATAGCCGAACACCGGCAGGTGACGGACGATTTCCACGCCCGGCGTATCGAGCTCCATCAGCACCATCGACTGCTGGGCGTGCTTCTTCGCCTCGAAATCGGTCTTGCCCATGACGATGGCGATCTTGCAGCGCGGATCGCCCGCGCCGGAGGACCACCACTTGGTGCCGTTGAGCACGTATTCATCGCCTTCGCGCTTGATCGAGCATTCGATGTTGGTGGCATCGGACGAAGCGACCTGCGGCTCGGTCATCAGGAAGGCGGAGCGGATCTCGCCGTTCATCAGCGGGGTCAGCCACTTGTCCTTCTGCTCGCGGGTGCCGTAGCGGTGCAGCACTTCCATGTTGCCGGTATCGGGCGCGGAGCAGTTGAACACTTCCGAGGCAAAGCCGACCCGGCCCATTTCCTCGGCGCAAAGCGCATATTCGAGGTTGGTCAGGCCCGGGCCGTCGAACTCGAAGGTATCGTCGACATGGGTCCGGCCCATCTGCGGCGGCATGAACAGGTTCCAGATCCCCTGGGCCTTGGCCTTGGCCTTTTCATCCTCGACCACCTGCAGCACTTTCCAGCGATCGCCTGCGGCGTCCTGCGCTTTGTAGTCGGCGATGCGCGGGCGGACATTCGCCTCGATGAAGTCACGGACGCGGTCGCGCCAGTAGACCTGCCGTTCGGTGGGATCGAAATCCATGGGATCTTCCTTTCCTGATACTGTCGAGTCTCGAAATCGTTCCTGCCACGGCCCGGGGGCCGCGCCAAGGGTGAATTAACCGCGCGGTTAAGCTTGTCAGGGGTGCATGCCCTCCGCGTCGGGATTGGTGCGCGCCGCGCCCAGCTTTTCCAGCCGCGCTTCGTGATCGGCGCGGGTGATCGGGAAGCGGCGGATGACCAGGAACACGCCGATCGCAAAGACCGCAACGGTCAGCGCATAGGTCAGCGAAAGCGTATCGATCACGCTGGCCGGAACCTGGCCCGGATCGGCCTTGCCCTGCAGGCCCGAAAAGGCGAGCATCTGCCCGGTCACGAAGATGCCGAGGCCGGTGGCGCATTTCGCCATGAACATGTTGCCGGCAAAGAACGCCCCCTCGCTGCGCCGCCCGGTCTGTTCCTCCGATGCCTCGACCACGTCGGCAACCATCGAACTGGCCGAAATCATCGCCGAAACGCTGAACACGTTGGACAGGAAGAACAGCGCGAACAGCGCCACGGTCGAGGCCGTGCTGCCCACTTCCAGCCACAGCCCGAACGGCCGCAGCAGGAACGGCGTGGCCCAGAATGCCGCCCCGATCAGCGCGGTGACCTTGGCGGTATCGCGCTTGCCCCAGCGGGCATGCAGGCGCGGCAGGACCATGAAGGTCACGATCACGCTGAGGAACAGGATCCAGGGATAGAACTTCAGCGCGTCGCGGCTGAATTCCCAGACGAACAGGTAGAGGTAGTTGCTGATCGTGAAAGTGATCCCCTGGCTGGTATAGGCCAGCGCCCCGCCCGCCAGCAGGATCAGGAACGCCCGGTGGGAAAAGCTTTCGCGCAGTTCCGAGAACGCGGTCAGCAGGCTGAACTTCGAGCGGGCGCGCGGCGGGTAGCCGGCGGCATAGCGGTGCTGCGCCGCCGCCGAAATCAGCACGCCGAACGTGATCAGCAGCGCCCCGGTGATGCCATAGGCCCGGTAGCCATCGGCCTGGAGCAGGCCGTCAGCCAGGAACACGTTGTAGGCCAGCATCATCACGAACAGCCCGCCGGCCCAGCCGAACAGGAAGCGGAACCGCATCAGCCGGGTCCGTTCGTCATAGTCGCGGGTCAGTTCGGGGACGAGCGCGATCGATGGCACTTCGCAGGCCGATACGAGGATCCGGATCAGCACGGCCAGGCCCACCAGCCCCCAGAACGAGGGCGCTTCGTTGACCGCCCAGAGGAAGTACCAGGCAATCCCCAGCGGCACAGCCGCGAAATAGAGCCAGGGCAGACGCCGACCCCAGGGCGAATAGGTCCGGTCGGACAGGTAGCCGATGATCGGATCGATGAACCCGTCGATCACCAGCGCCAGCATCAGTGCCAGACTGACCAGCTGGGCATCCATGCCCAGCACCTGGTTGTAATAGAGCATCAGGAAGGTCAGGAACCCGTTGTCCTTGACCCCATAGGCGATCGAGCCCAGCCCGTGAAAGAACGCCAGGCGGGTGGGCAGGCGGCCCTCGATCGGCTGCATCAGGACTGGCCCGCGCCTGCCGCCTCGGCCATGGCCTGCAAGGCATCGAACAGCCCCGGCGCTTCCGGATCCCAGCTGTGCCGAGGCCCGACGGTGATCCCGCCATCGACGATCAGCGAGGTGCCGGTCATGAACCCAGCGGCATCGCTGGCCAGGAAGGCAACCGCATTGGCGATATCGTCCGGCATGCCCGGGCGGGAAACCGGCTGGGCCTGGCTCGACATCTGGAAGATCATCGCCTTGGCCTGCTCGACCAGTTCCTGCGGCATTTCCATGCTGGTGGTGAAGATGTTGGTGTTGATGAAGCCCGGCTGGACCGCGTTGACCCGGATTCCGTGCTGCGCCAGGTCGGTCGCGGCGCACTTGGTCAGGTGCAGCACTCCGGCCTTGGCCACGGCATAGGCGGTGGGCGAATAGCCCGGCCCGACCGCTGCGATCGAACTGGTGTTGACGATCGAGGCGCCCTTGCGGCCCTTCATGTGCGGCACGGCATAGCGGATGCCCATCGCGACCGAGCGCAGCAGCAGGTGGAAGGTGAAGTCCCAGCCCTCGGCGTCGACTTCCTCGATCGTCCCACGCGCGCCGCCGGCCCCGGCGTTGTTGAACAGCACATCGATTCCGCCGCAGGTCCCGGCGGCATGGTTCATCAGCGCCTCGATCTGGGCCACGTCGACCACATCGCAGGCCACCGGAATGATATTCTCACCCTCGCGCGCCACAGCCTCCGCCCCGGCCAGGTTCAGGTCGGCGGCGAAAACAGTCGCCCCTTCGCGTGCGAACAGCAGCGTTGCCGCCCGTCCGATACCCGACGCCGCACCCGTGACGACGACACTCTTGCCCGAGAATCGCATGGCCTCTCCTCTTCCCATGTTTGCGCTCAGCTTAGGACGGGAAAAGGCCCGGTCAACGCCCTTGGCGTTTACGCTACGGCAACGGGGGCGCGGAAATCCGGGCTTGCGCGGCAGGGCAGAGTCCATTTAACCTTTCGGTTAAGAGAGGAGTCTTTTCCATGTCTGACCTTGATGCCTTCCGCGCCGAAATCCGCGCGTGGCTTGAAGAAAACTGCCCCGCCGAAATGCGCGAACCGGCCCGCGACGAGGATGACGTCTGCTGGGGCGGCCGCAAGTTCAAGTTCAAGAACGAAGCGCAGAAGCTGTGGCTGGAGCGCTGCGCGGCCAAGGGCTACACCGTGCCCGACTGGCCCAAGCCCTATGGCGGTGCGGGGATGAGCCCGGCCGAGGCCAAGATCTGGCGCGAGGAAATGAACCGCATCAACGCGCGGCCGCCGCTGTCCAGCTTCGGCATCTGGATGCTTGGCCCGGCGCTGCTGAAGTTCGGCACGGAAGAACAGAAGGTCCATTACCTCAACCAGATCGCCCGCGGCGAAATCCGCTGGTGCCAGGGCTATTCGGAACCGGGTTCGGGCTCCGACCTCGTCTCGCTTCAGACCTACGGCGAGGACAAGGGCGATCACTGGGTGGTCAACGGCCAGAAAATCTGGACCTCCTACGCCAACAAGGCCGACTGGATCTTCTGCCTGGTCCGCACCGACAAGACCAACAAGTACCAGGGCATTTCCTTCCTGCTGTTCGACATGGAAAGCCCCGGCGTTTCGACCAAGCCGATCCTGCTGATCAGCGGCAACAGCCCGTTCTGCGAAACCTTCTTCGACAATGTGAAGGTGCCCAAGCACCAGATCGTCGGCGAACTCAATCGCGGCTGGGACGTGGCCAAGTACCTGCTCGGCCACGAGCGCGAGATGATCTCGGGCGCGGGCGGGAACGACCGGCTCAACACGATCGGTGCCTTTGCCAAGCGCAATGGCCTGGAAGACCCGCTGCTGCGCGCCGAACTCGCCATGTTCGATGTCGATGCCCTGGCCTTCACCGCGATGGGCGAGAAGTTCCTCGACGAGATCAAGGTCGGCAAGGCCCACCCGGCCCAGCCGAACATGATGAAATACGCCGGGACCGAGCTGAACAAGCGCCGCCACGAGCTGCTGATGGCCGCTGGCGGCAGCGCCGCGCTGGAATGGGAAAGCCCGGCCTCGAACAATGGCTCAAAGGCCCGCACCTGGCTGCGGACCAAGGCCAATTCGATCGAGGGCGGCACCAGCGAGGTGATGCTCAACGTGATCTCGAAGCGCATCCTGGACCTGCCGGGGGCCTGAGCGACCACTCTTGCCATGCGCCACCCCGGGCTTGACCCGGGGTCCCGCTTCCATCCCGCGGCGGACCAACAAGAGCGGGATCCCGGACCAGGTCCGGGGTGACGGAACGATTTCAGGGAGGCTCTTATGCCGCTGTACCACACCGAAGATCAGGCGATGCTCGCCGATACCGCCCGCCAGTTCATGGCTGACGAAGGCAACATCGCCAAGCAGCTGCGCCACTGGCGCGACACCAATTGCAAGGACGGTTTCGGCCACGCGCTGTGGAAGCAGTTTGCCGAGCTGGGCTTTACCGGCATCCTGGTGGCCGAGGCCGATGGCGGGCTGGGCATGGGCAATGTCGAGGCCGGGATCGTGCTCGAGGAGATCGGCCGCAACCTTACCCCCTCGCCGTTCCTGACCAGCTCGGTCATGGCCGCGACGGCGCTCGGTGCGGGCAGCGACGATCTGAAGGGCCGCTACCTGCCGGGCCTGCTTTCGGGCGACAGCGTGTTCGCCGTGGCGATCGACGAAGGGGCCAAGCACCGCCCCGAACGCATCGCCACCCGCGCCGAACGCAGCGGCAACGGCTTCAAGCTGTCGGGCGCGAAGAGCTTCGTGGTCCAGGGCGGCAGCGCCGACATGCTGGTGGTCGCGGCCCGCACCGCCGGCAGCGATGACGACAATGACGGGATCACCCTGTTCGCCGTGCCGAAGGACGCCGCGGGCATGAGCCTCGACGTGGTCCGGCTGGTCGACAGCGCGCAAAGCGCCCATGTGAAGCTCGATGGCGTCCAGCTGGATGCCGATGCGGTGATCGGCGAAGTCGATGGCGGGCGCGAAGTGCTCAACCGCGTGCTCAACGCCGGGCGCGTCGGCGCGGCGGCGGAAAGCGTCGGGGTGGCCGCGGGCGCCTTCGACATGACCACCACCTACCTCAAGCAGCGCAAGCAATTCGGCCAGCTGATCGGGGAGTTCCAGGCCCTGCAGCACCGCGCCGCGCACCTCTATTCCGAACTGGAAATCGCCCGCGCGTGCGTAATCAAGGCCCAGCAGCTGCTCGATGCCGGCAGCGAGAAGGCAGACCTGATGGTCTCGGTCGCCAAGGCCAAGGCCGGCAAGGCCGCGGGCCTGGCGGTCAAGGAAGGGGTGCAGATGCACGGCGGCATCGGCATGACCGACGAATACGACATCGGCCTCTACATGAAGCGCGACCGCGCCCTGGCCGAGTTCATGGGCGACATGTATTACCACGCCGACCGCGTGGCCCGACTGAGCGGGTACTGAGGAGAACAGCGATGGATTTTTCGAAACTCTTCAGCCTTGAAGGCAAGGTTGCGCTGATCACAGGCGGCAGCCGCGGGATCGGCAAGATGCTGCTGGAAGGCTTCCTCGCCGCCGGGTGCGAGCGAGTCTACATCACCGCCCGCAAGCGCGAGCAGATTGCCGAAACCCTGGCCGAGTTCGAGGCCCAGTACCCCGGCAAGGTAATCGGCCTGCCCGGCGACCTTTCGCAGATGGACGAGATCAAGCGCCTCGCCGATACCCTGGCCGAGCGCGAGACCCGGCTCGACGTGCTGGTCAACAATGCCGGCGCAGCCTGGGGTGCGGAGTTCGACCAGTTCCCCGAAGCGGGCTGGGACAAGGTGATGGACCTCAACGTCAAGAGCCTGTTCTTCCTGACCCAGAAGCTGCACGGCCTGCTGAAGGCGGCGGCCAGTTTCGACCGGCCGGCCAAGGTGATCAACATCGCCTCGATCGACGGGCTGCGGCCGAATCCGTGGGAAACCTATTCCTACCAGGCTTCGAAAGCGGCGGTGATCCACCTGACCAAGCGGATGGCCGCGCGGCTGATCAAGGACAACATCGTCGTCACCTGCATCGCGCCGGGGGCCTATCCCAGCGAGATGAACAAGGCGGCCGCGAAGAACCCCGAAGGCAGCGCCAAGGGCATCCCTTATGCCCGCGTCGGCGTGGCCGAGGATATTGCCGGCGGCGCGATCTATCTTGCCAGCCGGGCGGGTGACTATGTGGTCGGCACCACGATCCCGATCGACGGCGGCATCGTCAACGGCTGGATCCCGACCGAGTTCAACGATCCTTCGGGGCACTGAAGCATGAGCCGCGCGGTCCAAACCCTCGCCGAGGGGATCTACTTTGGCGAGGGACCGCGCTGGCACGACGGGCGGCTGTGGCTTTCCGACTTCTACTCCAGCCGGGTCTGCTCGGTCGGGCTGGACGGCGATCTGCGCACCGAGCTGGAACTGGAAGGCCGCCCCTCGGGCCTCGGCTGGATGCCCGACGGCTCGCTGCTGGTCGTGCGGATGGAACTGCGACAGGTCTGGCGGCGCTGGCCGGACGGGCGGTTTGAACTTCACGCCGATCTGGCGGACCATTCCGCCTTCCTGTGCAACGACATGGTGGTCGATGGCCATGGCCGGGCCTGGGTCGGCAATTTCGGCTTCGATCTGGATGCGCAGCTGCACGCCCGCGGGCCGGAAAGCGTGATTGCCGATCACCCGCAGACCTGCCTTGCCCTGGTCCAGAGCGACGGCACGGTCAGCGATGCCGCACCGGGCGAGAGGTTCAGCTTCCCCAACGGCATGGCCATCACGCCCGATGGCTCCACCCTGATCGTCGGCGAAACGCTGGGTGGGCGGCTGTCCGCTTTCGACATCGGCGCGGATGGAACACTGACCAATCGGCGTGAATATGCCCCGACCTGGCCGCGCGTGCCGGACGGGATCTGCCTTGATGCCACCGGCGCGGTCTGGATCGCCAACCCGCTCGCCCCCGAATGCGCGCTGATCGCCCCGGGCGGCGAAGTGCTGGAGGTGATCGAAACCGGCCTGCCCTGCTACGCCTGCATGCTCGGCGGGCCGGAAGGCAAGCACCTGTTCATGCTGGTTGCGCCGAGCAGCGACGCCACCGCAGCGGCCAAGGCCCCGCTGGGCAAGGTGCTGGTGGCCGAAGTGGACGCGAGCCGGGCCGGCTGGCCCTAGGGTCAGGACCCTAGTCCTTCATCAGTTCCCGCACGAAGCCGATCAACCCGGTCTGACGGGCGCGCTTCATTCGTTCGGCGTGGAGGATTTCGAGGACCTGATCGTAGCAGGCCTCGACATCGTCGTTGACCACCACATAGTCATAGCCGTCCCAGTGGCTGATCTCGGCCCGGGCGCGGTCCATGCGGGCCTGGATCACTTCGGGCGCATCGGTCCCCCGCCCGGTCAGGCGGCGGCGCAGTTCATCGATGCTGGGGGGCAGGATGAACACCCGGACCACGTCCTGCTGGTCCTTCTGGTACAGCTGCTGGGTGCCCTGCCAGTCGATATCGAACAGGTAATCGCGTCCTTCCTTCAGGCCCGCGCGGATCTGGGCCTTGGGCGTGCCATAGGAATGGCCGAACACCGTGGCCCATTCATAGAATTCGTCATTGGCGATCATCCGGTCAAATTCGGTCTGATCGACGAAGTGGTAATGCACTCCGTCCTGTTCGCCGGGCCGCATCGGACGGGTGGTGGCGGAAACGGACAGCTGGATTTCGCTGTCCCGGTCCAGCAGCATGCGGCTGATCGTGGTCTTGCCCGCGCCCGAAGGCGAGGAGAGGATGAACATCAGCCCGCGGCGCTGGAGAGTATTGGAAGCCATGCGCGCTGATGCCCCAGGGGACAGGCGCAAATCAAGCCTTGGACTTGCCCTTTTTCGCAGCCTTGGCCTGCTTGCGGTCATAGACCCGTTTGGCGATCAGCGCCCCGCCAACCACGATCGCGCCCGGCACCGAGCGGGTCGCCACGCGCAGCGCCACGGCCCCGGCCACCGTGCCAAGCAGGCTGGACTTGCCGGCCTTGGCGCCATCGACCGGCAGGATGGTATCAATCGCCGCGTTCAGCAGCTTTCCGCCGCTCTGGCGCGCAATGCGGGAAAGAAGGCGGTTATCGGCCATCACTTCTTCCGGCTGAAGTCGATCGAAACGACGTTGGAGCCATCGTCCGCGCCGGGATTTTCAGGCGCTTCCTCTACCTCGTCCGCATACTCGGGCTCAGTCCCGTGGGCCTGGAACTGCAGGCCGAAATCGACCGCGGGATCGACAAAGGCGGTGATCGCCGAGAACGGCACCACCAGCTTGGCCGGCAACTGGTTGAACGACAGACCGACCGAGAACCGCTCCGCCTCTACCACCAGGTCCCAGAACTTGTTCTGCAGGACGATGGTCATCTCATCCGGGAAGCGTTCCTTGAGGTGGGTGGGGATGTCCACGCCGGGCGCGCCGGTCTTGAAGGTAATGTAGAAATGATGATCCCCGGGCAGAACACCGCCAGCCGATTCCACTTGTAGCAGCACCCGGCTCACCACCCCGCGCAGCGCCTCCTGCACGATTTCGTCATAGGGGATCAGGCTGTCGGGGGCGGTATCGGTCATGGTTCACAAGTGGCTTCGCCCCTCGCCCCGGTCAAGGGCAAAGCGCTTGCGCCTGCCACTTTCCCGCCTATAGCGGCGCCATGCGCACCGCAAGAATCGCCCGCAAGACGCATGAAACCGATATCGTCGTGGAAGTGAACCTCGACGGGACCGGGGCCTATGACGTTTCGACGGGAATCGGGTTCCTCGATCACATGATCGAGCAGTTCAGCCGCCATTCGCTGATCGACATAACGTGCCAGATCAAGGGCGACCTCCACGTCGACCAGCACCACACCACCGAAGACAGCGCGATCGCGATCGGCCAGGCGATTGCCCAGGCGCTGGGCGACAAGGCCGGGATCGGCCGCTATGGCGAGGCGCATTCGGCGATGGACGAGGCGCTGGCCCGCGTTGCGCTGGATATCTCCGGCCGCCCGTGGCTGGTGTGGAACGCCAGGTTCACTCAGGAACGGCTGGGCGAAATGGATACCGAGCTGTTCGAGCACTGGTTCCAGTCGATCGCGCAAGCCGTGGGCATCACGCTGCACATCGAGCTGCTCTATGGCAGCAACAACCACCACATCTGCGAAGGCATCTACAAGGGCTTTGCCCGGGCGATGCGGCAGGCGGTGGAGCTGGACCCGCGCAAGGCCGGGGCGATCCCTTCAACAAAGGGAGTTCTCGGTGGCTGAAGTCGTTGCCCTCGTCGATTACGGCGCGGGAAACCTTCATTCGGTTGCCAACGCTCTGAAAGCGGCTGGCTGCGATACGGTCACCGTTACCGCCAATCCCGATGTTGTCCGCGCCGCGGACCGGATCGTCCTGCCCGGCGTCGGCAGCTTCCGCGCCTGCGCCGAGGGGCTGCGTGCGATTCCGCATCTGGAAGAAGTGCTGGCCGAACGCGTGCTGGTCGGGGCGGCGCCGTTCCTGGGCATTTGCGTGGGCATGCAACTGCTCGCCACGCTGGGGGTGGAGCATGGCAGTACCCCGGGCCTCGGCTGGATCAGCGGCGAAGTGCGCCCGATCGAGCGGACCGATCCGGCCATCAAGATCCCCCACATGGGCTGGAACGATGTCGAAGTGACCCGCCATGCCGCGCTGGTCGAGGCGGGTGAGGCCTATTTCCTCCATTCCTATCACTTCCAGCCCGAAGACGGCCACCACGTGGCGGCGATGACCGACCACGGCGGCGGGCTGGTTGCCGCGGTCGTGCGCGACAACATCGTCGGCGTGCAGTTCCATCCCGAAAAGAGCCAGGCTTACGGGCTGGCGCTGCTGAGGAGGTTTCTCGAATGGAAGCCGTGACTTTCCTCCCCGCAACGGGGAGGGGGACCAGCGAAGCTGGTGGAGGGGCACGTGCTGTTCTTCCTGCCTTCTCGCGGTCAGCAAAGCCTGCCTGTGCCCCTCCACCATCCTGCGGATGGTCCCCCTCCCCTGAAGGGGAGGAATCATGATCATCTTCCCGGCAATCGACCTCAAGGGCGGGCAGGTCGTCCGCCTGGCCGAAGGCGACATGGACCGCGCCACGATCTATGGCGACAACCCGGCGGCCCAGGCGCTGCTGTTTGCCGAAGCCGGATCGCAGTTCCTCCACGTGGTCGACCTTGACGGTTCCTTTGCCGGGCGGGCCGAAAACCGCGCGGCGGTGGAAGCGATCCTTGAGGCCTTCCCCGGTCACGTCCAGCTGGGCGGCGGGATCCGCACCCGCGAGGCGGTGGAAAGCTGGTTCGATCTGGGCGTTTCCCGTGTGGTGATGGGCTCGGCCGCGCTGAAGGACCCGCAGTTCGTCAAGGACATGGCCAGAGAGTTTCCCGGCGGGATCGTCGTGGCGGTCGATGCCCGTGACGGCATGGTCGCCACCGAAGGCTGGGCCGAAGTGTCCGACGTGGCCGTGGTCGATCTCGCCCGCCGGTTCGAGGATGCCGGGGTGGCCAGCCTGCTGTTCACCGACATCGGCCGCGATGGCCTGCTGAAAGGCGTCAACATCGACGCGACGGTGGACCTTGCCCGCCGGGTCGACCTGCCGGTGATCGCCAGCGGCGGGGTCAAGGGCCTCGACGATATTCACGTGCTGGCGCTCCACGCCAATGAAGGCATCGAAGGCGTCATCACCGGGCGCGCGCTTTACGAAGGGCGGCTCGATCTGGCCGCCGCGATTGCGATCGGGAACCGGGCGTGACCGTCCGCATCCGCGTCATTCCCTGCCTTGATGTCCGCGACGGGCGTGTGGTCAAGGGCGTCAACTTCGTCGATCTGAAGGATGCCGGCGATCCGGTCGAGCAGGCCCGCGCCTATGACGCGGCCGGGGCGGACGAGCTGTGCTTCCTCGACATTTCCGCCAGCCACGAAGGGCGCGGCACGCTGCTCGATGTGGTGCGGCGCACGGCGGAAGTCTGCTTCATGCCGCTGACCGTCGGCGGCGGGGTCCGCTCGGTCGAGGATGCCCGCGCGCTGCTGCTGGCCGGGGCCGACAAGGTGGCGGTCAATTCCGCCGCGGTCAGCCGCCCCGAAGTGGTGGCCGACATTGCCGGCAAGATGGGCAGCCAGTGCGTGGTCGCTTCGGTTGACGCGCGCCGCACGCCGCGCGGCAACTGGGAGATATTCACCCATGGCGGCCGCAAGGCGACCGGGATCGACGCGGTCGAACACGCGGCCATGCTGGCTGACCTTGGCGCGGGCGAACTGCTGGTCACTTCAATGGACGGCGACGGAACCCAGCGCGGTTACGATCTGGAGCTGACCCGCACGATTGCCGATGCCGTATCGGTGCCGGTGATTGCCAGCGGAGGGGTCGGCACGCTGGATCACCTGGTCGAAGGGGTGACCAAGGGCCATGCTAGCGCGGTGTTGGCGGCCTCGATCTTCCACTTCGGCACCCACACCATCGCCGAGGCCCACGCCGCCTTGCGCACTGCCGGGCTTCCGGCGCGCGGTTGATTGGTGTGTCAGTTGCATCCGCGCAAGCGGATCAATCAGCCTGAATCCGGCTGATTGCCTAATCTGCGGATTCGTTTTAAGGACCCGCGCGAGCATTTGCTGCCACAGGAGAGAATACTATAGCACCCCCACCCCGGCGCATGATGACGCCCCCCGTCAAGAGCGGGCCGCGCTACAACCAGATGATCACCTCGGACAAGGTTCGCGTCATTGACGAGAACGGCGAGAATCTGGGCGTCATGTACACCCGCGAAGCAATCGAACAGGCGGCCGATGTCGGCCTGGACCTGGTCGAGATCTCTCCCAACGCCGATCCGCCGGTGGCCAAGTTCCTCGATGTCGGCAAGTTCCGCTACGAGGCGCAGAAAAAGGCCAACCTCGCCCGCAAGAACCAGAAGACGCAGGAGATCAAGGAGATCAAGATGCGTCCCAACATCGATGACCACGATTACGACACCAAGATGCGTAACGTGAACCGCTTCATCGAGGATGGCGACAAGGTGAAGATCACCCTGCGGTTCCGCGGACGCGAGCTGTCGCACCAGCAGCTGGGCATGAACCTCTTGAAGCGCGTGCAGGAAGACGTGGCCGAGATCGCCAAGATCGAAAGCTATCCCCGCATGGAAGGCCGCCAGATGCTGATGGTGCTGGCGCCGAAGTAAGCCTGCCGCAGGGCCGGGAGAGGGCCGATGACAATCCAGCGCATCGCCCTCTGGCTTGGCCCGCTGGGCTTTCTGGCCACATTGCTGACCGCCGCCCCGGCCGGAATGCCGGACCTGGCCTGGCCCACCGCGGGTCTGGTCTGGTGGATGGCGCTGTGGTGGATGTCAGAGGCGCTGCCGCTTTATGCCACGGCCTTCCTGCCCTTCGTGGTCCTGCCATTGCTGGGCGTGGCCGATGCCACCAAGACGGCGGCGGCCTATTACTCGCCGATCATGTTCCTGTTCCTGGGCGGGGCCTTTCTGGCGCTGGCGATCGAGCGGACCGGGCTGCACCGGCGCCTGGCGCTGGCAATTCTGTCGCGCACGGGCGGATCGAACGGGCGGCTGCTGCTGGCGGTGATGGCCACCACGGCGCTGATGTCGATGTTCATTTCCAACACCTCGACCGCGCTGATCATGATGCCGATGGCGGTTGCCATGCTGGCATCGGGCGGCGTGCGCGAAGGCCAGACCCACGGCATGGCCGGAGCCCTGCCGATGGGCATCGCCTTTGCCGCCTCGATCGGCGGGCTGGGCACGCTGGTCGGATCGCCGACCAACGCGATTGCCGCCGGGCTGCTCGACAAGAGCCTGGGGATCAAGCTGACCTTTGCCGAATGGGCCTATTATGCCCTGCCGGTGGTGGTGCTGGCCGTGCCCCTGGCGGCGCTGATCATCGCCCGGGTCCAGAGCCTCAATGAAGATGGCTTCGACCCCGCATCGGCCCGCCACGCGATCCGCCAGGCTGCCGAGTGGAGCATTGCCGAAAAGCGCCTGCTGCCGGTGTTCGTGCTGACCGTGCTGGCGTGGTTCACCCAGTACTGGACCGAGCCGCTGTTCCCCAAGGGCGGGCTGACCGACGGAACCATCGCGGTCATCGCCGGCCTTACCCTGTTCGTTCTCCCGGACGGCACCGGGCGGCCGATGCTGACCTGGCCCGAAGCGAACCGCGCCCCGTGGGACGTGGTGCTGATGTTCGGCGGGGGCCTGGCGCTGGCCATGGGCATGACCGCATCGGGCCTGGCCGACTGGCTGGGGCAGATGCTGCTGCCGCTGAAAGCCGTGCCGCTACCGATCGTCGCGCTGGTCGTGGTCGGCTTCGTGGTGATCATCACCGAATTTGCCAGCAACGTCGCCGCCGCCAGCGGGATCATGCCGGTGGTGGCCGCGCTGGTCGTGGCGCTGGGGGCCGATCCGATCCTGCTGGCCCTGCCCGCCGCACTCGCCGCCAGCTGGGGCTTCATGCTGCCATCGGGCACCGGCCCCAACGCGATTGCCTGGGCCACCGGGCACGTATCCCTGCCACGCGTGCTGAAAGCCGGGCTGCTGCTGGATCTGGCCGGCGTGTTCCTGCTGGTCGGAGTGATCTGGGGCATGGCGGCGCTGGCGGGTTGAAGGCCCTTGCGGGTTGGAGCGCTTTCTGCTGTGGCGCTGACAGGGTCAGGGACAACGGAGGGCTGACGGACCATGTCCGAGGAACCGCACGACAAGCTGCTGCCGGAAGGGCTGGAGGACGAGCCGACCCGCGCGGGCCTCAAGAAGGTGACCGAGGGCCAGTGGGCCGGATGGTATCACTATGAACCGTCCGACGCCTTCGAGGATCACACCGGGCCGTTCTATTGCAAGCCCGAGCGCAAGAAGATGATCTGCGGCTTCCTGCCGGACGAGAAGAACTGCAACGCCGGGGGCAACATCCACGGCGGATCGCTGATGACTTTCGCCGACTATGCCCTGTTCATGATCGCCGGCGGCATGAACAACGAAGTCCACGGCGTCACCGTGACCTGCAACTGCGAATTCGTGAATGCCGCCGTCCCCGGCAAGCTGCTGATCGCCCGCGGCGAAGTGGTGCGGGCGGGTCTGTCGATGGTTTTCGTGCGCGGGATCATCTATGATGCCGAAGGCGGCGCCAAGGGCGAGGAACGCCCGGTGCTGGCCTTCTCCGGATCGATCAAGCGGCTGCCGGCGCGGTAGTTCGCCGTCTTATGCCGGTGCGGACAAGGCATCCGCCTTGTCCCGCCTGGCCGGCCCGCTCCCCCTATCCCTTCCACTCGCGCCGTTCTTCGGCGGCGCGCAGCACTTCATAGGCCAGTTGCAGCGCCTGGAACGCCTTGGCGGCCTCCTCGTCGCCGGGGCGCAGGTCGGGGTGGACTTCCTTGGCCTTGCTGCGCCAGGCCTTCTTCACCTCTTCGAAATCGGCATCGGGCGACAGGCCAAGCAGGTCGAGCGCGCGCAGTTCGTCGCGGCTGCGGGTGCCGCCGCCCGATCCGGCCCAGCCATAATGCGCCGCTTCGCGGTAACCGGAATTGTCGCGGGTCTCATCGGCCTCGCGCTGCGCGGCTTCCTCGGCATCGAGGCCGGCGAAATAGTCCCACCCGGCGTTGTATTCGGCGGCGTGCTGCTGGCAGAACATCCAGCGCTCAGGGCTGTTGGGCGATTTGGGCGCGGGGCAATTGCCGGGATTGGTGCAGCCGTGCCGGTCGCACAGCCGGACCTGCGCCGCCTCGCGCGAGCTGCCATAGCCGCGCCAGCGGGGAAAGCCCCAGTCGTTGGATCGCGTTGACCGGCCCATCCCCCGCCGATAGGCCATGCAGCCGCCGCCCCGCAAGGCATTTGGGCCGTGTCCCAATTGCCATATTGAATCGGGCGGGCTGCGGCCCCATATTCCGCCCCGAAGGATTGGTTCTATGAGCAAGCAACTGGCACTTTCGATTGCCGTTTCGGTGCTGGCCATGGTCAGCTTTGTCCTGCTGGGCCAGGAAGCCGGTGCCCAGCTGGCGCGCGATGCGCGGCTGCAGATGTCGGTCAATGCCGAATATGCCCCGCTGCCCGATGTCACCCGGCTGCTGCCGATCCTGCACTGAGGCAGACGACCGCCGCTTCAACGAAAAGGCCGGGGTTGAACCCCGGCCTTTCCTTTTTCCGCACCTGGCAGAGGTCGCCCGGTCAGTCGATCGTGACCGTCACCGCGCGGCGGTTCTGGGCCCAGCTGGCCTCGTCCGAACCCAGCGCGACCGGCTTTTCCTTGCCGTGGCTGACCGTGGTGATCCGGGCCGCATCGATGCCCAGGCTGACCAGGTAATTCTTGGCCGCATTGGCGCGGCGCTCACCCAGGGCAAGGTTGTATTCGCGGGTGCCGCGTTCGTCCGCGTGGCCTTCGATAGTAATCCGCTTGGCCGGATAGCGGCCCAGCCAGGCAGCCTGCGCAGCCAGCGCGGCCTGATCGGTCGCGTCGATGTTGAAGCGGTCGGTATCGAAATAGATCGTGTCCTGCCCCATCATCTGGGCAACGAAATCGGCCTGGCTGCCAGGCACGGGAGCAGTGCTGTCACCACCGGTGGTCTGCGACGGCGTCACCCCGCCCGGCTCGGGCGGCAGCATTTCCGGGGCCTTCTTGGCACAGGCCGAAAGGGCGAGCCCGCTGGCGACCAGCAGGGTCATGGCGAGGCGAGTGTTCATCGGCTTCTCCTTTGCGTTCAGCTTCATCGGTTGCCCCCGAGAGTCAATCGGCCTTTTGGCCTAGGTCGCCTTATGGTCGCAGCGGCCCCCAGGCGGGATCGCTGCCATCGACCGGGGTATCGAGCTTGCGCTCGTTCTTGCCGGTCAGGTCGACCTGCCACAGTCCGGTCTTGCCGGAATTGCGGGTGGTGCGGAAGAACTGGATGACCCGGCCGTTGGGGGCCCAGGTCGGTGCTTCGTCCTGCCAGCTGTCGGTCAGATAGCGCAGGCTGCCGCCCGACGGGCTCATCACCGCGATGCGGAAATTGCCGGCGATGTGGGTAAAGGCGATCTGGTCGCCGCGCGGGCTCCATTCCGGAGTCGCCGCGCGCCCGCCGAAGAAGCTGATCCGCTTCTGCCCGGTGCCGTCGGCATTCATCACATAGACCTGCTGGCTGCCGCTGCGATCGCTTTCGAACACGATCCGGGTGCCATCGGGGCTGAACGATCCGCCGATGTCGATCCCCGGCGCGTCGGTCAGCTTGATCGGATTCCCGCCGGCCGAAGGCATCTTGTAGATATCGGTATTGCCGCCGATCGCCATCGAATAGAGGATCCACTTGCCATCGGGCGACCAGCGCGGCGCGAACAGCGGGTGCTGCGATTGCAGCAACAGGCGCTGGCGGTCGGTGGTCAGGTCATAGATGTAGATCCGCGGCTGCCCGTTGAAATAGGACAGGTAGAGGATCGACTTGTAATCGGGCGAATAGCGCGGGGTCAGCGCGGTGGCCTGCCCGGTGGTCAGGTAGCGGTGATTGGCCCCGTCCGAATCCATGATCGCCAGCCGCTTCATCCGGCGGTTCTTCGGGCCGGTCTCGGCAATGTAGGCGATCCGGCTGTCGAAGAACGGATTCTCGCCCGAAAGCTGGGAATAGACCATGTCGGCGCACTTGTGCGCGGCGCGGCGCCATTCGCCCGGCGGCACGGTCCAGCCGGCCTTGGCCCGCTGCTGGCCCAATGCCACGTCATAAAGATAGCAGCCAACGGTGATGTTGCCGTTCGGCTCGGCCCGGACATAGCCCTGCACAAGCATGTCCGCCCCGCGCCCGCGCCAGCCGCCATAGTCCGGCGCCTGGACCTGGCTGAGCGCCGGACGCGGCAGGCTGCTCGGCCCGGTCGGCTTGAACAGGCCGTTGTTCCGGAGGTTGCCGAAGATCACGTTGGCGACCTGGAAGCCCAGCGTAGAGGTGGTCCCGGCGCTGGTCTGCGTGGGCACATCGGCATTGGTGGCAAAGGCGGGAATCGCGATGCGGGCATCGTTGTCGAGCGTGCCGACGACGTCCTCCTCCACCTCGGACGGGGCAGCGCTGGCCGCAGGCGTGGCATCCTGGGCCAGCAGCGCCGAAGCGGGCAGGCAGACGGCCAGCAGGAACGGGATGAGCTTCTTCACGGACGGATTACTCCTTGCGGAAATTGAGCCTGCGGTTTTTCCACTGCTCGTGGAATTCCGGCGGCAAACCGGTAAAGGGCGCGGCCAGGCGGATCGCGCGGATCGCGCAATCGCGGAACGGCTTGACCTGCGGCTGGTTGGCATCGGTGATGCCGGTGATGACCGGCTCCTCGATCGAGGCCAGTCTGCCGTCCGGTGCCAGGGTGAAACGGACCGAGGCGCGCAGCTTGCCGACATCGAGTCCGCTCACCGGACAGGAATTCCACGGCCCGCGCACCTTGGACCCGATTGCCGAGGACCACGAGGCGACCTGCTGGGCTGAAGCCTGCGCGGCAGGCGGGTTCTTGGCCTTGCCGGTGCCGCCGGGAATGCCGCCGGAAAAGGCATCGTTGAAACTGCTCGCCCCGGCGCGGGCCGGGGGGCTCTTGGCCGGAGGTGCCTTGGGCGCGGCGGCGATCCTGGGGGCTGGCTTCGGCGGCGCGGCCTTGGGCGGGGGCGCCTTGGCGGCCTGGCTGGGAACCGGGCGCGGCGGCGGTGTGGTGGCTTTCGGCTGCGGCACCGGCTCCGGCTTCGCCTGCGGCACGGCTTCCGGTTCCGGTGCGGGCTCGCCCAGCACCGGGCCCTTGTCGGCTTCCGGATTGGCAGCAGGATCGGGCGAGGTTGAAACCGCGCCGACTTCCTCGCTCAGCGTGACGCTGACCCGCTCGACCGGCGGCAAGGGCGCGGGCGGTTTGGCGTTGACCAGCACCCAGACCAGCCCGGCATGACCCAGCGCGGCCAGGGCGAGGCCGGCCAGTTCTTCGGGGCGTAGCACGCGGGCGGTCATGACGTCAGGCTACGGGCTGGGAACTGAACCGGTGGTGACCAGCGAAATGGCGGTGAACCCGGCGCGGTTCAGTTCGCCCATCACCGCCATGACCCGGCCATAGTCCAGGCTGCGATCAGCCCGCAGCACCACTTGCGGGCGCTTGCCATCGGGTGCGGGCGGCACTTCGGCCAGCTTCAGCGCGAGCGTGCCGGGATCGAGCGCCACATCGTCCAGATAGATCACCCCGTCTTCGGCAATCGACAGGCTGATCTCGCTGGGGTTCTGATTGAGCGGCTTGGCATTGGCATCGGGCAGGTTCACCGGCACCCCGGCGCTGAGCATCGGGGCGGTGACCATGAAGATGATCAGCAGGACCAGCATCACGTCGACCAGCGGGGTAACGTTGATCTCGGCCATCGGCGTGCGGCCGCGGCGGCTGCGCTTGGTGGGCAGGTTTATGGCCATCAGCATTCCTCCCCGGCACGGGGAGGGGGACCATCCTCGCAGAGGATGGTGGAGGGGTACGCGCCGAGTGGCTTTGACCCTGCAGCCCAGGCGATCCTGCCCGTGCCCATCCACCATCCTGCGGATGGTTCCCCTCCCCTGAAGGGGAGGAAATGCGCCCGCCCCATCATTGCGCGTCCAGTTCCCGGCTGAGGCTGGCGTGGAAGCGGTCGGCAAAGCGTTGCAGGCGCGCTTCCACCTGGTTCACCCGGTGGGAAAAGCGGTTGTAGGCGATCACTGCGGGGATCGCGGCGAACAGGCCGATTGCCGTGGCGAACAGCGCCTCGGAAATGCCCGGCGCGACCAC